>ERZ808262.214-NODE-214-length-39974-cov-8.795085_pt1 | contig 39974 bp, 32 predicted proteins | sample MGYA00520895_ERZ808262 | MGnify/ENA primary metagenome ERZ808262 (study PRJEB31516, sample SAMN03275588) | gut metagenome | biome: mammalia-associated habitat; material: feces | host: Papio cynocephalus | place: Kenya | collected 2012-08-02 ... | reverse complement strand
ACTCAATACTTGAATTCCCATATATAATCATTCAAATTTTTATTAATCTAAGTAGTTTTCAAACCACAAAAATAAACGCACAATAAATCCAAAATTCTACTACGCTTACAAAAGCAAATATACGCATAATTTTATTATCGCAAAGAAATGTTAGAAATTTATTACAAATAATTTTTGATATGTAGTACCTCCTATCACCGAATGTAGACCGCAATGTGTCCGAGATTTTAACATTTACTACAACTCTCGTAAAGGAATACACGATTTTTTAAACATCAGATTCTTCTAAAAGAATGGTTTTTCTTTGGCCACCAGGATGTCAGATTGACATGTAATTCACCTTTATTACTGATATTTCATGGAGGTACATTCGCTTAAGGTAAGGTCAATGGTTAAAGATTATTAAGTTGGCGTGTACTTAGAATTGTCGTGTTATCTGAAGGTGTTTTTAGAGTAGGGAAGTGATTCGTGATAGATGTTGATACTTTAGTTACTAAAAAATGTTTATATTATTGGTCAAATAGTATCTTTATTGGATTTAACTCTTTTTTATTGCTTATAGATATTCATTGTATTGTGATAGAGTATTCAATGGTAGTATGCTATGTAAGTAGTATAACCTACTATGGGAGAAATTATTAATGATGGTTTGTTAATAATAGTTATGTTTGAAAATTGTAATTGCTTTTTGTTAATTTTTAGGTTTCTTAGAATAGTTGTAACTTTGAGGATTTGTATAGTCTTTTTTAAATAATATATAATTGGGGTTATACATCGTTTACAGTAACGAAATTTTTTATGATAAGGTATTATAATGAGGATTGTAAGTTCACTTTAAAGGGTAAGTCATTAAATAATCAGTGGCTTAGGCTTGTAGCGGAAAGTGAAATGAGAAGAATAGGTAACATTAATATTATCTTTTGTTCAGATAATTATATTCTTGACATAAACATGCGATATCTTCAGCATGACTATTTCACAGATATAATTACTTTTGATTATTGTGAGAAAAAGGTTCTGAATGGTGATCTTTTTATTAGCATCGACAGCGTTAAGGATAATGCAGAGTTTTATGGTGTTGATTTTTACGAAGAATTAAACCGTGTTATGGTACATGGAATTTTGCACCTCATAGGATACGATGATCATACCGATGCTGATATAGCGACCATGCGATCAAAGGAAAATTATTATCTTGATATTAGAAGAAAGCTTCTGTAATATATGATGCTACGTGAATATGACATAATAGTAGTGGGAGGAGGACATGCTGGTTGTGAGGCAGCGATGGCTGCCACAGGATTGGGATGTAAGACTCTTTTGATATCGATGGATACATTATCCTTTGCTAAGATGTCATGTAATCCTGCAGTTGGCGGTATTGCGAAGGGACAGATAGTACGGGAAATTGATGCTTTGGGTGGATGGACAGGTATAGTGACTGACAGTGTTACTCTGCAATTCAGGATGCTTAATAAATCCAAAGGACCTGCTATGTGGAGTCCGCGTGCTCAATGTGATAAAATAGCTTTTTCGAAGAAATGGAAATCTATTCTTACAAATAATTCATTATTAGATATTTATGAAGATATTGTAACTTCTTTTCTCGTTGAGAATCGAAAATTCTATGGCGTCCGTACTAAGTCAGGGCAAATATTCCATTCTCAAGCAGTTGTTTTGACCGCCGGAACCTTTTTAGGAGGAAAACTTTTTATAGGAAGACAGCAATTAGTAGGCGGAAGAATAGGGGAGTGTTCTTCTTATGGTTTAACTGAACAGTTAAAATCTTTAGGAATTAGAACAGGACGTATGAAGACGGGGACTCCTCCTAGAATAGATATCACTTCTGTTCATACCGACAGACTTGAACTTCAGTATGGAGATATTAACCCTTCTCGATTTTCTTTTCTAAATATTCCTTCTTCTATTCAAAGCGGTGAAACTACGCAGATGCCGTGCTTTATTCTACATACAAATGAGCATGTGCATGACATACTTCGTAGTGGCTTCGTCGATTCTCCTTTGTTCACAGGTTTGATACATGGACGAGGTCCAAGATATTGTCCAAGCATTGAGGATAAATTAAGAGTATTCCCTGATAAAACAGAGCATCAATTGTTTTTGGAACCGGAAGGAAGGCATACTAATGAGTATTATCTTCAAGGGTTTTCTTCTTCCCTTCCCATGCATATTCAGTTAAGTGCTTTGCATAAAATTAAAGGAATGGAAGATGCCAGAATTTATCGTCCTGCTTATGCGGTCGAATATGATTATTTCGATCCTACTCAATTAAGAAGTTCTCTGGAACTTAAAGATTTTGAAGGACTTTTTATGGCAGGTCAGATTAATGGTACCACCGGGTATGAAGAGGCTGCAGCTCAGGGGCTTATGGCCGGAATTAATGCAGCCCTTAAAGTAAAGGGACTGAATCCTTTAGTTTTAAAAAGAGATGATGCTTATATAGGTGTTTTGATAGATGATCTCGTTACTAAGGGAGTTGATGAACCTTATAGAATGTTCACTTCACGTGCTGAATATAGAATATTATTGCGACAAGATAATGCAGATAAAAGATTGACTCCACTTTCATATAAAATAGGATTAGCTTCTAAAGAACGTTATGAAATGGTTTGTGAAAAGTATAATAAGGTTGAGCATTTGGTCGCTTTTCTTAATGTTCATAATGTAAAGCCTAATCAGATTAATTCATTACTTGAAGATCATAATTCAAGTCCCATTGTTGAGTCAAGGAAACTTTCTGATATAGCGACCAGGCCAGAGATAACAGTAGAGGATTTGTTGCCGTTTGTTCCACGTGGAACAGAGTATAAAAAAGATGAGGTAGAATCAGCGGATATAGCTATTAAATATAGGAGTTATATAGAACGAGAAAGGCAGATGGCTGACAAAATTAAGCATCTGGAAAATATAGTAATTCCGCGAAATTTTGATTTTGCGAGAGTGTCATCGCTTAGTATAGAATGTAGACAAAAGTTAGAAAAATATAGGCCCGAGACCATAGCTCAGGCTTCTCGTATTTCTGGAATATCGCCGTCGGATATTTCTGTTTTATTGTTATATTTTGGCAGATAAGAGATGGTATTTGATGCTGGTTCTGGAATTATTAAACACTGGAAGATACTCTTCTATAAGAGCATTTATGATTGTTATTCTTCATCTTTTATTTGTGAGGTATGAAATTAAAATGATAAATAGATAGAGTAGATAGTTCGGGAAAGAATATTGTTAATAGAAAAAGTCATGATAGATTATATATATGGAAAAATAGTGGAACTAAGCCCTACAAAGGTAGTGCTGGATAATAGCGGAATAGGTTATTCAGTAGAGATATCATTACAAACCTATGCTGCACTGGAGTCTTTAGAAGAAGCCAAAATTTATATTTACCATCACATACAGAATAGTTCTGATGTAGAATTATTTTATGGCTTCTCGAGTAAAGATGAACGTTCCATTTTTGAATTACTGATTAGTGTAAGTGGGGTTGGTGTAAATACGGCGAGAGTAATTTTGTCTTCATTTAGTGCAGACGAGTTAAGAGAAGCTATTTTATCTGAAAATATAGCGGCTATAAAGGGAGTAAAGGGAATTGGCCTTAAAACAGCACAAAGGATGATTTTGGAATTAAAGGATAAGATATCGAAGGGAGAAGGAAGTTCTAAGATTGATGTGGGTGTTGTGAAAAACGATGCTGTAGCAGATGAAGCTATGGCTGCATTGCAAATGCTTGGTTTTTCGAAGCCAAATATTACAAAGGTCATTCAGAAAATTATATCTTCTAATCCTAACATAAAGGTAGAAGAATTAATAAAAAAAGCACTTCAAATGTTATAATGTTCCACGTGGAACAATTGGTATGAAAGTAGAAGAATTTAGAAAACAGTTTCCTGGGTTAGAGCAGCAATGCTATGGAAATAAGTTAGTGTATTTGGATAATGCAGCTACATCTCAGAGATGTATTTCGGCTATGGAGTTGCTCCAGCGCGTATCGTATAATTATAATGCCAATGTTCATAGGTCAGTTTACAAACTAGCATCTGAGGCAACTAAAATATATGAGGATACACGTGACTATGTACAGAAATACATCAATGCCAAAAGTAGGGAAGAGATTATATTTACTTCTGGTACTACCTTTTCGATTAACCTTGTCGCTCGTACATACGGTGAAAAGTTCGTAGGCAAGGGAGATAACATTATCATTGGGGAGTCAGAACATCATTCTAATATAGTACCTTGGCAGTTACTTTGTGAAAAGACTGGAGCAGAGATAAGGGTATTGCCAATAGCAGAAAGCGGGGAATATGATGTAAGCGCTTTGAGTACTTTAATGGATGAACATACTAAACTGGTATGTGTGGCTCAGATTTCAAATGTTTTAGGAGTCCTAAATCCTATTGAAGATATTGTAAGGTTAGCACATGGTAAAAATATAAAGGTGATGGTGGATGGCGCACAAGGAGCGGTTCATCTAAATACCGACGTGCAGAAAATGGATTGTGATTTTTATGCATTTTCTGGCCATAAGATGTTTGCTTCTACTGGGACGGGAGTACTTTATGCAAAAAAAGAATTATTAGAAGTTATGCCTCCTTTTTTAGGTGGGGGAGAGATGATAGGAACGGTTACATTTAAGAGGACTACCTATGCTGAATTACCATACAAATTTGAAGCAGGTACCCCGAATTTTAATGTAATTCCGACTTTAAAAGAAGGGATGTCTTTGCTTGGATACGCATCGGAGGATCGCGATTTGGTGGATAATCTGGAGCGTATTAACGAGTATGTTTATGATGCTTTGTGCTCGGATGAAAGAATTACCTTGTTAGGAAGTAAGGCTGGAGTTAGAAAAAGGATACCATTGTATTCTATAATAGTTAAAGGAGTTCACCATGAGGACCTGGCAGTGCTTATGGATAAGATGGGAGTCGCTTTGCGCTCCGGACACGTATGTGCGGAGCCTTTAATGGATAGGTTCGGAGTGACTGGTATTTTAAGAGCATCATTTGCTCCATATAATACCATCCAAGAAGCTGAGTATTTTATAAAATGTTTGAATAGGTCAATAGAAATGTTATTATGAGTCTTGAAGAAAAAAAACAGTCCATTGTCGATGATTTTTCTATGTTTGATGAATGGCTGGACAAATACGAATATATTATTGAATTGGGAAAGAAGTTAGAGTCTTTTCCTGAAGATAAAAAAACAGAAGATAGATTGATAAAAGGCTGTCAGTCAAGGGTTTGGCTTGATTGTTCGGTTAAGGATGGAAAATTGTATTTCACAGCGGATAGTGATGCTATAATTACGAAGGGTATAATTTCCTTACTAATAAGTGTTTATTCTGGAAGAAGTGCTGCAGAAATACTTAACGATGACTTTTCATTTATAGAAGAGTTGGGTTTGAAAGAGAATCTTTCTCCTACGAGGGCAAATGGATTGGAGTCAATGATTGAAACAATTAAAGAATTTGCAAAGAAAAATGTCTGAGAATAATGTACTTACGGCTGAAGATGTAAAGGAATTGGCCCCACTTTACGATGCCGTTATTTTAGCTTTGAAACAGGTATACGACCCTGAAATTCCAGTCAATATATATGATTTAGGGCTTATATATGAACTGAATATAAATAAAGAACACGAAGTCCATATAGTAATGACATTTACGGCGCCGAATTGCCCTATGTCAGAAGAAGTGATGGCAGAAGTGAAGCATAGTGTAGAATCTACACCGGGAGTGAAATTGTGTGATGTTGAACTTGTTTTTGAACCGGCATGGGATCAAAGTCTGCTCTCGGACGAGGCAAGATTGGCCTTAGGTATGGATGTGGACCTGGACGATAAGGAGTAAAGATATGCCGCAAAGAATGTTGTATCTATCAATAGGCTCGAATCTCGGCGATAAAAAGGGCAATATTCTAAGAGCCGTGTCTTTGTTAGACGAGGCAATGGGTGCAAGGCATATTCGGCTATCTTCTTTTATGTCATCGAGGTCGTGGGGCTTTGATGGAGAGGATTTTTTGAATGTTGCACTCAGTTATAAAACAGATTTGCCAGCCGCAGATATACTGAAAATATGTAAGGAAATCGAACAACGTATGGGACGTCAGGATGAGGGAATAAAACTGGACGCTGCGGGTAAGCGGATTTATAGGAATAGGATAATAGATATAGATATAGTTCTGTTAGGAAGTGAAAAGATAAATACTCCTGATCTTGTGATACCTCATAGGGATATGAAAGAAAGAGATTTTGTTCTCATTCCACTGAGAGAAATATATGATGGTGATTTGAATGAAATTGATTAAATTTGTGCCCCTAATTGTAAGAAAAATTTTGATATATGACTCAAGACGAATTGTTTAAAGTACTCGTCGCACATTGCAAAGAGTATGGTTTTATTTTCCCATCGAGTGAGATATATGATGGGCTTGCTGCTGTATATGATTATGGTCAGATGGGTGTGGAGTTAAAGAACAATATAAAGCAGTATTGGTGGTATGCGATGACTAGACTTAACGAGAATATCGTTGGCTTGGACTCGTGTATTTTTATGCACCCGAAAATATGGGAGGCTTCTGGTCATGTGAGTGCTTTCAATGATCCGCTTATCGATAATAAGGATTCAAAGAAGCGATATCGTGCAGACGTGCTTATTGAGGATTATCTAGGAAAGATAGAAGATAAGATCAATAAGGAAGTAGAAAAGGGTCGCAAAAAATTCGGAGAATCGTTTGACGAAACTCAATTCCGTGCCACTAATCCTAATGTGCTTCGTGAGCAAAAAAAGTATGATGAAATCCATAACAGGTATGTAAAAGCGGAGAACGAAAACGACCTACAGGAATATAAGCAGATTATCATAGATTGTGGCATAGTATGTCCTATAAGCGGTACGGCCAATTGGACCGATGTCCGTCAGTTCAATCTTATGTTCAAAACCAGCATGGGCAGCACATCCGATGCCAATAGCATAATCTATCTTCGTCCGGAAACGGCGCAGGGTATATTCGTGAATTATTTGAATGTCCAGAAGACCGGTAGAATGAAGATACCTTTTGGTATTGCGCAGATAGGAAAGGCTTTCCGTAATGAGATAGTTGCCCGTCAGTTTATCTTCCGTATGCGAGAGTTTGAGCAGATGGAAATGCAGTTTTTCATAAAGCCCGGAACCGAATTGGAGTGGTTCAAGCAGTGGAAAGAGAATCGTATGAAATGGCATGTAAACCTTGGAATGGGTGCCGAGAATTACAGGTTCCACGATCACGAGAAACTTGCTCATTATGCCAATGCCGCGACAGATATAGAGTTTAATTTCCCATTTGGCTTTAAAGAACTTGAAGGAATTCATTCAAGAACCAATTTCGATTTAGGAAACCACGCTAAATATTCTGGGAAAAAGATAGAATATTACGATAACGAGATAAACGAAAGTTATACCCCATACGTTATCGAGACATCTATCGGCGTGGATCGTATGGTACTTGCTGTTCTTAGCCATTCATTTAAGGAAGAAACGCTTGAAAATGGAGAGAAGCGTGTGGTTATGAGTATACCTGCCGCATTGGCACCAGTAAAGGCTGCTGTGCTCCCTCTTGTAAAGAAGGATGGTCTTCCAGAATTGGCCCAGAGTATAATGGATGATCTCAAATACGATTTCAACTGCCAATACGAAGAAAAGGATTCTATCGGAAAGCGTTATCGTCGCCAGGATGCTATCGGCACCCCCTTCTGCATAACAGTTGATCATGAGTCACTTAATGACCATTGTGTTACACTTCGCGATAGAGATACTATGCAGCAAGAGAGAGTTCCTATAGAGAAACTCCGCTCTATCATCGATGAAAAAGTTAATATGACTAATCTACTCCGAAGACTATAATGGCCACGGACACATTTGCTTCTTTAGGAAAACAGGAAGCTATCAAACTTTTATTTGAAGGGACAAATTATGTTCCTTTTGAGGAAACGGTTACTTTTCATGCCGATAATAGGTCATATATTATAAATACGTGTAAATCTTTTCTAGAAGGAATAGACTTCGACTTGGTGTATTTCCCACTAAAACACTTGGGGTATAAATGCGTCATAGCCATAAGTTCTGAGCTTTATGCGCGTATGGCTCGGCCTCGAACTTTGTCGGTTTGTTTGGGTGTTTCGTCGAAACTGGATTTTGAACAAATAAGGGAGATATGGGGCGGAGTGGTGTCTGCAGCTCACGAGCATAACTATGAGCATATTTCTTTAGATATTCAGCCGTCTTGTAATGGCTTAAATATATCGATAAGTGCAACAGGAGAGTGCTTTGATCTAGATATGAAACGTCGTAGTATAGCCCATAGCAAGGATCTTATTTGTGTGTCTGGTCCATTGGGAGCGGCATATTTAGGCCAGGCCCTGCTTGAGTCAGAAAAGAAATACTACGAGAATGGTGAAATCAAGACGGAGCAACTTGAAAAATATAAAATGCTCTTGGCAGCTTATTTAAAGCCGGAGTTAAATCCTTCGGTGGTCGATCATCTTGTGGAGGCGGGGATATATCCGTCTTTTGGATATGTGGTTTCGAAAGGATTGGCAGATGCGGTATTAAGACTCACTCGCGACAGTGGTTTTGGAGCAAAGATTTATGCCGAAAAGATACCTTTCGAGGGTAATTCATTCGCGCTTGGCTCGGAGCTAAATATAGATCCTATATCTGCGGCCATGAATGGAGGAGATGATTATAGGCTTTTGTTCACTATCCCTATTTTGAAACTTGATAAATTCCGTGCTGATTTTCAGACTTTCGATATAATTGGCCATCTGGCCCAAAGCGAAGTGGGTGCAGTCCTGCTTACTCCGGAAGGAGTGGAACTACCTCTAAAAGCTCAAGGGTGGTAACATAAGTATTTTAAAATATAATAGTATTTCCCATCTGTCAAAAGCAGGTGGGTTTTTATATGTCCGAAATCAAGGAGCCTTATTATAGTGATAGACATGGTCAGTATTATTATTTATGGGCCATCTTCATAAAAGTAATAATAATCCGAAAACTCTTAGTTATCTTTGCACTCCAATTCTTCGCATTATGTCAGAGTCAAGCAATATAGCAGAAAAGTCATTTGTTCACTTACATCTTCATACCCAGTACTCAATACTTGATGGGCTTACCAATATAAAAAAGTTATTTGCCCGCGCCCGGGAGTTGGGTATGCCAGCTGTAGCCATTACGGACCACGGGAATATGTATGGTGTTCCAGAATTCTTTAAGTACGCGAATGATAAGTCGAATAAGAATCCGGATGGCTCGTATATAGTCAAGCCCATAGTGGGATGCGAGGTTTATGTTACTCGACACTTTGATCATAAGGAAAAAAAGAAAGGCTATTATCATTTGATTCTATTGGCAAAGAACTACGAAGGCTATAAGAACCTTATGAAGATAGTGTCTACCAGTCACATAGAAGGATTCTACTATAAGCCGAGGGTAAGTCACGAGGTTATCGAAAAATATCACGATAATCTAATTTGTTCATCGGCATGTCTTGCAGGAGAAATAGCTCAAGATATTATGGCTGATGATCTGGATGCTGCAAGAGAAGCTATTAACTGGCATAAAAGTGTCTTCGGGGAGGATTATTACCTAGAGGTTATGCTGCATAAGACGGAAGTCCCAGGCTTGAGTCTTGACACATATTATAATCAGAAAAAGGTAAGTGATGAAGTGTTCCGATTGGCCAATGAAATGGGCGTGAAAGTCATCGCTACAAACGACGTGCATTTTTTACGCGAAGAAGATGGTCCAGTGCATGACAGACTTATATGCTTAACGACTAATGCCAATATTGACGATCCTACGCGTCTTCGGTATACCCAGCAAGAATTTTTGAAGAGCCGTGCTCAGATGGAGGAACTGTTCTCTGAACATCCGGAAGCTTTGGATAACACCTTAGAGGTGGCTTCAAAGGTGGAATCCTATAAGATAGAGCGATCACCAGTGCTTCCGAAATACAAGATAGACCCTGCTTTTTTGAAAGGAATAGATGAACATTTGGAACACTATAAGGAGGTTATAGATGCAGGCAGAGTAGAAGGCCGTGGGCAGGAGTTTTTTAATTCTGTGGCTTATTTATGCCAATTGACATACGAAGGAGCTCATCGCAGATATGGGGCTCAGCTGAATGAAGAGCAAAGAGCGAGGATAGATTTTGAACTTAAGACTATCTCTAAAATGGGCTTTCCTGACTATTTTCTTATAGTCCAGGATTATATAAGCGCCAGTCGTAAAATGGGTTATTTGGTCGGGCCCGGAAGAGGTTCGGCTGCGGGTTCTGTCGTAGCGTATTGCTTAGGAATAACAAACCTTGACCCTATTAAATATCAACTCCTGTTCGAGCGTTTTTTGAATCCGGATCGTGTCAATATGCCAGATATAGATGTGGATTTTGAAAACCTAACAGCGGCCCACGAATATGTTGAAAAGACTTATGGCTCTAATCACGTGTCAAGGGTTATCACATTCGGTACCATGGCGGCGAAAAGCGCTATAAAGGATGTAGCTCGCATAAGTAATTTAAGTATAGACGAGAGCAACCGACTTTCAAATATGGTCCCTGATAGGCTCTCCGAAAAAAATGAAAAGGAATACCCTTTCAATCCTAAACTAGACGAGTTAAAACCCGGGTTTAAGGTAATAGAGAAGGAAGTAGATGGTGTTAAGCGCACTTTCCAAGTAGGTAAAGAGGATACGGACGTTAAGATTAATCTCGAAAACTGTTTTCGATTAGTCCCCGAATTTAAAAACGAACTGGAAAATGGTACAGAGATTAATAAAGAGGTCTTAAAATATGCCAAGGCACTAGAAGGATGCATCCGCCAAGTAGGGCAGCATGCGTGTGCTACGATAATTGGCCCGTCTGCCCTTACCGAGCACATGCCAATATGCCTATCCAAAGACAAGGAAACAGGGCAGGATGTGTGGACCTCGCAATACGACGGGCATTATATCGAGTCGGTAGGGATGCTGAAGATGGACTTCCTTGGTCTCAATACTTTGTCCATTATACATGAAACTTTAAATAATATAAAAGACCGTTATGGGCGCGAAATAGATATAGAAGCAATTCCTATTGACGATAAGGCTACTTATGAACTTTATGGTAGAGGAGATACAACGGTAGTATTCCAATTCGAATCTCAAGGAATGAAAAATTATCTTCAAAAACTCCATCCGGAGCGTTTTGAAGATCTTATAGCTATGAATGCGCTATATCGTCCTGGGCCTATGGATTATATTCCTGACTTTATAGACAGGAAGTTAGGAATAAAGCCTATAGAATATGACCTTCCTGAAATGGAAGAGTATCTATTTGATACATACGGAATCACAGTGTATCAAGAGCAGGTCATGTTGCTTTCGCAGAAATTGGCCGGTTTTACCAAGGGTCAAGCGGATACTCTACGTAAAGCCATGGGTAAAAAGTTGATTGATACCTTAATGTCTTTGAAGGATAAGTTCATGGAAGGCGGTATGGCCAATGGTCACCCTGAAAAGATTTTGGACAAGATATGGAAGGACTGGGAGAAGTTCGCTTCGTATGCTTTCAATAAGTCGCATGCGACCTGCTATGCATGGGTAAGTTATCAGACAGGATGGCTGAAATGTCATTATACCGCAGAGTTTTTAGCTGCCAATCTCTCTTGTAATCTATCGAAGATGGATGAAATCAAGAAGATTATGGCGGATTGCAAGATGCATAAAATTCCAGTATTGAATCCTGATATTAATGAATCCAGCAATACCTTTAAGGTGAACCATAAAGGCGAAATACGCTTCGGCTTCGGGGGCATAAAGGGGTTTGGGGCCAATATCACCGATGCTATAATAAAAGTTCGTCAGAATGGCCTGTTTTCCGACGTATGGGATTTTGTGGAGAGGATGGCAGAATATAATGTCAAGGATCCAAGAAACAATGCATCGTTAAACAAAAAGTCGATGGAGGCTTTAGTTTATTCAGGTGCATTCGATTCGTTCGGTTATAAAAGGAGTCAATTTTTTGCCCCGGCAGAAGGGGGAAATTCCTTTATGGATAACCTAATTGCATATTCGGAGCGCTACAAGAACGATCTTATGGATAAGTCAGTGTCTTTGTTTGGCGATGTGGCGGAACTTAAACCGGTACGCCCTATTATGCCGGAATTGATAGGTGATGAAAACAAGGAAGACCTTTTAGTAAGAGAAAAGGAATTGGTAGGAATGTACCTTTCATCGCATCCTCTTGACAGATATGAATTTGAACTTAACAATTTCACTACTTGTGAAGTTACCCAGCTTCAGTCTCTGGTAGATGAATGCACGTCTAAACAGACGGGTATGAAAGTGAATATAGGGGGAGTGGTCAATTCCTCAATACTAGGGGTAAGTCGTAATGGAAATCCTACTTTGAAGGTAGTATTGGAGGACTTCTCAGGGCATACTGAATTCGTATTTTATGGAAAGGATGTGGATAGATTACGCCCGAAGTTGATGGAGAAATCTGACGTGTATATAATGGGCGAAATCCGCCCCGGATTTGTTCCTAAACCTTTAGATGGGAAACCAGCAGTAAAGCCTAATTATAAGTTTGTCGTCTCCGATGTCATGGCTTTAGGGAATGTGAGTGAAACTAAACTTAAATCCTTTAAAGTAGAAGTAAATTCCGAACAGATAACGCCGGCATTTCGTGCGGAACTCGTTAAACTCCTGCGGGCCAATAAAGGCAATACACCTTTGATTATACTTTTGTGTGATGCTAAGACAGGATGGAAGATAGAACTTGCCTCCAAGAAGTATCATGTAAGAGTTAATTCGGATTTCATTTATTCTTTAAAATCATTGGGTCTAAACTATAAAAATGAAGCCGACTAAAACATAGCCGGCTTCAAATAAACGGTTTAAGTCTTAACTATTTCTTTATAGCCTTTTTCTTTGCTTCTGCCAATGTGCAATCAGTCATAATAGGAGTACCTATCATAATAGATGCGTAGGTTCCTATGCAGATACCTATGCAGAGCGCTACTGAAAGACCTCTAATGCTTTCTCCACCGAAAATAGCAATAGCCAACATAGGCAGCAAGGTACTAACGGAGGTGTTCACTGTACGAGTAAGTGTAGCGTTGATAGCTTGATTTACTGTAGTTTTAAAGTCTGCATTAGGGTGAAGAGAAAGGTTCTCACGGATACGGTCGAAGATGACCACGTTATCGTTAATTGCGTAACCAATAATGGTTAGAATAGCTGCGATAAATGTCTGGTCGACATCCAGGTTGAAAGGCAGTATACCAGAGAAAAGTGAGAAGAAACCTATCACGATGATAGATGTGTGTGCTAGTGAAACCACACCACCTAATCCCCAAGTCCAGCCCTTGAATCTCCACGCTATGTAAGCAAAGATTACTAGAAGAGCTATGATAACTGAGATGATGGCGTTACGTTTTATATCATTAGCTATAGCTGCACCTACCTTGTCGGAACTGATGATACCATTAGGATTCTCAAGTGTAGATGTGAATTGATCAAGAGTCAAATCCTCTGAGAAGAAGCCGTGCAGTGCTGTATAAAGCATGCCCTCTATTTCTTTATCTACTGCAGTAGATTCATCCTCATACTTGTATGAAGTGGTGATCTTCATCTGGCTATCTCCACCATATTGTTTTACTTCAACGGAAGAACTCTTTATGTTCTCGTCTGCAGCTGCAGCTTCATTGAATATTGTTAAGGTAGCATTACGCACTTCTTCTGCAGAAACTGGCTTATCGAAACGCACAACATAAGTTCTACCTCCAGTGAAATCGACACCATAGGTGAATCCCTTGAAAATCATACTTCCGATAGAAACAAGAATCAAGATACCGGAGATAATGTATGAGTATTTGCGAGCTCCCAAGAAGTCAATATGAGTGTTTTTCAGGAAGTTAGCAGTGAACTTGTTCTCGAAGGTGATATTCTTTCCTTTATTAAGGCGATCGTCAAAGATGATACGTGTAACGAAAATAGAGGTTACTACGGAGGTTATGATACCGATGATAAGTGTGGTGGCAAAACCTTTGATAGGACCAGACCCGAAGACGGCAAGAACGATACCTGTAAGAAGAGTCGTAACCTGACCATCAATGATGGCAGAGTATGCATTCTTATATCCATCTGTAACAGCCTTGCTAAGTCCTTTACCTGACTTTAACTCTTCCTTAATACGCTCATAAATAATCACATTGGCATCTACGGCCATACCCAGTGTCAAGACCAAACCTGCGATACCAGGAAGTGTAAGGGTAGCTCCGAACGCTGCAAGTGTTCCGAAAAGGAACAAAACGTTAGTAAGAAGAGCGATATCGGCAGCAACACCGGCTCCACGATAGAACAAAATCATGTAGAGGAGCACGAGCAGGAAGGCGATGATGAAGGAAATCAATCCTGAACGGATAGATTCTGCACCAAGAGAAGGACCTACCACCTGTTCTTGAACGATAGTTGCAGGGGCAGGAAGTTTACCGGATTTAAGCACATTGGTAAGGTCAGTAGCTTCTTCGATATCGAATTGTCCGCTAATTTCTGAGTTACCGCCTGTAATCTCTGTATTTACTACAGGGTAAGAATATACGGTACCATCAAGGACGATGGCTATTTGCTTGCCAATATTATCTTTTGTAAGCCTTGCCCAAGTATTGGCTCCTTCAGCATTCATAGACATAGAAACTGTAGGGTTTCCTCCACGTTGCGAATCATATGAAACGTGTGCATCGGTAACTGCACTTCCGTCCAGAGGAGCTTTACCATCGCGAGAAGATGCCTTTATCGCTACTAACTCGAAAATGTTGTCTGCTCCCATTCCGCTTGCCGGCTTAACAGACCACATAGGCCTAAACTCTGCAGGGAAAAGGTCCTTAGTACTTTTTAGCATAGCATTGACCTTAGAGGTGTCCGCTGCGTTAGCATATCCTATGCAAGCGCCCCTTTGGCTATTTGAAGGTTGAAGTACGGCAAATAGTGGGTTAGCTTTTTTATAATTTTCTAGTTCGGCACTTTCGTTCTGTGCTTTGATTTCGCTCTCCAGAACTGATTGTGTGGCTGGATTCGAAGGCTCTTCAGTTTCTTCCATTTCCACGAGGGATTGATTTGCTTCCACAAGGAATGGATAGATCTCGCTATTTTCGTAGGTGGTCCAGAATTCGAGAGATGCAGTTCCTTGAAGGAGCTTGCGTACACGCTCTGGCTCTTTTACACCAGGGAGTTCCACGAGGATGCGTCCAGTATTTCCAAGCCTCTGGATAGAAGGAGAAGCTACACCGAAACGATCGATACGGTTACGTAACACATTGAAAGAGTTAGCTATTGCAGCATCTGCGTCTTCCCTTATTACAGCGATTACTTGCTCGTCTGTGCTTTCAGGCTTAATGCGGTCACGCATTTCGTAGGCTCCGAATATCTGTGCAAGTCTCTTTCCTCCACCGACTTCTTTCCATACATTTTCAAAGATGGTAATGAAATCTCCGTGCTCGGTTACATTCCTTTCTTTAGCTATAGCCATAGCTTTCAAGAAGGTAGGATCTTGACTATTGTTAGCAAGAGCCTTAACCAAATCTTCGAGTTGAACCTGAAGCATAACGTTCATACCGCCCTTCAAGTCCAGACCGAGGCTGATTTCTTTAGCTTTAACGTCTTTGTAGGTTAGTCCGAAAAATACCTTTTCGGTTGAGATGGAATCTGTGTACCATCTACTTTCGTACTTCTCGACAGAGTCTTTGAGATAAGCCTGATCTTCAACAGGGAAGCGGCTTACATCGAAAGCTTCGGCCTTAGTCTCTGCATAAGTTTTCGCGTTCTTTTCTATAATGGCGGTTACTGCCGTGAAAGAAAGCTGATAGATGCAGGCCAGTGCAAGTACGATGGTAACAAATCTAATTGCGCCTTTACTTTGCATAATGTTTTATGTTTTATAATTTATTTTTAATTCAAAAAACCATATAAGCCCGCAAATTTACAAATTTTTTCCCATAAATAAAGGACTAATCCGTCATATTTATTACTTTTGTAGAGTTGTGATTTTGTAAGGAAAGAAATTGAAAAGAGGCATTGTAATATCAATATTAATCGTCTTCTATGCAGCCATCGCCATTCGAATGGGCGCACAGGATGTAGAGAGCCTTTTGAAAAGTGCGCGTCGGATGATGTCGTTATACGAATACGAACAGGCCGATTCGTGTTATGCGTTAGCTAGTCGTATTGCAAGCGATTCCTTGCAGGTAATACATATTGAAGAAGAAAAGGCTATATGTGATAGTGCTCAGGCACAAACCATAGAAGTTCCTATATTAGATGTAGTAGCACGGGCTCGTTTTTCAAGAAAGGACTTTTTTCTCTATTACCCACTTCCTGATTATTCATTTAGGCCCATAGAGGGGAGTAATGATGTTATTTATTATCCATCAGAGGCTGATCAATTGTTTATAAGCGCCGACGAAGATAATAAGAACTGTCTTTTCCCTATGACGATAGAGAATAAAATGTATTTCTCCACAGACTCGTTAGGAGGATTCGGCGGATATGATTTATTCTGCCGAGAGTGGGATGAGAGTCTGGGAGAGTGGAAAGAGCCATATAATGTGGGTTTTCCTTATTCCTCTTCCGGCGACGATTTTTTATTTATGGAAACCGATGACGGATTGTATAACATATTTGCATCCAATCGTTTTTGCTCAAAAGACAGTGTGTATGTATATGTGATTGAGAAAAAAGACCATTATCCTATGGAGAAGATACTCACTCCTTCAGAGCGTCAGAATGTCTCGAAATTGAATCCGAATGCTGAAAATGGTTCGTTGGTGGCATATCACGTTAAAAAGGTGGATCCTTGGGCGGAAAAATATCAAAATATAATAGAAGAAGAAAGGGAATTGTTATCCGCGATGCGCAACTGCACGGAAGAAGAAAGAATTTCATATCAAGAGGAACTTGAAAATCTGACGGAGGCTAAGGCTCAGGTCGAAGAGTATATTTTCAGGAACAACATTCAGACGCGCTCTATAAGTGCCGAAGTGGACAGAGAAGTTGCAGGGGTAGAAGGCTCATTTATCTTTTTAAAGAGGAATATTGGTAAACCTATTAAAATCACATATATAAAATGACACCTACACTCATTATCATTACTCTTATCCTATTTGGAATCATAGCCATACTTGCCGAGTTCCTTATTATTCCGGGACTTGGAGTTGCCGGAATTCTAGGCCTTGCTTCGCTGGTAGCATCTTCTGTATATGCCTTTAACCAAATGGGCAGCCGGATAGGTACGATCGTAACAGCAGTTGACATTGTGATTGTTGTCTTGATGCTGATCATTATGTTAAAGGCCAGGACATGGAAGAGGTTTGAACTGAAGGACTCAATCGACGCTTCTGTGGAGGACGACAGTAAGAATGTACACGAAGGCCAAAGGGGCAAGACTATAACCAGGATCGCTCCTGTGGGCACTGCGCGCTTTCGTGAAATTACGTGCGAGGTTCGCTCCTATGATGGTACCCTAATAGATCCTTCGGTGGAGGTGGAAGTTGTGAGAATAGATAATAATCAAATATTTGTAAGGCCAATTAATAACTAATTCATTATGACTCAAATTATCATCTGGGTAGCGGTCATTCTGGTCGCTCTCGTTATTCTCCTGTGGTTTTTCCCTGTCGGAATGTGGTTTCAGGCGCTACTCTCCGGCGTGCGAATCTCACTATTACATTTGGTTTTAATGCGATGGAGAGGGGTAAATCCTAATACTATCGTAGTAGCTATGATCACCGGCACTAAAGCTGGACTTAAGTTGAATGCCAATGAACTTGAGGCACATTACCTTGCCAAGGGAAATGTCGGCCGTGTGGTTATGGCGTTAATATCTGCGGCCAAGGCCAATATTCCTCTTGATTTTAAAATGGCTGCAGCCATAGATTTGGCCGGAAGAAATGTATTTGAAGCCGTACAAATGTCGGTAAATCCTAAAGTGATAAACACTCCGCCGGTAACGGCAGTGGCAAAAGATGGAATACAGTTGATTTGCAAGGCAAGGGTCACCGTGCGTGCCAATATTAAACAGCTCGTGGGAGGTGCTGGAGAAGAGACGGTGCTTGCCCGCGTAGGTGAGGGAATAGTTTCTTCCATAGGCTCTGCCGATAGTCACAAGGCAGTACTTGAAAATCCTGATACCATTTCAAAATTGGTGCTCGGTAAAGGTTTGGATGCAGGGACAGCCTTTGAGATCCTGTCAATTGATATAGCGGATATTGATGTCGGTAAGAACATTGGCGCTGTGTTGCAGATGGATCAAGCAGAAGCCGACAAGAATATAGCGCAGGCGCGTGCAGAAGAGCGTAGGGCAATGGCAGTGGCTCTTGAGCAAGAAATGAAGGCTAAAGCACAAGAGGCTCGTGCTGCCGTTATAGAGGCAGAGTCTCAGGTGCCGTTAGCTATGGCAGAAGCCTTCCGAAACGGAAATCTCGGGGTTATGGATTACTATCGTATGAAAAATGTCCAAGCAGACACGGATATGCGTGAGAGTATAGCTAAGGACTAATTATATCGAGAACTATCCTTTATGAGGCCTTCGATCTGCACTCTCAGGTCGGAGGCCTTGTCAGATAGAAGATCCTCTACATTAAGGTGCAGACGGTATTTCCAGTGATTGTTAGGATCTGCAGGATCGTTAATTCTTTCATTTTCAAAGTCTTTTCTGCGCAAATTCTCATCTATCGCTATCCAGTCCTGGATAGGGAATATGGCTAGCATGCAGCAAGAACTGAGGTGTTCCCATAGTATTCTCCTTACTTCCCAGCCAGGCATATCACCTTTTCCTGCTTCGGCATTTTGCAAGCGCAGATTTGCCATATCGTGACTTGATGTCGCGCACACGCTAAGGTATGGCCAAGCGTGACCCTTATCCATTTGTGTCATTTCTAGCGACAGAATTTTCCAATGATCCATCACTCCCGGCACGCAGTCCGGAACCATACCCAAATCTTCTCCACAAGCGAGCATACCACTTGCACTTAGAAGTTCTGGCAGTTTATGCTCAGCGTTTCTTCTCCAGAAATCGTTGTGTCTGTGGTAGAAGAAGTCGGTGTATAGGTCGTTGAATCGATCTTTTTGCCAATTGTCAAGATGCGAAGTATCAGGCGTAATCATCGGCTGATAGCACCCTTCGTGGCGTGGATCTTCGAGGAACAGACCCTCTAAAGGCAATCCCATACGATAAATGTCTTCCTTACTATATGGCATGGCAGGGTTAAAATGCCCCATAAGACCGCTCTTGTACTTGATAGGAATCTCCCATATTCTGAAAAATCCAAGAATGTGATCTATCCTAAATGCATCGAAATACTCGCTCATTTTCTTTAGACGCTTTTTCCACCACGCGTAGCCGTCCTTTGCCATTTCATCCCAGTTATATGTAGGGAATCCCCAGTTCTGTCCGTCTTTAGAAAAATAGTCTGGCGGAGCACCTGCACAAGAATCAAGATTAAAAAGTTCCGGGTGGAAATGTGCATCTGCACTATCCGCACTTACTCCTATAGGAAGGTCGCCTTTAAGTGAGATGCCTTTTGAACGCGCATAGGCAACTTCCTCGCTTAGTTGTTTATCGAGGTGGTATTGAATCCAGCGATGGTAATCAGCTTCGTTCGAGTCGCGCTGCGCACAGAACTGCGAGTATTCGTCTAGCCAGAATGCATTGTCTTTATAGAATTTAAGGTAGGATTTACTTTGTAGATCCTTTTGTCCGCGAGTGTCATAGGCTTTACGTATAAGAGCAGTTTTTTCTTTGAATACTCGAGGATAATCCACATCTGGAAGAGCGTTCAATTCGCCTTGAAGCTTTTTAAAGGTGGCTGTCTCCTTTATACCGACATCTTGAAGGTGGAGGTAAAGAGGATGCAGCGCAAAACTACTTATAGGACTATACGGATACGAATCCTTCCATTCCCCACGGCGTGTAGTATCGTTGATGGGGAGGATTTGGATTATTGATTGGCCAGTAGCCGAAGCCCAATCGACAAGTGCATGCAAGTCACGAAATTCGCCGATACCGAAATCCCTAGGGCTACGAAGAGAAAAAATAGGAATAACGACACCAGCCCCTCTAAATCCGGCGCGGTCAAATTTCTCGGCGCTATGCTTCATCGGGAACGGGCAACCGGGGATAGGGCAGTCAATCCAATGATCGACCACCTCTGCGCTTTTAAGCCTGCCATCTAGTTTAGTATGGTGTTTATCCCATTCCATACGGGTGATAAGCCCATCGTAGATAAGCAGATAACCATATTCATTAAGATCAGTGGCTTTAAGACCATCCAGAGTGAGGCTCCAGATGTTGCCCTCTGTCCAATTCATAGGGTATTTCTCTCCTTTTATACTAAGCGAAATGCTCTCGCCCCAGATGGTGCGGTATTCTATTTTGAAAGTGACTTGCATAATAATAGTTATAACTTGTAGTATAGTTTCATTATTTTGGCAAAAAGCCTAGGCGGTAAAACCACCTTTGCGAATATAGATAATCTTTGTAAGAAACTAGCCACTACATAGTGATAAGCAGGATGAGATGACCGAATAATGCGACGAATCTTCTCAGCCAAGTATTCAGGCTTAAGCCCCGATGTTTCATCTTTTTCAATGCTTTTCAGTGATTGTGCATAAGATGGGTAAGCCTTGGAAACTTCCAGTGAGGCCACACTTTTCCTAGATGCAGTAAAGGAGGTAGAGAAATCACCGGGTTCTATAGTGGTAACTTTTATCCCAAATCCACTTACTTCCAGGCGCAGCGCTTCACAATAACCCTCTATGGCAAATTTAGAAGCGCTATACATCCCTTGATAGGGAAGGCCAATCAGTCCGCCTATACTGCTTATGCAGATTATGTGACCATGACCTTGCTTTCTCATTATAGGGATGATTTGGTGCATATAGCGCACCATACCCATAAAGTTTACATCCATCTGCCTCTGGCAGTCCTCTATGGAGCAGAATTCCAAGGGGCCCCCGATTCCCATTCCGGCATTGTTAATAAAGACATCGATGCGTCCCTGCGCATCCATAACTTGTTTTACAGCCGATTCTACATCTTGCTCTATGGTCGAGTCGGCTTTAATGTAATGGACTCCGGGTAATTCCTCGGTGTCTTTACGATGAGTACCATATACGCTATGACCATCGGCACTTAGTGCTTTAGCCATAGCGTATCCGAATCCGGACGTTATTCCAGTAATGAAGATAACCATAATTAGATTATACCTTGTTGCTTGAATATTGCGGTAAGTTTTTCTACTGCTATATCTATCTGCTCCTTTGTATGAGTAGCCATAAGGGCAAATCTTATCAGCACATCGCGCTCCGGTACGGCAGGTGCTATTACTGGAGTTACGAATAGCCCCTCATTGTATGCCAATGTAACGATAGCCATAGCCTTTTTTGTATCCCTGACCATAAGAGGTATGATTGGTGATTGAGTGGCGTTGATGTCGAACCCGCTCTCTCTAAATCTTTTCCATGCGTAGCGTGTTATATCCCACAGGTGTTCTATCCTTTGAGGCTCAGTCTGCATAATATCAAGAGCTTTCGATGCGGCGGCAACGGCGGCCGGAGTCATAGAAGCGCTAAAAATAAGCGAACGGGCATTATGCTTTAGATAATTGATAATAACTTCGCTACCTGCTATGAAACCACCCAATGAACCGAAACTTTTAGAGAAGGTGCCCATAATAAGATCGACTTTGTCCGTTAGCCCGAAATAATTGGCCGTTCCAGCCCCATTTTTACCGAAAACACCTAGCCCGTGGGCATCATCGATCATGACAGCGGCATTATATTTCTCGGCCAATTCGCATATCTTAGGAAGAGGACATAAATCGCCTAGCATGGAATATACACCATCTACGACTATTAACTTAGGTGCATCAGGCTCGCACACGCTAAGTTTCTTTTCAAGGGAGGACATGTCGTTATGCTTGAATTTGTACACGGTACTCCAGCTTAAACGGCTGCCATCGATAATGCAAGCATGATCGGTTTCATCAAGCAGAATGTATCCACCTCTGAATCCCAATGCACTTACAACACCCAGGTTTACTTGAAAACCAGTACTAAAGGTAACAGCGCTTTCTTTTCCCACGAATTCGGCGAGTCTATGTTCCAGGGTTTCGTGGATGTCAAGCGTTCCATTTAGAAAACGACTACCAGAGCAGCTTGTACCATATTTTTTGATGGCTTCAATTGCAGCTTCTTTTAGTCGGGGATCGTCGGATAGTCCAAGATAGGAATTTGATCCGAACATTAGTACTTCTTTACCATCGGCCATTTTGACAACCGGGTCCTGGCCTGAAGAGATAGGCTTGTAGTAGGGGTAAATACCTGCAGCCTTAGTTTCTTGAGGAATTGTGTATTTGCCACAAATCTCATTAAATAATAAGTTCATTTCATTAAGGTTTAAAGTTTGTACGTGGCAAATATAGAAAAAATAATTATTTTACTTCTAACGCTTGCCCATGGTCCTTTACTATACACTCTTTAAAGTGCTCGGTGTAGCCCGGTTGCGACAAGTCCTCAGGAGTACCTTTATGGTATTCGCTGTGTTTAAATGAGCCATCAGGATTTTGTGCTTTAATGTTTCCATCTATGAATTTAACAAGCAGTAACTTATCTAAAAGAACCCATTTATTGAAAATCTCCTCGGCAGTTGAAATGGTGAATGAAGTCATTTCCCTGATGGCCTTTTTATGACGTCCTTTTTCTATAAACGAGCAGAGTCTCTCATCCATCTGAGGAACGGCTTGTTCCATCTGATAACGTTCCCACTCATCGATTTGTTCTCTAACCACTGGTTCCATCTGATTATACATCTTGTAACACGCCTGTGCTACTCTATTGCAAGCCCAGAAGGCTGATGTTTCCGAATATGTAAGAAGATCACCATTTCCCACTTCGAAGCAGTGAGGGACTTTAGAAGAATTTACGTAACACGGAGTCAGATAAGAGGTGGCGGCATCGTCGCAGCCGAACCATAGAAGGGCCCCAACTTCACGAGGAAGATACCCACGCGCCTGGGCTACGAACCAGAACCCGGTCTGTTGAGTGGCTATGGCACGTTCGTTTAAGTAGGTTTTCCCGTCAACATCGAAATACATAGGCCTCCATCGGTAAGGAAGAGCATTTCCTCCGGCACCTACATCGTTTCGCATATCCATAGGAGTGTTCTCGTAGTGGTCACGCATTATATCCGCCACGTTCTTTACTGTTATTTTCCTTTCCGGCTTGACAAATAGTGGCATTTCATTAGACAGGTCATATCCCATAATGTGGTCGAGGTAATTATTGGCACTTTCGGTGATTTCTTCACCATCGCTATTTATGTAAGTGAAATTACCATCGCATAATATATTGAAAGCAGCCCAGGCTCTTGCCTCACATCCACGAGCAGCACCGAAATCCATAGGGTTGTAGGCATGCCTAAAGTTAAAATCTTCATCCTTGCCATTGAACCATCCCATATCTCGTGCATAGCTGATTACATCTGGGGCGTAAAGGCAATTTTCAGGATCGTTTAGGGGAAATTGGCCAATTCTTGCTTGATTCGCATGTGCGCAAATGTATCCGTCAGGGATGCGCCTTGCTACCCAAACAATTCCTTTTTGTTCCCCCTTTCCCACAAGTTCCATTATCCATGCTTCGTTAGGGTCTGCTATTGAAAGGGTTTCCCCTTCGGAAGGGTAGCCATAGGAATTGGCCAATTCAACTATGCATTCTATGGCCTGTCTGGCAGTGCTGGCTCTTTGCAGCGTGGTGTAAATCAAAGAACCATAATCCATTATGCCATCGCGATTGACTTGGCTTTCTCTGCCACCCCAGGTAGTCTCCGCGATTATGAGCTGGTGCTCGTTCATATTGCCCATAGTCTGGAGGGTATTTTCTACCTCTGGAATGTAGCCTAAAGGCTTGTAAGTATCCCATTCGATGATTTGCCGTGTGCTGCCGGATTTGAAATGTGCCGCTTTATGAAAATATAATTCCCCATAGAGCCAATGAGAATCAGCGGCATAGGAAATCATCACAGAGCCATCGGCACTAGCACCGCGTGTTATAATAACATTGGTGCAAGCCTTAACATCTAGGTTAAATAGTAGAGTGAAACACATTAAAGTAGCAAGAACCTTTTTCATTTTATGTATAATTTTTTAATTTTGTACGATTTTGTATTGCAAATTTAAAAACATAAAGGGAATAAGAAATAGGTTTGGGTGTTTCTTATTGTAATAAAGGATGATAATTCGGTATTCTCAAAGAAATAATAAAGTGATGAAGTTGTGTTATTTGATAGTGGCTTTATCTATTTCAATAGGAGCAATGGCGCAGGAAACTCCTCAGGATAAAGATAAAATGCTTCGGGAGAACATAGATAAAACGCTAGAGAGGTATGAAAAGACACTTGAGCTTGAATATTGGCAAGTATTCTATATGGATTCCATACTAACACACGATTACAGTGCTATGATGGCCGAACTTGAAGAAAAAAGTAAGGCGAAAGTGGAAAATTCCACAATATATCAAAAAGTTCAGGATAAGTGGAATGAGCAAATATATAACTCTATCCATAAGATTCTTAACGAAGAACAGTGGAATAAATATCTTAAACAGGGAGCTGCGCGGGAAAAGAAAGCGCGGGATAAAAGGGAAGAAAAAAGAAACAAGAAGTAATAACGTATATGAAGCAGGAAGATATAGACAGGATTATAGCCGAACTTAAACAGCTTAAGTGTAATTCCATAAAAAAAGTGGAAGAGGCAAGAGTTCGCTATCTTGGAAAGAAAGGAGAAATAACGGCTCTTTTTGAAGAGTTTCGTAATGTGGATAAAGACTCGAAAAGAGAATTCGGAAAACCGCTTAATGAGTTAAAACAAGCCGCCATCGCAAAGATTGAGGAGATGAAGGCATCCTTAGAGGAGGTATCCGGAACATTAGATTCCACGCAAGACCTCTCTATGCCGGGAGACTATATGGATTTAGGATCGCGTCATCCAGTGAGTATGGTAAGGGAAGAGATAGTAAGTATCTTTCGTAAATTCGGTTACGATGTCGCAGAGGGCCCTGAAATAGAGGATGATTATCATGTTTTTGAGGCTCTTAATTTCCCTGCTAATCATCCAGCACGAGATATGCAAGATACTTTCTTTATTTCCGCAGGACATCTTAATCCACTATTGTTAAGGACACATACGTCAAGTGTGCAAGTTCGAGCTATGGAGACTATGCCTTTGCCTATAAGGGTAGTTTGTCCGGGCAGAGTTTTTAGAAACGAGGCTATCAGTGCACGTGCCCATTGTATCTTCCATCAAGTGGAAGGCTTGTATATCGATGAAAATGTGACCTTTGCGGATTTAAAACAAGCTATCTTACTTTTCGCAAGAGAGATGTTTGGTCCTCAAAGCCAGATTCGTATGCGTCCAAGTTATTTCCCATTTACAGAGCCTTCGGCCGAGGTGGATGTTAGTTGTAATATTTGTCACGGGAAAGGCTGTAATGTGTGCAAAGGCACAGGGTGGCTTGAGATATTAGGCTGCGGAATGGTAGATCCAAATGTTCTAGAGGCCTCTGGGATAGATAGTAAAAAGTATAGTGGATTTGCCTTCGGAATGGGGTTAGAGCGCATAGCTATGCTAAAATGGCAGGTTAATGACTTGCGCCATTATTTTGAAAATGATTTAAGATTCTTAAGAGAGTTCAATACATCTTTAGAAGTATAAAATATAGGGTCCCACTCGTTGACGGAGTGGGTCCTGTGTTCTTGAAACCACTTTTAAGTAACTTTCAAAAAATAACCTGCATTATCTTAGTAAATCTTTTTGGTCTATATTCCTTTTCTCATCAGTTATGTGCCACCGGCACACTCCTTTTTCGAAAAGAAATCTATCCTCGAAAATATAATGCTAATCTAACGCAACTTATTTTCTTCAAGTTACTAAAAAACAAGAAAATGTCAAAATTCAGTACCAGATTTTTGGTGTTGGCGGTTCTGTTTGTCGTCTGCCTCATCACTTCGAACTTTTTTGTTCCAAGAGTATGGCAAATTGGCCATACATCGTTGCAGTTACCGGGTGCAGTTATTCTTTTTCCGGTATCGTATATTATTAATGATTGCTTGACTGAGGTTTATGGTTATCGTAAATCGAGGCTTGTAATTTGGATAGCATTTGCGATGAGCGCTTTCGTCGCATTGATGTCCACACTAGTATGCCTTCTTCCTGAACCTATTGAGCAAGGAAGTAAAGAGGTGGCTCGTAGTTTTAATTCTCTATTTTTTATGGTTCCTCGCACTACGATAGCGTCTCTTTTGGCTTTTGTCTTCGGGTCTAATTTCAATGCGTTTATCATGAGCAAAATGAAGGTCGGGACAAAAGGAAAGGGATTCGCATTGCGTGCCATTCTGTCTTCTGTTGGTGGGGAATTTTTGGATTCTTGTATTTTTTTCCCAATAGCGCTTGGGGGTATCGTGAGTCCGCATTTAATTCCATCGATGATGTTGACGCAAGTCTGTGCAAAAACACTTTATGAGATAATAATACTTCCAGTAACAGCTTCATTCGTCAAGTATTTAAAGAAGAAAGAAGGCGTGGATGTATACGATGAAGGCATCTCATATAATCCTTTTAAAATTAAAGATATATAGTAATGAGTAATAGAGCTTTAGAGGGGCTATCTGCACTTGGAAGAAAGACTGAGTATAGGGATGATTATGCCCCGGAGGTGTTAGAAACATTTGAAAACAAACATCAAGATAATGATTATTGGGTAAGATTTAATTGCCCGGAGTTTACTTCGCTTTGCCCAATAACAGGGCAGCCGGATTTTGCTGAAATCAGAATTAGTTATATTCCGGATGTTCGCATGGTTGAGAGTAAAAGTTTGAAACTTTATTTATTTAGTTTTAGAAATCATGGTGATTTTCACGAGGATTGTGTGAACATCATTATGAAAGACTTGATTAAGCTTATGGACCCTAAGTACATAGAAGTAACGGGATTGTTTACACCTCGTGGCGGTATTTCGATTTATCCTTATGCTAATTATGGTCGTCCGGGAACTAAATATGAGGAACTCGCGGTAAAGCGATTCGAATCGCATATGTAAATTTTTTAAAAATTCTTTTGTTTTTTTGCTTATAAATCGTAACTTGCACTCTTAGTCGTGTGAGTTACGATTTATTATTTAGTGTATTATCGATTGATTATTAGATATTAAACAATTAAATATATGAAGTTTTATAAGGTGGTTTGGCCAATGTTGGCCATTTTGCTTTTAGCAGCGTGTGGGGAGGTTAATAATCCTACAAAAGAAGAAGAAATGGAGGTTCAGTTACAATTTGTAACTGAAGAGTTGAGTATTCCGATAGATGGTAAGCTCGACTTGGCTTTAAACGTTAAACCTGTAAGTAAGTCTGAACAGGTGGAAGTTACAAGCACGGATGAAAAAGTCGTCAGCATAGTTGAGTCTGTCGTGGGAAAGGAGGGTGTGACTTTAACCTTGCAGGGGCTATCTCTCGGAACTTCTACAATAGTCGCTGTTTTGGAAGATAAATTGGTGGAGTGTGTTGTGACAGTCGTACCGGTTGATGTAGAAAAGGTGGTTTTAGATGTGAGTGAATTAGATTTGGATGTGAATGCCACTTACACATTTAAAGTAAGTATCGAGCCTTCAAATGCCACATCTCCCGTAGTAGAGTGGAATTCTAGTAATGAGACGGTTGCTGTGGTTAATAGAGGTATGGTTACAGGTCTTTCAGAAGGATCGGCAGTTATTACGGCCTCTATAGGAGAGGTAAAGGCTCAGTGCACTGTGAATGTACATGAAGTGAAAGGAGAATCTTTGACTCTTGACATTCTTTCTCAAGAAATCACAGAAGGAGAAACATTTATTGTAACGGCTACTGTTCTTCCTGAAAATGTAACGGTAAGGAGTATGAGATGGAGCGTAAATGGAGGAGAGGGTGTAATAAGTTACGAAGTTATAGATGCTAAGGAGGATGACAATGTAACTGCGGCTAAAGTAATTGGCCTAAAAGCAGGTAGCGCAGTTCTTTCTGTAGAGTGCGCCGGGTTGAAGGCAAAATGCTCTATTGTAGTCAAAGCTAAAGTAAAGCCGGTGGAGGATGTGAAATTAGGGGATTATTACTATAGCGATGGAACATGGAGCGATGGAGGATTTTTAGGATATGAAGAAGATGGCCTGACTATCAAGTGGGCAGATCCTAAGCCATCGCCGGAAGAGGGAAAAACGGTAATAGGAATAGTGTTCCAAACTGATTCTAAAAGAATTAGCGACACAGAAAAGTCGGCTGGATATAATCACGGGCTTGTGATGGCGATACGCTCAGCGCATGGCGACAAGAGTCCGTTGACAAGGTATTCGTATGAATATAATTTTGATAATATACCTAATACGACAAAAGGTGCGGAGTGGTATGCCGATATCAATGGTTATCAGTGGACCCAAGAGATTTTAAAGGCATATCCCGGAGATAAAATACTTAAATGTCCAGCATTTGATTTTACTACAACTGATTTCAAGCCATCGGCTCCAGAGGGTACATCGGGATGGTATGTGCCAAGTATTGGCCAAGTGTGGGATATGCTTGCTGCATTCGGTGGAGGAGAAGTGGCTGCGCATTTGAAGAAAATGCGTGATTATGCAAGTGACATTACATACTATTGGCGAGAGGAGACATTGAAATTAGCATACAATCCTATAGAGAGACTTAATTCTGTAATGTCGAAGGTTCCTGCAGATGAGAAGGAAGACTTCGCAATAAGCAGTCAAAGGGGAAGTTCTAATCTGTGTGAGATAATGTCCTCTTCGCTTTATAATAATAGCGAAGGAAATGTCTGTGTCTTTTGGCTTTATGATACTGGGGAGATTGAATTCGAGACGGACTGGACTGACCAAGCTTATGTATGTCGTCCTATTTTGTCATTTTAAATGTATTACAAAATATAAAGAGTATGAAAAAATTGTTGTTAACAGTACTGGTTGCAGCGTCTGTCTGCGCTTGTACAAAAGATCTTGAGAATCGTGTGGACACTTTGGAAAAGAAGGTCGCAGAACTCGAGGCTAAGGCTAATAAGAATGCCGAAGAAATTAGCAAGTTGGTCGATGCGGCTGCAAAGGCAGTGACCATAACATCTGTGGAGACTTTGTCAGATGGTTATACAATACATTTCAGCGATGGTACTTCTGCTACCATTAAAAACGGGCAGGATGGTACTACTCCGACGGTGGGTGTCAAGGAAGAGGACGGCGTGTTGTATTGGACCGTAAATGGAGAATTCCTATTGGATAATGGACAGAAGGTTCCGGCCAAGGGAGAAACGCCTCAGTTTAAAATAGAGGATGAAAAATGGAAGGTATCCTTCGATGGCGAGAATTGGGAAGAGGTTCCTGTTTCTGGCACTGTTGCTCCTGTACTTGTTATGGAAGAAACGGAGACGGAATATGTTTTCACTCTTGGACAGACCGTAATTCGCATAGCAAAGGATAAAGCTTTCTCATTAAAGGTCAGCGCAGATGAACAAAGCGTTATTCCAGGGAAAACACTTGTTTTGAATTATACGCTAGTAGGTGCAGATGAAACCACACATATTCTTGCTGAATCGAAAGAATTTGATGTTACAGTTGACGAAGCAGCCAAGAGTGTGAAGGCTCAGATCCCAAGTGACTTTGTGGAGGGATACATATTGATAAAGGCGGTGAGAAACAGCGATGGGCGTTACTCTGCACAATATGTTTCTCTTGCGCGTGATGTATATGGTACTCATGGTGGTACAATTGTGATTAATGATGAAGGGTATGTTAATTGGTAAAATCTGGTAATATGAAAAAGTCATTATATATGCTTGTTGCAGCGCTGTCTATTGTCGCATGTAACAAAAATGAATTAGAAAAAGTAGATTCAGCTAATGATGGAAAACTGAATCTCGGCGTATCTGTCGAGGTGGATCAAAAAGATACGAAACTTCATTTTGACGGTAAGGACCATATTGCATTCGATAACAATGAGTCCCTAATAGTTGGTATTGCAAAGGAAGACTCTCCTGAAAAAAGTGTTAAAGTGGCAACTAAAGATGGAGATTTGGCAGGAAGTTATTCTGCAGAATTTGAGATAGAGGATGCCACTGCAACGAATCCTGTTTTTAAGGGAACTTTGTGGAGTATAGTAGAAGCTGACATAGCAAAAAGATATGTTCTTTATAGTGCTTGTCCTGCATCTGCATTCACATTTGCATCTAATCTAACCTCTTGTACAGTAACAGTTCCTAACGCACAGAAAACGACACAGTCATCGTGGGGAAGTGAGGCTAATGCATTAATATCTGAGCCTATCTTAATAGACACTACAGGAAGAGTTATCACGAAATGGAAAGAGTATAATGTGCCTGGTAATGTTTCCGTAAGTCTTGCTCACGTATTTGGCTTTGGAAAATTGACTTTTGCTGGGGTGCCCGATAAATATGCTGATTACAAGGTCAATACAGTTGAAATTAAAGCTGTAGGGGAAAAGAAAGATATTGCTGGTACTTTCTATATAGATATGACAAAGGATATACAAAAGCAGGAGATCACAACTAAGAGTTCATATTCAAGCATCGAGGTTACTCCTTCCGAGAGTGTATCTGTAAAAGATGCTGTGATATGGTTCGAGGCTAATCCGGGAACTTACGATGTTGAAATTACCATCAAGACCGATAGGGCAGAACTTGTATATGAAAGACAGGGTCTTGTTATAGAAAGACGTAGTATTGCAGCACCGGTAGTTAACTATAAGGGGACGGATGTTATAAAATCTTTCGATGTCGATTTGACAGGAGGTAAAGAGTGGGCTCAAGCGAAATTTGGATATGATTATATTTATTCTGGAGTAAAGGAATGGGGTCCAGAAGGAAGCAAGATGAAATTTGCCCTAGCTTGGCCAGGTTCTACCAGGTATAATTATGGGACCTCTTATTACAGATCAGATGATTCTAAGGCCCAAGGCTTTAATGGTGGTGGTTATGTTGATGGTGGCAAGATGTTGCTGTATTCATTGGCCTCTTTCAAAGGCGTTGATGTCATATACGCTAACTTGGGTATTTATTCTAAGAATTCGTCGTGTGATTTTACTTTTGCATTGGCAAATGGTGCAGATACTACTAAATTAAAGACTATCTCTATAACTACTGCAGATGTTCAGAACGCTGATGGTGAGTACTATACTATTGAGAATACTGCTGAAGTTAAGGATGGTGATTTGCTTCTTATAATAGATAATTTAAGTAGTCCGGCTGTTACTCCTTATATGGGAGGGATTACTATTAACCCTGCTCCTATCGTAACTATTGATCTTGACGGAGATCTTCTTTTGCCTGCGACTGCAACATCGGGGAAGATTTCCTGCACCGTAAAATTTGCTTCTGCTAGCAGTATAAGTGCAGTATCAGATGCAGAATGGTTAACAGTATCCTTGGCTAATAATGAATTAACTTATAGTGCTTTGGCCAATGATGGAAAGAAGCGTACTGCTAATATTGAAGTTAAAAATGGGGAAACAGTCCTTAAGACTATAAAGGTTACACAAAAAACAGCTTCGCAAAAAGAATATAAACTTGTTATTGATCCTACGACTATCGCTCCAATACTTGACAAGGCCAAAGCAGAGCATGCAGGAGAGGTAACTGATGATACAACGGTAGATGATTTGGAATTTACGCTAACCGCTACCGCCACTGATGGAACAGGAGACAAGGTAGATGTAAAATTGATTGCAAAGCGTGTATATTTAGTATATAGTGAGACTTCATTTAAGATGAAATATACTCTTGGCACCGCCGAATCTGTTGGTTATATAGAAAAAGTAGTAGTTGTCGGTAATAATAAAATAGGAACTGGGACATGGGATAATAAGGTAGAATTATCTTCGGATGGAAGTACGTATAACACTGCTAAAAATGTTACCGTTGAGGGAAGTATTCCATATACAAATACTATATTGAACGAGGATGAATCTTTCACTTGGTTTAGACTCAATGTTGACTATATGGCGTATAGAGTGAATAGCATTGAGGTGCTTTTCGTAAATGAGTAGTTATTCATGAAGTTATTTTTAAAGAAAATATTTATAATAGTTTTTGCCTTTGTACTGGTTTCTTGCCAGCACGAAGGCGAAACCTTAGATAAAATATCTATAATAAAGGTTGAAAACAAATTGTTTAAACTCGACTCGGATGGTGGAGACATTGTGATCCCATATACGTCTGTAGGTGAGGCTTATGGTAAGGTGGCAGAAGTGGAAGTTGATGCGGAATGGGTTAAAATAGAAGAAGTAACTTCAACTTCTATTAACTTATCTGTCGCGAAGAATGATACTGGGGTAGATCGCACTGCAAAGATAGTCCTCAGCGGACATAAGGCATCTAATGTGGTCGTTAGAATTGTTCAAAGCAAGGTTTCGGATTCAAAGCCGTCGTATAGCAATTTCACGGTTACTATTAGTGATATAACGTCATCATCTGCTTGTATCGAGGTCGATCCATTAAATCCATCGTCTTATTATTACACCGATTTGTTTACCGCATCGCAATATGAAACTTATGGCGAGGCTAAAATAGTCGAAGCTATGCTTGAGTACATAGACCAGATGGTTTCTTTTTCAGGCGCCACGGACCCAAGAGCATTTTTGTATCAGGGCTACTACAACACATCTTATGATGAGAATGTTTCACTAGACTTAAGAGATAATACAGACTATTATGTGGCCGTGGTAGGTATGGATGTGGATGAAGGCGGAGGCTTAGTAGCAACCGATAAGGGCGAATTTTATAAGTTCCACACCTTGAAGGCTTCACAGGTGGATATGAAGTTTAGCTTTGCTGTTAGTGGTTCGCAAGTGGAGGTAACTCCAAGTGCAGATTTCACATATGTTTGTGGAGTCGCTTCCAAGTCTCAGTGGGATGCATATACCGATTATGCCGATGCGGCGAGGGATTATATTGCAGTAGCAAAGCAGTACGATATGCTTGAAACCATCATTTATACGGGTAAAAGGACAGTGGATTTCACATATCTTCTAGAAAAGTCTGGGGATTATGTAGTTTATGCAGTAGGTTATCGAAACTCTGAAAAGGACAAAGGGATTACTACAGAGGTAAGTTTTAAGGAATTCACTTACACGGCGCAGTGATGAGTTTTTTAGAAAGATAACTTTTGGGACTGGAAGTGAAATAAAATTTGTAAAATAAAAAAAGTTTTATACCTTTGTAGTCCCATTGCGGAAATAGCTCAGTTGGTAGAGCGCAACCTTGCCAAGGTTGAGGTCGCGGGTCCGAGCCCCGTTTTCCGCTCAAAGTTAAATGACTGCCTTTCTGGCGGTCATTTGTTGTTTATGGAGCATAAATGATGTCTTTGTTGGTATAATACATGACCCCGAATTCGTAGAAAAGAAAAAATCTGAACTCTTTGATTATCAAGAATTCAGACATTATATCAGCGGAGAGGACGAGATTCGAACTCGTGGTACGGAATGACCCGTACGTCGGTTTAGCAAACCGGTGGTTTCAGCCACTCACCCACCTCTCCAAACCCGAAAGGAATGCAAATATAGTAAAATTTATTGAATATCTAGCTATTTGTGATATTTCTCTATATTCCTTTTGCTGTTCTTACGGGTTAAAAGGTCAGGTGGTCCCGAAACCTAAATGTGGAACCGGGACACCTTATTACATTACTCAAATAGGTCACTAAAAGAATCCATCGCATTTGTAGCGCTATCATAAAGGTCTTTAGTGTTATTAATCATTTTCTCCTCTAAAATAGTTGTGGCAGATGCAATCTTCATCAATTGCTCTTCTGATAGTTCGTTTTCGTGCTCTTGTAGTTTCAATATTATGTTTGACGCTTCTGTGTAGGCCCCTTTTTCACAGGCTTTTTCGTATTTAGTTATTAAAGAATCTACTGATTGAGAACAAGCCGTTAAGAATAGAAGCGTTGTTACTATAGATAAAAATAATTGTTTCATAATATTATTAATTACATGTTGTTTAATTTATTTGCAAGTGTAATGATTTTATCTTTTTGAGTATTTGTTAATTCCGCATCATTTGCTTGTGCTAGTTGTTTTGATAGCACATCGATTTTATCTAAATAATCGGAAATTTCATCAGTTGAGAAATCGTCTCCATTTTGATAGGCATATAGCACATTAATGTATTTGTCAACGATATTTTCAAATTCATTTATCATGGAATCCCAATTAGATCCAGAAAGTACTGCCATATCATCATTTTCATCCAGGAAGTCTAAAGAATCTTTTTGTGGGCCAAATGTTACAGAATAGGACAATTTTCTCTCGATATTGTTAAATCTATCCCTTTGCGAAGTTGAATAATCGCCCATAAACTCGCGTATATCATTTGCATATTCTTGAGCCCTTCCCCAAAGTGAGAAATCTAAAGAATTATCATTGATTTGTTTTTTGATGATCCGTTCAGCCATATTCTGATAATTATCTACCATTGCTTTTAATTTTGATTCGTCAGCAGCGGACATCTTTACTATTACTTTCTCTGGATGGTATTCAAAACTGCTTGAAACAGAAAATTGAACGGCTTCGTCTGAATCTAAATCAAAACAAATTGAGCAGGTTTCTCCTTTATTTAAGTCAATCAATCTTTGCAGATTATCTATATCTTCGAGGAAATGATCGCTTCCTAATTCGCGTGTCTTTGTTTTGCATATAATGTTGCCGTTTTTGTCTAAAAACTCGACACTAAATTCTGGTTCAACTTCTCCATCATTCCAGCCATATTTTTTTCCACATTTTTCCGTCCATGGTTCTGGCAAACCATCTTCTATTCTTTGGAATTCGATATAGATTAGTCCATCTTTAGGGGTATAGGATCTATTTACTATTTTATAGTATTTTCCCAAAGGCCCTGAAATACTATCAGTTTTAGGTGTAATCTCTTTGTTACCGCAAGATGATACTGCAAGTATAGAAAGAATGAGTAATAAATATTTTTTCATAGTAAAATAATTAACTGATCCAGCCATATACGACTTCTCCTATACAGAAGGCGCAGATGACTATATTTAAAAATGTAGTTGTCACATAAAGGATATATGCTCCCGCAGCTCTCTTTGCCCCTTCAGAAATGTTCTTTTTTGAGATTGTTTCAAATAGTAATGAAACGACATAAGGAAGAATAACTAACAAAACTAAAGCTACAACTCCATTTGATGCGGCAGCCATTGTAATAAGAGCAAGGATAGAACCAATGATTGTTCCCATTTTGCCTGCTTTTCCGAATTCATGAACTTTAGCTGCTAATTTTGGAGCAAGAGTTTTGTTAATAATAATGCTAGCGATGACTAATACACCACAAACCACTAAAAGCCAAATTGGATAAAAATGATTGTTAGTGGCAAAGGCTGCTATTAGCATACCTGCGTATGCCAATACCTGACCAGGGAATCGGCCTATAAAACATAGTAGTAGGCCTAACGCAAGAAGTGCGTAAACTGCAAATAATGCACCCATAAATTAAATAATTAGGCTCATGGCTCCCGAATTGAGCGGGTAAAAAAAAGACGTGGGAGTCTTACTCTTGCTTATCTCGAACACAGGCCTTGGCGTGCCATCGAGAGAGATAAGCAACGCAGCTAGCCCACGTCAGGGATGATATGCAGTAACTCCCACACAGAACGTGTGGTGACCGAATCGTCATCATGACGAGACATCCTCGTTGCCGTTTCTTCTTCTCGATATAAAACCGCCAAGTTTTGTGTTCAGAAGAAAAACGTCAAGTAAACGTCTTGTTATGTCTTGCCCACCCATCCCTGCAATCAAATCAGCAGCATCAAGGATAACAATCAGATGCACTATTTTGAGTGCCGGGCTAGCTGAACGACACAAAGATACACATTTTTATTACATATCTCTTCAAGTGAGGCCATTATTTGAGCAACTGGCTATGTAAATAGTGTGTAAAATATGTACTTTGTTCTTGTATGAGAATGGATATGAAAGTATTTTTGTGAGTAAATTTGATAAGGGGAGATGGTGTCCAAAGTTATATCCATAATAGGAGGAGGAGCGGCGGGGTGCTTTTGCGCTGTGCAGATTAAGCGTAGGTGTCCGGATGCTAAGGTAATTGTTTATGAGGCGCAGTCTAAATTAATGTCCAAGCTTGCTGTTACCGGTGGTGGAAGGTGTAATATTACTAATACTTTCGAAGGGATTGGCAGTCTAAAAGAGGTTTATCCGCGAGGTGACAGGTTGATTAAGGCAGCATTTCATCATTTGTCCCCATCAGAAACGATATGGTGGTGGGAAAATGAAGGTGTAAAATTGGTCGCACAAGAAGATGGATGCGTTTTCCCTAAAAGTCAGGATGCCATGCAAGTGGTAAGAAAATTGGAGGAGTTGATGCGTGAAAGTGGAGTGGAAATAATGTGCTCACATAGGGTTGAGGCTATAAATAGAATAGAAGACAGCACTTTTGAGCTCCGCTTTTACGGGAAGGTTTCGCAATATGCCGACATCGTAGTCCTTACATCGGGCGGAGGTGCTTTATCTATGCTTAATACACTTAGTGGGGTATTATTAGAGCCCACTGTGCCGTCATTATTCTCCTTTAAAATTAAAGATGCGTCATTTAATTCTCTTATGGGGACGGTCGTGGATAATGCCACACTTTCTTTTTCTGGAACCAAATTCCGTTCTCGTGGTACTCTGCTTATAACCGACTGGGGCGTGAGTGGTCCTGCGACATTGAAACTCTCGTCTTATGCTGCGTATTATTTGAAAGACTCCGCTTACAAGGCGACATTGCTGATTAATTATCTTAGCCTCTCGGAAACAGAAATTAGGGCTTTGATTTTTGAAACTTGTGAGTATAATGCTCAGCGGATGATGGCCAATGCGCCCCTTCCGGGGCTGACTTCTCGTATGTGGGGTTTTTTAATGTCGCGTGCTGAACTTAGAAGTGATATTCGTTGGGCGGAACTAGGTAGTAAGGGACTAAATAGATTAGTTAATACTCTTATTGCTGATCCTTATCAGGTAGATGGGCGGTGCCGATTTAAGGATGAATTCGTGACGGCTGGCGGTGTAAGTGCTACAGAGGTTAATCCCAATACTTTAGAAAGCAAGCACTTCCCGGGATTATATTTTGCCGGAGAAGTGCTTGATATCGATGCCATTACAGGTGGATTTAACCTTCAAGCTGCTTGGTCCACGGCTTATACTGTGGCGCGAGCGGTAGTGGGATAAGTTATTCTTTTACTAAAATTACTTTAACATAGCCATCAATTAGTGTTGAGGTTGCATGATCATATACAAGGTAATGATCTAATGTGAGATATATATGATGTATCCAAGAATCTGAGATTTGAATACCGCTTAGCGTTTTAAGTCCTATACGATTATCGTCAGGCCAATCTAAATGGTCAAATTTGTCCGATTCAAGTATCCCATCCTCATTCATTGATACATTTAAGAAAATATCTGCAAATCCGAATGGTGGATCATTTAGAGTTAGTCCGCCACTAGTAAGGTCGTAATAATCTAAAACAGGTATATAGGCTCGGAATGTCGCTGTTTTCCCATCCTTATTTATGTATAGTGTGGAATTTTTCCATTTGGAATTGTCTGTCATTTTAAGTGTTTCTTGAACAATGTCGTTACAACTTCCGCCATCACCATCTATATCAACAGTATATATTCCTCTTTCGCCGTATTTATTCCATTCCATAGCAACAACGCTGTATTCGCCAGCATAGTCGTTGATAGATTTGATGTCCTCGTTAGTATCTGCTTTTTCGCTACAAGAAGATAATAAAGTAAGAAGTGCACTGATTAATATTATTTTATTTTTCATGATATTATAGTAAAGTTCTAATTTTATAAGTCATATAATATAAAAACACAAATAGAAAAAAGATCTATTCGTATAAAGTAAGTAATTGTACGTCAATTCCTCCAGTAGAATATGTCTTAATTTTTGCTCGTGTGTCATCTTGAGTTAAGACAATTTTATCTGTGTATTCTACAATAAAATTGCCAAGGTTATCTGAAGTTTCAGTAGTTTCAATGGTTTTCGTGATTTTGTGAGTTTTTGCTAAAGATGTAGTAATACCATATCCCTTTTTAACTGCAATGCTGTCACCCGGTGTTGTTTCTTCAGATGTGTAATTTAGATTTATTGCAAAAGAATAGGATTTTTCAAATGATCTTGTTGTTTTAGTAGCCTTGTCATATTCCTCAAATTCAACAAAATAAGAGGTTGGATATTTTGATAGATCCCAATAGAATAATTGAAGGTTAGCTTGTATCCATTTTGGTTCAAGCCATTCATCAAGATTCCCAGAGTCCCCTATGCCAAGATAGTAAGTTCTTGATTTTAAGGCACCGAGCCAATTGTAATTTTCTCGTAGTTCAACCTTTTTTGTATAAAATGCATCTGAAAAATTTACACCAACATTTTTGGTGATTACTTTATCTCCAACATAAGCTCGAATATATAAGTCTGCTTTCCCTTTCCCCCACGCTTTTGAAACTATTTGTTCTTTGGTTAATTTAGTAGCTGTTCCCCAAGAAGCTTCATAATAGTAAGTATTTGTTTTGAAATCATCACCTGTATTTTTCCCAATAGGATCATCTGTAAGACCAGCAGTATTAGGGGATAACTTAAATCGATATAGTGTTTCATAATAATTAGGATTAACAGAGCCACTATTTGTTTCAGATGTCATACCATAATAAATGTGATCTCTTTGAAAAATACGATTGTCATTTGAACAGATGGTGTAAGCTGATCTAGATCTATTTGTGAGAATATCGGTATTAATGTAATCTGATGCTACCTCATAGGGGAGGTCATAGGTATAGTAATAAGAGCTTGTCTTTGTTTTAAGCTGGGAAGATAAATCTATATAGTGGTCACAATATAACTTGTAAGATAATTTGTCTAAGCATTTCGTTTGGGTGTTTGCAACAATTCTATCATTATCTTTTACAATTAGTATAGGAGTAGAGCAAAACTCCCCATTAGTCATAGCAAATGCATATTGCCCATTCCAGTAAATCCTATGCTCTTTTTCTTCAGAGATATAACTAGTACCAACATCAGGCAGTGTCGTATCCCAATTATTTATAGTAAAACAATTCTCATTTACCCAAGACCAGTCAGGAACAAAAATAGTCAATAGAGGATGGGCAGATAACACGCTAGTTAGAATATTATCATTGTCATACTGCAATAGGATTTCTTCAAATGTTCGACGGCCATCAACTAGTTCATCTTTTACATAAGGGTAGAATACATCATAATCGTAATCCTTTTTTTGAAGTGCTTCAGACTTAATAAAACTTCTCAATTCCGGTTCAGAATAAACGGCTTTTGAAAGAAGAATAGAGAATTCCTCAAGTGTGGATTTGTCATTAAATTTGTTATTAGTTTCAATGTTCATCTCCTTCGTACAAGAGAAGAAGAGAGCAAATAAGAGAGGAATAGATAAGAAAAAATACTTTTTCATAATCTATATGCTATTTATTATCCCGCAAATATAGGTATTATTACATTATGTTGTTCTAAATTAACAACTTTTTGATATTGTGGGTGGTAGATGATTTAGATAAAAAGCATGAGAATACCAAACCATAGGGAAGAGTAATACAACGCAATGGAGTGGAATATACTTTAAGGCACAACTGTGCGAATAACTTTTGAAGTCTTATGCAATTATTTCTAGTAGTGGGGCTGATCGATCTTTAAAGGAGAACTCAAAATCATAAAACGTAGCTTATAGCCTTTATCTTTTTTCTATTCTTACATAGTTTACAATAGTTCGTTAAATTTATAAAAGCTCAAGCGGCGTCCCTGACGCCCAGAAA
>ERZ808262.212-NODE-212-length-40219-cov-5.568580_pt1 | contig 40219 bp, 38 predicted proteins | sample MGYA00520895_ERZ808262 | MGnify/ENA primary metagenome ERZ808262 (study PRJEB31516, sample SAMN03275588) | gut metagenome | biome: mammalia-associated habitat; material: feces | host: Papio cynocephalus | place: Kenya | collected 2012-08-02 ... | reverse complement strand
CAACGAACGGAATTTTCCGTTGGTTAAAAAATCTCTGTAGGTGTTGATCTTTTCAAGCAAATCCGCGTGCCGCATATCCACGTTTTGAGCTACTTCGCGGCTGTCAACAACTTCAATTCCACCATGATTTTTCACTTGCAACTCTTTCATATCAAATTCCTTTCTTGACGTGTCCTAAAGAACCTGATAGAATGAATTTACCAGAGTTTCTTCGGGACTTTGGCGTGGGAGCTGTCCGTTTCTCTTGGTAGGGGTAGGCGGGCAGCTCTTTACTTTTTGTCGTTCAGCGCATTACGCAGCAGTCGAATGCCAGCTATAATTGCATCCGCTCTTGATGATTTCATTCTGTCGGCGCACTCTTGAATCATTTGCGCTTCGGAATCAGATATGCGGATTGTAATTTTGCCGGTTCTCGTCTGGCTGCCTTTGGGCGGGCGACCTGTCTTTGCAGACAAATTCATCACCTCACTTTTGGTCGTGCTTTAATTATATATTATGCACGACCATATGTCAAGCACAAAATAAAAAACACCGATGAAATTTCATCGGCGCGCTGGTACAAATGCAAAATCGCCGCAGAATTAAAGGACTGGCGCAAAAACGCCAGCCCTTTTTAAGTCATGTATGCTTTTTCATTGAGCGGCACACGCAGGTTTCGTTATCTCCGTGGTCATCGTCGTACCAGAGTATGTTATACACCGAGCCGGTCAGGTAGCCGTAAATTCTTACCTTCCCGCTTATCTTCAGAGAATAGATTGCTTCCGCCTCTACCCGCAGATCGGACAACCTATCTCTTGCACATTTATTCAGAGTTCGCACGTCTATGGCGTGATTATGCTTCTTCGCATTTATAAAAATATCGCTCCATGTCCGCTTTTCAAAATCTCTGAGATGTGGAAAAATCACATTCCAAAAGTCATCGGACAGACGTTGCTGATAAAAAGCCCATGAAACCGATTCATCAACATCGCATGACGCCAGCCTCCACCCGGGGTGCTCTCGCATAATACTGTTTGGGTCAGAGCCGAAAAATACGCCGCCTGGCGCAACGCCACCCTCGCGGATGACCTTCTGCTGCGGATTTTGCGTTTGCTTTACGGACTTCTGCTTATTATAAGCCGCCATAATACATTGCCATGCTCTCTTTTGTGATAACGTTGCTGCTCGGATACCTGTCCGGCGTTTCCGCGCGCGCCAGTTTCCATGGATCTTCCATATGGGTCAACTGACTCAGCCACTGCGCATTTTTATCTCCGTAATGCTCCAGCACCCGGTTCACCGTGTCCTTCTGATTCTCCGTCAGTCTTGCAGAATTGCCCTTCATCTGCTCCGGCGAAACGGAGAATTGACCTTGGCTGAAATGGAAAAGCTGCGGGCATACAGGACCGTTTGCCCATGCTTCAAAGTCCTCTTCAAAAAGAGGTTTATCATCCCAAACGAGCGACCATGCCTGCGCATAATAGCAGAGCTTTTGCAGTTTCATGGTCGATAACGTACCACGCTGCTCCAATATGTACTTTGCTGCATCAAAAATACTATCCATGCAAAAATCACACCTCCCGCCGAAAATCTCATTCTGATAACAGTATAGCACACAGGCATGATAAGTAAACAGGATTTTTGCAGCCCGTTGACATTTCTTTTGGCGATGTGTATAATATCAACAGTGATCGTGCTGCAAAAGCCTGTGGGCTTGCAGCCAAAAGGCGGATTCCAAAGAATCCGCCTTTTCTCATTCCTCTGTTCTGTTTCGCTTGACTTTTGAAATTCCTCTGGTATTATTATAGATAAGGGTGCTGCCGCAAGCAGTCAGCCTAGAATGTCAATTCAATAAAGAAATGACCGTCCGTGGCTGTGGAGCGGTCATTTCTTTTTGCATATCTGAAATACCAGCGTGCAAAGGCTTACGATCAAAATGCCGACCTGAATCAGGTCAGAATATGTCACCATAAGCAACACCCCCTTTACAGGAAGTGCCGACCGCCTGCTACCTCCCGGCAGCACCCGCCCCGTAAGGGGCTTTTTCATTGTAGCAAAGCAGTCGAACGCTGTCAATAAAATACGAAAAAGCCGAGGGATTCTCTGTCCCCCGGCTCTTTTCGTCACTTCTTCCGCGTGTTCAGCACCGCGATATTTCCCTGATTGCCGATCTCCAGATCCAGCGCCTTTGCAACGTCGCGGATCTTCACATAGTTCGTGCCGTTCTTGAGAATGCGCTGCACCGGCACTTTCTTGCCGTCCACGATCATGTAGCTGTCTGTGACCACTTCGCCCACCTCCTCGACCTGGCGTCTGAATTTCTGCAAGCCGTCGCCCTGCACCCAGTACGCCGGGCACAGCTTCCCGGTCACATCGTAGTGCCGGATAATGTGGTCATATGGGATGTTATACTGCCTGCACAACCAGTACACCAGCTCCGCCGCATTGGCGATCGTTTTATCGGTCGCCATCACCTTTCCGTCCCGCTTCGCGTCGCACAGCTCCACACCGATGCTGTTCGCATTCCGGCAATAGGGATGCCGGTACGTCTGCGCCCCACAGTGATACGCCACAAAGTCGTCCGGCACGGAGCGTGTGATTGAATCGTCGTCCACGAAATAATGCGCCGATGCCACGGGATTCAGCGAATTTTGAAAATACCGCGCATTGCTTTCATCGGAATCCCCATCGTTTGCCGTGTAGTGCATAACGACCCACTCGATCTTCTGATTGCGCTTCCCGCCGTAATTGGAGCGGTGCGCCAGCTGTGTTTTGATCGGTACCATCTCACCACCTCCTGTAGCAGTACCATATCAGCCCCAGTCCGCCCAAAAAGCAGACCGTTCCAAGGATCAGCGCTATCATGCCTTTTCGCCCCCATACAGCTCATGGTGCAGCGCCAGCACCGCCGCCTCGATCATCTTGTCCACGGTGTCACTGTCGAACTGAATGCCCTTGGACGCGAGATATTGCAGCACATACGCTTTCTTTTCCGCGCCCTGCGTCGCATCATAAAGCTGCTCCGCCGCGCCCACGGCGATCTTCACATAGGTCTGCCATTTTTCCAGCTTTTCCGCGCTCACCCGCTGCTTCAGCCATGGAATGAAAAACGCCGAAAGAAGCGCCGTCACCAGCGCGATCACTGCCTGAATGATTTTCGTATAATCCATTGTAATTTCTCCTTATCCTCTTGTTGTGATTTTTTTCAATCCTTCAAAACGGTCTCCAGCACCCGCGCCGTCGCGTCAATGCCGTATTGGTCCGCCAGCTCCCGCACGAATTTCAGTGCATACTTGCTCCGATTTTCGTTCTTGGCTTTCCAAAAATAAAACCCCGTCGCCGCGCTGCATTCCAAGATCCACGCGCAAATGATTGTCGCAATCGATGCCGTATCTGCCACAAAAAGCGCCAGCGCCAGCAGCACGATCAGCAGCCCGTAGGAAAAGATCAAAATGCGCTTGCTCCATTCCATCCGCTTCACCCTCACGTCACCACCTCCCACTCGTCCACCTCCTGCTTGATACGGTCGATGAACGAATTTCCCTTCAGCGCCTTGTACGCCTTGTAGTTGTACGCAAAGTTCTCGGCCTCATACTGCCGAATCTTCTGCTCGTCCTTGCGCTTGTAATAGGTGTGGAGCATATCCGAACGAAGCTGACATCGCATCGCCTCCCGGATCGCCTTTGTGCCCAGGATCATCTCTCGCACGATCTTCAAAATCGCCGCCACCAGCGCCGCGATCGCCATAATGCGCGTGCACACTGCCGCAACGGTTTCCAAATTGCCCATCGTTTCCTTCTCCTGTCTTCCTGTCTCTGCGCAGAAAGAGAGGGCTGCATACGCAGTCTCTCTCCCTGCGCAGGCAGCCCTCTTCGGCTCTTCCGCGCCGCTCCGCCGGCGCGGGTCAGATTCATAAACACCCCGGTCAGGGGGGCGGAATCCACCTTCTGAAAATTTTCGGTTCGTGATTTTCACTCTGCCGTTTCCGCATCGTTCTGGGGTTTTCCCGAGTCCTCTCGCGCATCGGTATCCTCCTTGCTCGCACGCACAGTTTCCACCTTCAAAACATCCGCATTTGTCTTACGGAACCGTGTCGTCCCGCAGTAATAAAACCGTCCGTCCTCTGCAAATACCGGCATTTTCTCACCAGTTCGCAGCACCAGCACCCGGCTGTCCGGCTCTTCCGCTTTCGCGGTCGCCGCCATTTTCCGCTTTGCCAAATTTCTGCACCTCCTTTCTGCCATCCGCAATGATTTTTAAGCCGGCCATCCCGTGACCGTCGCCGTCGGCAAGTCGTTCACGGAAACTGCCGAGATCGTCATGTTCCCGTTTCCCGCCAGCGGCCGCGAGTATCCCTGAATCAAATGCCGCTCCACCGGCGCTCCCGGCTTGTCCGCTCTGCATAGCGAAACGATGTTGTTTTCAAAAATGTGCATCATCTGTACACACGAGATCGACACCGCCTTCTGGAGCACCGTCGCCCGCTTCAGTTTCCATTCCGCAAGGTCCTGGCACTGCGTCTGCGTGTAATAGCCTGACGCCGTTTCCCGCATCGTTTTCCGCCCGATCAGGTGCACGTTGGTGTCCGAGGATGGGTCAAGATTCTGTGCCCGTCCTGCGGCTTGTGGGGCGCTGTCCTGCTGTTCTCCGAGCACAATGTAGTCGTTGTACACCTCGGTGTTTTTCACCGTGTACGTCGCCCCCAGCAGTTCCGCCTCGCTCGTGGAAAACTGCCACAGGATCGGCTTGTCCGTGTCCAGAATATCATCCTGCGAGGGGTCGATCCGCAAAGCCCCGTTTGCGTCGTACCCGACCCACGCGTTCACCATCTCCGCCATCCCCAGCACCACGTCCGCATACGTCCCGTCATCGGAATCCACCCGCAGCGTATACGGCGAAAGCACAAGACTCGCCGACCCGCCGCCCGGCAGCGTCTGCGTTTTTCCGTTGTAATACTCCGTGAATACCGGCGTCACCGCGTCCACCGGGTAGCCGTTCCCCTTGTCCAGCTTCAGGATCGCCGTGATCGGGGCAAAAATATTCGTGTTTACCGGCACCTCGTAGGTGCTCTCCAGCCGTCCGAAAAGCGACCCGTCTAGATACGCCCACTTGTCTACCAGCGGCAGCTCCATCGTCCGCTGCGATGGCATCAAGGTCTCCTGCGGCTCGGCGATGTAAAAAACGCCCTGCGGGATGTAAAAATCCGACCCGTCCGAAAGCACCAGCCCCTCGTCTATGGCGATCTGCTGCCCAAACCAGACGTTATTTACATTGTAATCATATTCCGCGTCCAGATTGGAAAGCAGAACGCTTGCCGTCCGCCGCTGTCCGTTTTGCAGATTCCCGGAGATCGTGCCGTCCGCCAAAAATGCGCCGCTCCTGCGCCCCATGGCATTGTTGTCGAGTGCAAAGGCGGTCGAGCCGTCCGGCTGCAAGAACCGCAGCCGGCACAGCTTCGTAAACGGCGTTTTGAGCATCCGCAGATAGTCCTGCATCCGCTCCGCGTGTGTTGTTATCGCCATATTCCGCACCGCTCCTTTCTCAGCCGCCCCATGCGCCGTCCCTGCGCGTGATCACGATCTGCGCATCCTCCGCGCTCCCGATCTCCACCCACGGCAGACTCACCGTCTGCGGCTGGAGCGGGGAGTTGTCTCCTGTGTCCATTTCGATCGCACCCGCTGCACGGATGCGCAGCAGGTCGCCCTTTCGGTTTTTGAGGAAGAGCGTGTTTGCCGTCGTTGACAGCGCCCAGATCGCATCGCGCACCGACCGCGTGTCCGAATACCGGCAGTCCGTGATCGTCCCGATCAGACTTTGCAGCGTCCCGCTGCGGTAGTTCTGCGGCGCGGGCTGTACCGTAGGATACCGTGTGAAATTCTGCAAGATCTGCGGCGTGTTGTTGTTCGTCACCCCGCCGGAGACAAGGTTCTTTCCAAACAGGAATATTTCTTCCACATGGTAAACGCCGTTCTCGTCCGCCGTGCACGAGAGAACTGCCCAATCCCACAGGCAAAGCTCCACGGAATTGGAAATCAGCGCGCTCGTCACGAACGTATCCGCCCCAACGCCAAACGCATAGTAGGTGTACTTTCTGCCGTTCACCGCGCTCGCGTCTACGATCACGCTTCCGTCCTCCGGCAGCACATTTGCGATGTGGCGCAGCACCGATTCTCCCTCTTCCAGCCGGTAGATGGAGAGCGCCGTGAACTGCGTTCCCGCCACACCGCCGCCGTTCGTCGATCCGTTAAAATCCGCGTAGAACTGCGCGTCCTGATCGACGGGGTGATAGGTCATATCGCTCAGTAGCTTTTTGCGTCTCGCCTCGCTCATTTTGCCGTCCGAAACCATCAGATAGTCGCATTCCTGCTTCCCGTCCAGCTCCAACGATCGGATATTCTCGAATCCCGGATAGCACGCCGCGATCCCGCTCCTTACATATGTCTGATCATGATTATCCCATTGGATAGTCCCGTCCCCCAGCAGCAGCGTCATATCCCCGCTGCCGCTGATGTTTGACTGCACGACTTGCGAGCCGCCAAGCTGAAATTTCAGCGTCCGTGTCGTCTGCGTCGTGTCGGCATAAAATCCAGCGTCTGTTAAATCCCCGACCACTACGAACCGCCCATTTCCAAAGGCAATACTGGGTCCTCCCATAATGGTCCCGGAGTATATGGTGTTCCATGAGATCCTGTCCCTGGACGAGTAGAAACATTGTTGGTCTGCCGCAACGTACATTCCATCTCCATATGCAGTTTCATAAAGTATCTCCGTATTTATATCTGCGGAGCTGCTTACATTCAGTCCATCCTTGGAAAAAATAATTTTGGATGTGCTGCTACTGTTGTAAGTAAGATAAACAAACGTTCCGTTCTCGTAACGCATACCCGAAATATCGGCGTTCGATAACCATGTCGGATAAGAATTTCCCCAGCTGATCCCGTCCGATGATGTCCACAGGCAATGCTCGCCGCCAAAATGCAGCACATACTTCCCATCTCCATATGCGCAAATATTAGAAAACATGACATTGCTTGTAGCTGCTAAAGTGGCATACGTCCAGTTTGCAAGATCTGTCGTCCTTGCAACAATACCGAATGAATCGGTCGTCACCCCCACCGCGATATAATCGCCATTCGCATAGGTGATGTTTGACCATCCCGCAACGCCATCCGTTTTCAGATGCCCCTGCGTATCTTGAAACCACTTTTCCCCATCTGCCGACTGCATCACGAACGCCCCATTATTAGATCCGATGCAGGCAAATCCGAGTGCTCCATAGCAAATGGAGCGCTTCGGCATTTGCGCAAACGATCCCTTTCCAGTCCACGAAACACCGTCTGTGGAAACCTGAAATGTAAGCGCATCACAAATTGCAACAAATTTACCGTTTCCAAAGCAGATGCCGTTGTATGGCGCACCGCTGTTCATCTGCATCGCCTGAAAACTCGGCTGCGAGACAGGCGTTGTCGTCGTTACAACATCCGCCTCAAATTCAACCGTCCCCTCCTGGACCGTTACCGCAGCGACCGGCGAAAACGCGTTCACGATCAAAAAGCCGCTGTCTCCGTAGCAGGCGTTATACCACGCGTAGTTGTCCTCTCCCGACATTTTCGGGATTTGCGCCGCGCCCCAGGCTTCTCCATCGCGGGAATAAATCACAGAATACCCGTCTGTATATTGGTCGCTCAGATCCATGCACGAGAGAAAAATCCCATTTCCGTAGGCAATTTCCGTAAAAGAGTAAGAGGCATATGCTTTAAACTGCGTCTGTGTCCACGTTAGAAGATCGGTGGAACGGTACAGCGTAGACCCATGCGCCGCAAGATAAATGCCGCCACCAAAGCAGGCATGGTTTGCCACGACCTCCCGGAGCTCGCTCCACACCAGCCCGTTTGTGGTAAGGTATAGATAGTGAAGCGGAACAAGGAATTTTGAACCGTCGAATGCGATCGTAATATCTCCGTCGCTACCGCCGACGCCGCTCGTATTCGGAGATTCCACACGCTCCCACAGCATATTGACCCTATCTGTGCAGCGCAAAACGTCCTTCGGACCTGCCGCCAGATACATCCCGTTTCCGTAGCAGACGGACCAAATATCGGCGGATGTTTGCACCGCGCTCGGCGCCGCCCACGTTTTCCCGTCTGTGGAATACGTCGCGTACACATTCCCATTTGTCCGCTCAGAAAACGCAACGAATTTCCCACCGCCGTAGCAGACGCATCGCACCTCTGGATTCCCCGCAATGCCGAGCGTCGCCGCTGTCCAGCTCGTCAAATCACTCGACCAGAAAATGTTTCCCTGCGGTCCTGCAATGACATAAACGCCCGCGCCAAATGCGCAATTCCACTGCTGACCGCTTCCAGAGCCGTCAAGCGGCGTTTTGCCCATCGTAAACGCCGCGGTCAGCCCATCGCCCGTCACCTTCAAAACTGTACCCTCGGCGTCTGCCTTCCCGCGCCACGCAATATCGCAGTCGCTGGAAAGCGCCATAGCGTTGCCGTCCTGCGTGTCCCAAACTGCCTTTGAGCCGGTAGGTAGTACGAGATAGCTGTCATCCATCTCGTAGTCTCCCGTGATCTCTGCGGGCAGGCTTCTGACGGATGGGAAGGTCAGTCGCACGCCGCTTCCCTTGCGCGTCTGGCACGCCGTCAGCGTGCCGGGAATAGGCTCCGTCGTGTACTGCACATCAAATTCCTTCCACCCCGTGTCCGCCTCCACGCCATTCTGTGTCTGCACGCTGCACCGCACGGCGTACCGGCTGCCTGTAAACATACCGTCGTAGGTAAATTTCAGCTCGCCCGTGCCGTAGATCTTGCCCGTGTCCCGCAGCGTCTCGTACTCTCCCGCCGCATCCACCAGCGCAAATTGCCACCGCACCCAATTCAGGCTGTCTCCCTGCGCCTGCGTGTAGAGGGCGGTAAAGGCATACTCGCGCACCGTCATCGGGTCGCTGATCTCGTCAATGGTCAGCCCCGGCGCATTTCGCGTGATAAACGCGCTTGCGCTCGTCTGCGTCACCGACTGCGCGTCCGAGCTGCCCCACCACTGCCGGATCACCAGCTTATACTCTCCGCCGTTCGTAATGCCAGCGCCCGAGAGTGCCGACGCCGCGATCATGTAGCTGAAAAACTGCACGTTTCCGGCCCCGTCCACGCCGTAAAAAGGGCATCCCTGTGTCTGCTTTCCCGTCGTGTACACCTGCGTGGACGCCGCGTTGTTGCGGTAGATGGTGATCTGATACGCCACCATCGCAGAATTTCCGTTCACCTGCCATGTGACCGTCAGATCCTTTGCCGCGTCCACAACGCCGTTTCCAAGGCTTCCCGTCATGCTGGGGTAGATATTTGTCGGCTGATAGAGCATCCTGTTTCCTCCTTGTCAGTTCCCGTTTTTGCAGATCGCCAGCGTCCGCGCCGACCGCACAAACTCGCGCATCGTCATGCCGCCCACCTGCTGCTCTGTAAACGTCATGCCGTTCAGATTGTAAATGTCACCGTTGTACTGCGTGCCCACGCTGCGGTTGTCGTAGCTCGCGTTCGTCACGCCGCCGCGTCCGCCCTCCGCGCCCAGCATCTGCCGCATCCCGTCCAAAAGCCGCATCGACTGCGCATCCTGCGACGGCGCGATGTTTTTTACACTCGCAAACCGCTTCTTTGCGATTTGCGTCAGATCCGGCGGCAAAACCAACTCGTCCGCATCCGTCGCCTTGATGCCGCCCATCCCGCGCAAAAGTCCGCCTTGATCGTAAACCGTGAAAATGCGTCCGTATTTGTCCGTGATGACCGTGCGCCCGTTTGCCTTCTTCACCCACACAGAGCCGTCCCCGGCTTCCATGCGTGCCCCGGCTTTTGCCGTGTTCAGGAAATTCAGCCCCTTTGCCGAGCTGATCTTGTACTTCTTCCCGTCATCCGATACGGCGTACACCGTGCCGGAATATTTGTTGCCGCCGTCATCGTCGTCCTCGTCATTCTCTCCCCAGTCCGCCGATCCGCTGCCGCCTGTGCTGCCGTCCACAGTGAATACGCGCCCCCACTTGTCCGTAATGGTCACGCTGCCGTCCCGGTTTTTTACCCACGTCGAACCGTCGCTGCCCGTCATTTTTTCGCCGGGCTTCGCATTGTTGATAAAATCCTGACCCTTCTCGGACTTGATGTCGTAGCGGTCTCCGTTGGCGCTCAAACCGTAAATTTCCCGCGCTGCCTCATTCACCGCGTCCGAAAGCGCCTTGACGTCCACACCAAACGCCTTGAAAATCTCAGCGTTTTCCAGAATGATCGCCTTCAGCTCCGGCGTGGCATTTTTCCAGATGTCCTGCAAGATTTCGCCGATACCGCGCGTTTTCTCCTTGAGAGAATCTGTCAGCTTCTTGTACTGTGCTTCCAAGGCATCGTACCGGGCGTTGATGGCATCCTTCTGTGCCTCCAACTCCGCAATGCGAGCGTTGTATTCCAGTTCATCCTTGTAGTCTGCGAGATCTTTCTCTGCCTCTTCCAACGCGTCCTTGGCGGCATCTACCTCTTCCTGATCTGCCACCCACTCCCATTGCCCGGTCTTGGCGTTATACTGCCGGATTGTCCGCTCCGCCTGCGCGTTCGCAAGGTCTGCCTGCGCCTGCTGTACGGCGAGGATCTTTTCCTCCAGCTCCAGCTGCTCGTCCTTTTCGTCCTTCTGGCGCTTCAGCGCATCGATCTGCTCGTCAATGGCGGCGAGCTCCGCGTCCCTTTGGTCCGCCGCATCCTGAAGCCGCTCCTGAAGCGCGTCTTGCAGCTCACTCAGCAGGTCGTCCGTACTTGCGACTTCGTCGTTGATCTTCTTCTGCCACTCCCACCACTCAGAGGAAAGCGCGTTAATATCCTCCTGGCTGCCTCCGATCGACCGCAGATACTGCGCCTGCGCGTGCAGCGCCTGCTGGATCTGCTGCATCTTCTCTTTCTGAAGGTCGGCGCTCTTTCCCTGATTCTGCATCAGGGTCAGCTCGGATTTCAGCAGCGACACCTTCTTCTGATGCGCCGTCAAATTCGCATCCGAAGCGCTCCCGCCGCTAGAACCGCCGCCGTCGCTCTTGCCGGCAGCGTTTAAGATCTGGTCAATTCGGTCTTGCAGTTCTTCCTGCTGCTTTTTGTAGTTATTTGAAGCCGCATCACTCAGGTATTGCGAACGCCAAAGGTTGTAGGCATCCCAGTCAGATTGTGCAGTCTTGCCCGTCAGGTCGCGGTAGGTTCTTTCAAGATTTGCGCTTTGAGACGCCGCGCTCACGCCGCCCGTTGCAAACCCTGCTGCGCTCATCATGGCGGCGAGTTGAGTCGAACTCCAGTACGCCGTTGCGCCGACCTGCTGCAATTGAGTAATCAGATTGTTGTAATTCGCTTCTGCCGCAGACTGCTGCGCTTTCAGCTCGGCAACAGCCAATTCCGCCAGCGCGGAGTTTGTCTTGAGCGCCTGCTTCGCGGTTTCCGTCAGCTTACCGTTGACGTCAAACAGCGATTTTGTCAGCGATTGCGCCATCGTGTCGCCCGTGTTCTCCGCTGCGTCGCCAGTTTCCTCCAACGCCTCTTTCAGCGCCCATGTGCCATCCTCCAGTTCCACGCACGCCGATTTCGCGGCATACATGCCATCCGCCAGCTGCACAATATCGCGCGCCGCCGCAGTTTCGTAGATGCTGAGTTGACCGATCGAATAGAGTAGGCTCGTTGCATCGCTCTTGGTCAGTCCAAAAGCGTTAGCAAGCCATGTGATCTTCTCCGTCGCGCTCGCGGTGGAAATGTCAAATTCCTGCATCTTCGCCGCCAGCTGGATATAGGTGTCGATCTGCGCGTCCGTTGCCATCGGGAGCTCCAGAATTGCCTGATAATCCGTCAGGTAAGACTGCGCCATCTCTTTCTCGGCATTCGTAAGCGATTCAAAATTGCCGACCCAACTGGACATTTTCCCGAATGCTTCGTCGGTCGTCTCCGTAACCTCGGCAATCACGATACCCATGCTGGAAAGCTCCTTGATGATGCTTTCAAGCATTTTGTCCGCGCCGCTTTCCGAATCGACCCTGCTCCAGTCAAATGCAGTGCCAAGGGATTTTGCTATGGCAACAGCGGCTTCGTTTTTGCTGTTGTATACTGCCTGAATGTCAGCCGCCGTCGTATCGCTTACACCGTATCCGCTTCCCGCAACATAATAATATCCGGCGTAGTTATCGAACTGCTTCGATACGGAGTTTCTCGCAGAATATGCGTAGGCGTGCTTTGCGTTGTATAGCCTCTCTCCTTCAGCGATCGCCTTTGCTTTCAGCGCTTCCAGATATACCTGTGTCGCCTCGATATTAGCCTCAATCTCCGCGCGCTCGTCCCTCCACTTCTGTCCACGGTCTCCGATGTCTACCGCATTCAGTTCTTCGAGTTTCTGCTTATACGCGTCGAGCGACTGCTCTGCGTTGTCGATTTCCTCCTTCGTTTGCTTCCAGTTTTCAAGTGCCTTATCAAACGGCGGATTTGCTTTTTCGATTGCGGCGGAGATTCCAGCGACGATTGCAATAATACCCGCCAATGCCGCTACAATCAGACCGATCGTCGTCGTCTTGCTGGTTAGGTCAAGCGCGATGATTGCCTTTTTCAGGCTCGCCGCAGCAGTCACTACGCCGTAAATCGCGCCGCCGAGCACAACGACTGTGATGGCCGCCCGTCCTCCAGCGGAATCCAGGAGCTCAAGAGTAGCCGTCAGCCTGTCCAGCGCGCCCTTTACCATGTCGGTATCCACCAGGTGGCTAATGAGTTCCGTCCATGTGTTTTTCAGGATATTTGCCTTGCTCTCCCAGGAGGACAGCATGATCGAAACTTCCTCGTCTGCGCTGCCGGCCGAGTCCGCCACCTTGTCCAGCATCTCGCTGTACATGTCGTAGTTTTTAATGAGTGCATCCAGCTGATTCGTGCGCAGCTTGCCGCCGAGGTCCGATTCGATCTGCGCCAGCTCCGCCTCCGTCAGAACGCCCTCTTTATACGCCTGCGCCAGCCCCGCGATGGCCTCCATCGGGTTTACGATGCTGCCCGTCGCCTGCGCCGCCTCCATCGCGTCTCTGGAATATTTCCAGAGCACGTCCGAAAGACTCTCGATCTCCTCCTTCGTCCACGAAACGCCGTCCTCGATCTCCGTTTTCGTGTCGCCCATGATGTTCAGCAGCAGCGCCCGCAGCGCATAAGACGCACGCGAGCCGGATTCCTGCGTCACCGATGTGATCGTACCCAGCGCCGCCATCAGCTCGTCGATGCTCACATTTGTCATCGACGCAATGCTCGCCACGTTCGGCAGACCTTCGGCGATCTTCTGGATAGACGTCGCGTAATTGTTTTCAATGACGTTCGCCTTGTCAAGGACTTCCGAAAGCGCCGTCACGTCTCCGTTGAACTTGTACGCCGCATCTGCCGAAAGCAGAAACTGGTTCGCCGTCTCCGCGTTCACATCGCCCACGAGCTGCGTCTTGGTCGCCAGCTCCGCCATGTCCTCCGACATTTCCTTGTAGCCTGCCTTGGCAAATGTGCCTGTTGACTCCAGATAGTCCGTCACCGCCACGCCGTACTGCGACGCTACTTCATAAGCGTGCTGACTGAGCTTCGCCATCTCCGCGTCTGTGTTGTTCGTCACCTTCTGGATGGCAACAAGCTCCGTGTCCACCTCTTTGAGCGTCGAAACAGCTTCCTTGAACGATCGGATCACCGCCGCAACGGACGCGTTGATGACCTGCCATGCAACGATTTTCTTAACAACGTTTCCGAGGCTGTCACCCAGGACATTTGTTGATTTTTTTAAGTTATCCGTGCCCGCTCGCGTCTGCGAAAACTCGTTTTGCAGATCCTTGAGTCCGCTCTTTGCATTCTCAACGCCCTTGACATACTCGTCATATCCGATCTTCCCGCTTGCAAGGTCGGCATCCAGCGCGTCGATGGACGCCCGCGCCCCAGCGACCTTGCTTTTGAGAGAATCGAATGTGCCGTCCTTATATTTCTTTGTTGCGCCCTCGATCGACCTAGCCAGGTCAGCGTATTGTTTCTGCAGCGTCGGCATACTCTTTTGCGCAGATGTAAAAATCTGCTGCGCCTGCTCCGCCGCCCTTTGATTCGCCGCCGTGACCTTATCCGAAGAATCCAGCCACGCCTTTTGGAAAACGCTCGCGCTCTCCGCTGCGCTCTTCGACGCGTTGCTGACGCCCGTCAGCGCCTCGATCTGCTGCTGCATCGGCGTCGGGTCATACTTGGCCGCTGCCTTCTGCGCCGCCTGCTCTTCCGCCAACAGATACGCCCGCGCCTGCTCCGCTGCCTTTTGCTCTGCCTCCGCCGCCTTCTGCGCAGCCTTCGCCATCTGGTTATAATTGGTGGTCTGCTTCGTCTGCGCAACGGTATAGGTTTCCGTCTCCTGATCCAGCGTGCGGATGATCTCCGTCGTCCGCCCAAGCCCCTGATTGATCGTTTCGATCGTCCGCGTCGGCGCGCCTTCCTGCGCGCCAACCCAGATTTTTGTAAATGCACCGCGCACCGATTCCGCATTCTGCGTGAGCGTCTGCATCGAGCGGTTAAATTTATTGATGGCGTCCATGCCGGAGGAGTCCACCGTCAGCGTCAGCTTCTCCGATTTGAGCGCATTGACGTCCTTGATCAGCGTGTCAAGCTGGTTTCTGACGACCTCTACCTGAAGTTGAACTTTATCGACATTTCCCGCCATGCCTCATTCCTCCGTCATTCCGTCTTAAATCCTTTGGCTCGCAATCCAATTTTCAGAGCGTCGCTGAACCATCCCGTGTCCATCATTTCCTTCTGTGCCACGCTATGGAACGGCCGCGGCTTTTGCCCGTGCCACCGAAATTCATATCCCCGTCCGCTCTCTACCACCGGCGCGACCAGCCGCCCGGTATCGTCATCCTTGTTCACATCCTGCACCGTCAGTGTCCGCGTGTCGCGGTCATAATTTGCATCCATGTTATCCGGGTGCTGATCCGCCAAGCCGCCGTAAACACCGCGCCTGCGGTACATCACCGGGTCATACGCGGCGTAGACCTCCGTCTCCACCGCGTTGTGGATCGCCACGCGCGCCACCGTCGCGACCTCCGCCTCCATCGCGTACTCGATCGCGTCGTCCAGCGCCGCGCAGTATTCCGCCACCATCTGCTCAATTGCCACGCGCCGCGCCTCCCTTCCGCTTCAAAACGCGCCAATCTTCCGCCAAAAACCGAAAAACTCGCGCATTTCCCGGATGGCTTTCGCCATCCGGGTTTTGTGTTGTTACGCCGTCACGGTCACCGTGCACTGGTCCGTAAACGTTTTCTCGCCCACGGTCAGGCTGACGGTCAGGTCGGCGTCGCCCGCGGTCGTGCCGCTCGTCAGCAGACCCGTCTGCGAAACCGTCAAACCTTCCACACCGCTCACCTGATAGCTGCACTTGCCCGGCGTCAGCTCCACAAGCTGTCCGTTCGCCATGACCGCCTGCGGCTGCACCTGATGGGTGGAGGACTTCGCCATCGTCACAACGCCGCCGAGCTTCGCCACGATGCCCTGATAGTCGGTCTCGCTTTCCTCACACGGGACATAGAGGTAATACGCCAGCACCGCGCCGCTGCCGGAGCAGGCATCGCAGGTCTCGCTGACAACATCCGGGTCGTAAGCAAGCGCCTGACCGCTCAGAGACGTAGTATCCGGGTTCGTCTGGTCGCCCACGATACCGCCGTTTGCGCCGAACTTCATGTTCGGAGCAATAACGTACAGAGAACCCACGCGCGTACCTTCGTTCTTTGCCGTCCCGGGCTTGTTGACGAAAACCGCCATTTCTGCCGTAAAGTGAACGACCTTCGGGTCCATCGCGGTCGTGATCGTCGCGATCTGCGCATCCGCACGGTTCACGAAGTACCACACCTTGTAGGTCTTGCCCGTCTCCGCCGTAAAGCCAGTGACCGCGCCCGTTGTGGGGTCGATGTCATACGCCTTGCCGCCGACCGACACCAGCGACGCCGCGCCGACCTCCTGTACATAGCAGCAGATCCGGCTCAGACCCACGCCTGCCACCGGCGCACCGTTGGCGACCGAGATCGACAGAGCGTTGGATTCCGCCGTCACGTTCTGGCAGACGATCGTCGGCGCGGAATACTTCAGCGTTCCGCCGGTCTGCGCCGTCTTTGCCCACAGGCTGAAGTCCGCCGCATTGACCTCCACCGTGAACGTTGCATCCGACGGAATTGCCGCCGCGACAGAGTTTCCAAGGTCGGCACGGATCGCGCCGTCGCTGACACTCGTGTTCATGTTGGCTGTCTGCGCTTTGTTCGTGTAATACAGGATGTCCCCGGTCACACGATCACGGCAGGTCACTCCCGCCGTACCCTTCAGATAAAATCTCTCGTCAGTAAAATGGATCATTTCATTCGCTCCTTTGCAAAATTGTAAAAATTGTTCTTACGTCACGCGGCTTCCCGCGTTCTGCATCGCGCGCACGCCCGCGCCACCGGCAAAGCTCTGCATGTCCACCACGCCGCCGCTGTGGTCGTTCACCCGCGCGAAGATCGGGCTTGGGATCGGGTTTCCGCCCTTCCACTTGCCGCCCGCCGCGCTCGTCATGCAGCACGCCAGATACCCAAGCGTGCGCTGCAAGGCGTCCTTGCGCAGCATCAGCCGCAGGATCGGCCAGCCGTAGATCTCCGCCTCGTCCGCGCCCGACGCCAGCGCCACCGCCGCCACCAGCGCCTCCAGCTTAAAATCCAGCTCCGGCGCGTTGATTTCCGCAAGGTCCTTTTCCGCCTGCACCAGCTCCGGGTTTGCATTGTCCGACAGCAGCGCAATTCCGTTCTGCGCCGCGAGGATCGGACGCAGCCGCTGGAACTGTACCGGGGTAACGGAAACCGTCTGTCCCCCGTCCAGCCGGAATGCGAGCCTTTCCAGCCGCGTCACATCGTCTGCGCGCGGCACGATCTGTGCGCGCTCCAGCCGCCTCTCCATCTCTTCGCCCTCTCCCGCCCGCAGCGCCAGCAGGAGAAAAACGATCGCCTCATACAGCAGCCCCACGCTTTCCTCTTGCCCGGCTGCCGCCTCCAGTTCGAGCGTGTAATACGCCTGCAATAACGGCTTCGACAGCAAAGCCACAGGGAGACTCTGCTGCAAAAACTCGATCGCATCGCGTGCGTGCGAAAACGCCTCGAACTCATCCACTGCAATGGGATATAAGGTCAGTCCCTCCGTCTCGATCGCTTCAAATCTGCGGATCTTTCTGACCATGCTCAAAGGAAGATCGCCCATCTTTTTTTGAATCCTCCAATTTGCCAAAAATACAAAAAGAGAGCCGCCTGCCGACCCTCCGTCAGCAGTTAGCTCTCATCAGCCCGTCCCCCGCACTCCTTTGCGAGGGGATCGCACTATAAATTTACATCGGCGCGTCCATCTCCGAGTCCATCCATTCGACGCTCATCCGTACGCGCCGCCCCACGAGCGTTCCGTAGGTAAAGATGCTCTCGCTCCCGTCATCCGCGTGCGCCATGCGGCTAAAATCCACCACGCCCACGCCTGTGATGTTTACCCCGTGCAGCGACTCCACAAGGCACTGCTCGATGTCATACGCTCTGGAATACGCGTCCGTCCGCGTCGTGTTTTCCAAATTCACATTCACCAGAATTTCAAACACGATGCTGAAGATCGTGTGAAAATTGTCCCGCGCAATGCTCCTGCCAAGATAGCATTTGAGCGTCGTCCCGGCTTCTGTGTCGCTCTGTCCCCACACTCTCTGCGGGTAGATGCGGTATCCCTTCGGGTGCTTCCTGCGCATTTCCTCGCTGTCCACCACCGGCTCATCTCCGTCAAACAGCATCGACAGCTTTTCCTCCGGCGTCGGAAGCGCATTTGCCAGCGGACGCGCCCCGTCATACCATAAATATTTTGCCAGCCTTACCCGCGCCCGCCCGTTGTCGTCCCGCGGAAAATACCCCTCCGCGTCCGGCAAATCGAGCAGATACCGCACGATCTGGTACGGAATTTTTTCCGACCCGCGTAAAGAATTAAATGCCATTACTTTTTCGTAGGGATAGTATTGGCTGTCGAAATTTGCTGCCATGTCGATTCTCACCTCATCTTAAATGCGGGTTCCGAAAGCGCGCGTTGTGCGTCCCAACCTAGTTTTGCAATTCTTTGTTTCACTCGATCGTACGGTGCGGCATAGATTTCGCACCACTCCATTAACGTGTGTGAAATCCCATCTATTACTATCACCCTGTTGCTTCGCCTGTTGTTACCTTGCTGTTTTACAGTGGCCCACCTACAATTTTCTGGGCTATAATTCCCATCAACGTCAATTCGGTCAATGCTTAATGTTTCTTTATAGCCGTTTGCAAGAGCCCACTCGCTGAAAACGGTAAAATCGTCTTTCCACTCATCGCACATTTGAATCCCACGGCCGCCGTAGTATGCGTAAGCCGTACTGTTCTTCCGATAACACCGATCTTTCATGTTGCACCAGATTTTATAAAGTCTAGACCGGCTGTTCCCATGCGTTGTTTTTACTTTTCGCATTCTTTTTGAGTTCAAGTCTCTTGCTCTACACCCACAGCTCTGTGTGTGTCCGCTTAAAAGCGGTCCGCTGTAGGCAACGATTTCTCTTCCGCACTTGCATTTGCACAGCCACTTAGCGCCTCTTACTGGATCAGATCCAAGGTCGTTTATCACTTCGAGATACCCGAATTTTTTCCCTATAAGCTCTGCCCTTTTTGGCATATTTCACTTTCCTCCGCGCTGTGCCGCGTAAGCCTCCAGCTCCTTCTGCGCCCGCTCCATCTCGTTTTTGAGATTTTGCAGCACCTCCGGCGTCGTCTGCTGCTGGACTGCCATCATCATCCGGCTCACCGGCTCGTTCATGACCTCCAGCATTGCCCGCACCTCGCAGCCGAACCTCTGCTCCAGCTCCGCCCAATCCGCCAGCAGGTCATACGCCTTGTCCCGCAGCGCGCCGTCCTTTTTCTTAAACCGCCGGATCTGATTCATCACATGGCTGCCTGCCCAGCGGTCATACTCCGCCTCGCTCATCAGCCACGGGCAGCGCTCATCTGCCTCAAACTCCGCGCCCACATACAGCCTTACGAACGCGCCCATCAGCATTCTGGCTTTCAGTCCCGCGTTCTCCTTGTAAAGCGGCGGCATCGGCAGACTGTCCGCTCCCCCCGCGATCTTCAGCTCCATTCGGTCAAAGCAGCCATCCGCCGCCTCGTCCAGAAAACGCAGCTTCTCGCGCAGCGGCACATAGTCCCGCATCCCAGCAAACTCTTCCTCTGTAATGATGATTTTTTCCATGCTTCCTCATTCCTTTCAGATCTTCATGGTATTTGGAATTATCGCCTGTCCTGTCTCGAAATTTCGCATGAGATAACGTCCTTTGACGTCTCCCACCGCTTTGTGCGGTTGCAGAGATATTGGTGTGCGCAGTAGTCATGCCGCGCGCCGCACTCCTGCAAAACCCGGCAGTGCACCGAAACATCCCCGCTCACACGGTAAGCATATCGGCACTCGCTCACGTCCTTACCCCTCAATTTCTTTCCATCCTGCCGGATATGCGCTCGGCGAATATACGTTGTTGTCCATCGTGGATTCGTATACCTTGCCGTCGGATTTCACCTTGTCGCCGGTGTTGTACGCATCATGCGCTCCTGTCGGCTGTACAAAGTCTGGAATTGTTTCCTCTGCGCCCGGCGATTCCGTTTCCGCTCCGTCTGTACCCAAATTCTCCCACGCCGCAGCATAGTCTGCCGGGCTATGGGCTGTATCCTGCTTGCAACGGTAATATTTTGCGGTGAAAATCATCCACTCACCCGCTTTATAGATGTCATGCGACCCGGTCGGCTGTACAAAGTCTCTTGCAGTCTCGCGGGACTTGCCGTGCAGCGGACGATTGAACGTATACCATGCCGAATTTCCCGGTGTGATGTCCGGGTAGACCGCATTGTCGTACGCCTGATAGCACTCCCACGTCTGCCCGCCTGCGTTATAGATCTCGCCAACCGTATGGCTGCCTGCCGTCCAGCCTTCGTACAGCCCGCTCACGGTGATCTTCGCCTCGTCGGTCGTAACGGGGATGCTGCCCGCCGCCATCATAAGTCTCACCGCGTTCATTGTGGACGTCATCTCGTCATACCTGACTGCCTCCGCCGTCGGCACGACCGGCTCTGGCAGCAGCACATTTGTCAGCCGGAAGCCGCCCGGAAGCGTCTCCTGCCGCAGATAGTTACCCGCCGCGTCCTCGCCGATCTCGAACCCGTCGTTGCGGTAGCGCTTGATAACGCCCTCTACCGTCCCGATGTCCGCCAGCCCGTCTGCTGTAAAGCACACGCTCTGCGCCGTTTTGACCCGTTCCGCGTTCTGATATGTGTTTCCGTTCGCTGTGATGTACATACTTCCTCCTCCCCGGGCGCAAAAAGCGCCCCGCTGCTTGACATTTCGCAGCGGGGCGTTATAATGGCTATGTAAGGACGCTGCCGATAGACGGTTAGCCTTTACCTAAAGTCAAAGAAATGACCGTCAGTTTGTGAGGCTGGGCGGTCATTTCTTTTTGCATATCTGGAACACCAGACTGCAAATGCCTACGATCAGAATGCCGATCTGGATCAGATCAGAATATGTCACCATAAGCACCACCTCCCTTCCGGGAAGTGCTAACCGCCTACCGTATAGGGCAGCGCCCGCCCTTAAAGGGCAGTGCCATCATACCATGCGCCGCGAATTTTGTCTATGTTTGCTTATGCAAGCTGATATATCCCGTCCGACACTTTTTTCACCCGCGTGTCCGGCTCAAAGATAAACAGCGGTCTAGCTCTGGCATTACTACTGTCGTCACTCTGCTGTGCCGTCCCGCTGTCGCCGATATAGATTGCATTTTCAAAAGGGTCACTTGGCGACTTCGATCTCGTCCAATAATCAGCCTCGCTGCTGCTTCCCGTCCATGGCATGATTGCGCTGTGTGTCAGGAAGTATTTCAGTGGTGCGCCGTCGTAAGTGCTGCCTTTATATTTCCACAGGTAGTTCAGCTCCCGCACGCTTGGGCGTGTGACTTTTGTCGTAGTTGTATCCGCGCCGGACGAGGAATAATAAGGGTATGTCGCCTGTCGGATCGCATTCAGCGTCTTTTCGTCTATCATTGCTGAAAACCAGCTCGTAATATCGTAACTCCACGTTTGCAGACTATATATTTTGGGACCGTCCATCAGCGCTTCCGCGATCATCCACGTCCCGTCGCAGCTCGTGTCGTAGCTGCCGTCATAGCCTGTGCCCGTGTCCTCCGGGATGCCCTGATTGGCAACGATGAAATTCGTCATCACGCCGCTCACCGCGATCTGGACGATCTCCCCGACTGCCAGTGTTCCGACCTTGATGCCCCCGGCTGGGCGGCGTTTGATATTACAGATCATGCCGCACCCCCTCAATCATACGTCGTGATCCTGATCGGGATATTTACCGTCGGCGTGTCCACCGTCGCCGGGAATTTCACCGTCAGGCTGTCCGGCCCTGTGCCTGCGTAGGCGCTTGCCGAAATGCCGAGCCACGCCGCCGCGATCTCCGCGTCGCCCGTAGCATCCGTCCCCGTGAGCGATACGTCCACGAACGGCGCGGCGTTGTAGCTGGCTTTCAGCCCCGGTACATACACCATCTGCCTTTTCCAATCATCAGATGTCCCCCACGCGGTAGCCATCAGCGTCGCCGTGTACACCGCGCCCAGCGTGATGTCGGCGGATAACGCCCTGCCGTTGACGGTTCTGGTCTGCGGGACTTTGCTGTCCACGTCCTGCCTGCGCGGCACGGACAGGTCATCGCTATATCTGCCAAGGTTTTTCAAGAAAACACCCCCTTCTATGTACGCCCGCCCCGGCATTTCGCCGGGACCGGGTATTTGCTTTTATCCAAACAGCACCACGCGATAGGTATTCGCTTCCAGCGTACCCGCGCCGTCCGTGTCGTTGATGGTGATCGTCACGCCGTAATTCGCCTGGCTGACCGCAACATCTGCCAGCACCTGCGCGCCGGTGGTCACCTCATAGATCTGTACCAGCATCGCCGGATTGGTGATGCCGTGCGTCGCCACCGGGATAGACCAGGTAAATGCGCCACCCGCCGCCGTGAGCGCGCCGTTTGCCGCAGTGTATTTGTGGAATTTCTCCGGCATATCCTGCCATGTAGGCGCAGTATTCTCTCCGCCGGCGACCAAAATCTGCCCAGCTGTGCCGCCAGCAGCAGGCGCATAGAAACTGGGATTCTTCGTTTCAGCGCCGTTCAGCGTGATGGTGTTGGCGGTAGCCCCGCTGTCGATATTGGACAGCTTTGTGAAATCATCGCTGGACATAGCGCCATTGGCATCAGCAGACGCAAGCCCCATAGCAACGCCATTCGCGCCAACGGACAGACCATTCGCCGTCACGACCTTCACGGAAATTTTGTTGTCCTCGCTGATGTCAATGCCGTCGCCCGGCGTATAAACATCCACAAGGTCCTGAACGTTCAGGTAAATATGGCTCTCGGTCGGTGTCTGCGGGTCGGTGTAGGTATTGACCGTAAAATCAATATACTTCACGCCCTCCGCAAATCCGCTGGGATCTCCCTCGCCGGTCGAGGTCTTGATCTCCGCCGACTTAACGAGGTAGTCCTTCGGGATATTGATGACCGCGCCCACGCCGACATTATCTTTCTGGAGCTGATAAGACGCCAGATAGCCGTCCTGCGCCGCAGCCAACTTTACGATGGTGTACTCAGATTCATCCGGGATGGTCACGAGCAGACCGGCTTCCGAAAGGCTCGCTGCGTTGCCCTGCTTCGGGTCGATCTTGATACCGACAGTAGGTTCGGTAGCCGTGCCGCCGATGGTAATACCGCCGTTCTCCGCCTCGCCAACAGACGCGACCTTATTGCCGGCAGCCGTCGCCGCGGCATTCGCAGCAGCCAGCGCTTCGGCAGCCGCCGCCTTTGCGCCGTAAACGGTCGCCTGCGTCGAGTTGTCCGTGTCACTGCCCAACACTTCCGCAGCCGCACCGGCTTTGTCTGCGCCGATCGCTTCGGGTGTGATCTGTTTTTCCGTTGCGCCCGTCACATGACCCGCCGCATCCACGGTCACAGACGGTACCTTGTTCGCATCGCCATACGTCCCGACAGTCGCGCCGGAGAACGCATGACCCACCGTCACCGTCTTTGTGGTCGTGTCGGCATTTACGTGGGTCCATTTATCGCCGGAAGCGATCGTGAATGTATCCGTCTTGCTCGACGCCGCGATCGTCGCCGCCGCACTCTGACCCGCGACCTCCGTCACCGCGTTTGTGCTCTGCGCCGGAACGGTCACGTTCGAGAACGCATTCTGGTTGACTTCGCCGCCGCCCGCGACCGCGTTCTTGACCGCCTCGTCCAGCGCTGCGATCGCTTTCTGAATGGTGTCGCCCGCCGCAACATAACCGTCCGTCACCGGCGTGTACCCCGTCAGCGTCAGGTCAATGACGTTCTTGGTGGTCACAGTGCCGGTCTCGTTCAGCCCGACGATCACCGCGCCCGCCGTGCCCTCCTGATTGTACACCGCGCCCACCGGCTTCCACGCCGTTCCGTTCCACTGATAAATGATGCCGTCCGTGGAGTTCGTGTAGATCTGATACAGCGCCGGATTGGTCGGAGCAGCCGCCAGAGGCTGGACTACCGCATTCATGATCTGATTTTTGTTCAGATCAAGATTTGTGACAATTTTTCTGCTCATTTTCTTAATTCCTTTCCCTTTCGCTTAGTTTAGATATGCCGCACCCGAAAATGGAGCGGAAAATATAACAACGACCTGATTCTCGTCGATGTACTGCACCTCGCCTATGACCTCGTTCCCGCCGCTGTCCACAACGGTAACGGATGGATATTTTCCCAGATCGTGGCGAATGTCCCAGCGGTTTGCCGCCACCGCCTGCTGAAAGACGAAATTCTTATCGCCCGCTCCCGATTCGCTCCCCAAATGCTTTAGCGACCGATCCGGCTGGATCATATACGCGTCTGCCGCGGTATCCGTCAGGACATGCAGGATCTGGCTGAAAAAATAAACCGTGTTTGTCGAACCGGGTGCTTCCGCTGTCTGCGCCGCCGCAACAGCCTCCTCGTAAGATCCAAAATAGGCGTTGTAGTCCGGCGGAATTGCAGACGTCATCGCAAACGATACGCTCATGTTCAGTTTTGGGATCTGCGGAATCGCCATTTTCTATCCCTCCATGCCGCGTTACACCGTCACCGTGTAGCGGTTCGCCGCGTCATTCGGTTTTGCAAAATCAATTCGGTATACGCGGTACGCGATCGCCAAATATCCGCCCGCGCCTTCCACGTTCACGGAACTCTCCGTAAATGCCGATGTAATGTCCGCATTCAGTCCGTTCACATCTTTAATGCTCGTCACCGCCCGCAGCGTCGCCGGATACGCGATCACCACGCTCTCTGCCCCGACCGGCACATTCACCGTAAATACTGCTCCGTTCGTCAGTGCCTTGCCGGACTTCTGCTGCAGCGCCCGGATGCTGTCGCTTGCAAGCGGCGTGCTCTTGTCCGCAAACGTTCCGTAAAACGCGTTTCGGTATCCCGTGATCGTCCCGGTCGCCGCGCTCTTCGTTCCGCCTCTGATCTGCCCCTCCGGGTATGGTTTTCCGAGCACCGTCATGGGGATCTCTCCATCTGTATACTGTGCCTGCACGCTGATACGGTACGCCGCGCCATCCGGCACGATATACACCGCAAAAGTCCCGGCCGCCGTGTCGAGCGTCTGGCTCGTAGCGTTGTTTTCGGCGCTCCACGCCGTTACCGTCACGCCGGTCTGGTCGGGCTTATACTCGTAATGTCCCGCGTTAAAAACAGCGCTGTACGCCGGGCTCACGCTCGTGCCTACCTCATACGCCCGCGCCGTCGCGCTCGTCACCTGCAAGCTCGGCTGCGTCACAGTCGGTGTTTTGTCCTCGCTGAACGCATCCATCACCACGTTATACAGGCTGTCGTCCTTTGCCGGAACGGTCACTGTGCCGTCTGCGCCAGGCTTATAGCGTCCAAACGGCTCAGTCAATACCAGATCCTCGTCAAAAAATACCTCTTTGGCATTGGTTGCGCCGCCGGCCCCGCTTCCGGGCTTGTACCAGAGCTTCCCGTCCTCGTCCACGCCGACCGCTTCGGTCATCTCGTCCGTCTTGGGCGCGGCCCTCACGCCGCCAAGCGTCTGTTCCGTCGCGATCGGCAGCGTGTACGGCGCCAGCTCCACGCTTGCCGCCGAGATGATCACCAGCACCTCTCCGGCGTCCTTCTGCTGCGAAACGCTCCCGCCATTCGGGCGGTCTCGGCTGCCTCCGCCGCCGATCACGCCGCGGTTGAGCGCCCTTTGTACGTCGATCGGGTCTCCGCTTCCTCCAAATACCGTCTCATTTGGGAACTCCACGCGTGCCTGCGGCTCTACCGCCCCGTGCATCGCAAGCGTCTGCCGCTGCTTTAAGGGGAAGTACCACCTTCCGTCCTTGTAGACCACATCGCCCGGATATTTGCGTGAGAGCGTTCCGAGATTCAGCACCACCGTCTTTACCATCTGATCGCTGATGATCGTACCATCCCTCGTTCGCAGCGTAAACGGAAGCAGGTACTGGTCTCCCTGCATGATGTAAACGTCATCCATGCTAAATCCCCTCCAATTCGATCACCTTCTCCGCGCGTGCGCCCGCGCATTGCGCCGTGACCACCAGCGGCTGTGTTGCGCCGCTCCAACAGGTGATCGTCACGCTGTTGCCGGCTGCATCCGCCGTGTACGCCGCCGTATCCGCACCCGAAAACGAAAACGTCACCGCTTCGTCCGTCTCGCCGCTTTCGTCAAAATACGCCGCCGTCAGCGTCGCACTCTCAAAGGCACATAGTGTTTTCGGCACATTCCCGGTAAAAATGACCTCCGGCGCCTGTCCCTGCACATCCACGCGCAGGCTGTACTGCGCTGTGATCTCCGGGTTCTGCGCCAATATGCAGGTGACGGTCACATCGCCGCTCCCAACGCCCGTGATCGTCCCATCCGCCGCCACCGTCGCGACCTTCTCGTCGCTGCTGCGCCAGAAATAGTCGATCGGCTGCTCTGCCGTCCCGGTCACATACTCGCCGCAGCGCCGGTTCGTCACGCCGAGCTTCATTGTCTGCCCCGTGCGAAGTTCTGCCTCCCCACGCAGCAAAATCTCCCACAAAAATGTCTTTCCTCCCGCAATGTGCCGCGCAAGATCGTCGATCTCGGCATTCGGCGGCTCGTAGCGCGCCGTAAATTCCATCATCCGCACGGAATCATAATCGCCCGTAAACTCCTGCAAAAAGTCCGTCACGCCAGTCAGACGGTATGCGCCCTTTCCCAGGATCATCCGGCTGTTCGTATCCAGGTTCGCCGTCGCGTCGTTTTTCTGGCAGCGAATGTTGAAATACCCCTGCGTAATGAGCGCATAGTCCTGCATATCGCTGTTGTTTGCCATCGCCAGCGCCTTTTCGATGCAAATCGGCTCGGAGAGCACGTTTCCATACCAGTCCAGCCGGTTATAGACCGCGTTGCACCGCTGGACGATCGTCACGCCCACCGCGCCCGAAATGTTCTGTGGGTTTGTCACCAGCCAGACGCTCCCCATCGCCTCAATCTTGCTGCCCGGTCGGATGTAGTCGATGGACGCATCTTCAAAGAGCAGAATTTTGTAGTCATCCGACTTTTTCGCCGTCGAAACGCCGCCCGGCGCAATATCTGCCAGCCGCACGCGGACCGTATCCCAGCTATCCGGCGCATTGGGGCATAGCCCCTGTACCCTTGCCGTCACAAAATCTGTCGCATACCGCGCGTAGTTCTGCACAAATCGAGCCGTTTCCTCGCCGAAATACTGCCTCTGCCGATCGGCATACTGCTTCGGCGTGTTTTTAATGCCTGTGCGCAGCCCGCCGGAAACGATCATGCCGTTCACCGCATTTTCTTCGATCCCCATCTGCCGCGCACCTCCTTTTCTCTCTCAAATCAGCGCAAACACACGCCGGTATGGGTTCACCGCGTGCATATACGCGCAGTCCTGTTCATATTTTGCAAGTTCCTGATTAAATGCCGCCAGATTTTTGAGATAGCGGCTATTTGCTTCCTTCGTCGTGGAGTTCTCATTCACCACTTCAAAATTCTTGTCATGCGGCTTTGGCTGCATATTCAGCCAGTTGCGGTTAAATCGGTTGTCCCACGTCACCGCGATCGCCATTCCCAGCAGCCGTTTCTGCGTCTGCGTCAGCTCGTGCAAAAACTCGCCGTCTGTGTAAAAATCCAGCCGGTATTCTGTTCCCGCATTGTCCTGCTGCGGGAATTTCACGTCTCCCGTCTCCGGGTCATAGGTAAAATTCCGATACGGAATAAACGTCACGTCGCATCCCACCGTCGGCTGCGCGATCACGCAGGAGCAAAGCGAAAACCCGGTCTTCCCGGTCTCCACGACTGTTTCCGTCACGGTGCTGTCCTGCGTGCTCTCCCATTCCGCCGCCGCATAGCTGGGGACTTTCAGCCCATCGCTCAAATATACCTGAAGCTCCGGCGGTCTGGCGCAAAGCGGCAGCGCCGTCTGCACCCAAAGCGACAGTTCTCGGAAAAACAGCGCCGGGCTGACTGCCAGCTTCTCCCGCATTTTTTCGTCATCGATCACGACCATCGCGTAGTTCGTGATGACCTCGCTCCATAATGTGCCCATGCTCTCACCTGTCTTTCCGCCTTGCGCTGAGTTTTATGTACCGGCGGCAGCGTTTTTTACGCGTCTGCCGCCCATTTTTGCTATTATTCCGCGTCCTGCGCATTCATTTTTTCGAGGATCATCGTAAAGTCGCCCTTGCTACCGTTTACCCGGCTCATTGCATTCAGCTTCGTCACGCGCTCGCGCGTGACATAAGGGCTGCTGTTCGTATAGGCTTCCATATACCGTTGCGCCACCATCTTCTTGTGCCCATCGCAGAGCTTCGGGTAGATGTCCAGCAGCTCGTCGCCCAGCTCTACCATCTTGGAAAACGCCCGCTTATCCAGCAGCTCGCCTTCCTTGTAGTCCACGCCAAGCGCCTCACGCTCGTCATCATTCAGCCCGGAGACCACAATCAGCCACCGGCGCTTGAGATACACACGGTTCACATCCGTCAAAATACGCGACAGTTCGCTCTTCGGAACAAAAAAGCTGCCGCTCTTGCCAACGATCTGCCCGTACATTCCGCCCTCGCCAAACATCACCACATTGTCATTCGCGACCTCTGCCTGCCACAGAAACTGCACCTTTTCCGTGTCGCCCATATACTGAATGATGTTCGGTGTTGCGCTCTGCTGCTGCGGAACGCTTGCCAGCGCCTTTTTTACGGCGTCCTCCGCCGCCCTGCGCACCATCTCCGCGACCTCGTCCTCGGTGTAGATCTTCGCCGTATTTTCCGGCTGGTTCGGGATTTCCGCTTCCACGGTTTCTTCCGCCAGCTTCGGCGCAGCATCCGTCAGCGGAACGATCGTTCCGTCCTCGCGCACGCCCGTCGCGTCCTCTGCCGCAGCGTTCACAGTCGTGGAAGCCTCCGCAATGTCCGCAAACTGCACAAAGTCCTGTTCCTTTTCCGCCGCGTCCTTCTTGGGTCTGCCGGGCTTTTTCCCGGTCGTTTTCTTTTCATCAGCCATGCTTCTAACTCCTTTCAGATTTTATGGCATTATTTATCATGATCCGCGCCCGCCGGACCTGCACCGGCGCTTTCGCACTGTGCGGCGCGATATATGCGGGGCGGGCGGAGGTAAAAACCCGCCCCGCCGGGGAAATTCCCCGACCGCAGCCGGCAAAAGCCGGCCGGGCTGCTTAGACAGTGATGTGGCTGATCTTGGAGCTGAACGTCGCCACAGTATCCAGCGCGATCGTCAGATTCAGACCGACTTCCCAATCGGAAGAGCGCATCGGCTCGATTTCGATGGAGATCGGAGTCTCCGCCGTGTACGCGATGGTCATGGGCTTGCGGCCGTTTGTGGACATCATCCAGATGTCGTTCGGCGAGAGGATCGTGGTCGGGTTGGTGTTCTGCGTACCGGGCACGATCGCATCACGCAGCGGCATCAGCGGCACGCTCATAAACTCGCCCAGATAGCCCGCGCGGTTGTATCGGTCGCCGAGCAGCGTCGCCAGAGCCGCGTCCATGTTGACGTTGGTCGAGCCGGTCGCCTGCGTCGGCAAAACCTTCGACAGCGCCACCAGATTGCCAACGGCAAAGATGCTGCCGAGCGGCGCGTTGTTGAGCGCGCTCACCTTGTTCGCCGCCGTCACCCAGTTCTGGGAGCTGAACGAGTAGTTCAGATCGGTCGGCACAAGGCTGGTATCCGCCGCCGCAGTCGTCAGCGCCTGATTCCACATACCCATCGTCTTGGCATACATGCCGGCAACAATGTTTGCAAAAAACAGACCGAAGTCCTGGTTGTTACCCACGAGCTGATGCCACTTGGCTTTGATCTGCGCGGTCTTCGGCTGCGGGTTGAGCGTGTAATCGCGGTTATAGAAACGGTTGCTCGGCACGCTCCAGCTCGCGCCCCAGCTCGAATCCTGGAATACCGGGATGTCGTTCGAGCCGATAGAGATCGCTTCGGTCGTGCCAAAGCTCACTTCCACAACGTCCGCAAACAGGTCAACTGCCTCGGAATAAACCGCCGGAATGATCGGCGTAATGATCTCCTGATAGATGCCCTGCAGCGTCACCCAAAACGCGCTATTGGAGTAGAAATTCATGCCCTGACGCTTGAATGCGTCAAAATCGGACGGGGCGTTCTGCCCGGACTGTGCACAGGCACAGCGCGCCGCAAACAGCAGATGCTCCTGCTGGAACTGCTCGTTGAGCTGCTTGTATCCCATGGCACTCAGCATCGCCGGAATGTCGCAGGTCGTGCCGCGCGCGGCGCACATGGCAGCCTTACCCTTTCGCGCGTGCTCATACGCCAGTACACGACCCTTGGAAACGATCTCCGCTCGCTGTGCGCTGATGCCGCTTGCGTCGGCGGCGTTCACGCGGAAAACAGACGGGGAAATGCTGTTAAGACTCAGTTTTGCCATCTTCGTTCACTCTCCTTCTCTCAATTAGCCGCCTGCCGCAACAGCGGCAACCACAACGTGCGGCTCTACGTCGATGTAGCCGAAGCTCGCGGTCGTGCCCTCGGTGAAGTTGCCCGTGCCCTTCACCTCGAAATACAGCGCGCCGTTCGCGGTCGGTGCGGCAGCCGCCGGCTTCAGCAGACCGCCGTCGATCGTCAGGAACTTGTTGCTCCCAAGCTCCGCATTCGCGTTGCCTACGCCAAAGCGATAGACGCGGTCGCCGCTGAAGTCGATCTTCGTAAACGTGCCCTCGCGTCCTGCCGGGATGCCAAGACCCAGCGTCTCCGTTCCGACGTAGTAGGCGTTGCCGTGCCGCCCCGCAAGAAGCTGCGTGTCATAGGTGTTGCAGGCGTAGATCACGTCGCCGGCATTCGCCGCCGAGGTCGCCGACTCCATGTACCAGGCGTTCTCATTCAGCACGCCCGTAAATCCCGCGCAGGGAAGCTGCTCCTTGCGCACGCAAAGCAGACCCGCCGAGCAGTCGGCATCTGCGCCGGATACCTGATAATGACCCGTGATGTTGCACAGATCGTTCTTTCTGTTGTTCGTGACCCGCGCTTCAAACGCGGTTTTTTCAATAAACATCGTTCTTCTCCTTTCCTCTTACGCCTCAGACCCGGCAACGCCCCACTTGGAGAGCAGTGCCCCCAGCGAACCGTCGTCCGTGCCGTTCTGATTGCCGACGAATTTCTCCCACGCGAACGTGGTCTTGCGCTTCGCGGCTTCCTGCGCGTCCAGCTTGGCAACTGCCTCGCCGCACACGGCAAATACCGACTTGCGGACTTCTGCCTCGCCGCTCCACGCGCCGTCCTTCGTCTGGCACGACGCAAATGCGCCAGACTCGATGTCACTCATGATGCCGGCAATTGCGCTCTCTTCGACCTTCTGGGCGCGGTTTGCGTTGAACTCTGCCAGCGTCCGCTTCGCAGCGTCCTTGGCGGCGTTCAGTCTCCGTGCGGTCTCTGCGGTCTCCAGTGCCTGAATGCGCTTCTCGGCGGTGTCCAGCTTCTCCCGCGCATCCTTCAGCTCTTTGTCTGTCATGCAGATCTGCTCCTGCGCCGCTTCGGTCAGGTCCTGCACATCCATGCAGAGTTCTTCATCTCCCACCTGCATCACAGCGTTCACCACCATGCTCTGGAATCGTTCGGGGACGATCGTTTCCGCGGCGTTCTCCATCACATACGAGCAAAAAGCGCCATTCTTCGCCTGAAGCGCCACAAAGATTTTGCCGTCCTTCTCGCCTGCCGCCAGAACCGTATAGCCCTCGAACCGCGCGGCAAGCGCCGCAAGCTGTCTTTTGCTATAAACGTTCAATTCTTTCACTCCTTCTTTGAGTTTTTTCCCGTTATCCGGGGCGTTTTTCTCCGGGCTTCTCAGCAGTGATGCCGCGCGCAGCTTCACTTCCTTAAATTCCTGCTGCATCGCGTTCAGCCGGGCGATGTTGGCTCCCGGAATCGCCGGAGCAACGCCCTCTCCCAGGATGGTGACGCCAAGTCCCCGCCAGGACGTAAAAACAGTAACCTCTCCGTCCTGATGCTCCTCGTATACCAGCGTCTCGGCGGATACCTCCATGCGCCCTGTCCGCACGATGGTGTCCACCAGCTCCTTTGCGTAAAACGCAAACAGCCGACCCTTCGCCACGATCCATGTATGACCATCCCTCTCGCGGAGGGAAAAATCATTCTTGTCATCCGACAGCGTGCCAACAATGCGCTCCGCCGTCGCGCCCATGTAAGACTGGTACGGTTCTCCCGTTTTCAGGTCTGTCTTTTCTGATGAGTTGTGCCCGTCGCCGACCTTCGGACCAATGTAGGCAATGAGGATCGGCTGTCCCACAAACGTCAGGTAAAAGTCCCGCACGTTCTGGTAGTTCCATTTGTTTCGGTTCTCCCCATCCCGCATCACCCACAGCTCCACGCCGAACTCATACGAGTTGAGCTGCCGCAGAACTTTGAGTTCCCCTACCCCAGTCAGCTTCGAATCGACAGTTTTAAGTTTCGTGCCCATTACACATCACCGCTTCTTTCAAAGTGCTTCTTGCACCAGCTATCAAATGACGCACGGCTCATTTCCCCGTTGTCCCACATTTTCCAAGCCTCAATCAGTGCTCGCCTGTCGTAAGTGTTGATGAGTTGCAGTTCTTCCGCTTTAAGTGAAAGAGCATTAAACTCTCCATCTGCGCTTTCCCGAATAAATTCGTTGATTGCCTCATCAATTTCGTCGATGATTCTGACACAAACCTCAAAGACCCTGTCCAAATCGTCATTAAGGTTTTCAGCAAGCTCCTTTGTTTCTGGATATGGGAGACGTAAACCGTAAACATGGACGACTTTTGAAAACTCGTCTATTCTTTCAGGTTGAAGGTGCTCCAGTGCGTGAATGTGGTCACTCAAAAATGGCATTCCCAGCTCTGTAAGCACACGATCCTTTACATCCGCAAACCACTTCTCCGCATTTCCATACGCCCCCATCACTCTGCGAACGGGTTCGTATAACTTTGAGAACCGCTCGTTTCTCCATGAGTAATACCATCTAGCTCTCATTTTTCATTTCTCCTTTTATGGCACATTTTAGAAATTGGCGGCGTCGAAAACGCCTTTTCTGGATTCCAGCCGGCGGTGATTCGATACCGTAGACAATCTCTGGATATTCCAGTTTCCTGCGCCCATTGTGTCAACGTCATTGTCTTTCCGAAAGCAGAAACGCGTCTACTGTTGCGTTTGTTATTTGCTTGTTCGGAAGTAGTGGCAAACTTGCAATTCTCTGGGCAGTAATTGCCATCTACGTTTTTTCGTTCAATACTGCAATCTCTTCCTTTTTTGTCATCAAATCCATTCCCCAATGCCCACTCTCGGAACAATAAGTAGTCATGCCATTCTTGGCAGACGGAAACTCCTCTCGCTCCGTAGTTCTTAAAATTTCGACTATTAGGACTTTCGCACCGATAAATCATGTCTTTCCACATGGAATAGAGCTTTCTGTTAAACAATTCGCCGTATATTCCCTCTTTTGTAATACAGCCGCAGCTCTTTGTTTCACCGCTTTTAAGCCTAGCGGATCGGACAATTGTCGTTTTGCCACAATCGCACCTGCACTTCCATTTCCCATTTCCTGCATACTCAACGGCTGTCAACCGATTAAATTTCTCTCCTGCATGAACGCAAAAATGCTTACACCCACAGTTTGTTGATGTTCCGTCAATAAGATGATCTCTCCACACGCTTTTCACGACGCCGCATTCGCATTTACAAATCCATCTTTTTCCTTTTTCCCGTCGTATGACAGCCCAGCTCCCGAAAATGCAGCCTGTTAAGTCCTGAAAGTTTCCCAAATTATTACCGCCTTTCGTAATATGCCTTATTTGAAATTTGCGGGAAGGGATTAAGGCTTATCCTTTTCACCCCGTCGGGCTATCCCGCAAATATTCTCAAAAAAACAGAGGGTCAGGCGCACGATTTTTCGTGTACCTGACCCTCTTTGGTCCATTTGCAGCGCCCTTTCGCCGCAAGGCGTGTTATTTACCTGTTCTCCGCGCTCTTTTTCAGCAGCACCCGCACCGTGTCCTCCACAATGCGGTATCCCTCGCGCGTGCGCTGGATGCGGACGTCCTTTTCCTCATTCAGCGCCTTATTGATGAATTTCAGGTCATCGGCTGTCACGAATTGAATCATCCGCTCACCACCTGTCTAAACCGGGTTCGTGTCCCCGTATGTGTCGATCATCGCTTCCGTTCCCTCACTTGTCACGTTCCCGTCGCCCTTTGGCCGTCCCGGTGACTGCGGCGGCAGTCCAGAAGATTCCTGCTTCATGTTGTACGACGTCACAAGAGGAATCCTCTTGTCCAAAACTCCGCTGTTGTAAACCGCCGCCGATAGGCAAATGTCGTCCAGAATCGACCGATCCAGCAGGGCGTTGTAAAGAATGGCATCCGGCAGAATGCCGTGCTCCATCCCCTTCATGCACCGCTCCATCGTCTTTTCGTCCTCTGCGATCGAGCCGAACATATGAAACTCGAACTCATATCCCAAATTCAGGGATGAAAGGATCGCGTTCATCGCCCGCTCATACCCGCTGTAGACCGTCTGCATGAACCGGCTCTCGATTTGCAGCGATACCTGCGTCGTCGCCGCTTTCGCGTCCGAATCCACCGGCATAATTCCGCCCAAGCCCGCCTGATTGATCGTGTCGCTGTATCCCTGCTTCACGATGTCCATCGCGCTCGGCGCTTCCGCCAGATTCTCCAGCTTCAGATTGTCCGCCGGGCAGAGGTAAAGCCCGATGCCGGACGTGTTGTTCTCCGCCAACATCTGATACCACAGCGATTCAAACAGCATCCTACCAGCGTTCGAGAGCATATACTGGTCGTCGGTCGTCGCGGAGCTTTCTTTTCTATATGGAATTTCGCCGTGGAGTAAGCTCACCAGCGGATTCTGGATCAGCTCCAACTGGATCTGCTCCATCTGCGCGAGCTGGATCATGTTGATAAAAAGTCCCGTAAACGGCGAGATCGCCGTTGGCTTCACATCATCCGCCTCAAACGTGAAGATCTTGTCCGCCGGCAGATACACCCAGTAGAACCACCGTCCGTTCTGATAGTAAACGTCCGGCGTTCCCGCCATCTCGCCCCGCTCGCGAATCATTCGCAGCCTGTCCATATTCACGCGCTGCTTCTGCGCGTAAACGAGCGTCGAGCCTGTACCCTTCGGTTTCTCCACAACTTGGGAAAAATCGTAGATATACGGCAGAAACAGCTCACCGAACTGCTCCGGCACGCACCCCGGCTGCAAAAAATACATCATGTTGAATGCCACGCAGTACCCCGAAATGTTGTTGTACCCCGTGATCTTCGTCCAGTCGCTGGGGAGCTGCTGCCAGAATGCGTAGTTGACCTTGTTGTGGCTTCTGTCCACGCTGAATCGCGGATAGTAGAATACCTTACCTTCTGCACCCACCTGACCGGCGATCCTGTGTGCCGTCTCCTGCGGGCGGAACGCCGTGCGTACCTTTTCCGCCATCCGCCACTGCCGCATAAAGTCCGCTTTTTTCATATCCTCCTCGGATACGAGCTTCGGCACGACATAGCTGTGATACGTCAGCAGATTTTGGTATGTCTTTCGGATGTGAAACAGTGGATACGCCGTATATTCCAGTGCCTGCGCTACCTGCCGCAGCGGCTGCTCGTTGCCATACGGCTTCGTCAGCATCTCCGCGACCTTGTCTTTGCTGTAATTCTCCGGCAAAGACGAAATTTGCTTTACGCGTCGGTTTTGAATATAGGGGTCCGCCATGCCGTATCGCCCGGAGTTGATGCCCGCAAACGCCGAAACAACGCTTGCCAGCGGCATTCCCGCGTTCTCTGCCGCGAGTTTGCGAAATTTGCTGAAAATATTCGGGAAAGACTCATACTGTACTTTCCGCAGTTCCTCGGTCGGTATTGCCATCTGATGCTTTCCCTTCTTCCATGCCCAGCTTCCGCCGCTCTTCCGCAAGCGCCCTCTCAAGGCTGTCTACCATATCGCTGAATTTTTGAACGGCGCGGCTGTCCTCTTTCGCCAGCCGGTCCATTAAAAGCCGCCCCGCGCAGCTCATCAGCCACGCTTCGTCGTCTTTACTCAGCCGTTTTACGTCCTCGCCGTTCACTTCCACGCTCCCGTCCGGCGCTGCGCTTGCCGTGTAGATCAGCACATACGCCGGCGTAACGCGGCTGAACCGCTCGCCTACCGCGTGTTCGATGGTTTCCTGCGTCACCGCCAGCACATAAAGCCGGTAGATTTTTTCCTCGCTCAAAAGCGCCGTCCTCCATGCCGTCCGACTGTCATTCTGCTGTTTCCGGCGCTCCGTACCGCGCCGCCGGTCTGCGGCTTTCCCCGGTAGCGCTCCAGCATCGCGTCCCAGTCGCTTTTTTTGCGGATGGCACTCATCACAAGCTCCTTTTCCAGCTTCTGCGCCAGCCGCAATCCGTATTTGATCGCCGACCAGCTATCTCGCTGGATGGCGCGTGAAATGCGCTTCTCGCTGAATCCCGCGCCCGACGGCACGGCTTTCAGGTTTTGTATCTGCCCGGAAAGCTCTCGCGTTTTCTGGTACGGCCGCGCGATCTGATAGTCCAAATCGTCATCCTTGATCTTGTGCAGCCGCTTGTACGCCTCCACGCCCTCGCGGGTGTTCATCGTGAGTAACTGCACGTTGTGGTTGTCAAACTGCGTCTGTGCATAGCGGATCATTTCCACGTCCGGGTCGGTCACGCCGCTGCCGCCTGCCTTGATGGGGTAAATGATTGGTAGCGCCCCGTCTAGCTCCAAAGCCGTGTACTCCGTATGGTCTAGAATGCACAGCGGCGGCAGACCGTCGCCTAGGTCTTTCATCAGGTCCTCAATGACCGCCTTGCCGTATTGCCATCCGTCAATGGCGATGTAGGTCGTGTTCCCGCCGTTAAAGCAGAACCGATACCATACGTCCTTCAGTTTCCGTGCCTGCTTCATCGCATTGTCAGGTGGCGGCCAGTCATCCAGCCATACAAGCTGCTTTAAGTATCGGTCGCGCTTTAAGAAATCTGTCTGCTTTGTGAGCTTCCATACGCCCACGGCGCACTTTGCGTTCTTCTTCGCATCCTCATAGGATACGTCGTAGCAGACGATGTAGATCACGTCCTTCGGGTCGGTTTTGCACCCCGTATATTTGCAGCAGTGCTGCCGCTCCATCGAAAGCAGGCAGCAGCTCTCCGCCAGCGACTCGTCCGTGATGATCGGATGCTCGTCCGCGCCAGTGTATCGGCTCTCCATTTCCCGCATCCACCGCTCCGGCGTCAGCTTCGTTTTCAGCTTCTGTGCCCACGAATACGGGCGCATCTGCTGCAAAATGACCACCTGATACGGCACGTCCATCTGAAAACTGCTCTCCCCGCGAATCATCGACTTGCGGACTTCGCAGCGTACCAGATACGCGTGATTCTGCTTTCTGCCGGCGCTTGTGATGGAGTGATTCTTGTAGGCAACGAAGTTTTCGTCCTTTTCACCGTTCACGTTGTGCGACAGTCGCACCGCCGGAAGCGCCACTGTTGTATATTCGTTAAAATCAAACGGAGGGTTTTCCTCCTGCGCAAATTCCTCTGCGATGACTGCGTGCAGGTTGTCACCGCGCTTTGCGCCAATATAGAAGGACGAACCGTAATCCGTCGTGATCTTGAAATCGTCCTTGCTTTCCGCCGCGATCCTCCAGTGCTTTGTAATGCACGGGTAGCTTTTTGCGAGGTCTGCGTGCGTTTTACTGCCAATATCCGATAATTGCTTGAGCGCCGGGCCAGTATAGAGCACCCGCGTCCCCGGCCACACAACGCCGTTGATTTCCTCGCCGAGCATCTCTGAATACGTCTTGCTCAATCCCCGCGTTCCCGTGATCGCCACGTCCTGATACCGCGCATTCCCGCGCATCATCACACGCTGTACGATCTCCAGCGTCTTATAATCCGCATCGTCCGCACGAAGCACATCCGCAAGAATATCTGGAAAGAATCTCCCTACCCAAATCAAAAGACACCAGAAGTCGTTTTCAAAGTTACTGTAATCGCGCTGTTCAACTTCACGTTTGCTGACCCAGCCGACCCCCGGCGCCCACGCCTTGCCTGCTCTTCGTGCCACGTCCGCGAATCACTCCTTCACCGGCGGCATCTTCACATAGCCAAACCCTTCATATGCCGTTTTCTCCATCTCATTTGGTTCTTCTGCGAACTCGTGAAGTTCATCTTTAATTCTCGCACTATCCGGCAACGTAGAAAACTCCGGCAGAGAATCGTTGATTCGCGACGTGTTGATGATTGCGAGCAGCATCTGCTCCGCTGCGTCCTTCGTGTAGGAATATTTCGGTCGCCGGTGGAAAAGCAGTTCAAAAGCGGTGTCCGGGTCTACCGGCTTCCCGTTTTTCATCAAGCCCGCTTTTTCCAACCGTTCCGTGATCCCATCCAAACGGACTTCCTCGACCGGCTTTGCATCACGCTTGCGCAGATTATCACTCGCCAGATTTTCCTGGATCAGCCCGGATACTTTCTTTGCCTTATCAAACTGCCCGGCGGCTGTCAGATCGTTCATCTGCTTCATCCATCGGGCAACATTCCGAAGGATCAATTGCTGCTTTGCGCTCAACGAATCCTCTCCGCCAAAATCTGACACCAAAACAGTGTAGATGCGGTCAAATTCGTCGTAGTCCTCGTTCGTATACGGGCGCGCCTCGTTCCCGACGCCCCAATCCTTCCGCTGCCGGACAGTTCCGGCTTTTGCGGTCTGCATACTCTTTTCGGCGTAGACAGCCTTGGTGAACTCGCCGTCCTTCAAGCCCTCGCCAAAAATCTTCGTGATGTCAGTCAGCCCGCCTAAGAACCCAAGCGGCTGACCGTCCTTTCCAACATCCCGCTTTTTCAAATGCAGATTGTCGATGTATGCCAGCCACAGCTCACTCGATCCGTCCCGCGGCACGCAGTCGCGTGCAAACGGCACGTCATATTTGATGCAGCAGTAGAAATAGGCAAGGCTTTCCGACGTCTTTTTCGCGACCTGCGCATAATATTCCTGCTGCTCCAGATCGTTGATTTTCTCGCCCATGCAACCTCCCGCGCATAACAAAAAAGCGCCGTTTCGATACCTCTCCCGCAGGAAAAGCACCGAAACGGCGCGTGTTTTACTCTATTCTTTGTGAATTATACCACATTCAAAGCAAATATGCAAGGAAAAATTCAAAATACCGTTTCATTTTTCGCTTCAACTGAATTTTTCGCATTTATGCTTGACTTGTTGCGGGCAACAATGTATAATGTTACCCGTAACAAGGAGGTGAACCGCTTGGCTCAGTCGAGCAGAGCCGATTACTTCAAAGAACGTCGATCAAAATTCAAGTCATTTACTGTCGAGGTAGAACGAGCAAAAATGGAGCGGCTGGAAGAAACGTTACGCCGTTCAGAAATGACCAAGGCAGAATGGCTTAATAAGAAAATTGATGAAGAAATCGGTGATAAGTAAAGAAAAGCCCCTTCTTTGCGGTTAGTTTGGCGACCGAGCGCAAAGAAGGAGCTGCCCAGAGGAAACCCTCATGGTAAATCAATTATACCTTGTTGTGTTTCTTCTGTCAAACTGATTTTGTGGGCATTGCCCGGAAAGGAAACACAATGAAGGATTTAATCACTATTGACAATCATGGTCAGCCTGTCGCAAGTAGCCGCGATATTGCGGAGCACTTTGAAAAAAATCACAATCACGTTTTGCGTGATATTGACGCGCTGAAAGAAGATGTGTCCAATTTTGGACAGATGTTTTTCTCGATTGAGATCCCGGACAGCTACGGCAGACCGCAGCGCGCTTACCTTATGAATCGTGACGGTTTCTCACTGCTCGTCATGGGCTTCACCGGCAAATCTGCTCTTGAATGGAAACTCAAGTACATCGACGCATTCAACCGTATGGAGGCACAAATCAAATGCCCAAAATTGTCTCCCGCCGAGCAGCTTCTTGCACAGGCACAGCTTATGGTGGAGCAGGAACGGCGCATCAAGGCGCTGGAGGACGGGCAGGAGCAGATGCAGAATGCTGTGCAGAAAACGATGGAGGTATTCACCGATGAAAATTCATCGGTGTTTTTTATTTTGTGCTTGACATTTGGGTGACCTTAAATTATAATAAGGGTGACCCAAAAAGGAGGGATGAAAGTGGTCGAGAAAAAAAGAGGGCGACCGACCGATAATCCGAAGCCTTTCCGTATTGCCGTTAAAATGGACGCAAAAACGAAAGAAATACTTGACCGTTATTGCGAGCAGGAAAATGTGACGCAGATGGAAGCAGCAAGACGCGGGATTCGGCGGTTGGAATCCGATTTGAAGTAAAAAGCGCATGGTGAGCCAGTCTGCAAAACGTACTCACCACGCGCCAAGGCATCACCCCGAAGGATGATAAATTCATTCTATCATTCCCTTGGGGCAAAATCAAGGAGGATGATTTTATGAAAAATAATTTACAGGTTATTACGCACAATGGCATTGAAGTTATTGACAGCCGCGAAGTTGCCCATATGGTGGAAAAGCCCCATAGCGATTTGATGAAGTCGATTCGTAATTATGCGGACGCTCTTAACGCGGGAGATTTTTCCTCGGTT
>ERZ808262.211-NODE-211-length-40341-cov-14.561709_pt1 | contig 40341 bp, 32 predicted proteins | sample MGYA00520895_ERZ808262 | MGnify/ENA primary metagenome ERZ808262 (study PRJEB31516, sample SAMN03275588) | gut metagenome | biome: mammalia-associated habitat; material: feces | host: Papio cynocephalus | place: Kenya | collected 2012-08-02 ... | reverse complement strand
AGCAACCCGTTGAAGAACTCTCGCAAGAACCCGAAACCGAGGATTTGCCCGAAGTCGTCGAGCAACCCGTTCAAAAGGCAAGAAAACCGAGAAAACCCGCGCAAAAGAAAGAAGCCGCACCCGTCGTCGTCAACGACGAGGAACACAAGACTTCCCTCAACCTCAAAAACGGCAAATCCGTCAACGAGGAATTGTTCGGAACGAGTTTCGAGGTAGAACAACCCGCAAAAGCAAAAATCGTATCCACCAAGAAGAAACAAGAAAAGGCTGAAGATTTGTGGGCTGTTGCAACCGTTGCAAAACCCAAGAAGGAAACCGCACCCGTAAAGGAAGAAACGCAAGAAGAAGCAAAACCGGTCAAAAAGAAGGCAAAGAAAGCGACCAAGACTACGGAAACCGCACCGAAAGCGGAAATAGCAGTCAAATCCGCACCCGAAACCTCAAACGAGGATGTCAAACCCGCACCCAAGAAAACCGCTTCCAAAAAGTCAACAAAGGTTGAAAATATAAACACGTCTACGGAGGAAAAGAAAGTGGCAAAGACAACGAAAGAAGTCGCAGCGGAAGAAAAACCCGTGAAAGCGAACAAGACAGCAAAAGAAGCGCCCGTAAAGGAATCACCCGCCAAAGAAGAAAAAGTTCAAAAAGCGGAAACCAAAACCGCAAAGGACGATGAAACCGTCATCGTCGAAGGCGAAGGCAAAACTCACGGCAAATACGTCATCAAAAAGACGGACAAAGGCAACTTCGTGTTCAAACTCTATTCCTCGAACTACAGAGTCGTGGCAATCGGCGCACAAGCCTACACCACTCTCGGCGCAGCAAAAATCGGTATTCAAAGCATAATCAACAACGCAGAGAAAGCACCCGTCGAAAACCAAACTTTGAAAAACTACGAAACATTGAAGTTCCCCAAATGGGAAATCTTCCAAGATAAGAAAGGCGAATATCGTCTTCGCTTGTTTGCAACCAACGGAAGCCTTATTGCAACCACAAACGACGGTTACGCCGACATCACTGGCGCAAAGAACGGCATTGCGGCAGTCGCAAGAGCAAGCAAAGGTTGTGCAATCGTGAGAAACGACAACCTCTGGTAATAAACGAAAAGTCAATTCAAAAAGGACGCAAATCGCGTCCTTTTTGTTTGTGCTTTACTATTGAATCATTCAAAATCATTATTGCTTCTTCTTTTATGGTAGATAACAAAACTCACTAATCTAACGTCACATTCCGCTATTGTCGGAATTGTTGTTATCTGCAAAGAAAGAAAGGGTTTCTTGTTCGACTTGCTCGGAATTTATATCCTTTACCGCAAGAGTTTTGAGCGCGCCGCTCACCGCTCTCACCGCCGCAATAACCAGGAGCATACACGCGCCGATTATGAGTGTTGTGTCCGTTCCGCATTGCGTGAAATCGTAAATCGCGCCGACGAAGAATATGCCTGCCGCGGCATAGTTGAATCCTTGCGCGACTTTGAGTTGGTTTACTGATTTTTTGAGGTTTTCAACGCTCTTGTTCACCGATTTAAGTGAAACTATTGTGCCGACGAGCGAGAAAACCAACGCGCACAAGCATATAATGCCGAGTATGATTGCAAGCACGCCGATAAGCCCCGTTGCAATCGCGCTTGCGCCTGCTTCAGCCGCCCCCTCGAACGTTCCGTCGCCCTCGGACGGGTCGGTGTTCATAAGCACGACGCCCATAACGATAAACAATATCGAAATCGCCGCATACAAAAACGTGGCGAGTGCGTCCAGCACGCCCGACGCTATAATCTTAGGTCTTGACTTTGAATATTTCATATTTACATCTCGACTTTCAAAAGTCTTTTCAAATATTGAGTTTGTCTGTTGCTTTTCGTTATGCGGTTGAACTTCGGTTTAAGCAGTTGCTTCGACGCTCGATTCGCCGCTCGACTCGCCGCCATCGGTTTCACCGCCCTCGGTTTCTTCGGGGACGTAAAACTCGAACCGCGCTACGCCGTTGCCCGTGAGTTTTCTTGCCACGAATTGAACTTGCAAAGTCGTTTCAATCTTTCCGTCAACGAACGTGAAGAAGAACACTCTGCCTCCCGCAAAGCAGTACATCATAGTTTCGTCCGCATTGTAATAGAACGTAGTCACGGTGTAAGTTTGCATATTCTCACACTCGAAGTTGTCGCCGATGTAAAGCGTAAGCGTGTTGTTTTCAGAATCGAAAAACGCCGTTTCCTCACGCTCTATCGAGGCTTGTGTGGATCTGGATTTGAATTCGACCACGCTGTCAACGCCTTTGAGAACGTTCGATTCGTGCACTTCGGTGATGACGAAATCGTCGTATGAATCGATATTGTCGTCCATATAGTTGAAATTGAATTCGATTTCGCCCGATTCGTATTTGGTGATTTCAATCGGAATGTACACGGACGTTTCGTCGTCGACGGAAACAAGATAGCCGACGTATTTTACGCTGTTGTCTGCCGCATTTTCAACGGTGCTTGTGAAAATCAGTTTCGCGTCGAAGAAATCGAGCAAGCCGATATTGAGATACATACTCACCGTGTCGGCGTTCGTAACGTTGACAATCGTATGCAAGCTACCGCCGTTGTAATCCATACCGAAATATGTCTTTCCGACCATACCGAGCGAAGCGAAGTTCACGTCGATTGCAACGAGTTTACTATATTCGCTGTCGTTTTGAACAAGGACGTATGAGACGCCGTCCATTATCGATTGACGAGCGTTGAAACTTCTTACGGTGAGCGTACCGTTATCGTAAATAAGTTCGCCCACGGGCTCAAAATCGGTTGCGGCGTCAATCTTCAAACTTGCGTTTTCCGTCCACGTGCGGCAGTGACCGTACAAATATTTTCCCGTCGCCTCGTCGTATCTGATGTCGTAATCAAAATAAGTCCATCTTCCGAGGAAGTTCGAATTGTTGCAAATATGCAGTTCTTGGAACTTAAATTTGCCGTCGCTCGTCTTGTACACTCTGTGATAATTGCTCAAATTCGTATTGTAAACGCCGTCCACATTGCTGAGACGAGAACGCGTCAACAAATAGTTTCCGAGCATACCGTCAGGCAATTCGGTCGGATTGACGATGCTGACGTACTTCAATTCACTTTCGTCGTTATTGTTCAAAACAAGCAAATAACTATTGTCGACCGGCAATTCGCTTTTGCCTACGTTAGTTCTTTCGTAGAGATAGAATTTCGCAGTTTTTTCGACATTCTGACCAAGTTGGGTTTTGTCGAAACAAATTTGGATTGCCTCGGTCGGGAACTGATATACGAGGCAATACTCTGTGTCTGTCTCGTAATAATAGCACCTGTTCTTTACGTTCTTTTGGCTGATTAGCGCACTTGAATTGTTTGTCGAGAACGAAATATATTTGCTGTCGATATTGCCGTTTATAATACTGTCCGACTGCAAGTAGCCGCCCACGTTTCTAACGTACGTCAAGTCATTATATGCGCGGAACGTGAATCCGAAGTAGTCGATATGCGGATGTCCGTCATACCAATGCGAATCGAATCCGTTGTACAAATCGTTATAGAAGCGCGTGTAATACGAACCTTGCTGTATAAAACCTTCGCCAAGCCAAGCGGGCGTTTCTTGAAGTTTTACGAGATCATAACCTATGAGTTGTCTTAGCGGATGAGCCAATTCGTTTCTACCGCCTTCACTGTATTTGGTATTTTGATAGAATTCTTTGAGATAAAGTCTGCCGCCCCTCTCGTTTTCGATAAAGTAAACGTAGCTGAGCGTTTTGGAATATGTCAAAATCTCGGTTCTGCTCGTTTCCGTTCTGACCGCGTCGTGTTCGATTGACTCGATAACTCTGCGATATTTGTCATAATACAAGCCGCGATATTCGCTCGGAACCGACGTTGCTTGTTTAACCTCGTAATAAACGTTGCCGTTATACATAATCGAGCCGTCGTCACGGAACTCGAACGCACATTTCAAAGCACCGTCATCGCAATAAACGTTTCCGACAAGACTCATTTCGCTTTCTTTTGTGAATCTTGTTTCCTGCAAGAAGTCGAAATCTTCGAGTATTCTGTAATTGTACGTACGTCTTGTGTGAACGATATTGTTATCATTTGCATTGAGGACAAAGAGCCCTTTGACGTCTTGGCTTCCGTCGTAAGCTTCTGCAAAATACAGCGTATCTTGCGCTTTAAAGTTGCTATCTTGATCTTTGAACGTATAGTAACGTTTTCCGATATACTCGTCGGGAATGGTTACGGTTTTCGGCTTGTAGCATTCGTAGCCGTCGATTGCTATTGTCGCTTCACCGTCTTCGTTAGTTACGATAGACGCGGGATAAGTGGTAAAGTATGTTCCGATAGCGGTCAATTTTCCGCTTGCGTCTTTGTAAAGCGTTGCTTCGTAGCTCGCATTTATATAATGATAGTAAACCGTGTTATCCGAAACAGAGATCCCTTGATAAATCGCACGATCAGTCCAAATTACGCGTCCGTATGCGCAACTCAAATCGAGATCGCCCAAAACCTCGTCGATAGTCGCTTCGATCAAATCGGACGTCGAATAAAGCGCTTCGCTGACGAACTGGAACTTGTTTTGTTCGACCGTAGCAATGCGCTTGAAGGTCGAATCGTTTCTCGCGTATTTCTTGCCGTCGATTGTTACGACCTGATATTCGACGTTATCGTAGTTAAGTTTTCCGTCTTTGTTAAGAACGATTGAATCGCCGTTATTGCGATACGTTCCGTTGAAGTCGAAAGAGACGTCTTCCATAAGGCAGTATCTTTCAATCGAATCGCCCGAAGAAGAATTGACGGTAATTCTTATCCCTTCGGTTCTGTAATTGTTTTCTTCATTTTGCTCAAATGAAAATCTATAATACTTTCCGTCGATTTGAAGCAAGCAATAGCCGTTGCGCCCGTCAAACACCTTGAAATCGGTTTGAGTAGGATTCGTGCCGAATTCTGTCAAAAATTGACCGTATCTGTCAACGGTTATCATTGACGTGAGATTTGTCGAAACGAAGTCCGCGCTGACGAAATTGTTGCTCGGCGTATGGAAACGATTGTACAATTTGCTTTCGTAAATTTCATCGAAATATAACGAATCGCCAAAACTGACTTGCTCTTTACCGAGGTTTACTCTTTTAAGCGTCGTAAAATCGTTTTCGTCCGTCGGCGAGAAATAATTTTCGTCCCCCATCACCCACAGAGATCTTTGTTGCAGTTTTTCCGTTCCGAGATCGAAGTTGAAATACACTTTTCCGTCTTGCAAAACGTAAGTGAGGAAAATTATATCGCCATCGCGAAGAAGCAATTTGTAATCTTCTTTCGATTGAATATAATCTTTGTTCGGAATCTCTGTCGCTTGCTTAATAATGCTATAACCTCTTTCGTTGAAACCGAATCTGTCGGTGTCGTTGCCACCCAATCCTTTTTGGAAATTGAGGTCGACATATTTTCCGTTGTCATAATAGAACGTGCCGTTGAAATCCTCATAGAACGACTCGCCGAAATCCTCAAACGTATCGACAAATTTATATAAATTGTAAGATACGCCGTCGGCAATTATCGCCGTTTGCGTCAATTCAGCAAAATAATACTTGTTTGGTCTTTCGTAGTCATAGTTACAATAGATACCGTATACGTCTTCACTGTCGCCGAAGTTGTTTCCAGCAACGAGTTTATAGTAAGTATCGTTCATAAAAGAGAACGCTGCTTGCGAACCTTGTTTTTTTGTTATGATTTTTGTGGAATTATCGAATTTTGCAATAACCGTCGTATCTTTGCCGTCTTGTTTAACAAAAATTTCCACTTCTTCGTCATAGCCGTTGTCAATGTTAGCCCCGTAACGAATCGTGACCTTGTTATCTTCGCCGACAACAACGTATCGCTCTGTGTCAAACGTCATATACGTTCCGACGTATTCCGAAAAGTCTGTCACTTGCGTGCAATCGCTCATTGCGCCGAGCGTAACGGCATTGCTGTATTCGCTGTCGGCGTAAACGCCGTTATCGTCGCGAGCAATAACGCGCACAACCGTGCCGAATTCAAACGAGCCCATTCTATTTTCCGACGTTGCGGAAAGCCAATCGAACTCGCCGTTTAATTCGTAAAGATAGGACGTAGCGTTCTCAACCGGCTCGAACGTAACGTGTTTTCCGTCCGTATAGTCGACTTTAATCACAGGCGCGTCGAGTTTTTGTTTCGATTCGGCATCGTATTTTACGGTATTGCTGAACGCGCTGTCTTTATACTTGTCGGGATCGCCCGAAATCGCTCTTACTCGCAAAGACTCGCCGGCTTGCAAATTGAAAGACGTGTCATCTATTATGCCGCAAGCCTCGCCGTTGACTTCGAGTTCATAGCCGTGCGCATTATCAATCGGTTTCCAATACGCAACCGCGCCGTCGAGCATCAAATACGGCGTATCGAGAGGTTTAACCTCAGAGCCGCCTTGTTCTTGACCGCCACCGCCTTGTTCGCCGCCTTGACTTCCTTGTTCACCTTGATTCGGTGTCGAGCCCGTATCTGCATTTTCGCCGCACGCAACCAGCACGCACAGAAGTGCAATAACGGTGATTATCAACAATACTTTTCTAAAAATTTTCATTTTCCGCCTCGATTGACGATTATATTTATATAAATATAACACACTTTGTACGAGTTTGTAAATATATTATGCAATACATATGAAAAAAGCCCCGCTCAGGGGGCAGTTTTTGGCAGTATAAACTAAAATTTTCATTATTGCGAGAGAATAATATGTAAGTGTTGCTTTTAAACGAACATCTCTTTGCCCGAAGATTAAGAAGAGATTCGCCCGTCAGCGAAGCGAGTGTTCTTGCACGCATAGCGTAGCGTGCAACGAAGAGGTCGCGGAAGTTGCCAACGGCATTTTGCAATGCCGTTGAATATCTTCTTCTACAAAACAAAAAAGCACTCAAACGAATGCTAATTTTGTGGCGGCGCGTTAGTAACGTCAATCGAATTTTATAAATCAGACTGTTCCGTCAAAAGTTTTGCTCCGATTATCGTCATTGAAATTTTATCATTTGCGTTCAAATTGCTTAAAATTACAACGCCACGCTTTCTATCTTTAGTAAAACCTATATAACTGTTGAAATCGGTAGTTGCACCATTATGCCAAATAATATTGTTTTTATTGTCCAACATCCAAGTCATACCTACGCTGTCCATACGAATATTCATTGCTTCGTAGTCAGCTTGGTTAGCATTTATATCTTTTATTTTGGAATAAGTCATCGACAAATATGAAATGTCATTATTCATATATAATTGCAAATAAATCGCCATACTTACAATATTTGAAATAATTGAACCTGCCGGAATATAACCGTCGTTTTGTTTCCACTTCCAATACTTATCGAGATTACCGTTTTGTTTTGCTGCCTGCGTATTTTGCAAGTGCAAGTCATTACGGATAAAGTCATTCATAATGTTTGTAAAACTGTCGCTATAAATGCTCTCCAAAACAAGTCCCAAAACCGATATGCCGAAATTGGAATATACAAACGGATAATCCTTATTTTCAAGCGCAACGTGCTGCACTCTGTGAAGAATTTTATCTTTGCCTATGCCGTAAAAATCGTTTGCGATATGCGCAAATTTGTTGCCGATCATAGAACTTTCAAAATAATAAGCGGCGTATCCGGATGTATGCGTTAAAAGCCGCTCTATTGTCGGGTAATATTTATCATTGCTCAAATCGAGATATTTCGCAATACTGTCTGTCAAATTTAGTCTATTTTCATTTATGGCTTTTGCACACAATGCACCGACAAAGGTTTTACTAATCGAACCGATTTCATAATCGTATATGTTTGCTTCTTCTCCGTTTTTACCATAAATACGATATGTAATTTCACCGTTTTCAATGAGCGCAACACTTATTTTAGTGTTTTTATTTGAACAGCAATATTCAATCATATCCGACGGCGACATATTTTTAAGTTTGCCTAAATTGCTTTGTTGATAAACAAGCAGTCCGCCCAATGTGCCAACAAAAATCAAAGCCAGACTCAATAATACCGCTATAACCGTAATAATCGTTTTATTTTTTATTTTCGGCTCGTCCGCATTTTCCGCCTTTGCGCTCTTTACAGAAATAAGAATATGAGTTACGGCAAAAATAACGGCAAACACAAATAAAGGAATACTTGCAATAAGTATGCTTGATATAATAAAAACTAATGATGGTATTATAGAAAGCAACAAAGCTTTTACGATATTGTTTTTATTCCATAGTACAATCCACGATATACAATATCCCAAAAGTAAAAATGCATTGATGGTTATGTAAAATATTTCCCCGAAAGAAAACCAAAAGCCGATATATGTGTACGGAATATTGAATATCATAAAGACAAAACAGCCATATCTGCCGATTTGCTCAAAAACAATAGCCGCCCTGTTATCGTAAACGGCCACTTGATTTTTGTGCTTTACTGCATAAATTATATTAGGTATCATAATAACCGCCATTATGGCAAGTCCGTAGTAATTAAACCAATCCATATTGAAATTATATCAGAAACATCGATGAATTTCAAGCAAACAACATAGTCAAAAGTAAATTTGGCACTTTGGCGTGTGCTTGCACATATAGCGTAGCGTGCAACGAAGAGTTCGGCAACATAGTTGCCAACGGCATTACAAAAATGCCGTTGAATCTCTTCTTCCCTTTCACTATTTTTTGAAGAAGATGTAAGTCGTTGCTTTGCAACGAACATCTCTTTGCGCCGCAGGTCTCTTGCCGTCAAAAGGCAATCTTACGTGCTTCGCACTTTTGCTTTTCTTATGCACGCCAACTCGTGCAAGCGCGGTTGCGAGAGAAGAAGACGTAAGTCGTTGCTTTGCAACGAACATCTCTTTGCGCCGCAGGTCTCTTGCCGTCAAAAGGCAATCTTACGTGCTTCGCACTTTTGCTTTTCTTATGCACGCCAACTCGTGCAAGCGCGGTTGCGAGAGAAGAAGACGTAAGTCGTTGCTTTGCAACGAACATCTCTTTGCGCCGCAGGTCTCTTGCCGTCAAAAGGCAATCTTACGTGCTTCGCACTTTTGCTTTTTATATCCGCAATAATGTGCAAGCACCTTGTGCGGATATAAAAAAAGCAATCCTACGGATATGTAAGATTGCCTTTTGATGGCGGAGAAGAAGAGATTATACGTTTAAGAATATATTGTATCATAACACAATTAGAATACACAATATATAGTGTTGAAGTGAAATTATGTGACAGAACTGTGACAACAGAAAACCGCCGATTATCTCGACGGTTTCAAATAGGTTTGTTTTATAGAAGCGCGACGGCTTTGTATTTATCCGCTTCAAGCGGCGATACCACAATATTTCAACAAAGATTTTTGTTGCGAGCGTGTAAGCCCTATTCTGCTGATAAAGCTTTTTATCACTTGCTCGTTCCCCTCGATGCTATATCCGAGATACGCAAGTATCATAAGAATTTCATTACTGCTCAAATTCAACTTTCGCAACAATTGCAATATTGCTTGTTTTTTCGAGCCTGCGATAACATTGCCTTTCTTATCGACTTTGCTCTCAACGCTCTTGCACGCGGCAATCGTCATAGCAAAACGAGATATGTCCATCACTTCTCCGAAGAGTTGATTTTTTGAATCGGCATCTTCGCCAACGGTTTCAAACACGGCGTTCTCATAATAATAGTCGTATATCCACTTAATCGCTCTTGCTTGGATTTCAGCCGATAGTGACGAGAATGAGCGGCTTTCGATAAGTTCCTCGACCTCTTTGTTGGCTTGATCATAAGTCGCCTTAAATGCCGTCTGTTGCTTTTTAGACAAGGAATAAGTTTCACCGTTATAATTGAGCGTATCTTTGACCGTACGCGGAAGCACGGTGTAACCTTGCGCATAAAGTTCGCGCAGACGATTATTTACCTTCTCTGACGTGTCTGTCATACCATCGTCTTTAAGCATCAAACCGATAATTGTCTTTTGCAAGTCAACATCATCCTTTTGCATAGCCTTTTTCAAGTCTTTGGTATATCCGTTGTTATAGAATATTGAGTTCCACTCATACGCCGTAGACGGCGAGAAACGCTTTGTGAAGCCGTATACATAGTTATAAACGTTACGCGTCGGAATACCTGTAACTTGTCCTATTGCATCGATTAGGCTTTTAAGCGGCTTTGCAATGTCGGTTGAATCCCACGCGTCGCCCTTAATCATTGTCATCGAGCTTTCAATAACGTCTTTAATGGATTCTGCAAGGTTCATAATACCTTCCGTGGCGTTATCCTTTACGTCGTATCCTTCTACGATTAGGCTATAAATGTCACGCACAATAGGTATCATTCCGACCATAGAAGATGCAAAGTCCATTCCGAGATCTTGCCAAAAGCTGATTTCGTTGCCATCTTCATCCTCTCTATCCTTGTTGAGAGCGAATTTCATAAACTGCCCCATCAACACATACACGAGATTTGACACAACAATTGCAGTTGCAGCTTTTGCCATAAAGACATGTGCGCTCTTGACTTTTTGTTGTGAAATCGTGCCGGGATTCGCCTTGTTGAGATATTTGTATGCCGATGCTCGTTTAGCGGCTTCATACAGTCGGGATATGTACTTGAATCCGTCAGAGTTGAACATTGAGTACATTTTTGCGAGAGCGTTCGATGAACGTTGCATTGCCGACAATTCGCTTCGAGCATTATTGCCTTGCGTCATTCGACCGACTTCCGCGTGCAATTTGCCTGCCTCAATCATGTTCTCTTTCGTTCCAAATTTAAGTCCCGTTCTCTTCTCGACTTCACATTGACAAGCGTTCCAAATAAGGCGGTTCATCCAGTTGTCCATCATTTGGATGCCGACGGTTGTCATGTTTGCAACTTTACCAAGTTTTTCCGAAGCTGTTTCCGCAAGGATAAGTCCGTTGTCATGTGCTTTGACAGCCGCCCATTCGCTGTATGTAAGCATATTTTGAGCGTTTATGCCCTTGTACCAAGTTGAGTGTGCCGCTGCTTTTGCCATCGAATCAAGCGATACATACATCGAAATTGCAGGATATCCCGATATCTGCGACAGGATTGTTTTAATATTGAATCCGAGTGCAAACGTTGCAATGTTGCTTCTTACAAGATTCAATGCTTTGCTTGCAAGACCGCTTTTCTCGCGGCTAATTCCTTGTATATCTTCGAGAAGCGTTGTGATATAACCGTTGAAGCCGCTCCACGACTGCTCGTTGATTGTGTTGCGAATGGATTTTGTCGTGCCGTTCTCGCCGATATTGCAATTGTAGATGCGTTGAAACTCCTTGATGGGTATTGCTAAACCGCAATAATTACCAACCTCTCTTGCGTGTTTGCTTATGACATTGAGAATCGGTGATACGGTTATTCTACGCTCATTCTTTACACGTTCTTTTGTAAACGAGTAATTTGCAACCGACACTTGCATTGCATTTCTTGTGGCTTCCGCATCGGCAATCGGTTTTGACATGTCGCCTGAATAACGTGTTATCGGGAAATAATCGCTCTTTGTGTCCGTGTTGATGAGAGTGTATCCACGGTATTGAATATCGGTTTCCGACATTGCTTTTCCTGTTGCGTCAAAGAACTTGCGTGCGACTTTAAGAAAGTCTTTATCTGCTTTCGTAAAATCATCATAAAGCGAGGATATATCGGAATCCGTAAGTTTTCCGCAATCAATCCAATATCCTTTTTCGTCAACATATCCCCAACCACCGTTTTTCAATCCATTGATGGAATCGGCTTGTCGTGAAAGCATATACAGTGACAATGCAACGTCTACTCTAATATCGTGACCGCCGACCTTGATTTTATCCGCAAGGTGCTTTTTATAGTTTTTGTGTGACTTCGTGAAGTCGTCAATAATATCCGTAAACGAATTAGTGAGATATTGAGCGTGTGTTGCACCGTCTTGAATATCCTTGAAAGAATCAACAAGAGGATTATTATCTTGATAACCAAACATCTCGCCTATAAGCGCAGTCGGATCAATTATCGACTTTATGGCGTTCGACATATTCTCGCCGATTCTCGTGCGCTTTTTGACGTGTGGCGCAATTGCCTGTGCTTGCTTATTTGCTTTTATAGCGGCATCAGACAAGACAATCTTCTTTTTGTTGACTTCGACCGTATTATAGTTTTTGAGAACGTGACGCGCACTGCCGAGAACCGCACCGACAAGGCGCAATTCATCAGATGATAGCGGCTTATTATTCTCGACTCTTTGTCCTTTCTTCTTGCCTGCTTTTGCTTCTCTCGTTTGGTTTTCCGAAATGGTTTCGATGGCGTTGAGCGTGAATTTATCGAGATAACCGATGTTTTCGACACTTGCATCATTCATCATTGTTTCGATAGTCTGCGCGTCAAGTCCGCCCGTCAAAAGCGGATTGCTTACGTTGTACCATTTGCCGAAGTCAGCAATGATTCTGCGCGTTGCGCCCTTTTTCAGTTCGCCGCGATATTTTATTCCTGCCAACTTCTTTACAATGCTTGCAAACTCTTTGTTCATAAGGTCGCTTGCGTTGTTATATTTTTTTAGATTATCGGCAGATAACGATACCGCCTCGTTCCAAACCTTATCGACGAGTGTGTGATATTCTTTATTGTATTCAATGTCATCTGCGGCGCGGAGTTCTGCGGAAACTTCGATATCTCGAATCTTTTCTTCAAGCTCTTTGACTTGCTTGTCGTAAGCATGTTTTGCTTTTTCTTCGGCAAGCTGTGCTTCGAGCGTGGCAAGTTTGGTCTTTTCTTCGGCTTTTTGACGAGCTTGTTCGAGAATTGTATTTGCTTCACGTTCGGCAGAGCGCACATAATCGCCCCATTCTTTTACAGTCCCCTTTTCTTCCATAAACGACATAATGTCGTCGCGGATTTCTTCTTGCAAAGAATTGTATTCTTCGGACGAAAGCAGTTGTTTTGCCGTTTTCGAGAGTTCGCGACTTGCAAGATTTCGAGACTCTTCAACAACATCGAGCATTTCCAAAAATTGATCCGCTATATTGTCACTTTGGAATGTATAACCACGAGATTGCAATTCGCTTACAGCATCATCAATACTTATTTTTACACTTGCGTCTTTTGCAGACCCCCAAATAAGCCTTATCGTGCGCGCCTCTTTTTCTCCGTACTTCGACTTAACTTCTGCCATTATATCGGCAGTCAGATTAAGTTTGTGCATGTATTGTCGCATCGCATCAGACAATCCCGTAATGTCGCTTAAACGTTGAGGATCAACATCGGTAACAACCATGTTGTTGATTATCGCCGTTGACAAATCGTCTGCGTACGCATAGCGCACTGATTCGTCGTTTTGGTTTGCCATTGCGATAATTTGTGTGGCAAGTCTGTCGGCGTTTGTATCTTCGCCAAAGAATTTGGACGCATCTTCAATGTGCGCAAAATATTTCCCGTAATAATCGAGTTGCATTCCGTCAAGTCGTTCAATGAGCTTCGTTTTTGACTTTTTATCATTGAATATCGGCTTCTCGCGGAGTGAATATCGAATATCGGGATTAGCGGTCGGATTGAGATTGTCAATGCTTTTTATTTGATTAGCATCAAATGCAACAATGTGCAATGTTCCGTCCTGTACATTGTTGAATTTGTTTGAAACAAGCGTGTCTATTATGCCGTCATAGTTCTTGCGAATATCAACGCTATCGTCAATTACGACTCCGTTGGAATCGACATAGATCCTATCAGACGCCTTTCCGTAATCTTTGCCATTTACTACGTATGCGGGATTTGATATATTGAGATATGCAGTGACAAGTTTTGCGTTGTCTTTTGAATAGTATTGTTCTGCTTTTTTGTGGCACTTGTCATAAATCTCTTGTATATCACTGTTGTTATCATATAAGTCTTCTTCTGAATACCCTTGTTCGGCAAACAAATCGTATGCAAGACTTTCTATCTTGGTGTCAACATCATTGTCCCCAGAACGCATATAGTGCTTTTGCACGTCGTCTTTTGACGTGGTGAAATAAAAGCCTTTCCCCTGATCGTTAGCGCTGTTCGTTTTTGAAATATCAAACACATTAAAACGTTCAAATGTTCCGTGATAAACGACCAAAAGATTGCCGTTCTCATCGACAACCTTGCTATCCTTGAAAAATTCGAGTTGTTTTTTTGAAAGTTTGCGACCTTCTGAATCGGTTGCATTTTCTCTCAATGAATAACGGAATTTTGAAAGTTCACTTTGGTATGGCGTCTTACCTTCCTTGAAGTAATATTGAATATCTGATATTACTTTTCGCGCAGACACGTTTCCTTCGTAATAAAGGTTGTCGATTGTATCCCCGTTTGCGTTGTCAAAGTCAACCGAGAACTCTTTGTTTTTCCATCCAAGAGTTTCTATAAGGTTTTGAATTTGACGATATTGCGCTTCGGTAGGTTCGATTTGCAAGTTGATTCCCGGCTGTTCGGGCATAACGCGAATATTACCACGTTGCATGAACTCAACCATAGCATCAGTACCATAGCTTCCGTCAATATCGTAGAATATATCTCTATGATCCACTGTTCGATATCCGCCGGGCGCGCCTTCGTTTCTACCCGACATATCGATTCGCGAACCATCTTTTAACAAATACCCTGTTTCTGCCCAGCGATAAGTTTTTCCGTATTTTTTAATTACGTCGTCTTCGATGCTTTCTCGCAGAGAGTGTTTTATTCCGACGTCAGTTCCGTTTTCATCCGCTGAACCGCCTCTTTTTCTGTCTTGCTTGACATCACTATTTTGTATGTCTTGTGCAAGTTTTCCACGGAAGTCTGCGAACGGGACATCAGTTCGAGTGTGGATTTTGAATAATTGTGTATCTTCTGTTGAAACTCCGACGGCTTCTGATTCATAAATTATGCTCCTTTCTATACTGAGATCTGTTTCGTTATCAAGGCTTATTTCAATAATCTTGCTTATAGTATAAGAGTTTCTATGCCCATCTGTAAAGACTATTTTGTTTTTTATTCCGTTTTCGCCGACGGCAATCATGTATTCGCCATCGATTGTGCGCGGATAATACTCGCCGCTGTTTATTTTTCCAACAGCTTCATCGAGCGTTCCGAGTTCGTTTTGTGAAATAACATTGTTTCCTGTTGCCCAGTAGTGATGATTATATTCCTTTTCCGTCACGGATTTTGGATTACGCTGTGCATATTTGCTTTCTTGTATCGCAAGATGGTGTTCAACCGATTTGCCGCGCAAATAGTCCTCACCGCTTGCAGCAAGCGCATCTTCAAAGAGTTTTATGCCCTTTCGCATTTGTTTAAGGGTTGCTACGCTGTCTTTTTCGCCTTTGAAAACGTTTTCGATGATTTTCGCATAATCGCGCATGTTGGATAAGACCTTGCGCGCAAGGCTTCGGTCACGGTCAACAAGCTTGTCAATTGTTTCGGCATCGCCAAACAGCAACTCCGCCGCTTTTGCATTGATTTCGCTTAATGCAAGTTCGACTTGTCTTGCATCTTGTCCGGACAACGACTCTCTGTTTTTGATTTTATCGTAAATTGTATCGTCAACCTCGTAACCGAGATTACGAACTTTATCAATGGCTGTATCGACAAGCGATTCGCCATTCATTTTTATCGAACTCAAAAAGTCGTACATTGAACGATATTCTTTCGTGCCTTCTGCAAAGTGAAATGCTTCGTGCGAAAAATCTTGTGCCGTACTATCACTCGAAGAGAGCCTATCTTTGGATATATACATAATATCGCCGTCGAGATGCGCATTGTCGGGCATTGATTCGGCAACAACGACTTTCAAATCAACACCGCTCTTTTTGCCCGTCAATTTGAGAGCCCTTTCGAGCTTTGTCATGTTGGTGCGCTGATTCTCGTCGAGATTTGTTGCAATGGAAAGATTGAGCGCGTGTAGAGCGTTTGCAACTTCTGTTCTGCGTGATACTGCAAGAGAACCCGACATTGCTTGTGTCGCCTGCTGTGCTGTAATTTCGGTTGCACCGTCGAAAAGAACCGACTTTTTTACCGAGCCGTCTTTTATGTCGAGTAAATCTGCAAGTCCCGGCATTGATTCAAGCATCTTCGTTCTCGTTTTTTCGGATGCGTTTTGATAACGTTTTGACACTTTCTCGAGTGTGCTTGCGTTTTCTGCATCGAATTTAGCAACATCTTCTGCTGTAAGTTTGCCTTGTCTTTGGAGATTGTCGGCTTTCTTCTTTGAGTTTTCATAATCAAGCATTGCATCTTGAACGCTTTGCGTCGGCGATATTTTACGCACGCCAACCTGCGCGCCTTGCATAACCGCCGCGGTAAGCGAACCAACAACGCCCGAAACAAAGACGTCTTGAAGATTTGGATCTTCCCAGTGCATTTTCCCATCGGGTGAATTGTAAATTGTTTCGAGCGTGTTACCAACAGCTTCCGAAACCATTTCTTCGACGCCTTCACCGAGAATATCCATTCCGACTTGAACCGCCTTGCTAAACTTAACGGATTTTGAGAGTTTGTTGATTAACTTATCTGCAACACCTGCGCCTGTAAACTTTTCAAAAACACCGCCTACGAGCTTTTCAGTTGCCATTTCAACCGCGCCCGATGCAAGACCATACAAGAACGCTCTATCAAGCGTAGGACGCGTCACATTGCCTTCTGCGTCCACAATATCGGTATTGAGTGCTTGTTCCGTAGATGTACCTGCCGCCGACACACCAAGCCCGACAAGGTTTGCTACTTGCCCTGCTTTCGTAAGCCCTTTTGCTGCCGTTGCAGATATCTTTCCTGCCGCTGCTGCCGCACCGCCTGCGCCTGCTGTAAGCGCAGTCACCGCAACCATCGGGAGCATTTGTCCAACACCCTGCGCAACACCGCGAACAATGTTCTGTCCCGTTTCAGACATCTCGTTTATATAGGAATCTTCAAAATCGACGTCAAGTCCATTTTGCCTTCCCGATTCCCACATTTCGCCAACAAGGTCGCGAGCAGCCCAATCGGATGCACTCCTTTTCAAATCTTCGTTGCCAAACCAACCTGCGAACATACCGACAGCACTTGCACCGAAGTCAAGTAACCCCTCGCCTGCTTTGAGCATTCCGTCGAGAGTATTTTTTGCGACATCACCGAGTGTATCGCCCAATCTAACACCAAAATTCGCCTTGTTTTGCTGTTCAACAGCTTGTTCTTCCGCTTGTTCTTGTTGTGCTGCTTGCATATAGGCGGAAAGCGTGGGATTGATCGCCACGCTTCCGTCGTTTGATATTCTTTGTTGTGCTTGTTGTATACGCTGATTAGGTGTTCCTGTATATGTATATGCCATTTTCAGCTCCTGTTAGTTTAGTCGTCTGAACGTGTCGCACCTCTGCTCCAACCGTCGTTGCAGAGATAGTACCATTTTCCGTTTCTCTTCACATAGAAATAGTTTTTTCCGCCCTTTTCTACGCGCAGTATATCTTTGTAGGAATAACCTGCCGGATCGGGCAAGTTCCATTTTGATGCTTCGCTTTGAGTGAATGTGCCGGTGTCAGAGCCAAGAGGATCGTCGCCGATAGTTTCGGAAACGGTATATTTTCTGCCGCTATATGTAAACGTGTATTTTCCGCCTTTATAACTCGAAGCAGACACATCGTTATACCCACGTCCTTTGGGATACAACTCGTTCTCTTTTTTGTCAATTGCATCTTTATATTCGGTTTTTTGAGCTTCTGTAAGTCCTGACATGTAGGAATCGAAGTTTTTAAGCGTAAGCGCGTTGATTTCATCAAGCTTCGCTTGTTTTTGTTTTGCCGCACTTTCCTCATCGGAAATAACGCTTTTATCGTAAGCGAGGTCAATATAATCATTGAGGCGCGTTTTAACGCTGTCTGTTGTGTCAAGCCCGGATATATAATCTTTTGCTTTTTGAAAGTCACTCTTCGAGAGTTTGCCTTCATCGTTGAGCGTGGACTGTATATAGGACTGCACTTCCGTCAGATAGTTTTGATAATTTGTGTCGGCTTTTTCGTCACGAGCCGCCATCAAAGTGCCGTATTGGTCAGAAAAGTTTCTACTGTTTTCGAGCGCGGCATCTTGATACGCCTGTAAAGCTTCTTGCTGGGCTGTTGCTTTTGCATTTTGGATATCTTGTTGCGATGACGCTTGCATATTCGCAAGCGAAATTGCCTGTCCCTTTGTTACGCCCTCATAGCCCTCAAAACCCGCTCCGCCTTGAACCTCGCGGATATATGACGCAACTCTTTCTGCCATTGCGTTATTCAAGGCTGTATCTTTTCTTGCCTGATTTTCCGCTCGCGCAAGGGCTTGATTGTACGTTGATTGTGCTTGAACATCCGAGAGATAGTTTTGAAAAAGAATTTGCCCTTCGGCGCGTTGGTCATTTGATAGTTTTTTTTCGGCAATTGCGTTGTTCAAAATGGAATAGTCCATTATGTTTTCCGCATCCCAATCTCTCGTATTGTCGATGTTCTCTTGAAGAAACGTTTTTAACCCGTTCCAACTCTGCGGACGGTTTGACTGCGTGGTTGTTGCAGGTTGAGTCTTTGGCGACGGCTGTTCGGGCGTTTGCGGTTGTTGTTCGTTGCTTTGCGTCTGATCGGCGGCAACTTTTTGGTAGTCCGAAAGTCTTTCTGATTGTTTTAGATTGCCGCTTCCGTCAAGATATGCCTGTGACGGTGGCGTTAGCCCCATCGCCGCATAATACTCTTCGAGATTTTTCTTTTTTTTGTAATCTATCATTGTTGTTCTCCTTCGATTATTTCTTCCTTCACTACGGTTGCAGTGCTTTTGTCCGCTTTGACAATTTCAACCGGCACGATAAATTCCTTTCCTGTTGACGCCTCTGCATAAAAGCGTTCGAGAATATCAATTTTTCTTACAGTGCCTTTTCGATATGTATCAGTCGAATAAAGGTACTCTTTCAAGAATTGCAATGTACCTACCGCAAGGAACGAGCCGATTTGTATCAAGCCGCCGATAACGGTCGCCCATGTCGGATTATCCACCAATCTATACCCGTAATAACCAAACACAACAGCAAACAGTATGGAAATCGGCAATGATAGAACCGCCTTTTTTGATATGTGTTTTGCAAGCGGTTCGGGGAATTTATACGGGTTATTGTTGCGTCCGCCGTCAGTCGTTAGAGAATGTTGTGTCAATTCCGCAAAATGCACATTGTTCGCTTTGCGCACGCATCGTAATATTGCACGTTTTTTCAACTTACGCTTAAAAAACAACTTCGCTTGTCGCAATTTTGAGCGCAGGTCTTTTGCGTCAATTCTTGTGGCATCGTCGCGAATATTCTCGCATTTTTCTTTTATAACCACTTGAAGCCGGGATGAATCATCGCAGAACACATCTTCATAACTTATCAACTCTTTTGAAAGAATCAGTTTTCTGCGCTTTATACGAAGCTCGGCGTTTTCTCTATCGCAAAATTTAGGCAGTAACGGCAAGTAACACTCAATCTTCTTGATTGCGGTAGCTTGCTGATTTAGCGTGTCGAGAACCTTTTTTGAGTTCATACCCGACAAGATACCTTGATAGCCGAGCAACATTTTTATTGCCCAACCGAACACAAGAGCAAAGATACCGTCGGCTATGATTTCGCTGACGGTTTTTCCCGATTCTCCGATTTCGACGAAGTTTTTTGCCATAAAAACGACAACAACAGCACCTACGACTATGAAGCCGATGCTGTTGATTACGCCGTTCTTGAACTTTTCAAATCTTGTTTCTCCCATTATACCCTGCCTTGATTTTTATTTATTGCATCGACAATTGCCTGTGTTTGATTATCAATCGAAGTAAGCGTTGCCTTTTGGTCGATAACCTTTTGCGTGACTTTGACTTGATGCTGAATCGGGAGGTCTATGAGTTCACCCACAATTGCCGCTGAAAGCAATATTTTTAAGTCTTGAATAATCGGATCGAGTGCAAATACGAGCACCAGTGCAACAACGTATTTGATTATCGGATGAATGTTTTTCGGCACTTTCCCAAGTGCTTTTATGAGAATTAGAACGAGAGAAATTGCTCCGCCAACTCCAAGCGATATCGTTGATTGTGTCGTCGCCGTATAAGTGTCCCACTTTAAGCCAAAAACGACTGCGAGCGGTGCTATTGACAACACATAGCCGAGAATCTGCAAAAGAACCTTTTTTACAGATGGATTCATCGGTTTTTTTTCTTTCTTTTCCTTTGTTTCCTCACTCATCGCTTATCACCTCGCCAACGTCCGCATTGTCGAAACATCCGCTTATCATATCAACGCATTGCTTTGCAGTGCCGTTTGCAACCATAAATTCGTTTTGTTGAACCATAATTGCAAGAACTTGCGCCAAAGTGTTCATTTTATTGATAGATTCATCCGATAAAGATTTCATTTGCGAGATTTCTTTTGCAAATTCCGTAAGCGTGTTGCCGACAGCGGTCATCTTATCGCAGGCATTTTCAAGCTTGTTTGCGGTATCTTTGAGCTTTGTCGCGTCTTTGTCGTAATCGCCTTTTGTTGACGTCAGTTTTTCGACGGCTTGAACGATGATTCTTTTTACCCAACCGCAAATTGTGCCGATGCCGATTGATGTTCCACCAAGCGCAGCGACTGCCGAAATGACATAAAACACAATCGTATCTATGTAATTATTCAAGTCCATTTTCGTTCTCCTTATCTTTGATTATGCAATAATCAAGTGTGACATTTTGTGACTTTCTGCATAGCGCATCAAACTCGTCTTTTGGCATAGATGCCGTGGCGAGTTTGTGCGGATTGGCAGATTCAACGATGACGCAATAGCCGTCATTCTTCTTGCGCTTCTTCATCGGATTCACCCTCTTCGGCAGTGCGAGCGGTTATGCGCTCTTGTTCGGCTTGTGCGGCTTGTTCAAGGCGGATGCGCTCTTGTTCTGCCTCGTATGCGATCCGTTCCGCCATCGCGTCCTCAATGGTCGTGGCGGTGCTGTCCGGGAACAGTCTGCGGTGACTTGCGAGCGATTCCATAAAGTGGTCGTTGACAAGGTACACGTCGCCCGTCAATCCGAGTTTTTGTTTGTGCTTTTCGATGTTTGCGTTTGTGCCGTCTTTGATAATCATAGTGCATTTGCTCCTGCTGTTTTCTTGTCGTAAAGCGAAACGATTTTGCACGCCTCGCCTTTCGAGATTATTGGTTTGATATGTTTGCTGTAATACGCCACGCCACCGCTGCACCGCATAAGCCATCCGAGTCGGGACAATATGCTCCGTGCGCCGTGTATCGTGCAATATCCGCGCTTGCGCACAAGGCGGACGGTTCGGTTAAGTTCGAGCCACGCACGCTTGCGTAGGCGTTTACGCTCGCCGCAAAGAGTAAAACCGAGAAAACTCAACGGGCGCGTACCCGTGCGCCATAGTTGCCAGTTCTTCTTGATTGTCAACTTGTATTGCTCATCTCGAAGAACGTCGTCGAGTTTACGCTTTGCGGCGTGAAGTCGTCTTTTGTTACTATCCCACATTACAAGGTCATCGACGTATCGAATGTAATACGGGATATGCAGTTTCTCTTTGATATAGTGGTCTATCCGTTCAAGATAGAAGTTCGAGAACCATTGCGACGTGTAGAACCCTATCGGCAAGCCGTTGCGCTCGTTCCGTAAAATTCTTACGGACAGGTCAATCATTCGCTTGTCCTTAATCTTCAAAGCGAGAAGTTCCGCGAGTTTGTCCGCGCTCACGCTCTGAAAATACTTCTTGAAATCGGTTTTAAGCGTATATCGTGCTTTCGGGTTGCGTTGTATCTTCTGCGCTCTCTTTATGCCGTAATGCACGCCACGTCCCTTGATTGAGCCGCAGTTCCATTCATACATTCCGCGCATAAACACGGGTTTCATAACGATGCAATAAGCCCAATGCACGACTTGGTCGGGAAAGAATTTCGGCACGACTATATCGCGCGATTTTCTCGCAGACCGTTCGTATATCGTCTTGTGCTTGTTCTCGGTCAGTTTGAGCGTCCCGTCTTTAAGCCATTGTTGCAACTTGTCAATGTAGTAGTCTTGTCTTTCAAGATAAGGTCGGACATAAAGTTTGTTTTTCTTTCCGCGTGACGCCTCTGCAAAAGCCTTTTCGAGCGTCGTCCGCTCACATAATCTATCGTAAAGATAACCTGTTCTTTTCATCGTTATGTGCCTGTGTAATATTGCTTTTAAGTCCCTCACGGTCTTTCGAGATTTAACCTACTAAACCGTGCCTTTTACGAGATAGTTTTTTACCGAGTGGTAAGGATGCGCGCTGTCTAACTTTGCCGTTTTTGACCTAAAATTCGAGAACCGATGTTCGCGTTCGTGTTCGTCGCGGTGTAGTTATTCCACTGGAACAGACCATCGTTCGCGTTCGTGTTGTTACGACCACGATAATAGACATACGCACCCGACGTAGAGTTCACATAATCGCCGAACGCGCGCACCCTGTGTTTTGTTGTTTGTTGTTCGTTCTTGTTTAGACAAGTTTTTGTACAAAGACTTTTCGTTGCCGCAAGGGGTTTCACCCCTTACCAACCCCTTTATGGATTAAAGGGTTTTTATAAGCCGAGAACCGATGTACGCGCTCGTGCCCGTCGCGGCGCAGCTACCCCACAGGAACAGACCATCGTACGCGCTCGCGGTGCTACGACCACGATAATAGACAAACGCACCCGACGCAGAGCTCACATAATCGCAAAAATATGTGTTGTAACTGCTGTTGTTGACACATCCGCCCGGAACTGCAAGCAAAGGATAACTCTCGCTGATTTTCAAGGCAGACAAGCAATAACCGCCGTACGCAGAATATTCTACGCCTGTAACCGTTTGTCCGTATTTGCTTTCGTCTTGTGTCGCGCCGAGTCCGTATGCGCCGTCAAAGAACTCGTAACCGTTGCCCACGAAATCTTCGATATAACGCCATCTCATTCTGCCCTTGTCTGCGAGTTGTCCGCTTGGTGCAGTGAGAGTGTCCGTTGCACCGCAAGATTGTCCGTAGCCTGTATATCCCCACATAACCGCATCGCTGTTCTTCGTTGCAAATTCAATGAGCCACAAGAAGTCAAGAACGCGCATGTGATAAAGGTCGAGTTGACGATACTTTTCCCCTCGCGCCTTTGCGTATGTTCTGAAATTGCCGCAAGTCACACTGCCTTGTCGTGCGACGCCCGCCTTTGAATACATCTTTCCGCCCGACACGCTTGCGCCGTACGCACCAAAGTAAAATGCATCGACATGTACGACTACTTGATTTTCGCTTGCCGTCATTTCGAGTGGCGCAACTGCGACGTCAGTCAATAAGCCGTTCGCGTCGTGTCCTATGCGCAGATAGAGTTCGGGGATAAATACAAATTCATCGCCGTCGATTGTTTGACGTTTCATAAGGTTGTACGGGAACAAATCGTCAAAGTCGGATGAGATAACATTGTTGCTCATCGTCCAAGTCTTGCCGACTGCATCGTCTGTTCTTGTAAGCGCAGGCGCGCTCTGATACAATCCCGAAACGCCGAGAATAACGTTGTTGCCTTTCCAACCGATTGATACTGCCTCGCTTTCGTTCTCTGCGACGCCCGTGCCGATTCCTTTGACTGTAATGTTGTATATTGCGCCTTGCGAATATGTGTAGTTTGAAATGTCCACATCGAGCGTTCCGCCATCTTCGCCGCTGTAAGCGACCGTGTCTTTGAGTACGCCGTTTGCGTAAACTTCGTAAGACGTCGCTGCCGCTCGGCAGTTTGAGATGCGGAGCGTGTTGTCGTCCACCTTTGCAAGGTGCGGATGGCTGTCGTAAACAATGACATTAGAAAGGTCACTGTCCGTGTAGCCGTCCGCCTTTGCTTTGGCAGTTATTTGCACCTGTCCATAAGGCGGATGAAATTGTAAAAGGTCTTTTTCTTGCATATTTACCTCTTAAAGTAGATTTACTTTGAATTGTAGCGTGTCGTTTCCTTGATCGCCGCTACTGTCTTTGCGATACTTTACATAGATGTAATGTTCGCCTGCCGGAACGGTGAGTGTGACCGTTTGCACGTTTGCAGAACTTGCACCTTTGAAGTTTTTGAGAACGTTCGTCGTGCCTGTGCTGCCGTCGTCTGTGTTGCTTGTCGCAAGCGTCTTGTCAAGTTGCGAGATTATGCCGTAATCGTAGTTGCTTTCGCCGTAACTGATGCAATCAAGGCGCACCTGTGTTTCGGCTGAAACATTGAATGTAACTTTGCAAAGTGCTGCCGAGTTTGCGACGTGGTAGTTCTTGCTGACATAGTAGCCTGCGCTGTTGAGTTCAAAGCCGTAACTTGCGCCGGATACTGCCACGACGTCGAATGTTGATACGGGCAGATCGTCGTCTGTTGCGACAAGTACGCCGTCCATGTAGTATTCGAGTGACGTTGCGTATTTGGGCGGTTCGGCATAGAGCGTGTCGCCGTCGATTGAAAGCACGGGCGTGTGAAGTTTCGGAACGTCAAGCGCAACTGCGTTTATGCTTATCGTATTCTTTGCGCCCTCTGCTCCAAATTCTCCGAGTTTCGTGTTGTTGCCTGTGTAAATTTCAAACTTCGTGGCACGCGGAACGTACGATATGCTTATCTTCTCGTTCTCTTGGTCGAGCGTGAGTGTCGGCGCGTTGAGTTTTGAGCCGTCCGGCTCAACGTCTGCGTATTCGAGCGCGATTGCTTTTATGCTGACTGCACCGGTGTATCCGTCGTATGTGTAGTCAAGGGCGCGTCCGTTGCACTCGATTTGAATATCGGGCGGCAAATACTTGCCTGTCACGGGTGTGAGTGTGAACGAGAGCGTTTGCCCGTTCGTCGTCTTTGCCGTGTTTATGCTCGCATTGATGTTTGTCAAGTTATAGACTATATCGAACACCGCCACGTTGACCGTGTTGCTGTCTGCGCTGTCAATAAAACCGTCTTTCTTCGCACGCACTGTGATGGCGTACTTGTCGGGGACAAGGCTCAAAAGGTCGAACGTCGTCCCTGCTTGCTCGTGTTTGAGTTCGCCATCGCCGTACACCTTGTATCCTGCTACGAAGTTGCCGTTCGTGCTTGGGTTGGTGATGTTGAGATTGTTGCCCGATTTTGCAATGGTCACGGGATTCAGTTGCGGATGCACGTCGCTGACGGTATATGCGCCGACGATAACCTTACCGTCATCGCCGTACGCTTGATATCCTGCCTTGATTTCCGCCGCCGTCGCAGGATTGGTAAGCGGTTTTAACTCTGCACCACCGCCGCCGTGTCTGACTATATATGCATCTGCCATAAGCTCACCTCACGATTTGCAACTTGATGTTGATCGCAACAGACGGCTTTTGCTTTGCATAAACCTTGATTTTTCCTGCGGAAGTGACGATTTTATATACCTTCGCCCACGCTTCTTCTTCGGCTGTTGCAGTGCTGAAATCATCGGAAGGGACAAGATCCACAACGGGTGTGTCTGTTTCAAGAATGCCCGACAATTCTATCTCTTGCGTAAACGGCGAACTACCACTCCACGACGTACCTATTGTTGCGGTCTTATTTAAGACGGTTGCTTTCGTTTCAAGCCCTGTTGACAGTTGAGAGATGTTGTTTTCCGCAGACGTAAACAGTGCATCGATTTTGTCCATATTGTTCCCGTTTACATTGCCGAAACATTTTTCAACGTTTTCGTACGCATCGCCACTGTCGCCATCAAACTTGAAAAGACCGTGTGTCGTAAGTGCCATGTTTCACCTCTCTTAAAGCATTTTGCAAGACGCTTGACCGATTGGAATAACAAGAAGCTCGTTCGGGTTGAGTGTGATCGGCGTTTCAAGTTCAAAGTATAACGACGCGTTGCTTGTGCCACTTCCGTTGTATAAAACGATATACTTGATGGAGAGTGCATTTGTGCCGCGGTATGTGTCGAACTTAATCTCTTTACTGTTCTTGATTGTTACCGAACCGTCATCGCCGTATGTAATATTGTTGAAATAGATGTTTTCGGAGCTGCCATATTTACCAACGGCTTCTCTTCCGCATCCATATCCCGAAGGCGGCTCAACAAAACCACTGTAATATCTCGAACCGTTGACTGTCGGCGCACTCGATGCTAATCCTGCGCCAAGATAACCGTCACCGAGATTGAATGACGATGTGTTGCCGAAAAGCTCTTCCAAAAATCCTTCCTTAGCTGCTGGTGCTACTTTTCCTGACATTGTGTTTGTACCTCGTTATTTTTATTCTTGAACACGAATTAAGCATACCTGTTCAAGTGTTTGTCCTGCCTTGAAAAACTCTGCCATTGTTTTTCTTTTTAAGTCTGCCATAATGGCGTGCCTGTATCTGATTATTGCAATCTCCATCGAAAGTTCGCTTGTAACTTCCGATACAATGCGTTTTGTATTGACTTTTTGCGCCGTCGATTGAATATCAAAACTTATTTCTTGCTCGATTTGCGGTTTTTTGAGTGTCGGAACAACAGGCTCTATGGTTGGTTCTATGCTCATTTCAACGTAAGCATTAAGCACTTCTTTTAGTGTTAGTTTGAACACTTTCACGGCAATGCCAAGTTCAAATTCGCTTGTTTGTTCCGCGAAAACATCCTTTGCCGCCTTTGCCGATGGTGTTGTCGCTGGAGTTATACTTGTTTGCGCATCCGCCGTCGTTTCTTTACCTTTTCTGATGGATGGTTGCGTTGTGATTTCTGCTCCGAGTTCAACAAGTATGTCGCCCAAGAACGCACCCGCTCCGCGCTCTGCGATGAGATTCTGAATGAATGTTTCGACTTCGCCAAAATCAACTTCGTTTACATCTTTACCGCCATTACCTTCTGTGTTTAACGAAAGAGAGTTTATTCCTGTCGATACGGATATGCCTTTTGCTTCTTTGCCGTCGTTGCACTCTGTTTTTGTTATTGCGGCGGTAGTATTGATTTCCGCGCCGCACAATGCATCTTTCCCAACATTGTTCTCTGCGCTTGATACAACACTTGTTTTAACCTCAACTCCGCATTTCGGCACGACATTGTAGTCGAGTGACATTGCATAAAGTATCGGTTTCAGTTTTTCGAGATAAGTCCTAACGTCTTGCATGCTTATACCTTTTCAAGGATGAATATATCGAAGTTGATCCCGTCGTTACTGAACACATACATTGATACCCTCGCGTTGCTTGACGGGTTATACTCGCCGACGTTTGTTCCGTATTGCATCAAAGCAACGATTTTGCCGTTTGATTCAACACTGACTTTGGGTGCTTCGTCGCCCGTAAAAAACATTATTCCAGAGTAAAACCCTTCTTTTGCATCTGACGGAACGGTGAGTTTCACGCTTTGCGCCTTTTGTTTAAAAGTCTTTATGACATTGTTTATGAACGTATGGTCGATTGCTGTTGTGATTTCGTCGGCTTGATATCCTGTCGGTTTGATATCCTCGACGACCGTTTCTATTTCTTCAAACGAAGCATTTGCGGCGTCGGCAATACCGTCAATGCAGTCGCACAAGTATTCCGTCGGTGCAAACATCGCTTCTTTAACGTCCGCTTCTTTTTTTCCTTGCTCTGCCGGGCGTGTAGATAATGCATAAACCGATTTACGCTTTAATATCTGTCTTTGCTCTTCCGTGATTTTAGGGATACTCATATCACCACACTCCCTTGTTAAGTCTGTTTATCTTGTATTCAACCGTCAAACTGTACACGCAGCAGTCGCAATCGTTGTCGGATATAAAGCGGAACAATATGTAGTTGAAATCACTTTTCATGTGTTTTGTGTACGACGATTCAAAGCCTGTATTGAACGTGAAGTTGCCGAAGTTAAGGTTGCTGAAATCAAACACATCAAGTCCTTTTGAATCTATCTCTTTAAGCCCGTATGCGTTTTTTGTTTCGTAGCCGAGCTTAATCACGCCGTTCGTAATTTGTTGAGCCGCAAGCGTCATTCTCGTTAATACTTTGATATAATCGCTTGCGCCCATATCCATAATCGGCGTATACCACTCTGCGATGACATTTTCCACAATGTATTTGAAGGCTTTTGCGTCAATCGCCGCATTGTTGTATTTTGCGAGAATATATCTATCCGCTACCGCATTGCCGTCATTGTCTGTACGGTCGTAACGATTGTATAGTTCGATATATTTCGCACCTTCAAGTGTTTTTATTGCTTTTACTTTGACAATCTCTCCGTTTAAGTCGCACAAGAGGCGGAATGTGCCTGTCGGAGATATGATTTCACCGCTTTCTTTTGACAATTCAAACGTTGCCGTGCCAACATCAATGTTTGAAATGAAGTATTTTGTATTGAGTTCAATACCCAAACCTGTGATTGAATCCGCATAGACGACCTGTCCCTCGTGGAGCTTGGTTATTTCGTCGTATGTGACTGCAATTTTGGTGTTTGCACCTGTCGCATCGAGAGTAAAACTGTTACTATCGAATAACAAGCGATAAATACTGCCCTTAAAATACGCAAGGTCGCCATCAGCAAAGTCAGCCACTACACCATCGTGTTGTACTCTATTGTTTGTTAAATCGAATGTGACGGTGTTCAGTTGCTCGTATTGCCTATCTGTAAATTCATCGTCAAACACACAAATTCTTCCGTCGGTCGTACCGAAGCACAGCTCGTTATTAATGACAAAAAAACGTCTTATAGGACAATTGTCCCAATACCACCATTCATAGTTGTAGGTGTCCGTCATGTCGCCTTGTTGCGAGAAAACAAATCTCGCATCGGCGATGTAAACATAACTATCAATTGCGATATAAAATTTATTGTCGTAGATGATTGAAACGGCGTTTGAAAGACTTTTATGCTTTTTAAGCAAAGGGTTTATCAATCTGCTACGCTCTTTTGCGACACGCTGTTCAACCGCAATTGAATCGCTGTTGATTTGCACGCCGAATATGCCTTGCTTTGACAAGAAAAGTGCATCGCCGTTGAGCATTCCAATTGCATCCATTGAAACAACACCTTGTGTGATATATTTACCGGTCGTAAGATAATATCCTTCCGTGACCGTTGTCATATCTTCGCTTATGGTTGTTGCAACGCCCGTGCGGATATAAAGCGTAGGCTCTGAAATACTATCCTCTTTGAATATCGCAAGAGAATCATCGCCGAGTCTTTGGTATCCCATAATACGCGTACTACTTGTGCCGATTGAGCAGAGGTTTTTACTTGGAAAGTATGTAAAATCTTCTGCATTGCTCCAATAGTCATAGTTTGGATAGTCGTCACAACCGCTAACGAAAAGCGTGTTTGCGTTACCTTTCGAGCCAAAAAGCGCGCCAAAACGGCAATCAAGTATGCGATTTGCATATCTTGCATCGTCTTGTGCTATCGTGACTGTGATATTTGCTTCGCCCGATATTGTGTGAGGATGAACCGTGAGATAAATTTTGCCTTCATCAAAGTCTATTTCACCCCATTTGCGCGAATTTGAACAAGTTTTGGTCTTTTCATCGGCAGGATCTGACGATATTCTTGCGTTGATTATCTCGTATTTTCTTGCAGGCATCTCTGAAACTGTCAAATTCCAACCGTCCGCACCTATATTGTTGCAATCTTCGAGCGTATAAGTGTTGCCATCAGCCGCCGTTACTACAACTTCAAGATGCGTGATATTTTCGTTGGAACTATCTTTCCATATAATGCTGTAAGCTTCATTCTCGTTAAGCCTTTTTGCCACTGCAAATTGAATTGCCGTGCCATTGAGCGAGTATTTGAGTATAAGCGTATTAACATCGCTCGTAGGCTCGCCATACACGCTAAAATCGTGTGCTTTTATGAGATATTGCTTGTTATCCGTCGAAAGCCTGCCGATGTTTTTAAGAGTTTTTATATCGGTATCAAACGTGACAGTCTTTCCCGACAAATCTCTTTGCGCGCTTATGTCATCGGAGCGCAAATTTCTTGTCGCGGTTGCGCTGATAAGACTGCCGATTGACAGCTTGTATTCCGTATTGTCGCCTGTTTCCTCGTTGTAGTCTTTCGCAATCATCTCAAACGGTGTAACGTCGAGATTCTTTTCATCGAGTTTGTAAGTGCGCTTTACGGGCAATGTGGCGGCGGTATTCGCCGTTTCCGTATTCTTGTAGTAGTCGCTGCCTATTAGCGTGTTTTTCCTTTGAGAATTGAGAATATTGACATCACGCATCGTTTGACGGCTGCCATACTCAACAACCGAACCGTCTTCGTAATAATCTGTTTCTTCGGGAGAAATGTTGCCCGTTGTGGTCGGAACGTATGAATTATCATCGTTGTAAACACGACGGAACTGCAATTCACCGCCGTATACACCAAGCACAAGAAAGTCGCCGCAGCCGATAAAATATGCTCTGTCGTTATCTATGAACATTTGAACCGCGCGATTTTTAAGGCGCGTTGTATCGATGTTGTTTTTTATGAAATTATTATCGAACATGCTTTGCCAAGTGCCGTCATCATCTTTCATAAAAAACTTTGTACCTGCGTAAGCGATGTTTATTGTCTTATGTGCGATTGTAAATTTGAAAAGTCCGTTAATAGGCAAGCCGTTTCCGCTTGCGTCTTTGATACGCCCAAATTGACGCCAGCCCGGACGTTTATGATTGTTTCCGTTTTTGCTGATGAAATTGCACATAGCGGAAGCACGATATGATTCGACAGCGTAAACAGGACTTGCGGCATCCACACCGCGAAAGCCTGTTAGTACGACTCTTTTCCTGTCCTTCTTTTCTATGTTTGTATCAAAGCGCATCTGTCATGCTCCCAAAAACATTCACTACGCTTGCTTGTGCCGCATAGTCGTTTCTTTTCAGTGATTCAAGTGTTGCTTCAAATATGTTCCTTGCTTGCGCTGCAAGCGACGGTTCGTCTTCCTCATACAGTTCAGCCTTAATAAAGTAAGGGATGATTTCGGCTATCTCGTCGGGGATATCGATGTTTGTGCTTGATAATGCGTCAAGTGCGATTCTCTGCACTTTCGGCTCGTAGATTACGATGTGCTTTTCGCCATCTCGTAACGGTATCAATACAAGTGTGCCTGCTTCGATGTGAAACGACTCTGATGGTTCGTATGCACACACAGAATCAAACGCAACTCTTTCAATTGAATATAGATTCGGAATCAGCGTTTGCAGGTTATATCTCGCGCGATGACCGTCGTTAAGACATGCCGTTGCGGTGTCAATAGTAAAACTCTGCAACGGTAGCACTTCGGCGCGTTGTATCCGCATTAAGGCTCGGTTGATACAGGCTTTCATATTGACCGTATATTTGCGATATTCTTCACTTTCAAGCAAATCGACGTCTTGTTCCGACAAATCTTCCTCGTAATTTGTGAACATCAATGCAAGTGCGCTTTTTTCAATATCATTGATAGTCATAGCGACTCCTTTTTGCTTTTTATGGCGGAAGAAACAAGATTTGAACTTGTACGAGACTGTTGTGTCCCGGAAGGATTAGCAATCCTCTGCGATGCCAATTACGCCATTCTTCCGTAAGCACGGGGCGGACGGCTTGCGCCGTCGGCTCCCGTGATGACTGTACTGCCGTTTAGGGTACAGTGCGGTTCGTTATTTGTTTTAGGCTTTGTACTTCGCGACAACGACCTTTGAATCGTTCGTGAGTGCCGTACCGTAACGTTTGATAGCAGTTATGAGCCACGTATCATCTGCGTTGCGATAGTCGGGATGGACTTGTGCCTCTTTCTTCAAGAACACTTTCATTGCGGGCGTACCGTCGTCCACTTCTGGATCCTCGTTTTCGAGTTTGATGATGGGGTTCAAGTACGTTGCTGCGCCTGCATACGTTCCGCTGAGAGCAATTGTGCCTGCCGCACTCGTCTTTCTGCATTCGGGAGCATTTGCAAGCGCAATGCCGTACTCGCCAACTTTCTCTTTGAGTGTGATGACACCTGCGCTGTTGGTTGCTGAGATTTTTGCGCTCGCGTCTGCCGAGATAGCCGCTACGAGACCTGCCGCAACGTTTTCCGCTGTTGCCGCTGTTGCTTCGAACGAGTATTTCTTTCCATCAACAAGAATGGTGAATACATCGCCTATTGCGACTGTTCCTGCCACCGTAACGGTGCGCTCGCCTTGTGTGCCGTCTTCGTGTCTTACTCTGTTCGAGAGTTGAATCCACGTTGATGCGATTTTGCCGAGGACACCTGTTGGAACTACGCTCTTTTCGAATTTGTCTCTACTCTTGAAGTTTTCGTCTTTCAAGAGTGAGGGATATTGCAACGGGTGTACGAACATCAATTTCTCAACACCCATTTCTTCGTCGCCAAACATTGCTTCTGCTTCAACGATGCCGTTGTAGCCAATTGCGCTTGCGCTGCCGTTGAAAATGTTCGGTGCTTCGTATGCGGTGTCAAACAAATCGCTTTCGATTTTGTCTTTGATTGCTTTTGCAAGTTGTCTGATTGCTGTTCCTTTGGGATCACCTTCGCCATCATCGATTGCTTCCGATGACAACACAACACCTTTTGAAACTTTCTTGACGGTGTATTCGCCCTCTGTGAAGCTCATCTTCGTGGTGTCGATGGTCTCGCCTTCTGCGGTGTCTTTTGCTGCGCCGATATAGCCCCACTTCGTTACCTTGACCGTGTTGCCCGGTCTGCCGTTGAGCGTTTTGTCAACTTTGATATATTTGATGAGTTTGAGCATAGAGTCAAGACTCTCATTGAGCATGTCTTGACATACTTCTCTGACAAACACATTTTCTGTCATAGTCCTTTGTTCTGCCATATTAGTTTCCTACCTTTTGATTATTTTGTTAGGCTCTCATACAATGCACGATCTTCTACGTAGAGTTTGGAGCGTTCGTCCACACTCATTTTTCTAAACTGCTGTTTTGTAATTTCGGGCGACGCACTGTTTTGTTTTGCCGAGCCTGTTCCCGATTGTTCTTGCGCGACCTTTTGAGCCGCTTTTATGTTTGCCGATTTTTCGATTTTTGCGATATACGGCAGGTACACTTTGTCGTAGACTTCTTGCAATGATTTGCCTTCGTTTAGAGCAAACATCCCTTGAAAACATACATCGTGCAGTAATTCGTTCAAATCCACTTCCGGATGCGCTTTTCGGAAGTTATTTGTGTCTGATACGATTTTTTGCTGATACTCTGCCCTTTCGTTTTCTGCCTTTGTTTTTTCTTGCAGCTCTCTGTCGATTTCATCGGCGTAGTCATTAACCGGATCTCCGCCTTTGTCCGAGATTGCTTTCATTCGGAGATACTGTTTGACTTCTTCGGCGTTGGTGATAGGCTTTTGAGTGTATGGGTTTGTTTTTACAAACTCGATAACACTTTTTACGCGCTCTTCTTCGGCGGCGGATTTTCGCGCCTTTTGGAGTGCTTCTGATTGCTCACGCTCGCGCCTTGCTCTTGCATAATCCGCGTTCTGTTCTTTGGATTGAACGGGTTTTTGCTCTTTTGCTTCGGGAGTGCTCTGCGATTCACCCTCTGCGATTGGCGTTGTTTCTGTCGCTTGTTCGATTGGTTTTTCATCAACCACGACATTCTCTACGTTCTCGCTTGTTTGCGCAGTGTTTTTGACTTCATCAGCCATAATGATTTCCTTTCCATTTTTCCGCTGTTGGTGCGAGTGGTTTTATTCGACATCGATGTTTGCGTTCGCCGCATTGGCGATAATTTGCGCAAAGTCCGATGCGTCTTGATGGTATTGATTTGCCGAGTTTTCGGCGTATTGTCGTGCGTTCTTTTCCTTGCGGTTCTCATTTACCGCAAGTGCGAGGTCACCGCGCAATGATTCATTCTCTTTTGCTATTTGTGAAACCGCGTTTAGAGAGTTCTTTGATTTCTCGCATTCCTCGATAAGTGCTTTAATTGTTTCGTCACGCTCTGCAAGTGCGGCTTTGTATTGCATTATTTCGGTTTGCTCTGCTTGCTTTATGAGTTCGAGCAAGTGGTTTTTGTCTGATAGTGCATCTTCCGGATATGCTTCAAGCCATTGATGCGTCGTTATCAACCCTTCCGCTTTAAGTTGGTCTATGACCGTGATATCGCCCGCCGGGGAGCTTGTCGTACCCGACGTGACTTTTGCGACGACTGTAAACTCTGTATCGTTGTATTTCTTCGCGGAAAACGTGTTTGTTATTATTTCAGACGTGCCGTTTATTCCTGCTTGACGTACCTTATACTCGGTGTTGTCGTAGTAATACATGCGATAAAACTGCTCTGCAATGCGCCCGACCTTTTCAAGCACTCGCCAAAACGCTTTTCTGTTCTCTTCGTTCGGCTGCTGGGCTTGTGATTGCAATTGTGCGATTGCCGCGCCGCTCATGTTAGCCGATAACGCTTCGCCGTTCATGACTTCGGTAGCACCTACAACCGTTCGCGTGTAAGACAAGAGGTTGTCTGTAAGCGTAAACGCTGCGGTATTGAAAGCTCCGCCGCCAACACGCTTTATGCCATCGCCTGTGGGTGTGTTATCAACGATAACTTGTCCGGGTTCGTTGGTTATCTTCTGATTCTTTAACGCGTTTGTTTTTACAATCCACTTACTCCAACTCTCGTTTTGGAATTGCAAGAGTTGCAATGCTTGCGAGAAATTGAAACATCTTTGATTGGGTATCAATCCTTCAACTTCGCTTATGCCGTAAATGCAATCTTCTCGCGGAATGTATTGTCCGACCGCAATCGGATACATTGTTGGCTTGTACACACTGAATACAGGCTCTTCTTCTGCATCTGCCGTATTATCAGGCGTGTTTCCGTTCGCTTCATCGACTTTCTTGCCGAAGATTTGCTCGTGTACCTTCTCGTATTCGGGACGAAGCGGAAAAGCATCGCGTATGACGGTTGCTTTCACGCTCTTCTCGCAGTAAACCTCGCCGTCTATCTTGAAATATTTGACAAGTACGGTACACATCTCTGTCCCGTCCTGTTCTGTCTTGTTGTTGCTTTTTTCTACATCTTCGTCATCGGCAACAATAAGCTTCTTATCGATGCCTTTGGGAAGATTGCTTCGTATAGCCTCGACTTCTTCTCTCGTCGAGATGATGATGTATTTTTGCTTTTGTTCGTCCGTTTGCGACGGATCGCAGAATATGACATTTCGGGGGTCAAGCGATTCCATACGCAATGCGCCCGTAACCTTACCCTTTTTTCCCTTTGCTTGGGCATCCCAAAACATGTGAAACAGATAAGTGCCTTTAATCGTTCCGTTATAAATCGCTTCGCGGAAGATTGCGTCTGCGCCCATCTCTTTGAACTGATAGTCCGAGAACTGCGTGAAGTCGATTGAGTCGGCATCTGCCGAATCGGCTTCGTATGTAATGCGGCAAGGCTTGTTGTTCATTGCAGACATCTTGTTGTTTGCAATCATACGGACAAAATTGGTAACGGGACGAGGCATCATCTTCGTTCTGTTCGTCACTTCCTTTCCCCACTGCCTGCCTTCGTAAAAATCGATATTTGTGCGTATGGTAGTTCCGAGTTTTATCGAGTTTTGAAACTGCCTGCCTTGCTCGTATTGTTTCCACGTTTCAGCCGCGCGCTCTTCTCTTGTCTTTTTCGGTTTATCATCCATCTTTTCTCTCCGGTCGTTTCACGGGTTCACCGTATATCCATTCGGTTAAGATATCCGCAGCGTCGGATTCCGAAATCCTATGGTTGTTTTTTTCATCGGCGTCGACATTGCGCTGACAAAGTTCTTTGATAAAACGCCCTTGCACCTCAACTTCGTTTTGAAGCACATTGACCTTATCGTTAAGTCGAGCCACATCTCTTTCGAGTGCCGTTGTCTTAATCAAAAGTTCCGTTTTTCTCATATCCACTCCATATACTCGTTGCCGTCGTTGTACGCGTAGCTTGTATCGTCGTCATCGTCGTCATCAAACTTTAATTCGGGCGCATCGATGAATGTATGTTCGCCTTGCTCTGACACAAAGTGTGTTATCATCAAAGCCATAATGAGGTCGTCGTGTTTTCCGACAATTGCTTCCGCCTTGCCTTTTTCGTTTCTTACGAAAGTAAGCATTTCGTAAAGCGTTTGAATGTCGCACACTATCTCGCCGTCGCACTCACGCCACTTCCTTTTGAAGTCTGCAATGATGGTTGGGCGTGTAAATGCGGTCGTCTTGAAACCGTATTTCAGCTCTATCGGGTTTTTAAGTGAATCTATCCTCTCTCGCATATACAAGTGCGGATATCTTGCTCTTTGAAGCCGCCTTGTAGGCTCATACTCATAGTTGACTTCGATGCCGATTATTGCGTTGTTGTAATACCGTCCGAGGCAATACATTTGATCTGCGTATAAATCGTCATCTATCTTTTGGCGGCGGTACACGGCAACTTGTTTGCCCGTTATATTGTCAATGACATGTGCCGTAAAAAAGTCGCTTCCTTCGCCAGCGGTATCTCCGCCTATTGCATACGGCTTTTTGCCTCTCACCTCATCAATAAAAGGTTCTTCATAGATTGCAATATCGCCAGCCGCGTCATCTACCCACTTGATATCCTTGTAATCGATTGTATCGTTATCCGCAGGGACTATGTTGTAGGTAAAATATCCGCGTTTCTTCGGCTGTAATGCCCTGCACTCATTGATTCGTCTTATAACAAGCTCGTTCCCGAACTCACACTCACCCGACGCGATAAACGCTTCTTCGGGGAAGCACGGATATTCCTGCTTGATTGAGTTCTTATCGATATAGAGGTTGTATTTCTTGACGTACCACGCGATTTGCCTATCGGATATACCGTTTTCTCTCAACCATTTAATTCGATTGATAATCCACTCATCCTTTGCTTGCTCTATGACTGCGATATCGTCCGAAACGTATTCTTCGCTTCGCCACCACTCATAAAACAAGTTGTCGCAGCTCTCGCTATCCCACAGGTCTTTTGCCTCGTTATAGCCGTTTGCGGTCGTTTCATAAATAACTATTGCGTTTGCCGTCAACGCTTCACCGATAGACTTTTGCAAATCCGACATCAAGCACTCATAAAATGCAACTTCTGAAAAGTGGCAAAATTCGAGCGTTTTGGAACGTCCGAGTTCTTTTGATGCCGTAGCAACTCGCCACGAGCTATTGAGTTTGTCAAAGTACAATTCCTTGCGGTTGTTAAACTTCTCTGTCGGTTTGAGTATGCCTGGAAGTCTGTCGTATACCGCACGCGCCTTATCGTTGAATATGCTGTCTGTGTTGATTTGCGCGTTTGCTACCGTGAAGCCTGCAAAGTTTCGACGAGTGATTGCGTATGCAAGCTGTATTGCCGTGATAAGCGTTGTAAAACCTTGCTGTCTGCCTTTAAGCACATATATCGGTATGCCCGGCGTTCTGTGTTCGAGGTGTTGGATGAAGTCCTTTTGCACCTCGTTAAAGAAGAACGGCACGGTCTTTTGCTCTTTATCAACAACCGTGAACGCTATCTCAATAAGCTTCCACGGCGCACTTTTGATTTCTTCTCGCAGATTGTCGTTATCGAGGATATATCGGACGGCGGAAGTTACGAGTTGCGCGTCATACGCTATGTCGTGGCGTTTTTCCCAAGAGCGTTTTCTCTTCTCAACTATTTCCGCTAATGTCATCATTCCGGGAAGTCCTCAAATGTTACACTAACTCTTGAAGTTTCTTTGCCTTGCGATAATGCTCTCTTGTCGTACAAGATGCCGATAGTGTTTGCTATCTTCGCCGTATCCTCGCATTTAAGCGCGCTTATTTTCTTTGCAAGTGCTTTGATTTGGTCGTTCGTCAACTCTTCGCCATCTTCTTCACAAGCCGCCATATAGTCTTTAAGCAATTCGTCCAAAGCTTCGTGGGCATCAATTGCTCTGTCAAAGTTCTTTTGGATGAGGTTTATGCCTTTGTTTATGCAATCGGATGTGGTTTCTTCAAACCTTTTTTTATAATCTTCGCGGAGTTCGGCAAAGTCCTTTGATTTTTCGCAAGACTTTTTCCAATCGTCGATAGTGCGAATAGGAATGCCCGTCTGTGCATTTATTTGCTTTGACGTCATTCCTGCGGCAAGAAGGTGCATGACCTTGTTTCTATCGCTTTCGTTGTACTTACATCCTCTCATTGTTGCAAAGTGGCGGCGGAGCTGATGAAAAAGCACCAATACTCCGCCTTTCATGGGGTTTTGTCGATGCGGCAGGACTCGAACCTGCGCTTTTCGAGATAAATGTATTTCTCGCTCCCTACCTCTGGGCGACGCATCGATGGGCAAGCGACGTTTCTTCCAACGCACAATCAGGGTGATTGTAGCCGCTGCGCGATTGTATCTTTAAGGGGGAAAATTATGATGATTCAAATCCCATTGAACCTACTTGTATAATATCGTGATGCGTTGTGACATTTTGTGACATGTTTCAAAAAAAGAACAGGGCTATTGCCCTGCTCTGTTGTCATATCCGCTCATTTGCGCAATTTTAAGGATAGCGTCGTTTATGTATCGACATAAGTGCCTATCCGTGTAACCAAACTTGTTTGCTGTCTTCCATAGCGGCTCTGCATTAATGTAGTGGTCTATAATAACCACCTTTTGTGTCGGTTCAAGCCGTTCGATAAGCCGCATATACTGTATTTCAAGTTTAGTAAAGTCGCTGATACTTTTTTCAAGCGCGCCCAAAACGGTATCGATTTGATTTTGAATCTGATTGTTTTTCAAGCAGTCGGCGCATTTCTTGTGAAGCTCAATCATATCGAGCATTGTTGCTATGCTTTGAGATTTCTTCGATAAAGAGCGAAGATCTTGCTTAACTTGTTTCGGTGTCATTTTCTTCCACCTCCGCTTGCTTGCACTCGTCGCAACATTCAACTATAAAATCGTTAAAGCCCCAGTCGTCTAACACGTCACGACGGTTAAGTTCCTTTTCAAACAGCAAACAGCAACAAAACTCATCTAATAGTCTACAATTGCCACAGTCATCTCTCGGCACTTCGATTTCAACCTTTATCTTTGCCATCTTCTACCTCCGATTGAATACACTCCTCGCAACGATAAGCATTGCATATTACTGGTAATGCCCACTCGAAACTTTCAACTATATAATCTCTTAATTCTTTGCGGAAAAGAATACAACGCGATAGCCCCGAATCATAAAATCTGCAACGACCACAATATTTACCTTTTGTTTCTATTTGTGTATCTAAATTAACCATTATTTCCGCCATTTTTCACCTCATTGTTTTTACATTCTTCAAGCCTATTAAAGAAACTGTCAGAAGTTGTTGGTAGATACTCGTTAAATGCCGTACAATATGGTTCTAATGCGTAATAATCAACAAACCGACACCCATAGCATTTTGAAGTATCTCCTTGCTTGTCGTTTTTTATGAGGTCTATGTCAACTTTAATCGTTATCTTCGCCATTTTGCACATCCATATCGATTATCGTTGTAAAAGTTTTTCAAGTTTGTTTACTCGTTCAATAAGTAACGAAACTTTTCTTTCGGCAATTTCCGCTCTTGTTTTCCAAGCAACGTTCTCTTTTTCCAGTTCGTTGATTTTTTTGCTCTCTGTTGCCAAGAGTAGTTATCAAACTTTCTATAATTACTTGTGTTCTGTCTTTCTGTTCACTATCCATTTTCTGCCTCCTTAAAATTCTTTCAACTCGGGTTTATATGCGCCTTGCCTGTATATGACGATTTTTATCTTCATATCTTGCTCATCAAAAAACTGTTGCAAGTCGTCAACATCGATAGAACCGTCCTCAACCAACAAGAGTTTCCATTTCGATTGTTTCGGGTTATTGGTCTTTTTGCTCATTTTTCTACCTCCTTGCTAAAAGCACTTAAATCGATTTCTTTGCATTTCATAATGCTTTTGTCGTGGAATATCCCTATCCACTTGCTACCAACCAATTTTTGTTCGTACCGAATCGTTGTATTGTACTCAACTATGCTGTTGTACAATTCCGTATCTTCGAGAACGTGGTCTTGTTGATTTTCAAGGCGATACATCAAAACTTCATATTGCGAGTTCATTTCGATATATGCTTTGTCGTGTTTCTCGCCTGCCGCCGCGCCGATTGCAAAACCGCCCGCGAATAGAAGTGCTATGATTACTACAAACATAGCGAATACTGGCACTTCCCAATCGCCGTTTTTGCCACTTTCAGCATAAACAACAGCAGTCGCAACAAGCGTTATTGCTAACAAAACTCCCAAAATTATCAATATAATCATTTTTCTATCTCCTCGATAAGTTTATTGATGTGCCAATTACAAATTTCTACAAAAATGCCATCTTCTATCATTCTTGCTTTCAACTTGTTCAGCACGTCTATTTTCGCCTGTTTTGTTTCCGTTTTTAACCGTTCAACATCTGCCAACATTCTGTCATTTAGGAACTCTGTGTCCGCGAGGTCATATTCGAGTCTATCAATATATGCTTTGTACCTATCTCTGTCGTGTTCTGCTTTCGTGAGTTTCGCTCGTGTTTCGGTCAAAACCTTGTCTACGACCTCGAATC
>ERZ808262.207-NODE-207-length-40838-cov-14.565701_pt1 | contig 40838 bp, 28 predicted proteins | sample MGYA00520895_ERZ808262 | MGnify/ENA primary metagenome ERZ808262 (study PRJEB31516, sample SAMN03275588) | gut metagenome | biome: mammalia-associated habitat; material: feces | host: Papio cynocephalus | place: Kenya | collected 2012-08-02 ... | reverse complement strand
AGAGGGTTATACCCTCAAATTAAAAACCACCAGCTAGGCTGGTGGATTTTTATTGCCGAAAAAATCGATTTTGAAAAGGGTATATTTACCGTTGGTTTTGAAAACTTCGTTTTGTATCGAATAATATATTTTTTTAGAATATCCGTTTCTATATTAATTTTGAAAGAGGATTATAACTTAACACCGTTCCGTTGCCCGAAAGGGTGGTTTTCGATGTCGTTTGATTGTCATTTTTTGTTGCCGAACTCGTCTTCGAGTTCGAGCAGATAATCCGCGCTGACGTTGAAGAATCGCGCAATGGCAACCAAAGCGGAAGAAGTCGGCTCTGTTTTGCCCAGTTCCCACTTTGCAACGGCAGACTGACTCACTTGCAACGCTCTTGCAAGTTCGTACTGGCTCATTTCTTGCGATTCTCTCAATTCTTTTATGATGTCTTTGAACATAGACAAAGAATACCTTAATTAAGTATTTTTGTACTTGACAAGTCTAAAAAGACTTAATATAATTATTGCAAGTACAAATGTACTTAAACTTTGTTTATACATTGGAGGAAAGAAGATGAGGCAAAAGAAAACGCTCGTTTTTGTTGTTGCAATCGTTTTGATGTGTATGTTGTCTGTTGTTCAACTTACCGCTTGCGATGAAAACAGTGACAATAACAATACTAATAATGCTGTTGAATATCAGGAAATTGAATTAACATTATCTAATTTTTTTGATTATTTTATCCCTAATACAGTGTCAACGCTTATTTCTACATCAAGAGACCCGTATGTTAGTAGTGTATATTATGACAAGTATAGAGTCGACTATAGCATTAAATGCAAGTATTCAAAAGCAATATGCGAAAATGTGTCTATTGAATTTAAGGTAGATACCGATACGTATAAAGATAGTGCGGGAAATTCTCAAAAGTATGATATAACGAAGACAATGCAACTAACCGATGACGGAAAAGGTGACATATCCTACAATTATACGGATATGTATATGCCTAGTATATATCAAAGCGAGGGAGGAATCGTTTTATCTAAGAGTACACTGTCTAATGTTTCGGGTACAATAAAGATTCCTAAAAATTAAAAAAAAAGAGGCGACGGACTTTGAGTCCGCCGCTTCTCTTTTATAGGGAAAATTATGAGGGGTTTTAGTTTGTGCCGCCGTCGGCGGCAAGGGGATTAGTGCTTGGACGAAACGGTGATTTCGCCGTCTTTTGCGTCCACGACAATCGTGTCGCCTTCGTCCATATTGCCTTGCAAGATTGCTCTTGCAACTTTGGTTTCGACGTTGCTTTCGATGTAACGCTTCAAGGGTCTTGCGCCGAAGGTCACGTCGTAGCCGCCGTCAACGATGAGGTCTTTTGCCGCTTGCGTAACTTCGAGTTTGAGGTTTTGTTTTTCAAGCCTCGATTCGAGTTTTTTGAGCATTATGTCGATAATCTTGTACACGCTCTCTCTTGTAAGAGGAGTGAACAGCACGGTGTCGTCAAGTCTGTTGAGGAACTCGGGACGGAAGGTTTGTTTGAGCAGTTTGTCGATTTGCTCTTTCGCCTCGTCCGTGATGTTGCCGTTTTTGTCGATGTTGTCGAGGATTATGCCGCTGCCGAGGTTCGAGGTGAGAATGATTATCGTATTCTTGAAGTTGACCGTTCTGCCTTGGCTGTCGGTTATTCTGCCGTCGTCAAGCACTTGAAGCAGAATGTTGAACACGTCGGGGTGCGCTTTTTCGATTTCGTCGAACAAGACGACAGAGTAGGGTTTTCTTCTCACTGCTTCGGTGAGTTGTCCGCCCTCGTCGTAACCGACGTATCCCGGAGGTGCGCCTATAAGACGAGATACACTGAATTTTTCCATATATTCCGTCATATCGATACGCACGATGTTGCGCTCGTCGTCAAACAGATAGGAAGCAAGAGCCTTTGCAAGTTCGGTCTTGCCCACGCCCGTCGGGCCGAGGAACAGGAACGAGCCGATAGGTCTGTTCTCGTCGGATATGCCCGCACGAGAACGAAGCACCGCTTCGCTCACCGCGTCAACCGCTTCGTTTTGTCCGATGACTCTCTTGTGAAGTTCGTCGGAAAGGTGAAGCAATTTTTCCTTTTCGCTTTCCATAAGTTTGGTTACGGGAATACCCGTCCACTTTGCGACAATCTTTGCGATTTCGTCCGCAGTCACTTCGTCACGAAGAAGGGAAGTGCCTTTTGAAGATTTCTTTTCCGCTTCTTCGAGTTTCTTGGTAAGAGCGGGCAGTTCGCCGTATTGAAGTTGCGCAGCCTTGCCGTAGTCGCTGTTGCGCTTTGCTTCTTCGATTTGAAGATTAACTCTGTCGATTTCGGCTTTGGTGTCTTGAACGCTGTTTATTTCCTTCTTTTCGTTTTCCCATTGCGCTTTCATTTCGTTGAATTTGTCGTGAAGTTCGGCAAGTTCTTTCTTTATGGATTCGCGACGGTCAACGGACAGTTTGTCGGTTTCCTTTTCAAGAGCCATTTCCTCGATTTCGAGTTGCATAATCTTACGGCTGATGACGTCCATTTCGGTGGGCATACTGTCGATTTCCGTTCTTATCATCGCGCACGCCTCGTCCACGAGGTCGATTGCCTTGTCGGGCAGGAATCTGTCGGTGATGTATCTGTCCGAAAGCGTTGCCGCCGCAACGAGCGCTTGGTCGTGAATACGCACGCCGTGGAAGATTTCGTATCTCTCTTTCAAACCGCGCAGTATCGCGATCGTGTCCTCAACCGTCGGTTCGTTGACCATAACGGGTTGAAAACGTCTTTCGAGCGCGGGGTCCTTTTCGATGTATTTGCGGTATTCGTCAAGCGTGGTTGCGCCGATACAATGCAATTCGCCTCTTGCAAGCATAGGCTTCAAAAGGTTGCCTGCGTCCATACTGCCTTCGGTTTTGCCCGCGCCGACGATGGTGTGAAGTTCGTCGATGAACAGAAGCATTCTGCCGTTTTGCTTCTTGATTTCGGTGAGGACGGCTTTGAGTCTTTCCTCAAATTCGCCTCTGTATTTCGCGCCCGCGATAAGCGCGCCCATATCGAGCGCAAAGATGTGTTTGTCTTTGAGTCCTTCGGGAACGTCGCCTCTGACGATACGTTGCGCAAGACCTTCTACTATTGCGGTTTTGCCGACGCCCGCTTCACCGATGAGAACGGGGTTGTTCTTGGTTTTTCTTGAAAGAATACGGATTACGTTTCTTATCTCGTCGTCACGACCGATGACGGGGTCGAGTTGTCCGCGAGCGGCTCTTTCGACCATATCGTGACCGTATTTATTGAGCACGTCGTAAGTGTCCTCGGGGCTGTCGCTCGTCACCTTCGAGGTTTTAACCTGCGAAAGTGCGTTCATAAAGTCCTTTTTGTTGAGTTTGCACTTTGCAAACACCGCTTTGAGGGCAGGGGTGGGATTGTCGAGAATCGCTGCGAATATATGCTCGACGCTCACGAAATCGTCGCCTTGTTTCTTTGCGTCTTTCTCTGCTTGCGAGAGCATAAGCGAGCAGTCTTGCGACAAGTACGCCTCGCCTGCGCCGCTGCCGGTGACAGAGGGCATTTGCGATATGAGTCTGTCGATTTCTCTCAAAAGTTGAGGTGCGTCCGCGCCGCATTTGGTGACGAGTTTGGGAATCAATCCTTCTTCGTCGTTGAGCAGTGCGTAAGCAACGTGTTCCTTGCAAATTTGTTGTTGATGTCTCTCAAGAGCAAGGTTCTGAGCGGCATTCAATGCGTCCAGCGCTTTTTTAGTAAATTTGTTGGTGTCCATAGTTCATACCTCCTTTGAAATATGTTCCGTGTCGTGCCGTCGTCAAACGCTTTTCTTTGCCGCCGCTCGCCGTTTTGTCTGCAATCTTTGGCAATACGTTCATTTGATTGTTAGCACTCTATATCTTCGATTGCTAATTATAGCACCAAATTTTGCATTGTCAATATATTCTGCACAATTTTTTGAAAATTTTTTAATCTGGGAAAATTTTTGATTTTCGTTAATTCTCTATAAGAGTTTGGCGACGTGTACTTTAATTGAAACTTCCCCCTTCTGTCATTCAGGGGGGGGAACGAAGTGACCGTGAGAATCAAGCGAAGCGAAATGCGCCTGCGGCTAGATTCCCGCGCTGCCGCTCGGAATGACGACAGAGGGTGGGACACCCACACCCGATTCAATTTTTCGATTAGGAACAGTGTTCGGATTAAGGCTTCGCCTTCCGCAATTATTAATTATTAATTTTTAATTATTAATTAAAAAGAGCGAATCGCTTTTGCGATTTGCTCGAAGTAATTCGTTTGGGATTTTTATTCTTCCGTCTTGGTTACGACGGGTTTGCCGTCGGAATCGAGCAAAGGTGTGATTCCCAATCCGTAACTGCTGTATGCGACAAGATAGTTCACGCCTGTTTGTCGGTCGACAATGACGCTGCAATTCGGGCCTATAAGCGACACACTGTCGCTGCTTGTTTGTTCAAATCGTTTCTCGGGTTTTTCTTTTTTCATTTTGGTTTCTCTCCTTTTTTTTGTATATTTTATAAGTTAGCTCGCTTATTTTGTAGTCATATATTGTAACGTTTAAGTTAAATTTTTGTAAAAAAAGACTTCCGAAACGGAAGTCCGATGTATTATTAGTTTGCCGATGCAGAATCGTTCTTGCTGTTTTGTTCGATGTCCTCGAGCATTTTTAAGAGTTTCTTTTGCGTTTCCGACACCTGTTCGAGTTTTTTGTATAGTTCGTCGATAAGAAATTCGCTTTTCAAATTGACTCGATAATCGTTCTCGGCACGTTTTCTGTCCTTTGCTTCTTGCCTGTTTTGGCTCATCATAATCAACGGCGCTTGTATTGCGGCAATGCAAGACAAAACCAAATTCAAAAGAATAAACGGATATGCGTCGAATGCCTTTGTTCCTAAAATGATGTTTACGACCATCCAGATTACCATTACGGCAACAAAACTGAAAATGAATGCCCAACTTCCCGCAAATTTTGCAACGGCGTCGGCGGCTTTTTGTCCGAAAGACACTTTTTCGTTTTTCTCGGAATTTTCGGTAACGTTTGTGCTTAAAACTTCGGCTACGAGTTCCTCGTCGGTCAGTTCTTTGTCGGATTGATGCAACAATTCGCGGATGATCTTTCGTTTGTTTTTCAAGTCTTTTTCCGACAAATCGGGCAATTTGTTTTTTATGTCGTTTGTCTTTGGCGGCTCGGCTTTTGCTTGACTTATCTTCACTTGCTTTTCGTTTGTGTTTTCGTTTACATTAGATTGTTTCATTTTGTTGCCTCTATAATAAAATTCGGTGTCTTATAAATTACTTTTTCTCGAAACATTTCTCTGCGAGGGGGCAGGTGGCGTAGGTGATAAATTCATCGTACGAATACTTGCCCGGGTTGTCTACGCACCAAAGCACCGTGTTTATCATTCCGCCCGCAACGAACGTGGACAAAATCTGAAGGGGAAGTTTGATTTCGTACGTGTCCTTGTATTTGGAAAGTTGATACTTTATCGAATGAGCAATGGAATCTTGTATGGTGCTTATCACTTTGCCGTTGCGGTTGAAGCGTATGATGTTTGCGATGTGGTTGTGTTTGTCAAAGAAAAAGTCCACGCCCATAACTATCATCGAGTTGAGCGTTTCGGTTGGGGTGGTGAACTTCGTGTCTTTGGTGAACTTTCGGTAGAGGTCGTCTTTGAGTTCTTCCAAAGCGAAGGACAAGAGGTGATATTTGTCCTCGAAGTGAGCGTAGAACGTGGCTCTGTTGACCATTGCTTTGTTGCATAGGTCGATGACGCTGATTTTTTCGATGGATTCTTCTTCCATCATATCGAGCAGCGTATTGCTCAAAAGTTTGCGCGTGCGCACGATTCTCAAATCTTCTTTTTGTGCAGACATAGTGACCCCCTAACTGCATTCTTGTATAAATTATTGCACAAAATCATACGTTCTGTCAAGATATGTTGACAACGTGCTCTCGTTTAATAAATATAAAAACAGCCTCTAATAACTTTGAATCGAGGCAAAACTGCGCAAAATAAGCGACAAAATCTGTTTTATAACTGCGATAAAACAAAAGTGCATATGGGGTCAAATTTTCGGGACATATATATGGAATATTATTAAAATATATTTAATATTTTTATTTATTTTTAATAATTCGTTGACATTTTTTTTAATAAATTGTAAATAGAATATTGACCGACAAATTTAAGGTCGATGAAAACGTTTCCGCTTTTGCGAATTTTTCATCGTCGCACCCGGCGACATTAAGGTGATTATGTTAGAAGACAATAAAAAAGCACCCAGATCTAAGGGCGGATTGAAAAAAATGGCGAGTTGCGTGGGCGAGTACAAAGTGCCTGCGATTTTCACGTCGGTTTTGATCGCGCTCGAAGTGTTGTTTGAAATTCTCATTCCGCTAATTATGGCGCAAATCGTAAACGTCGGTATGGTTGAAAACGCAACCTCGTTTACATTTACGCTTCAACTCGGAAAGAAAGGTTTTGCACTCTTTACGATGGACAACCGCATTTGGTTTATCGTCACTTGCGGCGCGATGATGGTTGCGATGGCTCTCGTATCGCTGTTTTTCGGCACGATGTCCGGTCAACTCGCCGCAAAAGCGTCCACCGGTTTTGCAAAGAATTTGCGCAAAAAGATGTTCTATAAGATTGAGAATTTTTCGTTTGCAAACCTTGACAGATTCAACACCGCAAGCCTTGTCACAAGGCTCACGACGGACGTTACCAACATTCAAATGGCGTTTCAAATCATCATTCGTATGCTCGTTCGTTCGCCCATAATGTTGATTCTCGCAATGTTGATGTCAATCTCGATAAGCCCCGATTTGTCGCTTATTTTCGCGGCGGCGATACCCGTTTTGATTGTCGCGCTCGTCGTCGGCACGAGAATCGTTTTCCCGCGATTCGAGAAAATGCTCAGAAAGTACGACAGTATGAACGAGTCCACGCAGGAAAACCTCATCGGCATCCGCACGGTCAAGGCGTTCGTGAGAGAGGACAGCGAAATCGACAAGTTCAAAAAGGTGAGTTCCGCCGTTCAAAAACTTCAATTTTCGGCAGAAAAAATCATAGTCATCGCATTTCCGTTTATGCAAATCGTCATTTACGCGTGCATTATTTGCGTTGCGTGGTTCGGCGGCAACGAGATCATCGTCGGCAAGATGCAACTTGGCGACTTTACTGCGTTTTTGAGTTACATAATGCAAATCCTTATGTCTCTCATTATGGTTGCGATGGGCTTTATGAACATCGTTATGTCGCGCGCTTCGCTCGACCGTATCGTTGAGATTTTCGACGAGAAAATCGACATCGAGGACGGCAAAAACGCTCAGGACATAGAAGTCAAAGACGGCAGTATCGACTTCGACGACGTTGACTTTTCCTACTCGAAATCCCACGACGTTCTCAACCTCGAAAACATCGATTTGCATATCAAGAGCGGCGAAACGATTGGCATTATCGGCGGCACGGGCTCGGCTAAATCCACTCTCGTGCAGTTGATTCCAAGACTCTACGACGTGCTTGACGGCGAAGTCAAGGTGGGCGGCGTCAACGTCAAGGACTACAAACTCGAAAAACTCAGAGATTCCGTCGCTATGGTGCTTCAAAAGAACGTGCTTTTCAGCGGCACTATCAAGCAGAATCTTATGTGGGGCAACAAAAACGCCACCGACGAAGAAATCGTACACGCGGCAAAAGCGGCGCAAGCGCACGACTTCATTATGTCTTTCCCAAACGGCTACGACACCGAACTCGGACAGGGCGGCGTCAACGTGTCGGGCGGTCAAAAGCAACGTCTTTGCATTGCCCGCGCGTTATTGAAGCGTCCGAAAATTATGATTATGGACGACTCGACGTCCGCCGTCGATACCGCAACCGATGCGGCAATCAGAGCAGGACTTAAAAAAGAGTTCGGCGATACGACCGTGCTTATCATCGCTCAACGTCTTTCTTCCGTCGAAAGCGCGGACAGAATCATCGTTATGAACGACGGCAAGATAGACGCAATCGGCTCGCATGAGGAATTGCTCGCAACCAACGAAATCTATCAGGACGTATACAATTCTCAAAAGAAAGGAAGCGACGAGGAGGTGAGCGTCAATGCGTAAGAATAAAAAACAAAGCGTCAATGCCGCGCCTCAACAAAACAAGTTCAGGGCGAAAAACCCGATGCAGACCTTCAAACGTATTCTCGGCTATTGGAAACCGTTCAGAGGTCAACTTATCGGCGCGCTTATTTGTATGATTGCAAACGTGCTTTGCAATATCGCAGGTACGTTTATGCTCGGCTCGGTGGTCGTCAACAACTACATTTTGCCGCTTGCGTACTCGCACGGCGCGTACGTCACCGCAAACGAAGAGATTATAAAAAGGGCGGCGGAAGTCACCATTCAAAACTTCGGCGGCATAATCGGCGTTATGGCGGCTATGTACGTAGTCGGCGCGGGACTTCATTATCTTTACAACTACATCCTCGTCAAAGTCACCACTCAAACCCTTCAGAACGTGCGCGACGAGATGTTTGTCAAGATGGAAAAATTGCCCGTCAGATACTTCGATACGCACACGCACGGCGACATAATGAGCCTTTACACCAACGATACCGACACTTTAAGAGAGTTGCTCTCCAACGGTATTCCCAACCTCATCAGCAACTTGCTCACCGTCTTGGGTATGTTCGTTGCGATGATGCTCGTTTCGCCTTTGCTCACGCTTTGCTCGGTGGGTATGCTCGTCATTATGCTGTTCATAATGAAGTTTATCGCAGGCAAGAGCGGAAAGCACTTCGTCGGTCAACAACGCCAGACGGGCGCAATCAACGGCTTTATCGAGGAACACATCGACGGTCTTAAGGTCGTCAAAGTCTTCTGCCACGAGAAAGAAGAGAAAATCGACTTCGACAAGTTCAACGAGGATTTGTTCTATCACTCGAACAAAGCGAACAAATATGCGAATATTTTGTTCCCGATTATGGGCAATCTGTCATACGTTTCATATGCCGCAACCGCAATCGTCGGCACGATTATGGCAATAAGCGGATTCGGCGGCATGACGTGGGGCGGTCTGGTGTCCTTTATGCAATTTTCGCGCCAGTTCAGCAATCCGCTTTCACAGATAGCGCAACAAATGAACGGCATCCTTATGGCTCTTGCCGGTGCGGAACGTATATTCGAACTCATCGACCAGCAACCCGAAACTGACAACGGTTATGTCACTCTCGTCAACGCAAAAGAGGATGAAAACGGCAATATCGTCGAGACGGACGAGTACACGGGCGAATGGGCGTGGAAACACTATCATAAAGCCGACAATACCACCACTTACGTTAAGTGGAGGGGCGAAGTCGAGTTCGAAGACGTATCGTTCGGCTACGTTCCCGAAAAAATCGTGCTCAAACACATCACTATGGAAGCGTTGCCCGGTCAGAAAGTCGCGCTCGTCGGCTCTACCGGCGCGGGCAAGACCACGATAACCAACCTCATCAACCGCTTCTACGACATCGACGAGGGCAAAATCAGATACGACAATATCAACATCACAAAGATAAAGAAAGACGATTTGCGTCATTCCATGGCTATGGTGCTTCAAGACACGCACCTCTTTACGGGTACGGTCGCCGACAACATTCGCTTCGGCAAACCCGACGCCACCGACGAGGAAGTCGAAAACGCCGCAAAACTCGCAAATGCCGACTATTTCATTCGCCATTTGCCCGAGGGCTACAACACTATGCTCACCGGCGACGGCGAAAACCTCTCGCAAGGTCAACGCCAACTTCTCGCAATCGCGCGCGCCGCTGTCGCAAATCCGCCCGTCCTCATTCTCGACGAAGCGACCAGTTCCATCGACACCCGCACCGAAAAACTCATCGAGCAAGGTATGGACAAACTTATGCAAGGTCGCACCGTCTTTGTCATCGCTCACCGTCTGTCCACCGTCCGCAATTCCGATATGATTTGCGTTCTCGAACACGGCGAGATTATCGAGCGCGGCAATCACGAGCAGTTGATAGCGCAGAGGGGTAGGTATTATCAGTTGTACACCGGCGCATTCGAACTCGAATAACGTCGCCAAACAGCGAATAACTGCGGCAAAGCCCTTTTGCTTATCCGTCACGTACGATTCAGTACGCTGGGCGGATTTGCAAAATGGCTTTTTCTTGTTCTTCATCTGCTTGGCGAGGTTATTGGGTGTTAAAATGCAGAAAATAATTTTGTTATTTGTCTGTTTGCTCTTTGTTATTCGAGTTCGAATCTTAATTTAAGAATTTTCTTGTTCTTCATCTGCTTGGCGACGTTATTTTATCTCTAAATAGAGTGTAGGGGGGGGTACTCTAAAATTAAAGCTTCCCCCTTCCTCACGTGTTTGGACTTCGGCGTTTGCAAGGCAATCCGCCTCGTTCGCCTTGGCTACAACACATTCACCGAATGTGTCGTTTAACGCGTCGCGCCCTACCGCCGTTAAATTTTTCCGCTTGCACACAAAGTGCGCACCCACCAAGCAGATAATTTGGCGAAACTGTGGTTTGAAATTTTATCCGTGTTTGAACTGATAGCACAAATTCTCTGCGCGGTTAGTGATTGCGAGAACAAGTGCGGTTTTTGACAATCGCCCCAAAAGTTTTCGTTTCTATTTAGGGGATTCCCACGCTACGCTCTGAATGACGATGGGCGATTGACTGTACCGCAACGCCGTTTGAGCAATGGGTCGCCGCCTTGCGGCTCGTGTTCCGTCTTCGAAAGAGCAGAGTAGTAGTATAAGAACGCTTTGAATAAGTGAACGTTAAAAAGTCCGCTCTGCGAGTTCGCGGACGGCGGTTTCATCTCGTCTTCGAATAGACACATTCCGTTTATAAGTACGCTACGAATAAGTTTTCGTTTCGGGTGCGGGCAGAGCCCGCCCGCAATTATTAATTATTAATTAATCATTATTCATTATATTTGCGCTATGCGCAAAATAAAATATTGCCTTATAAATTCCTTAGTGATATAATACATAAAAAAATAAAATTCTTTTTAGGCGGATTATGAAACAGGATATTAAAAAATTGCAAGAGTTCGTAGGACAAAACGGAATTGACGCGTACGTCGTTTTTACGAGCGACGATCACGGCAGCGAATACGTTGTGGACCACTTCAAAACGCGTGCGTTTTTGTGCGGTTTTACGGGCAGCGCGGGTACGCTGGTAGTGACGAAAGACAACGCGTATCTGTGGACGGACGGAAGATACTTCATTCAAGCGGCAGAGCAACTCAAAGCAACCGATACCGTGCTTATGAAAGCGGGCGAAGAAGGCGTGCCGTCAATTTTCGAGTTTGTGAAAAAACTTTCGGACGCACCCAAAATCGCGTTCGATTTTACGACCGCAACCGTCGAATTCGTCGAGGCGTTGAACAAAAACGTTAAGGGCGTCGAACTTGTGGACTCGGGCGAAATTATCGACCGTATTTGGCAAAATCGCCCCGAAATCGAGCCGACGAAGGCTTGGTTTTTGCCGAGCAACGCGGCAGGCGAGAGCATAGAAAGCAAGATTGAAAACTTGCAAAAAGACCTCGAAAAACAAGGTTGCGAATATGCGCTCGTATCTTCTCTTGACGACATCGCGTGGCTGTTCAATATGCGCGGAAGCGACATCCGTTACAATCCCGTCAACTACGCATACGCAATCGTGTCCGCAGATGGTGCGACGCTGTTTATCAACGAGAGAAAACTCGACGGAAAATGCAAGAAAATACTTGACGAAAATCATATAAGCATACTGCCTTACGGCGACGTTTACGGCATAGTTTCGGCAATCGATGGTAAAGTGCTTATTGACAAAGAAAAGACCAACTACGCGCTGTTTTCTCGCATAAAGAACGCAAAAGAAACCGAATCTTTCCCCACGACCGTGAGAAAGGCGGTGAAGAACTCGGTCGAGATTAAGAATATGAAAAAAGCGCACGTCGAGGACGGCGTGGCAATGCTCAAATTTATGCGATACCTCAAAGAGCGCGCGGGCAAGGAAGAAATGAGCGAGATTTCTCTTGCCGACAAACTCGAGTGTTTCAGAAAAGAGAGCAAAAACTTCCTCGATTTGAGTTTCGACACCATATGCGGATACGCATCGAACGGCGCAATCGTGCATTATTCCGCAACGCCCGAAACGGACAAAAAAGTTGAAAACAAGGGATTGCTTTTGGTGGACAGCGGCGCACAATATCGCTACGGCACTACGGACATCACCCGTACTTTCGCAATGGGCAAAGTCACAAGCGAGGAAAAGAGGGCGTTCACAATCGTGCTTAAATCGCATATCGCGCTTGCAAGGGCGGTGTTCCCCAAAGGCACGACGGGCGCGCGCCTCGATATGATTTCAAGAGAGCCGATGTACAGGTTCGGTATGGATTTCAAACACGGCACGGGTCACGGCGTAGGGTATTTGCTCAACGTCCACGAAGGACCGCAAAATATCTCGCCGAGAGCGTTCACGCCTAAATTTGCCGTTTTGCCCGGTATGGTTACGTCCGACGAACCCGGTTTTTACGAAGAAGGCAAATTCGGCATAAGACACGAAAATCTCGTGCTTTGCGTGGAAAAAGAAAAGACGGAATACGGCACGTTTTGCGCTTTTGAAACGATAACCCTCGTGCCTTTCGACATCGACGCAATCGACGTAAAGTTGCTCGACGAGGGCGAAAAAGCGTGGCTCAACGCGTATCACAAGACCGTGCGCAAAACCATAGGCAAGTATCTTTCGGGCAAAGATTTGAAATTCCTCGAAAAAGCGACGAGAGAAATCTGAAATTAACCCGAAAATCACAAAACAAAACTTTTAACAATTCAAAAAGCAGGCATAAAGCCTGCTTTTTGTGTCATTCATTACAAAAAAACGTTTATTAATTTTTCGATTTTACAGAATCACCGTCCTTTTCGGATTCGCACTCGGCGGATGATTCGAGTTTGTATTCTTTGGTGGCGGTGGATTCGCCAAGAGCAAAGCGGTAGTCCTTTTTGACGATATGTTTTATGTAGGGGTAGAGAAGCACCGCTACGGCAAATACCCACGCGCCCGGGTCGCCGAAACAGAGCGCGATATACGCGCCGTTGGACGCATACGCGTTGGTTGCTCCGCCGTTTACGAGGGCGGGTAAGAAGGTGCATATAAGCACTCTCGCAATAAGTTCGCCTGCGCCGGCTGCAAGCGTCCAACCCGATTTGCCTATGCCTTGCACCGCGTTGCGCAATACGAAAAGCATTGACAAAATGAAGAACAGCGACAAGTCGACGTAAAGGAACGTGTTGCCGAAATATATGGATTTTTCGCTTATCTTGTCCGCACTCAAAAAGATATGTTGATATGCGGCGTTTATGGTGAGCAAAAGTCCGATTCCCGAGCATATGGCGGTGAGGACGAAACCGAGCAAAATGGCTTGATTCGTGCCTTTTTTCACTCTTTCGGTGAGTCCTGCGCCGAGATTTTGAGCGTTGAAACTCACCATTGCCGTGCCGAGCGCAGAGAGCGGCGCCATTGCAAAGTTTATGAGTTTATTCGCCGCGCCCACGCCGTTTTGAGCGGGGTTGCCCACGACCATAAGTCCGTCGGGAAGAAGGTCGAATTTGATGGTTTCGGAAAGCATTACGATAAGACCTATCGACAGCACGGAAAACTGCAGTCCGAGGGGTATGCCTTGTTTTACGTGCGCCCAAATATCTTTCCACGCAAACTTGAAATCTTGCTTTTTAAGGCGCAAAAACTTGTATTTAACAAATGTGTAAACGAAGCACGCTATCGTGCAAAGCACTTGGGTGAGTATGGTTGCGCCCGCCGCGCCCGCAACGCCCCATTTGAACACTTTGATGAAAAGCAAGTCGAGGGCGATGTTCATAACCGTTGATATGAGAAGGAACAGCAATGGCGTGAACGAATCGCCGATACTGCGCAATATGCTGATTATGAAATTGTAAAAGAGTTGTGCGATTATGCCGAGGAATATCACGAGGCAGTAGGTGTACGCCGCCTCGAATACGACGGGATTTTGATCGGTGACGTTGACCCACGCAAGCATAGGTTTTATGCAAAACACCGAAACGAGAGTCAACACCACCGTGATTATTCCGCAAAGTATAAACTGCGTCGCAAAGGATTTGCGCATGCCGTCCTCGTCGTTGGAGCCGAGTTTGCTTGACAACACCACGCAGAATCCTGCCGTACAGCCGAACGCAAACTGCATAAATATGAACACGAGAGGGGAAGTGTCGTTGACGCCCGCAACTTCGTCCGCGCTCAAAGTCTGTCCGCATATTGCCGCGTCCGAGAGTATGTAAAGTTGTTGCAAAAGATAGGACACGATTATCGGCAAAGTGAATTTGACGATAACTTTGATTATCGACCCTTTGGTCAAGTCAATCTGTCCGAATAGATTTTTTATTCTGTCCGCAAAGGACGGTTTTTGTGAATACGTTTCGTTCATATGTGTTAGGTGTTATGTGTTTCGTTTTTGCTTATCGTTGTTTCAACGGATATTGCATTATATTTGTATTGCATATCGCTGTCAAGCGTTTTGAAAAAAGTGATATTGTAAAATTTTTGCATATACGCGACGAAAAAACATCGGTGTCAAGCAAGAGAAAACCGCAAGCGCAAAAAAAGACATATTTTATTGAAGCGTGCGTGCAGGCTTGTGCGCGCACGCGTGCGCGAAAATTAAAACGACTTTTTGTCGGTTATTTCGGGCAAAAAATACACATCGTGTATCCGATTAAAATTTTTTAATGAAAAAGCAAAATAGTGTCCATTTTTGTTTGACATTGCCGTTTCGTTTTGGATATAATGCCCATATCATTCAAGAGCAAACCAAATCGCAACGCACAACTTGCGGAATCAAGAATCCGCACACACCACTACATATTGTGGAAAAGAGGCGCGCTATGAAGATTTTGGAAGATCGCATTTTGAGGGACGGCAAGGTTAAGCCCGGAAACGTCCTCAAAGTCGGCGGATTTCTCAATCATCTTATTGATCAACAACTGTTGGACGAGATTGGAAAGGAAATTTCTGCGCTCTTTTGCGGACAAAATATAACCAAAATTCTGACAATCGAAGCATCGGGGATAGCCATAGCGTGCGCAGCCGCGCACTATGTGCAGGCGCCGGTGCTTTTTGCTAAGAAAAGTAAGACCATAAACATATCCTCGGACTGCTACTGCGCCGAGGTTTATTCTTTTACGCATCAAGTTGCGAAGGTGATTATGGTCGAAAAAGAGTTCGTTTGTGCAGACGACAGAGTGCTTATCGTTGACGATTTCCTCGCAAACGGCGCGGCAATTAACGGACTTATGAGCATTGTCGAGCAAGCGGGCGCAACGCTCGTTGGCTGCGCGGTCGCAATCGAAAAAGGTTTTCAGGGCGGCGGCGACGCTTTGAGAGAAAAGGGCGTAAACGTTCAAAGCCTCGCTCTCATCGACAGTATGGACGATGACGGAAACATAGTTTTCAGACACTGACGCGATTTGCGCCAAAACGGCGTGAATATAGACAATCACAATACGCCTCACGGCAAAATTAAAGGAGAAACGTATGAAAAAGAAAGTATTTGCACTTGTGCTTTGCTTGGCTCTCGTAACCGCTTTGGTTATCGGTTTGGTTGCTTGCAATCCCGAAGAAGAAAGGGTTGTCAATCTCCAACCCATTGCGAAAGACGACATCAAGATCGGACTTATCTGCTTGCACGACGAACAATCCACTTATGACAAGAACTTCATCGACGCAATGAAAGAAGCGGTGAACGAACTCGGTTTGAGAGAGGATCAACTCGTTATCAAAACCGGTATCCCCGAAAACGAAAAATGCTACAATACGGCAGTTGAACTCGTAGAGCAAGGCTGCAACATCATCTTTGCGGATTCTTTCGGACACGAAGATCACATTATGAGAGCGGCAGAAGAATACACGAGCGTGCGTTTCTTCCACGCAACAGGCACAAAGGCTCACACCGCACAACTCGGCAACTACTTCAATGCGTTTGCTTCCATATATGAGGGCAGATACCTCGCAGGCGTTGCGGCAGGTATGAAACTCGTCGAACTCTACGGCGACAAAGAAGACGGCAAGGTTTCCGACGAAAACGCAAAAATCGGTTATGTCGGCGCATATCCTTATGCAGAAGTCAAATCCGGTTACACCTCGTTCTTCCTCGGCGTTCGTTCTATCGTTCCCAATGCAACGATGGAAGTGAAATTTACGAGCAGTTGGTATGACGAAGCGGCAGAAAACGCCACCGCAAAATCACTCATCGAAAGAGGTTGCAAACTTATCAGTCAACACGCAGACTCTATGGGCGCACCCAATGCGTGCAAAGAAAAGGGTATTCCCAACGTCACGTACAACGTAAGCACCGAAAATGACTGCGAAGGCTCTTATGTCATCGGTTCGAGAATCAACTGGGCACCTTACTACAAGTATATCGTTGAAGCAACCATTAAAAACGAAACCATTCCTTACGATTGGACGGGAACTTTGCAATCCGGTTCCGTTGAACTTCTCGAACTCGGCAAGGCAGCCGCACAAGGCACTGCAGAAAAACTCGCAGAAGTGAAAGCGGCTCTTCAAAACGGCACTCTCAACGTGTTCGACACCAACAACTTCACGGTTGACGGCAAGCACATCACGTCTTTCCTTGCCGACGTTGACGACGCAGGCGATTACGTTCCCGAAACCGAAGTGGTTGAAAACGGCATTCTCAAAGAATCCGCTTTCCGTTCCGCTCCGTATTTCACTCTCGATATCGACGGTATCACACTTCTCAAATAAAAGAAGCCTTAATCGAACTTTAAGCGATTTGGCGGAGCGGTTGCTCCGCCAAATCGAGTTTATTACAAATATCTGAATAACAAGGAACATATGGACAACCCCATCGTTTTACAGTTGAAAGGCATAACCAAACGCTTCGGCACGAAAGTCGTTGCAAACGATCACGTCGATCTCGATTTGCGCAAAGGCGAAATTCTGTCGATTTTGGGCGAAAACGGAAGCGGAAAAACAACCTTAATGAATATGATTATAGGCATTTATCGTCCTGATGAAGGCAGTATTTTCATAAACGGCGAGGAAGTGAACATTCTTTCTCCGAAAGACGCTTACAAATACAAAATCGGTATGGTGCATCAGCACTTCAAACTTATCGACGTTTTCACCGCCACCGACAACATCATTCTCGGCGAAAAAGAGCCGCCGTTCTCTATAAAGGACGAGGCAAATCGCATAAAAGCGGAAGCGGAAAAGAATAATGCGGACGCAGACGCCTACAATCCCGAAGAACATACGGGCGTGTTGGCGTATTTGTCAAAGCCGAAAAAACAAACGAAATTTCAAACCGCAATGAAAATCGCCGCATTGCCTTTCATCAAACTCGCAAAAGCCGCAAAGTTTGAATGGTTGTCCAATAATCGCGGTGCGAAATTGCAAAAAATTGCGGATAAATACGGCTTTGAAATCAATCTTAACGAGAAAATATACAATATGTCTGTATCTCAAAAACAGACTGTTGAGATTATAAAAGTTTTGTACAGAGGCGCGGATATTCTTATCCTCGACGAGCCGACGGCGGTTTTGACGCCTCAGGAAATTCAAAAACTCTTTGACGTTTTGCGCAAAATGAGAGAGGACGGAAAGTCAATCATCATAATCACGCACAAACTCAACGAGGTTATGGAAATAAGCGACAGAGTGGCGGTGCTTCGCAAAGGCAAGCACATTGCGACGGTAAATACGTCCGAAACCAACGAAAAAGAACTGACCGAAATGATGGTCGGCGAAAAAGTCGATCTCAATATCGACAGATCGAATCCGCACGACGTTGAAGACAGACTCGTGGTAAATCATCTTACGGCTATCAATCACGACGGAGTAAAAGTGCTTGACGACGTGTCTTTTGCCGCTCGTTCGGGCGAAATTCTCGGTGTTGCGGGCATCGCGGGCAGCGGACAAAAGGAACTTCTCGAAGCGATTGCGGGACTTCAAAAACTCAACGAGGGCGAAATCACTTATTTTGACCCGTCAAAGGACAACGAGAGGGTGGATTTGCGCTCGAAAACACCCGTTCAAATAAGAGAACTCGGCGTAAGATTGTCTTTCGTTCCCGAAGACAGACTGGGTATGGGGCTTGTCGGCAATATGGACCTCGTGGACAATATGATGCTTCGCTCGTACAGAAAAGGCATTCCCTTCTTCCTCGACAGGAAAAAACCGAAAAACCTTGCGGAAACAATCGTTCACGACCTCGAAGTTTCCACTCCGAGCACGCGTACGCCCGTCAGACGTTTGTCGGGCGGCAACGTTCAAAAAGTGCTTGTCGGTCGCGAAATCGCCGCTGCGCCCACTGTGCTTATGGCGGCTTATCCCGTAAGAGGTCTCGACATCAACTCGTCGTATATGATTTACAATCTTCTCAACGAACAGAAAGAGAAGGGTGTTGCGGTTATCTTCGTCGGCGAAGACCTCGACGTATTAATCGAACTGTGCGACAGAATTATGGTTCTTTGCGGCGGTAAAATTTCCGGTGTAGTTGACGGTAGAAGCGCAATTAAGGAACAAATCGGCTTGCTTATGACAAAGCACGACGAAACAAACGAAAAGGACGGTGACGGCGATGTTGAATAAACTTATGCACAATTCCGTATTCCATATCACAAAACGCACCGATGCGCCCAAATGGCAAGCGTGGCTCGTCAGGGTCGCTGCGGTTGTTGTTGCTCTTTTGGCAAGTGCGGTCGTAAGCAGTATCTTGAAAGCGGGTACGTTCGGCGCATTTATTCAAAACGTGTTCGTGGGCAATTTCGCAACGCCTAATCGTATTATCAGGTTGCTACAAAACACGGCTATTCTCTTGCTCATTTCCCTTGCGGTTACTCCTGCGTTCAGAATGAAGTTCTGGAACATCGGCGCAGAAGGTCAAGTGCTTATGGGCGGATTGATGAGCGTGGTTATGGTCAAATATCTTGGCGGAAAGGTCGACAACTCGCTTCTCATTATCCTTATGTTCATAATGGCGGTTCTCGGCGGCGCGATTTGGGCTGTAATTCCCGCTTTGTTCAAGGCAAAATGGAACACGAACGAAACTTTGTTCACGCTTATGATGAACTACATCGCAATGGGACTTATCTCGATTTGCATTGCGGTTTGGGTCACGAGCGGTTCGCAGGTTCTCGGTGTGCTTAAATACGGTCGTTTCCCCAAAATCGGCGGTTATAACTATATTTTGAACATAATAATCGTTGCAATAATCACAGTTGTTGTTTCGATTTATCTTAAATTCAGCAAGCACGGATACGAATTGTCCGTCGTCGGCGAAAGTCAAAACACGGCAAAGTACATCGGAATCAGCGTTCCGAAAGTCATAATAAGAACGATGCTTCTTTCGGGTGCGTTGTCCGGTATCGCAGGTTGGTTGCTCGTTGCGGGTACGTCGCATACGATTTCTACGACGAGCGCAGGCGGTATGGGGTTCACCGCAATATTGGTGGCTTGGCTTGCCGGACTCAATCCCGTCGCAATGGTTTTTACGTCGCTGCTCGTGCAGTTCTTCAATATCGGCGCGGAATATGCGGGATCGAACTTCGGTTTCGGCACGGCTTTTCCGGAGATTATCACCGCAGTGTTTTTCTTCGTCGTTATCGCAAGCGAGTTCTTCGTCAACTACAACGTGAAAATCAATCCCGCTTTGATTGCTAAATTCAAAAAGAATAAGGGCGGCGAAAATGCGTCCGAAAACGATTCTTCCGAAGAGCAAAAGTCGAAGGATAAAGACAACTCTTTCTCCGAGCAAAAATCGGTTGATAGCGACAATCCTTCCGTCGGACAACACTCGGAAGATAGCGACAATAAATCTAGCGAACAAGTTTCGGATCAAACCGTGACGAAAGAAAAAGTCGCGGACAATTCAAACAAGGAGGTAAATTTATAATGTTTCTGACCTTCTTACGAGAATCTCTTAGATTCAGCACGGTATTTCTTTACGGTTCTACCGGCGAAACCATAACCCAAAAAAGCGGACATCTCAATCTCGGTACTCCCGGCGTTATGTGCATAGGCGCAATCGGCGGCAGTTTCGGCGAATTGTGGTATATCAGATCCCTTTCGGATTTGAGCCAAATGAACGGTTTTCTTGCGGTATTTATTCCCATATTGACCGCACTTTTGTTCGGCGGACTCGCAGGCGTGCTGTTCAGTTTTTTCACGGTTACTCTCAGATGCAACCAAAACGTCGTCGGCTTGACAATCACGACTTTCGGCGTAGGTTTGAATAAGTTCGTTTTGGGCAATATGGACAATACAGGCTTCGGCGAGGCATGGAAGTATTTTATCAAATCTTTCCCGTGTGCAAACGACAACTGGTTTACGCAACTGTTTTTCTCATACGGCACTCTCGTGTATCTTGCGCTCATAATTGCCGTAATCGTTACGATTGTTTTCAAGAAAACGAGAGTCGGTTTGACGCTCCGTGCGGTTGGCGAAAATCCCGCCACTGCAGACGCGGCAGGCATAAACGTAACAAAGTACAGATATATCGCGACAATCTTGGGGTGCGCCGTTTCGGGACTCGGCGGATTGTTCTATATTATGGACTACAACGGCGGAAGTATCGGCAACATCGCAGTTACCGTCGAAGAGTACGGTTGGCTCGCTGTTGCGCTCGTTATCTTCTCTGTGTGGAAACCGAGTTGGGGCATTCTCGGCTCTATCTTGTTCAGTTTGCTGTATTTCGTTCCCAACTTCTTCTCGGTTTCGACCACGGCAATGAAAGAATTTATAAAACTGCTTCCGTACATAGTCACGATTGTTGTTCTTATCATCACAAGCATGATAAACAAGCGCGAAACTCAACCGCCGGCGGCACTCGGCACGTCTTACTTTAGAGAAGACAGATAGTAATTTGCGCCGAGTGCAAAACACTTGTCACCCATCTTTTCAAGATGGCTTGACAAATATTTTGGCGCAAACGTCCTGTCACAAACAAATCAGAGCATTTGTTTGTGACGTAAGGGGTTGCAACTTTGAGGCGGCTCGGCAGTTGCAACGGCGGAAGTGGATGCTCACAACGATTCCTCGTCGTTCCATATTATTCGGCTCCGCCTGTTTACGAGCAACGTCTCGGTGGCTGCGAAGCCGAATAATTCAAAAGTATCAAGCAGACAATCTTGCGAAACTGACATTTGAGTAAAATGTTTGCTTAAAACGATAGCAAAGATTTTCTGCGCGATTAGAAAAGCAAAATGCAAATGCGGTTTATGGCAATAAATCTAATTTGTTGACATCACCGCAATGAAGTGTTTTGCGCAGGCTCCGCCTGTTTACGAGCAACGTCTCGGTGGCTGCGAAGCCGAATAATTCAAAAGTATCAAGCAGACAATCTTGCGAAACTGACATTTGAGTAAAATGTTTGCTTAAAACGATAGCAAAGATTTTCTGCGCGATTAGAAAAGCAAAATGCAAATGCGGTTTATGGCAATAAATCTAATTTGTTGACATCACCGCAATGAAGTGTTTTGCGCAGGCTCCGCCTGCCTACGAGCAACGTTTGGGCGGCTGCGAAGCCGAATGGTTCAAAAGTTATCAAGCAAACTCTGCAATAAAATACTAAAAACAAATAAATTTGCTTATTTGAAATGCAACAAAACCAAAAATCCCTCGCAGTTGCGAGGGATTTTTAAGTTCAATCGTTAGTGATTTTCCATAAATTATCAACTAAATCAGTCTTCGAATTTCTCGACGGTTATGCCCGCTTCGTCGAAAAGTTGCATCGAAAATTCGTCGGGGTAGGGATTCTTGTACACGACTCTCTTTATGCCGCTGTTGATGATGATTCGGGTGCAGATCGTGCAGGGTTGGTGCGTGCAATAAAGCGTTGCGCCGTCAACCGAAACGCCCAATTTTGCCGCTTGTGCGATTGCGTTTTGCTCGGCGTGGACTGCATAGCATTTTTCCGCGCAAGTGCCGCTTTTTATTCCAAGCCTATCGCGCATACAATAGCCTTTGTCGCGGCAGTTGAGGATTCCCGCGGGTGCGCCGTTGTAGCCCGTAGTCAAAATGCGTTTGTCTTTGACGATAATCGCGCCTATCGCTCTGCCTTTGCGTGCGCAACTCGTCCAAGTGGACACAAGCTCCGCCATATCCATAAAACGTTTGTCCCAGTTGTTCATTTTGCACCTTCCTTTCGTTTATAATGAGATATTATCACAAAATACAGCATTATTCAACAAGGACTTTGGAAAATTCTACGCAAAATCACAAAAAAAATCAGTCATAATATATTGACATTTGGCAACCTATGGTATAAACTGTTAGCAGTCAGTCAGAAAGACTGCTAAACATCAAATTCAAACTCGACATCGGAGGCATAATATGACAATAAAACCATTGTTTGACAAGGTTGTCATCAAGGCAATCGAAACTGATGAAAAAACCGCAAGCGGAATCGTTCTTCCCGGCGCGGCAAAAGAAAAACCCCAACTTGCAAGAGTTATCGCGGTAGGCCCCGGCGGCACTATCGACGGCAACGACGTCAAAATGCAAGTCAAGGTGGGAGACACCGTTCTTTATAGCAGATACGCAGGCAGCGAGTTCAAAATCGACGGCGAAGAAGTCGTCATCGTAAGTCAATCCGACATACTCGCTATCGTTGATTAAGGAGGCTATTTATGGCAAAGCAATTCAAATACGGCGATGACGCAAGAAAGGCTCTCGAAGCAGGCGTCGACGCTTTGGCAAATACCGTTAAAATCACTCTCGGCCCGAAGGGCAGAAACGTTGTTCTCGACCGTCCGTACGGCTCGCCGCTCGTGACGAACGACGGCGTTACTATCGCAAAAGACGTCGTTTTGGCAGACCCGTTTGAAAATATGGGTGCGCAAATCATAAGAGAAGTCGCAACCAAGACCAACGACGTCGCTGGCGACGGCACTACGACCGCTTCAGTTTTGGCGCAAGCAATCGTAAAAGAAGGCTTGAAAAACGTTGCCGCCGGCGCAAATCCTATGGTGCTTAAACGCGGCATTATGAAGGCAACGGACGTCGCAGTCGAAGAACTCAAAAAGATAAGCAAGGACGTTGAGGACAAGACCGCTATCGCGCAAGTTGCTTCCATTTCCGCAAGCGACGAAAAGATAGGTCAACTCATTTCCGACGCAATGGAAAAGGTCGGCAAAGACGGCGTAATCACAATCGAGGAAGGCAAGGCTATGACCACCGAACTCAGCGTTGTGGAAGGTATGCAATTCGACAGAGGCTACGTTTCGCCGTACCTCGTCACCAACACCGACAAGATGTCCGCAGAACTCGACAACCCCGTCATTCTCATCACGGACAAGAAAATCAGCAATATTCAAGAACTGCTTCCGCTTCTCGAACAAGTGCTTAAAAACGGCTTGAAACTGCTCATCATTTCCGATGACATCGAAGGCGAAGCACTCACGACTATCATCGTCAACAAACTCAAAGGCGTGTTCAACGTCGTTGCGGTCAAAGCACCGGGATTCGGCGACAGAAGAAAGGCGTATCTCGAAGACATCGCAATTCTTACCGGCGGCACTTATATTTCCAGCGACCTCGGCTACGAACTCAAAGACGTCACGCTCAATATGCTCGGCAGAGCAAAATCCGTGCGTGTGGACAAGGACAACACGACCATCGTCGGCGGCGCAGGATCGAGTGAAGCCATTGCGGCAAGAGTCGCGTCCATTCGCGCTCAAATGGCAGAATCCACGTCCGAATACGACAAAGAGAAACTTCAAGAACGCGTTGCGAAACTCGCAGGCGGCGTTGCGGTTATCGGCGTAGGCGCGGCAACCGAAGTCGAAATGAAAGAGAAGAAACTTCGTATCGAAGACGCTCTCAACGCAACTCGCGCGGCAGTCGAAGAAGGTATCGTCGCAGGCGGCGGCACTGCGTTGCTATCGATTATCCCCGCAGTCAAGAAGGCTTGTGCGAAACTCGAAGGCGACGAAGCAACCGGCGCAAAAATCGTTCTTCGCGCTCTCGAAGCCCCCGTACGTCAAATCGCCGCAAACGCAGGTATCGACGGCGGCATAGTCGCAAACACCATTATGTCCGCAAAGAAAACCAACTACGGCTACGACGCACAAAAAGAAGTCTACTGCGATATGGTCAAAGCGGGCATTCTCGACCCGACCAAAGTCACGCGTAGCGCGCTTCAAAACGCCGCTTCCGTCGCGTCCACTTTGCTCACGACCGAAAGCCTCGTTACGGACATAAAAGAGCCGGTTGCGGCGGGTGGCGGTAATGCCGGTATGTCCCCCGAAATGTATTAAAACTGCGCTAAATCGCGCCTAACTTTGTCAGAGGCACTCGTCCGACAACTCATTTACGATTAGTAAATTAGGGTTGCCGATCGAGTGCCTCTTTCGCGTTATGCATCGATTTATCGCAGTTTTAAGCAGTTGTTCGAAGACGGAACGCGAGCCGCAAGGCGGCGAGAAAGCGAACGCCGAGCTTGACGGGTAGTACAAGCGACTGCGCCGTTTGGGTGCGAAGCTGGCGCACAAAGCGCAGTGGCATAAGTAGAGAAATGTCACTATCTATGCGAGTGCTGAGTGTTGCCCCCCGCAGAGCGGACGCCGTGGGTTCCCTCAAATTTATGCAGAGGGGGAACGGCGGTAGGGGAAACACGTGAGGAAGGGGGAAATTTTATTTCTTGGGATATAAAACGCTTTCTTGAAATTTAGACTGAGGTATGGTATATTAATAATATGAAAACCCGAATTTATATGACAAAAATGCACCAGCAATGGACGTACGGCGAAAGGGAAGACCTATTGCCTTATCTCGACGGCGAGGACGACGAGATTTTCGAGTATGCGGTGGAAAATCACGATTTTGCCATTATCCTCAAAAACGATATGACTTTCGACATCGTGGACACCGAGGAAGAAGCACTCGAAAAAATCGCGTATATCTATCGAAATTACGCAGTCGTCAAAAACGACGGCGACAAGTGCTATATCGCTCGCGAAAACACCGACAAACGCTACAAAACGCCCGCAGAAGCGCAAGCGGACGGCGAGTTCGATTACGTTTACGTCCCAAAAGATATGTATTTTCTCTCGAAATACGGCAAGATTCTCGCCGTTGGCAGTTCCGAGGACGAAATGCGCGAGAAAATGTACGAGCATTACAGAGCAAAATACATTTATTTGTATTAATCGAGTATAATTTGCGCCTTGCGGTAAACAATTCCGTCGTGAGGCAGAAAGAATAAAAAATAAACGTCAGAGGTGATTTTATGATTACGAGAATGAAAAATATATCGAAAGCGGAAGTGCTTACTCTCAAAGAGCAAGTGTCGTATCAAGAAGGGCAGGTGGTGAGCAAAACGCTCGCACAAAACAATGCGGTTTCGATTACGCTGTTTTCCTTTGACAAAGGCGAGGAAATCAGCGCGCACAAGTCGGGCGGCGACGCTTTCGTGACTTGCTTGGACGGCGTGGGAAAGATTACCATTGACGGCAAGGAATATTTCTTGAAAGAGGGTGAAAGTATCGTTATGCCAGCGGGACACCCGCACGCCGTGTACGGTGAAGAACGCTTCAAAATGCTTTTGGTCGTGGTGTTCTGATTGCGCGATAATAACATAGAATACGGGTTTTGCTTAATTTGATTTGATTCAAAAAACGCAGAAAATATACGCGTGAAACGGCATTAAAAAAGCACACTTTGCAGTGTGCTTTTTTCATATCGAATTTAATCCGTAAACTCGATTACGCAAGTTCGGCGGTTTTGAGTTCGTAGTTCATATAGAAGGTTTTGCCGTCGTGTTTGAAAGGTTCTTCTATTTTGACGAGGACGTGTTTCATTGCCCAACCGTTGATGAGAACGTCGCCTGTGGCATAGTAGAGAGTTTGTGAAATGCCTGCGACCTCGGTTGTGCGGGAAACGCTCGTTTTGTAACACTCGATGCCGTTGTCTGCATACTTCTCATTGCTTTCGGTGAAAGCGGTTGTGACTTTCGTTTTGCCGTTTACACTTGCCGTGAGGCTGACCGAACTCGCTTCGGTTGCCGAAACCAAAGGCACGGAAAAGCCGAAAGAAAGGGAATCGCTGAAAGTGGTGATTGTACGCAACGCTTGGTGGAACTCGTTGTTGTCGTAATAGGTTGCGCTTGCCGCCTCGATCGTGCCTTCGCTCTTTTCACCGTTGACGGTGCGGGTGTAAGAATACTTCTTGCCGTCATACGAGCCGAACACGCGCAAAGTTTCGGTTTCGCCGTTCTTTTGCACTCTGTACGAATAAGCAGGCACCATATAACTCGAACCGTTGATGAGGGTGAAGTAGCAACCCGTGTCGTAGGTTTGAGCGCCGACCGTGAGCAAGCCTTTGACAAGAATTCCGGCAGAAAGATTTTCGAGTTTGGTGTCTTGAGAGCCGAAGTTCGAAATCGATGAGCCGTCCGAGTACGCTTGGAGCGTTACGGTGTATGTACCGTCATATCCCTCGGTTTTGTTGCCGATGTCGTCTTTTGCAAAAACGTCGTATACGAACTTTTCGCTTTTGTGATCGCTCAAAATGTTGCATAACTGTCCTTGCGTGGTCGCAGTGTTGTTGCAAGCCGTCATAGAGAGGCACGCGATAAGTGCGATAAGCATTACGGATATTGTGAGAATAACTTTTTTCATAATGTGTTTATTATAACATAAAAATATATTCTCGCAATAAAAAACGCCTTGTTTTTCGCAAGTTAAGCCGAAAATCCGATTGAAACAAATAAAAATTGTTAATTTTTATTTGTTTAACCTAAGGGATTGAAACGGTACATCAAAAGTGATATACTCAAATTATGAAAATTATCACTTCAAATACGTCCAAAGGCGCATATCTCGGCGTGGTCGGGATTCTTGCCAAAAATATGGACGGAACTTCAAAAAACATCGTCATCGCGCCCGACAGATTCACCGCTTCGGTGGAAAGGGGGCTTATTTCCGCATTGGGCATCGAAAGCACGTTCGGCATAGAAGTTATGTCGTTCACGAGGCTTGCGAGCAAACTCATAGGCAACGACATCAAAAAGTGCCTTACGCCCGAAGGGTCGGTTATGCTGATAGGCAAGGTTATCGCCGACAATCGCGACAAACTTTGCTACTATCAAAAAGTCGCGCTTCAAGAGGGATTTGCAAGCGAACTTTACGCCGCGCTTACCGCCGTAAGAAACAGCGGCATATCCTCGCAAGACTTGCTCGAATCATCGAAAATGGCGAACGTTTCGCTTCAAATGAAAGCGAAAGACCTTGCGCTCATATACGACGGATACCTTGCCGCGCTCGAAGGCAAGCACAGCGATTCGTCGACGAGGCTTTACGCTCTCGCCGAGTTCTTGAAACAAAATCCGAGCGCGATTGCTTCGACCAACTTTTACATCACGGACATATACGATTTTTCCGCGCCCGAACTTGAAATCATCAAGAGTATCGCAAACAATGCGCTGTCGCTGACCGTCGGCATAACGAGCGGATATTCGAACCCCAACAAGCGCATATATCCCGACCGCGTGGCGAAGAAACTCGCCTCTCTTTGCGAGGGCAGAGTGCAGATTGAAAGAAACGACGAAAGTTTACCCGATTCGGTTGACGCAATTTCAAAAAAACTGTTTTCCTACATATCTACGAGCGCGGACGAAAAAGCCGAGAATAACGGTAAAGTCGCGTTGCGTTCGGCAAAGGACAGAAGCGACGAGGTTATGCGCCTCGCTCTCGACGTGGCAAAGGGCGTTAGAGAGGGCAGACGATACAAGGATTTCGAGGTGTACGCAAGCGATTTGGACGCATACGGACAAGAGATAAAATCCACGTTTGCACGCTACGAAATACCATATTTTATAGACAAAAAAGAGTTGCTTTCCGAACAAGCGAAAGCGAGATTTATATTGCAGACAATCGCCTGTTACCGCACAGATTTCAGACTCGGCGAAGTGTGCGACTTTATAAAGAATCCGTTGTTTTCAATCTATTCGCGATACGGCGAAGAAGGCGCGTATCTGTTTGAAAACTATTGCCTGAAATACAACGTGCGCTTCGTCCCGACCTCGACGGACGATTGCTTCAAAAAGCACGAGGAAAGAAAGATATTTAACGCAAAAGAGCAAAAAAGCGGTTTTATATATGCAAATATCGACGATAAAGTCGAGATTTTGGACAATACAGTTGAAAACGTCATTCCGGAAGCGGTGCGCAAAGAGGTTGTGGATATACTTACGCCCGAGCGATTCAAGGGAAGCAAAAACATAAAAGTTTTCGTCGAGTTGACGAGAGAGTTGCTTGAAAAAATCGACCCTTACTATGTTAAGTACGTCGATAAAATCGCAAGCCAAAGCGAGTATTTCAGAAAGTGCGCAGAGCAAGTCAATTCAAAACTCGAAGCGGTGCTCGACGAGATAGAGGAAGTGCTTGACGAACAAGCGGATATAAACAAATTCGAGAGCGTGTTCAAGTCGATGATAAAGACCTTGAAAATCGCGCTCGTGCCGACATATCTCGATTGCGTGTTTATCGGCGACGGCGAGTCGAGATTTGCGGGAAACGGCGATATATACGTTCTTGGCGCAAACAGCGGAAAACTGCCTTCGCAAAGCGGTGGCGGTGTGGTGCTTACCGACAAGGACGAGCAAATGCTCTCTGCGCTCGGCGTCGAGATTACGCCTTGCGAAAGACAAAAGGCACTCGACGGTATGTACGCCGTTTGCGACCTTATGAAAAAACCGCAGGGCAGACTCGTGGTGAGTTATCCCGACAGCGGCGACGGCGGCGCATTAAGACCCTCTACCGTCGTGTTTGAACTTCAGAATATGCTTTGCGAAAACGGCAAACCGCTCGAAATCGAAAGAATAGATTTCGAGCATTACACGACCCTCGACGGAAAGGATTTGCAAAAAGCCGCGCTTGCGCTGTCCACGAAGAAAGCGTGCTTCAACGAGGTGCTTAAAAACGGCGTGAGCGGTCGTTGCGACGCAAACGATACAGGCGTGTTCGGCGCGGCGTTGTCACTTTTGAGCGAGGACGAGAAAAAACTCGTAAACGATTCGCGCGTATCGCCCGTGAAAATCGCTTTGCCCGAAAAATCCTATTTTGCGGGGCGCACGAGCGTCAGCAGACTCGAAACCTTTTTCGGCTGTCCGTACGCACATTATTTCAACTATATTTTGTCCTTGCGCAAGCGCAAAGACGGCACGTTCGAGGGTACGGAAAACGGAACGATTTTGCACTTTGTTCTTGAAAAGTTTTTCGGCGACGTGCGCGACGGCAACGTAAAAGACGAGGACGAGGCAAAGCAAAAAGCGTACGAGTATTTCGACCGCGCGATAAAGGAAAACAATTTCGAAGTGTTGCTCGAAAAGGCGGACACGGGCAGAATTCTCGCTCGCCTCAAAGAGGAAGGCGCAACGCTTTGCAAGGACTTGTTCAAGGTGCAGAAACGCTCGGCGTTCCGCCCGTTCCTGCTCGAAGCGAAAATAGGCGAAGGAAAGATTGAACCGATGTCCCTCGAATTCGGCGGAAAGAAGGTCGAACTCAAAGGCACTATCGACAGGGTGGACAAACTCGACGACAAGTTTATAATCATCGACTACAAGACCTACAAGAGTGCGGATTTGACCCTAAAAGAATTGTATTGCGGACAAAAGATCCAACTTTACGTCTATATGCGAGCGGTTGAAAGAAGCCTCGGCGCAACGCCGTGCGGCGTGTTCTATTTCCCCGTATTTTCAAGTTTTACCGACGAGAGCGGCAACCGCTACAAATACAAGGGGCAAGCGTGCGACAGTCGCGAAACGCTGGGTTTAATCGACGAAATGGCAACGTCAAACCCCGATTGCGCTATCGTGCCGTTCAAAACGGACAGAAAAGGCGAGAATCTCAATCCCGAAATACACCTCTCGAAAGAGGGATTCGACAAACTGGGCGATTACGCCGTGGCGATTGCGGGCGAGGGCGCGAGCAAGATTGCGGACGGGTATATAAAGCCGTCGCCTCTAAAAGACAAATGCAAGAAGTGCGACTTTGCCGCTATATGCGCGTACAAGGGCGCAAACGAAAGGAAAATGCCCAAAGTGAAAGGGCTTGAAAGTTTCGATACGGAAGGTGAGAAAAATGAGTGAAAATACCGTTGTGACGCTTAGCAAAAACGCAGAGGAAAGGCTTGAAATTCTGCGCGACGAAAAGGGCAATATTCTTCTCACCGACGACCAGAAAAAAGCCGTGCTAGAAAAGGGGCGTATTCTCGTTTCCGCTTCCGCCGGTTCGGGAAAAACGTCAACTATGGTCAAGCGCATAATCGTTATGCTGTCCGAAGGCGCGTCTTTGAAAAATCTGCTCGTGCTCGTCTACAACAACGCCGCCGCAGACGAATTGAAAGAAAGACTGCATCAAGAACTATTCAAGGCGGCTTGTGCGTCGAGCGGCGAAAAGCGCGACAGATTCAGACAAGAAATCGACGAACTGCCGTTTTGCCATATCTGCACCATACACGCGTTTTGTCAGTCGCTGATAAGAGAGAACTTCGACAAACTCGGCATATCCCCGACGTTCGAGGTGCTTGACGAAACGAGGCACGCTTCGTATATGAATAAGGCTCTCGACGAGGTCATCGCAAAGTATACCGCTGACGGCGACGAAACGTTTTGCGAACTCGCCGACATCTTCTCGCAATCGAGAAAAGAGGAAAATCTAAAAAGCAACCTAATAAAGTTTTACAACCTCATCGAAATACAGCCCGACAAGGACGAATTTGAAAGGTGCGTTGCAGAGTGCTACGATTCCTACGACAAAAGCAAATTTTTCGAGATTTTGCAAAACTACTATAAATCATTTTTCGCAAAGGCAAGCGACGCGCTTTCGCAAGTCAAGGTACGGCTCGAAACGATTGCGCCGACGTCGAAATACGTTCAAAGCCTTGTGGTTGCTACGGCGTTCTGCGCCGAAATCGAAAGAGAAAACGAACTTCTCGCTATGTGCGCTCTGGCAACCAAGTACGAAAAGCCGCGCGCGGCGATAAGTTCCAAAGCGAGCGAGGAAGAAAAACTCGTCACCGCGTACGCAAAGGACTATCTCAAACAGTTGAGCGACGTTATAGACGAAATGAAAGAGATTGCCCAAAGAGGGGACGCTTTAGAACAAGCGCACGAACAGAACGCGAAATACGTCAAAAAGTTGCTCGAAGTCGCAAAAAATTTTGCGGAAGTTCTTGATAATCTCAAAAAAGAAGACAACGTGTTGTCCTTTGAGGATTTACAGCACAAGGCTCTCGATTTGCTAAACGGCGGCGGTGCTTCGGGCGAGGACTTCGACGCAGTGTTCGTCGACGAGTATCAGGACGTAAACCCCACGCAAGAAGCGATAATCCGCAAACTCGTCAAGGGCGAGTGCTTTATGGTCGGTGACGTAAAACAGAGCATATACGGCTTCCGTCTTGCCGACCCCGCGATTTTCATATCCCGACAAAACGCTTACGAAACGAGCGCAAAAGAGGGTACGAACATATTTTTCAATCGCAATTTCAGAAGCGCGTACGGCATACTCGATTTCGTCAACGGCGTTTTCGACAGCGCGATGACTCAAGACAGCGCGGACGTAAACTACAAAAAGGACGCGAGATTCGAACTTAAAGACGTGCCGCCGGTGCGCCTCGAAGACGTGAATCCCGAAGGGTATGTTCAGGTGCATTTGTTCGTAAAGCAAAAGGAAGAAGCGCAAATTTCGACGGGACTTTACGACATAGAAAAAGAGTGCGGCGACGACGGCGAGGGCGGAAGCGCGCAAGAGGGCAACTTCATCGCAAGCGAAATCAAAAAACTCGTCGGCAAAGCCAAAGGCGACGGAAAGTATATCGGATACGGCGATATAGCCGTGCTTTTCCGCTCGCGCTCGACGGGCGCAAAGGAAATCGTGCAAATTCTCAAAGCGCGCGGTATACCCGTCAACGAGGGGGCGTTCGGCAAATCCGCGTCCCTCCCCGAAAGAGAATTGATTGCGTTTTTGCGAGTTTTGGACAATCCGCGTCAAGACATGCCGCTTGCGGGGTATCTGCTGTCCTTTTTCGGCGGATACGACGAGAGCGAGTTGGCGTACGTCGCGTCGGTTGACGGCGATTGCCTTTACGACAAATTTTTGGCGATTGCAAACGACGAGAGATATACGACTGACGACGCGTATCGCGCGCTAAAAGCAAAGGCGAAAGCAACTCTCGGCACTATCGAGGCGTACAGACTCAAAGCGAGTTATCAGAGCGTGAAAGAACTTATGCGCACTATCGTTGGCGACTATTGCTACGACGCGTATCTTATGCGGTCGGGCGAGGGCGACGCATACGGACTCAAAGCGTTCGTCGAAAGTCCGGACGAGGAAGACTCGCTCGGCAAATTTTTGCAGAACTACTGCGAGGGCGACGGCGGCGAGAGAGGCGCGACGGGCGGCGACAGAGTGGTTATTTCCACTTTCCACGGCTACAAAGGTCTTGAAAACCCCGTCGTTTTCGTTGCGGATACGGCGTTCGGTTTCAACTACGAAGCGAGTTCGGGCGACCTCATTCTTACGGGCAAAGGTCTCGGCGGCGACAAGGGCAACAACAAAGGTCTGGTCGGTATGAACGCTTTTGACTTCGACCAAAAAACCAAAAATTCCGTAACGCTGTCCAAAATCGCGGTTGCAAAGTGTATAAAGGACAATCAACTAAAAGAGGAAATAAGGCTGTTTTACGTCGCTCTCACGCGCGCAAAACAGTTGATGTACGTCACCGCCACGGTGAGCGAATCCAAGAGCGCGGGCTTCGGCGTTACGGCAAAACTCGGCGGTGCGGGGTGCGATTTGGATTTCATATCTTCCGCGGTTTTCGACGGTACGGTGAAGTGCGTGCCTTTCCGCCATTACGCGGACGAGGACGACATGCAAAAAGCGCAACCCGACTCGTTCCAACTCGTTCCCGACCCCCATATCGTGAACGAGGTGCTAAAGGCGCAAGCGTTCGTTTATCCGTATAAGCAAGCGACGTCGCTTGCGATGAAGTACAGCGTTTCCGCACTCGACAGCAAGGACGACGACGCGATAGAAGTGTTCGAGGAAGCGGCAAAACGCGGCACGGCGTATCACAAAGTTATGCAGTATATCGACTATTCTGCAAGGGGGGCGGAAGAAGTCGAAAAGCAGATGGACGAACTCGTAAATCGCAATATCCTCACCAAAGAGGAAAGAGAATCCGTAAATCCGCAAGACATCGCCAAGTGCCTTGAAAGCGATATTATGAAGGTTGCGCTCGAAGCGGAAAAGAAAGGAAAGTGCCATAGAGAGCAATCCTTTATGATGTACAAAAAGGCAAGCGACGTAAGCGACGATTTCACGTCCGACGACAGAGTGCTCGTGCAAGGCGTGATAGACTTGTTCATCGACGACGAAAAGAAGATTATCGTCGATTTCAAGACGTCTTCGTTAAAAGACGAAAAAACGCTTGAAAAGTACAAAAAGCAACTTTATCTATACAAATCTGCGGTTGAAAGTGCGATTAACGCAAAAGTCGACGAAATCGCGCTGTATTCGTTTGCAACCGGCAAAACCGTGATGCTGTAAAAATCGCAAGACATAAACTGCATTAAAGCAAAAACCTAAAACAACGACTTGACGAATCGAGGGTTGTTTCAAACAAAAAAATATGCGTTTGTTTGAAATAATCCTTGATTTTTCTTTGCGCGCTATGTATAATTATATAGATATTTGAAACTTACGGGCGCACCCCGTTGCGTGCGCGGAGGATTCGTGGACTTTTTTGAAAAGGCATTTCAATGGCTTGCGGAAGTATCGCAAAAACTTCCCGCGGTCGATACGAATTTATTTTTCATCGTCGTTTTGGCGGTGATTTTCGGTTTGGGAATCGTCATTGCGTTTACCCTTCTCGGCTCTCGTGCTCGCAAACTTTACGTTTCCGCAAGAAAAATCAGAAAATACCTCGCAAACGTGGACGCCGTGGACGACGACAACGTGAGCGATTTTACGGCGCATTGTTTTTCCAAAAACACGCCGCAACCTTTGCGTGACGCGTGGGTGCAATATCTCGGTGTGCGCTTTGGCTATCCCAGCGATATAGTCAGCGACGGGGCGGTGTACGACAAATTTGTCAAGAGAAACAAAGACGTTCGTTCGGGCGTATTCATCGGCGTATCGCTCGTGTTGCTTGCTCTTTTCGCATTTTGGGGCTACGGCGTTTTGCCCGCCGCAAAAATGGGCGTCGTTCATCTCGCTGCGCTCGCGCTCATAGGTGTGATGTATCTCGTGCTCGTGATTCTCGTGCGCAAACAAAATCAAAGATGTTTCGAAACGTTCGAGGCTATGCAAGAGGACTTGGACGCAAAAGTCAATTTGCAGATAGAAAGCAATTTCGCAACCGATTCTTCGCCGCTTTTGGAACTCAACTCGCTCGTTGAAGAAATCATCGCTCGCAACACGGCGAAAGTAGTGGATGAGGACGACGAACAAACGCCCATCGAAGCGCTTATCGAGCAGAAAATGCAAGAGCAAAGCGAGTTCGACGACGAGGACGAACAAGAGAATATCGACGAGATTATTTCCGCACAGGAAGAAGCGCAAGAAGAAAATGCGCAGGACGGCGACGTCGAATCGGACGACGAGCAACGCCATATAGACGAACTCTTGCAAGAGCAAGAGGAACGCCTCGAAGAAACGGCGGACGAGGAATCCGAAGAAACGGAAACCGCAATCGATAATGCGGACGAGCAAGTCGAACAGCAAGAGCATATCGACGAACTTTTGAAAGAGCAAGAGGAACGCCTCGAAGAAATGGCGGATGAGGAATCCGAAGAAACGGAAACCGCAATCGATAATGCGGACGAGCAAGTCGAACAGCAAGAGCATATCGACGAACTTCTGAAAGAACAAGAGGAAGAACTCGAAGAAAAAGCGCAAGAGGAATCGGACGAAACCGAACTCGAAATCGAAAGTGCGGACGAAATGTTCGTAGACGAGCCGCAAGAGAGCGAGAAACAAAGCGCAGAGAACCCCGAAACGATCGAATCCGAAAACTTTGACGAGGTGCAAACCTCCGACGAGTCGGACAACGAAGAAGTCGCAGACACCGAAAACGTCGAAATCGAAGAAAATACGCAAAACGAAGAATATACCGAATCGGAAGAAAATAACGTTCAAGAGGAAGAATCCGCAGAAGAAGACGTGCAAGAATCTGTCGTCGAATCCGCAGACGAACCCGTCGAAGACAACGAATCAAACGACGAAGCAGTCGAAGATAACGCGGAATCGGAAACCGAATCCGAAGTATCGGAAAGCGCAGAAGAAGCGGAAGGCGTCGAAGACGAGTCCGAAGAAATCGAGGAAGCAAAAGAAGACGACGAACCCGAAGTGGTGTATGTCGTCGACGACGAGGACGAGGAAGAAAACGCAAAGCCCGCAAAACTCGTAAAACTTCCGAATCTCGTTGACTATATGCTGTCAAAGAATATGCCGAGGCAAATGAAAATTCAGATTGCCACTATGCTTATAGGTGCGTACAATAAGTTTAAGGACAGCAAAGAAGACCGCAAAATCGTCATATCCTGTCTGGGAAAGGTTATGCGCGATTTGCAAAGCTAAAAACAATAAAATATAAAAATAAACAATAGGTCGGATTGCCGACGCACAATAAATAATATTGCGAGGATTGTAAAGATGTTTGGTAAGAAGAAAAAACTCGAAGCAGAACGCCGCGAAGAAGAATTGCGCTTGCAAAAACAAGAACTTGAAAGACAACAAGCTCAAGCCGCACAACAAGCTCAAGCCGCACAACAGGCTCAACGGCAAGAAGACAAGGTCTTCTTTGAAAGCGAACTCATCAACGACGATGACGACAACACCGCCGCTCAACCCGTCAACGAGGACGACAACGCGCTTCCCAAAGAGTATGAGGCAATCGCCTACATTCTGAAACAAGAACAAGGCGAAGACCTTGTCGCAGAGCCGGTTGACGATGACAAGCCCGTTCAATCCGCGCAAGAGCCGCAAAAGAGCGTAGAGGAAGTCAAGGGAGAAGAACATGCAAAGCCCGCACCCGTTCTCGAAGAAGTCGCTCCTGCACTCGCAGAAGAACCCGAAGCGGTTGAAGGGAACGAAAAATCCGTCGACAAAGTCGAAGATTCCGACGAAAGCAAAGAAGTCGAAGAAGCAAATAAAGAAGCAGAGCCGACTCAAGAAACCGCACCCGCAACCGACGAACAAAAAGAAGAAGTCGTTTACGTCGTGGACGGTCCGAGCGAGGATGACGACGAAATCGTCAAGCCCGCAAAACTCGTCAAACTCCCCAACCTCGTGGACTATATGCTTGCTCAAAATATGTCAAAGCAAATGAAGATGAACATCGCAACGCTCTTGTTGTCGGCATATAACAAGTTTAAAGATATTCCTGCCGAAAGAAAGATTGTCATTCAGTGCATGGCAAAGGTTATGAAATCCCTCATTCAAGGATGATAGAATATCGGTTTTGACGGATATTCAAATAATAAGCAACGAAAAACGGAAGCGATTCGCTTCCGTTTTTAATATGTTTTCGATTTTTCGTTTCCAAGCATTTAATTGACGTTTTTCGGCTATCTAATCGAACGAATTTTGTAATTTGCTCGTCAAAATCATTTGAGCATTTTTTTCTTGATAAACACGATTATGAGTGCGATGCAGATAAGCACGTTTATGCCGACGACAACCCAGAATCCCCACAGTTTGCCTTCGAAGGGAACGCCCGTGTTCATACCCCAAAGCGCGGCTATCATTGCAGGGGTGTCAACCAAAAGCGTGAGGACGGTGAGCGTCTTCATAACGACGTTGAGGTTGTTCGAGATTATCGAAGCGTATGTGTCCATCGTTCCGCTCAAAATGTCGCGGTAGATGTTCGACATCTCGATTGCCTGTCTGTTTTCAATCAGAACGTCGTCCCACAAATCGTCGTCTTCCTCAAAGAATTTCACAAGACGCGGGAATTTGTCGAGAACGGCGGTGTTTGCACGAAGGGAAGTCGAGAAGTATACGAGCGACTTTTCAAGCGAAAGCATTTCGATGAGTCCCTCGTTTTTCATCGCTTTTTCGAGTTCCGCCTGAACGCGTTGGCTCGCTCTGTCGATTTGTTTGAGGTATTGCAAATATTTTTTTGCGATGACGTATTGAAGTTGAAGCACGAAACGAGTGCGTTTGTGGATGTTGAAATCCTTGACATAACGTCCTGCCATAAGGTCGTTGATTATGGACGTTTCGTTCAAGCAAACCGTCACGATCGTTTTGTCCGTCGTGATACAACCGAAAGGCAGGGTGGCGTAGGTGTAGCGGTCGTCGTCTTCTTCGGTGATAGGAATGTCTGTGACCGCCATAAGTATGCCGTCCTCTTTTTCGCAGTGAGCGCGCTCTTCCGAGTCCAACGCCGCTTTGACGTAGTCTTCGGGAATCTGACACGACGAACACACCAACTCGATTTCCTTGTCGGTGGGGTTTGACATATGAATCCATTGCTCGTTGAAATCGTAGCCATCGACGATGAGTTCGGGGTCGACTTCGATAACGGATTTGTTGACTTTTTTGTAGACTTGGATCATTTTGTCCTCCTATGGGCATAGCGATACGCGCCACGTAGAAGAACCTCAAACGTGTGCGTATTTAGCGGAGATGTTGACTACTTCGAGGGTCAGCGTCCATAAATATTGCACCTCTAAAAAGAATTGATACACAAAGTGTAACAAAAAAAAACGACGGGCGCAACTCATTTTCAAAACTTGATTAATTTAGTTTGTTTTTTATTGTCGAGGTCTGTTTATCCGGCGTTTTTTCTTGTCGATGGCTGTTATGCGACGTTTTGGGTTGTCTAATGGTGCTTATACGGCGTTTCGCTCGTCGATATTCCGCTTAAAAAGGTTAAATATTTGATACATTTCAAATAATTCGGCAATATAATAGTTTTTTCTTGCAAACGCGCGCTTTTTTTGTTATTATAATTTATGACTATATAAGAAATCTTTTAGGAGGAATTCTAAATGGGCAAAAAATACGTTTATCAGTTTGCCGAAGGCAATGCAAAAATGCGTGAACTTCTCGGCGGCAAAGGCGCAAACCTCGCAGAAATGACCAACATCGGTCTTCCTGTTCCTTACGGTTTCACCATCACTACCGAGGCTTGCACTCAGTACTATGAGGACGGCAGACAAATCAACGACGACATCAAAGCGGAAATTATGGAAAACATCGCCAAACTCGAAGAAAAAGCGGGTATGAAATTCGGCGATAAAGAAAATCCCCTTCTCGTTTCCGTTCGCTCGGGCGCAAGAGCGTCTATGCCCGGTATGATGGACACAATCCTCAACCTCGGTCTCAACGACGATGTTGTGGAAGTCTTGGCAAAGAAATCCGGCAACCCCAGATGGGCTTGGGACTGCTACAGACGTTTCATCCAAATGTTCTCTGACGTCGTTATGGAAGTCGGCAAAAAATACTTCGAGGCCCTCATCGACGAACTCAAAGAAAGAAAAGGCGTCACCTACGACGTCGAACTCACCGCAGACGACCTCAAAGAACTCGCAGGCAAATTCAAAGCAGAGTATCAAGCAAAGATCGGCAAACCCTTCCCGTCCGATCCGAAAGAACAACTTTTCGAGGCTATCAAAGCGGTCTTCCGTTCTTGGGACAACCCGCGCGCGAACATCTATCGTATGGACCACGACATCCCGTACAGCTGGGGTACTGCGGTCAACGTGCAAATGATGGCGTTCGGCAATATGGGCGACGATTGCGGCACCGGCGTCGCATTCACGCGTAACCCCGCAACCGGTGAACCCGGTCTTATGGGCGAATTCCTTATGAACGCACAAGGCGAAGACGTTGTCGCAGGCGTCCGCACCCCGATGCCTATTTCCAAAATGGCAGAGGTTCTTCCCGAAGTTTACAAACAATTCCAAGATGTTTGCAAAATTTTGGAAAACCACTACAAAGATATGCAGGATATGGAATTCACCATTCAGCAAAAGAAACTCTATATGCTTCAAACCAGAAACGGTAAGCGTACCGCGGCGGCGGCAATCCGTATCGCTTGCGACCTCATCGACGAGGGTATGATCACCGAACAAGAAGCACTTTTGCAAATCGACGCAAAGACTCTCGATATGTTGCTTCACCCGCAATTCGACGCAAAAGCACTCAAAGAAGCAGACAAGGCAAACATTGTCGGCAAAGGTATTGCGGCTTCCCCGGGCGCAGCGGCAGGCACGATCGTCTTCACGGCTGAAGACGCTGTAAGAGAAGGCAAGGCAGGCAAGAAAGTCGTCCTCGTCAGACTTGAAACTTCACCCGAAGACATCGAAGGTATGAAATATGCACAAGGCATTCTCACCGTTCGCGGCGGTCAAACCTCTCACGCGGCGGTCGTTGCTCGCGGTATGGGTACTTGCTGCGTATCCGGTTGCGGCGACATCAAGATGCACGAAGAAGAAAAGTACTTCGAACTCGCAGGCAAGACGTTCCGCGAAGGCGACGGTCTTTCCCTCGACGGTTCTACGGGCAACATCTACGACACCATCATCAAGACCGTTCCCGCAGACCCCAACAGCGGCTACTTCGGAAGAATTATGAAACTCGCCGACAAGTATAAAGCACTCGGCGTTCGCACCAACGCGGATACCCCCGCAGACGCTCAAAGAGCGGCAGAACTCGGCGCACAAGGTATAGGCCTCGTTCGTACAGAACATATGTTCTTCGGTCCGGGCAGAATCGACAAATTCCGCGAAATGATTTGCTCTGAAACCGTCGAAGAGCGCACCATTGCTCTCGAAGCAATCGAGCCTATGCAACAAGCAGACTTCGAAGGCCTTATGGAAGCACTCAAAGGTATGCCTGTCACCATTCGTTTCTTGGATCCGCCGCTTCACGAGTTCGTTCCCACCGAGGAAAAGGACATCGAAGCACTTGCAAAAGCAAAAGGCAAATCCGTATCCGAAATCAAGATCCTTTGCGACAGTTTGCACGAATTCAACCCGATGATGGGGCACAGAGGATGCCGTTTGGCAGTCACTTATCCCGAAATCGCAGTTATGCAAACCAAAGCGGTCATCAAAGCGGCTATCAACGTCCAAAAACGTCATCCCGATTGGAATGTTATGCCCGAAATTATGATCCCGCTCGTCGGCGAAGTCAAAGAGTTGAAGTACTGCAAGAAGACGGTCGTCGAAACCGCTGACGCAGTCATCAGAGAAAGCGGCGTTGACCTCAAATACGAAGTCGGCACGATGATCGAAATCCCCAGAGCGGCTCTCACGGCGGACGAAATCGCAACCGAGGCAGACTTCTTCTGCTTCGGCACGAACGACCTCACTCAAATGACGTTCGGCTTCAGCCGTGACGACGCAGGCAAGTTCTTGCCCAGTTACTATCAAGCAAAGATTTATGAATTCGATCCGTTTGCGCGCCTCGATACTGACGGCGTAGGCAAACTTATGAAGATGGCGGTCACGCTCGGCAGAGGCGCAAACGATCATTTGCATTGCGGAATCTGCGGCGAACACGGCGGCGATCCTTCGTCCATCGAATTCTGCCACGAAATCGGACTTGACTATGTGTCTTGCTCGCCCTTCCGCGTACCTATCGCACGCCTTGCAGCAGCGCAGGCTAACATACGCCATCCGAGGGAAACCAAATAAGCTCTTAAACGGCTAAAAAAAGCACTATTTATAGTAAAATACACCAAAAGCAGTCATTCTTGCAAAAGAGTGACTGCTTTTTGTATTACAAAACCACCGGATAGTCCGGTGGTTCAGTGGAGCTTTAGCGGT
>ERZ808262.206-NODE-206-length-40904-cov-15.099146_pt1 | contig 40904 bp, 37 predicted proteins | sample MGYA00520895_ERZ808262 | MGnify/ENA primary metagenome ERZ808262 (study PRJEB31516, sample SAMN03275588) | gut metagenome | biome: mammalia-associated habitat; material: feces | host: Papio cynocephalus | place: Kenya | collected 2012-08-02 ... | reverse complement strand
AAAAAAGGACTTTAAAAGCATTATGAATAAGTCCTAAAGGTTTTTTCTCTTCTTTATTTTCAAAATTATTCTCATTTAATTTCTTTAACGTTTCATCTTTTTCAATCTTGCCATCTTTTAAAGTTATATGACGAGTTACTATATCTTTTATAGAATCAAAATCATGTGTAACATAAAGAATCAATCTATCCTTACTAAATTCAGAGATAAGTTTAATAATATCTCGTCCAGTTTTAGAATCTAAGTTTCCTGTTGGCTCATCAATAGCAAAAAAAGGACAATCACTTGCTAAAGCACGTGCTAAAACAACGCGTTGTTTTTCCCCACCTGACATTAAAGCCACTTTCTTTTTTTCATAACCTTTTAAACCGACTTTCTCTAAAGCCTGATAAGCTTTTTCCTTTGCTTCTTTTTTGGTATAGCCTATATTATACAAAGCAAGAAGAATATTATCTAAAGCAGAAAGACTAACAATAACATTATATTCTTGAAAAACAAAGCCTACATTGCGACGTCGAAAATCAATCTTCTTCTCTTGGTTCCATTCATATGTGTCCTTACCATCAATTAAAAAATCGCCTTGATCAATATCCATCAAAGTTGAAGCTACATTTAAAAGAGTAGTCTTACCACTTCCTGACTCACCTGTAATAGCAACAAATTCACCAGTTTGAAATGTTATAGATATATCATCTAAGCCCTTATTTGCATTATGACCATTTGAATAATATTTAGAAACATTTTTTAATTGAAGAATCATAATTTTTCCTTTCGTATAAAAAATATAATTTAATAAAAATCAAGGCATTTAACATCTTTTATTTTTTACAATTTACATAAAACAATAATTTTTAAATCATATGCAATATATTTTAAACTATAAATAGAATATTAACAACTATATAAAATAAAATAAGAAACCAATCGAAATTTTAATATTTAAAAAATGTTGATTTTTTTAAACTTTTTTTGTAGTATAAATTTATAAACATAGGAAAAGTAGAAATGTAATTAAATTATAAAAATACATAAGTTAATGTTTCATACTTAAAATTTATTCTTATTTAATAAATTATTTTATTAAAATAATTAATCTGACATTTAAAATAAATAGAACAAGGAGCAATACATGAATACTTTAATCATATATGGTAGCCACTATGGTACAACAAAAAGATATGCAGAAAAATTCGCAGAAATGACTAGTTTTCCTATTATAAATTATGAAGATGTTAAAACTTTAAATGGTTATGAACAAATTATATATTTTGGTGCTTTATATGCAGGTGGAATTAAAGGAATAAAGAAAATAATTAAAAAATTATCTTCAAAACAAAAATTAATTATTGTAACAGTTGGATTAGCAGATGTGACTAATAAAGAAAACATAGTAAACATAAGAAACTCAATAAAAAAACAAATTCCAGAAAACATATTAAAAACCTCATCAATTTTTCACTTAAGAGGTGGTATTGATTACAGCAAATTAAATTTTATACATCGAACTATGATGAAAGTTGTCTATCGTTCTCTTAAAAACAAACCTATTGAAACCCTTACACAAGAAGATAAGGGGATGATTGAGACCTATAATAAAAAAGTAGACTTTGTAGATTATAATTCATTAAAACAAATTTTAAATGAGATCAAATAAAGTCCATTAAATTAACAAAATAATTTATTCCTATCTTAATTAAAATATATATCGTCTACATTTTTAATTTTTTTAAATCAAAAGTTGAAATTTGTTATATCAAATTAAAATCGATATTAATAAAAAGAAGGAAAAAAATTATGAAAATATTTAATATCATTAAACAAGTGATTTTAATACTTAGCTTTGTTTTTGCTGGGCTTTCATTTGTATTAGGTGGAATAACTTTAGATTCTGAAAGTGTTACTTTCAGTGTTGCACTTATTTCTTTTATGTTTTTTGGTTTCATTGGTTTCTTCTTATTTAATTCTTCAAATGATGTTGCCAGAAAAATTGGTCTTGGTCTAACTACCGGTTTTATGGTCGTTGAATTTTATTTTTCCGTTTCATCAATAAGTGCTACTAATACTTCTGCCTATATTGGTTTAATTTCAGTTATTCTTTATGTTGTTTATTTCTTAGTAACCTTTATTGGATTTATTGCCTTAGGTAGCAACCAAGCTGATGATCCTGAAACTGATCCTAAAATTAAAAAGATTCTTGGTTGGAAGAAACTTCAAGAAAATGGAATAATCTCAGCCCAAGAATATGAAGAAAAACGTCAAATGATTCTTGATATTAAACCCAAAAATAAGTAGTTAATATTTATTTAAAAACATTAAGCCACTTTATAGTGGCTTTTTTTGTTCCAAATTTTAAAATTTATATTCATTTTTAATATACATAAAATTTACAATTTTTTTTACAATGTGATCGCTATCATTTTTTTCTTATTTACTTTTTAATATAAATTGTTGTAAAAATATTTATGTGAAAAGATTTATGTTAAATATTTGTGCAATCAAATTTAACAAATAAATAATTTTGGGTTTTAAGAACCCTTTTTTATTTTCTTTTCATAAAACTTTTTAGCAGTAAATTAAAAGAAAGGAAAAATTATGAAAAAAAGTTTGTGTTTATGTGCCGTTTTAGCAACATTATTAGTTGCTACTGGAACCACTAGCTGTGGTAAAGAAAACTCTGATAACGTTATTAAGATTCAATTTGTTCCATCAAATGATCCTGATACATTAGGAAGCTTAGCTAAGAGACTTGAACCTGTTTTACACGAAATCACTCCAGATTATAATTATGAAATCTCTGTTGGTACTTCTTACAACGCTACTACTGAAGGTTTACTTTCTGATCAATTAGATATTGGTTTTTTAACTGCTTCTGGTTATGCTCAAGCTACTATCCAAGATCCAGGTAAAGTTGAAGTTTTATTAACCTCTGTTAGAAAAGGTTATAAAGTTCAAGTTGAAGATTATGTTGATGATGTTGAAAAACAAATCAAAGCTATGAATGGCGAAATTGAAGGTTATGAATATTTAGGTCAACAATCCGATAAGGATGTTAACTGGTATACTTCTCAATTAGTTGTTGGAAATCAATATTATGTTGATAAAAACAATGATGGTAAAATCGATGTTAAAGATTTAGCTGGTTTAAAAATTGGTAGAATGGGTGCTACTAGTGGTGCTGGTTATCTTAGACCTTTAAAATACTTAAATGATTATGGAATGTCTATGGTTGATCAAACCAAATATGATCAAGCAACTGATGAAGAAAAGAAGACCATGATTATTGGGGTTGAACAAACTGACTATGGTGCAGCTTTTAACAACACTCAAGATGGTACCATTGCTGGTTTCTGGGGCTTTACCGATGTTAGATATGCCCAAGGCTATATTAAGAAAGATTCTCCTTATTATCAAAATCCTGAAGCTTTCACTAAAACTAAGACTGTTGCTATTACTGATGGAATCTACAATGATACCATTTCAGCTAGATCTAATTTAGAAGAGGCTAAGAAAAATGCTGTTAAAAAAGCTTTCGAAACCGCTATTACCATGAAAGATAACATTGAAGGCGAAGATATGTCTCCTGCTGATATTCTTTATAAAGTTTATTCTCATACTGGTTATACCGAAGCTAAAGATAGTGATTTCGATGGTGAAAGAGAATTCTATCAATATTGTGTTGACCACGATTTAATTAAATAATAAAATAAGAAGAATTATTACTAATATAAAAAATAAAAGGATGAAGTTATGATTGAGTTTGATCATGTTGATAAAATATATCCAAATGGATATAAAGCACTATCTGATATTAATTTGAAAATTAATGATGGAGATTTTGTATGCATTATTGGATTATCTGGTGCTGGTAAATCCACATTAATTAGAACAATTAATAAAATGCATGATATTCAACATGGTCAACTTATTGTTAATGGAATCGATATTAATAAAGTAAAAGGTAAAAAATTACGTACACTTAGAAAAAACATTGGAATGATTTTCCAATCCTTTAATTTAGTAAAAAGAAGTAGTGTATATAAAAATGTTCTAAGTGGAAGAGTTGGTTATCATAATACTTTTGAAAATTTATTTAATTTATATAGTAAAAAAGAGAAGATGCTTGCATTAGAGTCTTTAGATAAACTAGGAATTTTAGATAAAGCCTTCACAAGAGCTGATCAACTTAGTGGTGGACAACAACAACGTGTTGCCCTTGCTAGAGCCCTAACGCAAGAACCTTCTATTATTTTAGCTGATGAGCCTGTTGCTAGTCTTGATCCAGTAACTACCTTAAGTGTTATGGATGATTTTGAACGTATAAATAAAGAATATAAAATAACAATAGTTGCAAATATGCATCACGTCGATTTAGCAATTAAATATGCAACAAGAATCATTGGTATTAAACAAGGAAAAATCGTTTTTGATGGAAAGCCAAGTGAAGTCACTGATGAAATTTTATTACAAATCTATGGTCGTGCTTTAAAACATAGTGAAAAGTTAGGAGATGTAGATTCTAATGAAAAATAATGTTTTAAAATTGGTTGGTGATAAATCTAAAAAATATATCCATTCTTTATTTTTTAAAAAAGTAGTAGTAAGTGTTGATGATAAAGGTGTTCCAACTAAAACAATTGAGAAAAAAAGAAGTAAATTTTTATTAGTTTTTTTATTTATTTTGTTTTTATTTTTTGGTTCTTTTTATTTTATCGAAATGCCAACTAGAGTAAAATTGGACCAACTAGGTATAATCTTTGAACAAATGTTTGTTCCTAATAAATTATCTTTAAAAACCTGGCCAAGATACTGGGATTATTTATTTAATAGTGCTATTCCTGCAATAAATCAAACTGTTGAAATGGTTTATATAGGCACTTTAATTGGCACTATTTTAGCTGTTCCTTTGTTTTTATTAGCTAGTAGAAACGTTTCCAAACATAGCTATATTTATATGCCCATAAGAATAATAATGGACATCATTAGAAGTATCCCTACTTATGTTTTAGCCTTAATGGCTGTTGCTTTCTTAGGAATAGGTGCTACTGCTGGTATTGTTGCTATTATTATCTTTACAATGGGTATTATGTTCAAATTAATGTTTGAATACATTGATACCTTAGATATGAATCCTTTTGAAGCAAGCTTATCAACAGGGGCCAATCGTTTGGAAGCTTTTAAGGTTAGCTTACTACCTAGCGCTAATCCGATGCTAATATCAAATTTTATTTATACATTTGAAATTAATGTTCGTGCTAGTGTTATTTTAGCTTGGGCAAATGCTGGTGGTATTGGTCAATTATTAAAAACAGCTATGGAAGCTAGACAATATGATAGAGTTGGAGCTATTTTAATACCTTTATTTATCTTAGTTTTCATTTTACAAATTATCTCTAGTATTTTAAGAAGAAAGGTTGCTTAATTATGAAAATCATTGAAAATGTAGGTAACTTTTTAACAAAATGTGTAATTAATCCTTTAAATAATCTTTGGAATATTCTCTCATTTAAAACAAAAAAGACTTTTGATGATCCAAAAGATGCATATAATCATCGTCCATTATTTTGGATTTATACTTTAATTTTATTTATCGTAATAATTGGACTTTTGGTTTATTCATGTATAGAAATTGATTTTATGGGCAATATTAAAGTTAGTGAAAGTAACTTAAAAATGCTATTTAAAGGACTTATTAATCCAGATTGGTCTTTATTTTTTGGTTATGGTTCCTTTAAATTTACTGAATCTACTATTTACCAAATCATTGAAACTTTAGCTATTTCTTTTGTAGGTACAAGTATTAGTTCCATTTTATCTTTGCCTTTTGGTTTCTTTGCAAGCCGCAAAATTGTAGGTAGATGGGCTTTTATTAGTGAATTATTATTAATAATAATTAGAACTTTCCCAGAATTACTTTTTGGTTTAATTATTATTAAAGTTGTTGGTTTCGGGGCTTTTACAGGTGTTGTAGTTTTATCAATCCACAGTATTGGTATGATAGGAAAAATGTTTGCAGAACAATTAGATGTTATTGATGATGCTCCACTTGAAGCTCTTGATGCTTGTGGTGCTTCTTCTTTAGTAAAGATTAAAAATGGTGTATTTCCTCAAGTGGCACCAAACTTCTTATCTGTTATTTTATATAGATTTGATTTAAATGTTCGTACTGCAAGTTTACTTGGTGTTGTTGGTGCTGGTGGTATTGGTTACTCTTTATGGGTTTATAGTGCCTTTAACTCATGGTCACAAGAAGCTAGTATGATTTACGGAATTATTATAATGATTGTTTTAATTGATATCTTGTCTAGTTATTTAAGAAAGAAACTTTGCTAGTTATTACTCTTATTAACAATTTATAGCTTGCTTTTTTAAGTAAGCTTTTTTATTTGAAATTTTTGTTATATATTTCTTATTTAATTAATTTTTTAAAAATTTAATGCCCTTAATGTTTGTAATCGTTTTCATTAAAACATTTACAATAAAGCCTTTTACTACTTATTAAAACGATTTAAAATTTTTACTTGGCATAAGAAGGATTATCTATGGAAGAAATTCAAAAGAAAAAAAGAGAATTTAAAGGGTTAAAAATCTGGGATTTCATGTTAAAAATTCCCGCAGGGACAATGTTTGTTCCTTTAATTATTTCATCACTTATTACAACAATTTGTATTCATGCTGGCTTAGGAGCTACCAAAGAAGGTGAACTAGGAATAAGTCTTTGGGATTACCTTGGACAACCAATGGATTTATTATTTGGTGCCAAAGGCCAAATGTTTGTAATTGGTATGATGCTATTTTGTACTGGTACTATGTTAACAGGTAAAGACTTTAAAGACCTAAGTCATCGTGGTTTATGGAATTTATTAGCAAGACTAGTTCCTGCTTTTATCTTATCTGGTCTCATTATGTTTTTTGTAGGCTTACAGGGCTTTTGCGGAATAGATTCAGTCTTATTAACAATAGCCACTACTAGTGCAAATGCCGCATTATTTGTCGCTATTAGTAAACCATACTGTGATAATTCAGATATGGCTACATTCCCAATTATGTTAATTTCGGCTATGCCAATTCTTCCTTTTGTTTTTCTTTCTTTTTTTGGTCATCCAGAAGGAGAAGTACCAACTGTTTGGAATACTTTAAAACCTGTAGTTTCTATGTTAATACCTTTTTTACTTGGAATACTTTTAGGAAACTTAGATCACAAAATAAGAGACGTTTTTAAAAGTGGAAATACTTTACTTATTCCTTTCTTAGGTTTTGAATTTGGTGCTAAAATTGATTTTTTAAAAGCTTTTTCACCTTCTCTTCTCCCTTCTTCTTTATTACTTACTGTTATCTTTTGGGCTATTTCTATTATTATCCCTTACATTGTTGATCATTTTGTTTTAAAAAGACCTGGATATCTTGCTATTGGTAGTGCTTCTTTAGCAGGCACTTCACTATCAATTCCTCAAATGTTTGTAGGATATAGTTTTGAAGGTTTAATTTATACTCAGGATCAAGTAGATAATGCCTTAGCCATGTTAGCTTTTGTCTTATTAGTTACAAATTTAACTTCCCCATTTTTTACAAAATTTGTAATGAATTCATACTTCAAAAAACATAAAGAAGAAGCCCATAAAATCTTTGAAAAAACTCACCCTGAACTACTCTCAGCAGTTTATGATTCTAATGGGAATTATCAAGAACACCATCATTTCCATATCATTTACCCTAACATTTTTAAGTTCCATTCAAAATTAAAGAAAAAAGATACAATCAATAATGAAATAAAAGAAGATGTTAAAACTTTAATTAAAAAAGAAATTAAAGAAAGCAATGATCCTTTAATAATGGAAAAGGATTTAGATAAAAAAGAATAATATTACTTATTAAAATGTAACTTATACTTTATAGTGTTAACATTTAAATTATGACTTTATCTATTATTGTTACAATTTTATCTATACTAGGGATGCTAATATTGTTATTATTCATTCCAAAAATGACAATACATGGTCATTCTTTTTCTACTTTCTATTTAGCTCCTTTATTAGGTTTAATAATTCTACTAGTAAGTGGTGTTTTACCATTTAATGAATTTTATTCAGGATTAACTAAAGATAGTAAAATGAATCCCTTAGAAATTCTTGTTCTTTTCTTTTCGATGACTTTTATATCAAGTGTTTTAGATAAACTTAATTTCTTTTCTTATTTGGCAAATAAAATGGTTTTAAAAGCTAAGAACTCACAAAAATCCCTATTTTTCTTTCTTTATGGGTTATGTGGATTTCTAACTATGTTTACATCAAATGATATTGTTATAATTACTTTTACTCCTTTTATTCTCTTTTTCGCTAAAGATACAAAGATTAATCCTATACCTTATCTCTTTTGCGAATTTGTGGCTGCTAATACTTGGTCAATGCTTTTTATTTTTGGTAATCCTACAAACGTTTACCTTGCTTCAACTTTCAATGTAGATTTTATTAGTTATTTTTTAAAAATGGCATTACCTACTTTATTTGCTTCTTTAACATCACTATTTATTATGTATTTGTTATTTTTTAAAATGCTAAAAGAAAAATTAAATACAGAAGTTAATAATGAAACAATCAAAGATAAACCTATATTTATTATTTCCTTATCTATTCTTATTATAGTTATTATTTTAATGGCGATAAGTTCATACCTTAACTTACCAATGTGGCTTTTTGCAGGCGTTGGTGGAATAATTTTATTTTTAATAATTCTTATATCTTCAATAATAAAAAAAGAAAAACCGACACTTTTATTTAATTCCTTAAAAGGCCTTCCTTTTACTTTGGCGCCTTTCCTTTTATCAATGTTTGGTATTGTTATGAGTCTTTCCCTTACTGGAATAAGTGAAAAATTTGTAACTATTCTTCTTAAATTTGATCAAGTATGGAGTTATGGCATCTCTTCTTTTATATTTTCAAATATAATAAATAACTTACCTATGTCTGTTTTCTTTAGTGATTTACTTGTTTTAGGTAAGGCAAATGAACTTTCTTTATATGCAGTAATTATTTCAAGTAATCTTGGAGCTATACTTACTCCACTTGGTGCTTTAGCAGGTATGATGTGGATGAGTATTTTAAAAGAACATAATGTATCTTTCTCATATGGAAAGTTTTGTTTATATGGCTCAATAATTTCAATTCCAACTTTTTTAATGGCTTTAGTTCCATTGTTTTTATTCTAATCTCAATTATTAAATCACTTAAAAAACATAGATACAAATATTGTATAAACGCTAAACAAATATGTAATTAAATCAATAATTTTTAATTATTTACAATACTGAGAACCTACTTGATGACCTCTTTCATCATAAATATAAACGAAATTACCTCTTTTAATAGAAACATTTGAACCAGTAAAACCATAAAGGCTTCCATATTGAGAAAAAATTTGATGATTTTTCTCATCATATACATAAACAAAATTACCTCTTTGTATTGCAGTGCCAATCATTTTTAATCCCCCTTCTCTTTTTTTTTAACATATAAAAGTATTTTAAAAATTTTAAAATTAAATTTAAACCTATTTATTTTTAGAAGCATATGTGAGAAAATAAAAACAACAAAATTAATAAAAATTTTAAAAATATCTTAATTTTGTTGCAAAAAAAGGGCAATTCCCGTTTAAAGTGAATTTTTCGCACTATTAGTTATGCTATTTATTCGCTAATAAAGTTAGAATGTTAAAGGAAAGGAGCCAAAATTATGAAACTTGGTGAAAAAATCAAAAGTCTAAGAAATCAGAAAGGAATAACGCAAAAAGAACTAGCTGATAAACTACATGTCGCTTTTCAAACCATTAGTAAATGGGAACGCGATGAAAATGAACCTGATGTTACAACATTAAAGGAATTAGCAAAAATCTTTGATTGTACAATTGATTATTTATTAAATGATAATGAAGGTGCTGGTGATAATAAAAATCCATCTTTAAAAGAGGAAGCTCCAACAATAATTGTTCAACCTAAAGAAACTTACATTTGTGATTATTGTAAAAAGCCAATACTTGATAATAATGATTTAGTTATACAAGATATTGAAGTTACACATGCAAGTCGTGGTAGAGGTGCTACATATAGAAAAGCTTTTTATCATAAAGAATGTTTAAAAATCATAGAAGATGAAAAGGAAAAACAATTAGCTGCTGAAAGAGCTAAAAAAGCTTCAAAAGCTAAAAGAAAGTCATTTGTTTGGGCAACCATTGCTGGAATTCTTGCATTTGTTTTTGCCTTATTAGTATTAATAGTACCTGAAGAAGCACGTGCTACTGTTAGTCCTGCTTATTCATGGATTTTTGCTCTATTATTCGGTTATGCTTTATTTAGCTTATTATATTGTTTAATGTCTTATTCATATATTCATGCTTTTTTCTGCTGCCTTGCAGATTTACCAATTAAGTTCCCACGTTTAATCTTCAGCTTAGATTTAGATGGTATAATTTGGTTTATTACTGTTAAACTTACCTTTGCTGTAATTGGTTTTATTTTAGGTGCTTTTGCCTTTATATTTGCAACTATAGCTTCAACTGTTCTTTCCTTTTTCTCTTTCCCATTTGTTCTTATTTACAATAATAAAACAAAGTATCAAAATGCAATTGATATGGACGGTGAAAAAATCTAATTTATCTTTTTATAAGATATAAATAATAATAATAAAAAAGAGGGAGTTAGGATCTTAAATTAGATTCTAATTCCCTTTTTTAGTACTTACTTTTCTAAAGACAAATCAAGTAATTTTGCTTGATTTACTCTAGTCATATATTTGACTTCTTCTTTAGAGATACCATGCTCTAATAAATAATTAACGTATTTATCTAGCATTATTTCCCATGGATCGTTTTTATAATATCCAGAATCAGTAGCTACCATTATATGTTCATAACCTATTTGCTCGATAGCTTTTAAATCAGTTTCCATATTATCGACCCAATGACCATCTTTTAAGGGTTGAATATAGACTTTTTCTAATAACACATTATATTTATCTACCAAATATTTTTGTTGTTCAATTGACTCATTTACTATCCAATATTCAGGATGAGTTATAACGATTTTTTTAACACCTTGTTTACTAGCTGCTTCTACAACTTTTAATGTTTCTTCATAACTTATATGACCTGTAGCTAAAACTGCATTATAGTTTTTAATTATATTAAAGATTTCAATTAATTCTTTTTTTATTTCCCCATTATTATCTAAAATACTTATACCACCAACTTTACCTCTTTTAATATATTCATTTTGAGCATCTATAGTAGGAAGCCAAACAATTTTACCACCGAGCTTTAATGCATATTCTACTGCATTAGGATTTAATCCACCTACTTCCTTATTTAATACTATTCCACCGAAGATTTTTAAATTGCTTATACTATATTTTTCTTTATTATAAAGATTAGCTAAATAGGCTCTTTCAACTGTTGAACCATGATGACACTTAATAACAATACTAGCTGCATGAATTTTATTAGCAGCATCAACTAAACCAAAGTCATTATAATTTCTTTTTGTAGTATCTGGTTCAGTATGAATATGCATATCAATGATACCATTTAATAATTCATTCATAATTTATGCTCCTAAAATATATAAATAATTCAATAAAATATAATCTTATTTTTAAAACCAAAAATAATTTTAATAATTAAAATCTATTCTTTATAAGACTTGATCTATTTGATTACCTAAAACCAAATCATTAACAATACCATCACCAAGACCTGTCATCGGTACTAAAATATAATTAGATTTTAAAATTTTAGCAGCAGTTAAAAAGATTTGACCTGCCGGTAAAATAACATCTGCGCGATCTGGCTTTAATTGGTATTTTTCTTTTCTTTCTTCTAAAGAAAGTTCTTTAAGATTGGAATAAATATTTTCAAGTTCTTTTACGTCTAAGGAATTTACTCTATCTTTTGTTTTATGTTTTGATATTTTCCAATAACGGTTAATATTTCCACCTGTTCCAATAATATTTAAGCTACCATAATTATCATAATAATGAGATAAGGTTTCCTTAAAATAATTCCAAGTTTCTTCTTGATCCTTATTGGCAAGAATACGTAAAGTTCCTATGCGAAATGAGTCAGATTTTAAAGCTTTACCATCTTTAATAAGAGAAACTTCACTGCTACCTCCACCAACATCTAAAGAAACATAATTTCCTTTATCTAAATGTAAATCTTTTAAAATAGAAGTTATTGTACTAGCTTCTTTTTCGCCAGAAACAATTTGCATATCAATACCAGAAGTCTTTTTAATTTTCCTTATAATATCTTCGCCATTTTTAGCTTCTCTCATCGCACTTGTAGCATAAGCACGATAAGATAAAACAGAATAAATATTCATTAATGAGCGAAAACAAATCATAGTATCTATAAGTTGTTCTTCTTTACGAAATGAAATTGAGCCAAAAGAAAAAACATCAACACCTAAACGAAGAGGAATTCTTACTTCTTGAACAATTGATGATAAAACCTTATTTTTCTTAACGCCATAAACATCTTTAATAACCATACGAACAGCATTAGTTCCAACATCTATAGCTGCATAATAACCTGGTTTCATATAAAAACCTCCAAAGCAATATAAATTATACTAAAATCAGTTATTTTCTGCCGCTATTTTTTTATAAATCTCTTCCTGAGATTCTATTTTAGTACTTCCAGCAGTATATCTTTTGTTAAGACCAGTTCCATCCACAATAAAAGATTTTGTATTATCCATAAAACCTAAATCAAAGATTTCTTGAATTCTCTTTTGACAAGTTTTATCAAAAACAGGGGTAACAACTTCAATACGATTATATAAATTTCTCGGCATAAAATCTGAACTCCCCATAAAATAAAGAGGACTACCTCCATTTTCGAAAATGAAAAGACGAGAATGCTCTAAATATCTATCAATAATTCCATGTATTTCAATATTATCACTTAAACCAGGAATTCCAGGAACTAAGGAGCAATTACCACGCACTAAAAGTTTAATCTTTACGCCTTCACTACTTGCATAATATAAGGCTTTAACCATTTTTTCATCAGTAATATGGTTTATCTTAATACAGATAGAAGCATTTAAACCTTTTTTCTTATTTGCAACTTCTTGTAATATTAATTTTTCAAAAGGTTTTTCCATTTTATTAGGTGAAACAAATAAATAACGGAAATTGGGTTGATTAAATGGTTTAGCAATAAATTTAAAAATCGCATTAACATCACTAGTAATCTTTTTATTAGAAGTAAACAATAAACAATCAGTATATAAACGAGCATTGCCTTCATGGAAATTACCGGTGGATACCACAGCTACATCCTTTCCATTTTTCATCTGGATATAAACAATTTTTCCATGAACCTTAAACCCTTCAGCCCCAGTTAAAACATTAACACCAGCATCTATTAGTCTTTGAGAAATAGAAATATTACTACTTTCATCAAAACGTGCCATTAACTCTACCATGCAAGTAACTTTTTTTCCATTTCTACTAGCTTGACGTAAAGCACGAACAACTTTAGAATCTTTTGCAGCACGATAAATACAAGCCTTAATTTGTAAAACATTTGGAGAAATAGCGGCTTCTTGTAAAAGTTTAATAAATGCATCAAATGATTGATAAGGAACATGAAGGAAAAAATCCTTTTCTTGAATGCATTTTAATAAAGAATCTCCACTACTAACCTCAGGAAGTTCAAACCTAGGCCATGACTTATTTTTTAAAGAAGTTAAACCAAAAGTAGGAAACTTCATTAAATCTTTACTGTTATGATAACGTCCACCGACTAAAATAAGATCACTTTCAGCAATATCTAAAGAATCCATGATTTTCTTTTTCAAATCATCAGGAACACCTTCACCAAAAACAGCACGAACTGGATTACCTTTCTTTCTTGTTTTTATAGCTTGAGTAAGAGATTGTAATAATCCTTCTTCTGGATCACTTTCAACTTCCATTTCAGCATCTTTAGAAACTTTAAAAGCATAAGCGCTTATTTTATCATACCCAAGTTCTTTAAATATCAAAGATAAATTTAAACGAATCACATCATCTAAATACATAACATAGTGCTCCTTACCTTTATCAGGAAGTGTTACAAAGCGACTCATAACTTCAACAGGTAAGGGAATAAGTGCATAAGCTACTTTTTCAGTTTTAGTTTTTTCTAACTTACAAGCAAAATAAATACGTGAATCATTAACATCGCTTAAATCAGCTTTACGAGTAATAATTATCGGATTAATATAACCATCAACCTCTTTTATATAGAAATCTTTAATATATTTAACTTGTTCATCATCTAATTCTAGTTCATTGACAAGGTGAACGCCTTTTTTCTTTAATAAAGTTAAAACTTCAGTAAGGGTGTTATTAAATTCTTTGTCATATAAAGAAGTTAAAGCTAAAATTTTAGACAAAGTGGTTTTTGCCTTTTGTCTTTCCAATTTAAATTGACGGCCTTTAGAAAGAGAAATACGTTTTAAAGAAGCAACTCTAACACGATAAAATTCATCCAAATTATTAGAGTAAATACCTAAAAAATTTAAACGCTCAAATAATGGAACACTTTTATTTTGTGCTTCTTTTAATACACGATTATTAAAATACATCCATGAGACATCTCTGTCTACATAATTATTTTCATTTAAAATAATTTCTTTCATAATAGCCTCCAATCTTTATTATAACAAGAAAAGAAATAATATAATTGTAAATAAAAAGTAAAAACAGTTATTTATCAAGAAAAATTAATTTATTATTTACATATATATTTTTAAAATATTATCTTTAGTTTTTGGCTTAATAAAGCCTTGATTATATAGTGACTTATCCGCTAAATAAAAACAGGTCTTTAAATCAGGAGAATATTCTTTACAGGAAAACGCATGTGGTTTTTGATATTCTAAAACTACACAATTTTTAATAATGTAAATAATAGTTTCAAAAACTTTATTAATTGAAGGGGATTTATAATAAATTTTATCGTTCAATAAAAAGTTACCAAAATAATTATAAGTAATTTTTAAATTAGATAAAGTAAAAATATCACAATTTAAAACATCATCATTAATTTTCAATATATCATCCTTACAAATTTTTCTTTTTAGAACATCATATTCAAAAGGAACAATTTCAGTAAATGAAATCAATTTATTAAAAATTTCTTTTAACTTAATAGGATTTAATTTTGAATCTTCTAACTTAAAAGCCTCTTGAATAGCTTTAGCTAATCTAACTTTACTCAAACGATAAAAAGGACCAATCTGTTCAACAAGTACATTAGCCTGAAACAAATAAATTTCTTCATCAGGTAAAGAGGAATTTAAATGAGAATAATGAAAAGGATCAACTTCAAGCATAATCCTTCTTATTTCTTCTACACGACTAGACTTATCAACAGTCATAGTTTTTCCACCTTTCCCCAAACTTGGCCTAATTTTCTATTTTTATTATACATTAAATTTAAGAATTCAAAAGAGAAAAAATTAATATTAACGTCTTTAAAGCGCTTACTTTGTAAAATACGAATAAATTAAAAGCAGTTAACAGCATAAAAAATTTGTGTATGTGATAGGCTACACTGCTAACTGCAATAATATCCTATATGATTATTAAAGAAATTTCTTGTGCTTAAAGCATAAGTAATAAAAAAATCTTTTAGTTTTTTTACTAAAAGATTCCTTTATTACTTTTTAATAGTTTTACTATCTTCTTGTTTGATTTCTTTAAGAAGCGCTTCTCTCTTCTTTTGAACTTCCAAGTCATTGGAATAATATCTATATAAAGGTAAGAAGGCTAACATCATTAAATTTTTAAACTTTACCATTTTTTTAAAACCTTTCTACTTTTCATTATATCAAATAATTTTGTAAAACATAGCTTTTTGCTTTGTATTTAAAATCAGTTTTAATCATATCTTTTAAAGCTAAAGAAAAAGCTTTGAAACTATTAATTTTCTTTCCAATATAATTATAATAAATTTTAATTCATTATATTTAAGTGTGATAAAATAAATAAAGAGGTACGTATTATGATGAATGAACAAAATTTAAAATTTAAAGAAACAATTGAAAAAGCTTTAGATGGTGATGGAGATAGCTTAGCCACTTTAGGTAATATTTTCTTTAGTAGACATAGAACTGATGATCAAATTCTTGGATTAGTTTTACTTGAAAAAGCTGCCACTAAAGGCTCAGTTCGTGCTTATAATAATTTGGCTTATATCTATTCAAATTCAGATTTAGTTGAAAAAGATCCAAAGAAAGTTATGGATTATTATTTAAAAGCTGCTGAAGCTAATGATGAATCTGCTATTAATAATTTAGGTCTTATTTATAAATTTGGTCGTGATGGTTATCCAGTCGATATCAAAAAAGCAAATGAATATTTCCAAAAAGCTGCTGATTTAGGTTCTTATCGTGCTCAATTCAATATTGGTTATGCCTATTTAACTGGTAATGGTGTAGAAAAAGATATTAATAAAGCCGTTAGTTATTTAGAAAAATCTGCAGAACATAATTATCCAAACGCTTTATATAATTTAGCTAGATGCTATAAAAACGGTGTTGGTGTTGTTCAAGATATTAATAAATATTTTGATTTACTTTCTAAAGCCGCTAAACAAAAACACAACTGGTCTTTATATGAAATGGGTCACTTATATGAACATGGTTATGCTCCTTTAGGTATTGAAAAAGACTTAGAAAAAGCTAAATCTTATTATCAACAAGCTGCTGAAAACAAATTTAATAAAGCTGAAGTTGCTTTACAAGAGCTTGAAGAAAAAGAAAATAGAGTAAAAGTAGAAGACAATAAAACAGAAGAAAAAACTGAAGAAGTTGAAAGCAAATAAGTTGCATAAAAATATCTTATTAATAAATAATATAAATGTACTTAAAGTACAAGAAAGGTATTAATTATTATGTTAGATATTTATCAAGATAATAAAAAAGACTTAGTTGCCTTCAAAGAGGGTGAAAAAGTAAATAATTCTTCTTTAGTAAAATTAAATCCTCACTCTAAAGATGAAATTAATGAAAAACATATACCAGTTATTGAAGTAAATAATAAAGAAGTTACTGTTAAAATTGGTAGTATTGCCCATCCAATGACCAAAGAGCATTTAATTGAAGATGTATTCTTAGAAACTAACAAAGGTATTAAAAAAATTAAATTAACTTCAACAGATGCTCCTGTTGCTCACTTCACCTTAGAAAATGGTGAAAAAGTAATATCTAGTTACGCTTTTTGTAACATCCATGGTCTTTGGTTCAAGGAATTATAAGTTTAAAAACAAACAAAAATAGCTCAATTTGAGCTATTTTTTTATTGATAATTATAATATGGAATCTTAAGTAAATCTATTGGTGTAATTAAACCTAATAGTTCTTCATTACTATTTCCATGCTCAGTTATAAATAAAACAGAGGTTCTTTTCTGAGTGACATCAGTTTTATAAAGATATTGTAACAATTTATACGCCTTAAGGTCTTTACTAATAAATTTAAAGTTCTCAGCTAATGTACCATATTCTCCTAATTTAATGTAATCTTTTATTAAAAAGGTTTCATCAACCTTAAGTCTTCTATTATTATAAGCATTCATAAAAAATGTCGCTTGAGAGAAAACACCAATTACACGTCCCTTATCTAAAACTGGAATATGTGACAAATGATTTTCAACCATTAAATCAATAACATCTAAAACAGGAAAACCTAATTGCGAATAAACTATTTTATCCTTTTTAGTACAAATATCATAAACATCTAAAGGATTCAAAATTTCTTCTACAATATTTTTAAATTCTGATAAGAAGCTATTAGTAACTAAACAAACATCATTTTGATGAGAAAGCATATTCCGTAAATCAGAAGCGTTGCGTAAAAAATTGTAAATCTTATTAGACCTTAAAAGAGGAATAGTTTTTTTATTTCTACATTCATCTAAACAACGTGAAAAACCATAAAAGCCTCCTTTTAAATTAGATGCTTCTAGTAATTTCTCTTCCAATTCTTTAAATAAATAAAGAAACTCGCTATTTTTATTTTCCATCATTCACATCAATCAATTTTTTAGTAAATTCAGCTAAAAAATCAGCATTAAAATTTTCAATTAATCCTTTATCTACATAATTAGGAATATCAGGATTAAATGGTAACTTTGCTACATTAGTTATTTGAAGTTTTTGAGCTATTTCTTCCAAATGATCTTTACCATATAAATCGATACGTTTAAAACAATGAGGGCAAACTAAATATGACATATTTGAAATTAACCCAAGAATTGGGATATTCATCATTTTTGCCATTTTAGCTGCTTTTTCTACAATTATTGAGACTAATTCTTGTGGAGTAGTAACTAAAACTAAGCCATCAAGAGGAATCTTTTGAAATGCAGATAAAGCCACATCACCTGTCCCTGGAGGCATATCAATTAAAAGATAATCTAGTTTTCCCCAATATACCTGATTAAAAAATTGTATTACTAAATCCCCAATTAATGGACCACGCCAAACAATTGGATCAGTAATATCATCTAAAAGCATATTTGAGGATATTAATTCAATATGTAACCCTTTGGTAATACCAGGATACATATTTTTACCATCTTCATCACCAACAACTTTATATTTACTACCAAATGCTGTTGGAATAGATGGACCAGTAATATCAGCATCCAAAATACCAACTTTAAAACCTAGTCTAGCTAAATTACAGGCCAAAAATGAAGTAGTAAATGATTTACCAACACCACCTTTACCTGAAACAACACCGATTATATGTTTAGCGCTAGAACCTTCTAGCATTTTAACTTTATTAATTTGTTGTTCTTTTGAACAAGAGCCATGTAAAGGGCAACTATTGCAATGCTCTTCTGGGCAATTTTCTTCTGTAACTGTTTTGCTCATAATTTTTTCCTTTCTTTATTTTATTATTATACTAACTTTTGATAACTTATAAGGTAAGTAATAATTTGTTTTTCTAATTCTTTTACTTCAAAAACAATTTTAACAATATTTGTATCAAATTCTTTAGATATGATTTTTCCATCAATTTGCGTCAATTCTTTTACAAACTGGTGAAAATATATATTTTTTATTGTAGCTTGATACTTATAGTAAGTTACTTCCTCTTCTAAATTATTTTCTAACAATTTAGAAGGTAAATTAACATAAAGACGATCTAAATTACTAGCACCTAATAAAATACCACCAAAATATCTAACAACCACTACTAATATTTTGTAGACTTTTTTTCTATTTAGAATATCTAAAAGGCTATGCATACTATTAATAGGTTCTTTATTTTCACTTGCTGATAAATATGAACTATTAAGAATATACATATAAAGTACATGACGTGCTTGAGGATTTTCATCTTTTATTTTTTGAATTTTAGATGCAATCTCTTCTTTGCTTTCAACTTTAAATATATAAGTATAGAATTTGCTTTTCTTTTCTTCGTAAAAGCCTTCTAAATCTTTCTTGACTACTAACATACTATATTATTGTACTACTTATATAACTAATAACTTTCTCAGCTGCTTCCTCAAAAGAGATTTTATTAAAATCAATTGGATCATTACTATTAATAATATTATAAGAATCAATAATATTTTTTAATGTTAAGTTATTCTTAATAATAACCTTATCAGCATAATTATCGAACAATTTAATTGCTATTTTAGAATTAACTAATCGAGTATTATTGTAATTATATCTAGTTAAGGTTGAATCATTTTCAATCTGATATAAGAATTGCAATTGAGCATCATTTTCAGTAGGTTTAATATTACTATATTTTCTTCCCATTAAAGTAAAGGCACTCTTAAAAGCTTTTTTAAATTCTTCAGAATTTGTATCCTTATCACTTAAATCAGTAAGCGTTAATAAACCTTTTAAACCTCTAATTTCAATAATGTTAAAATATTCATAATCTTTTTTATCATTGTTACCTTCTTTAAAGAAGAAAGTTTTGAAGAATTCAATATTTTCTTTACTTATGTTAGTTAAATTAGAGAGTTTTTCAGCTAAGAAATTAGAATAAATTTCTTCCATTAAATAAGATGAATTAACATTTAATTTAGAGTTTTCATATTTTATATCAAAAGCCGAAATTAGCACATTATAAGCCTCATCTCTTAATGAGGTATCCTTAACCTCATTGAAATCAATATTTGATAAATTTGAAACTTCAGATAAACAATTTGAAATAATATCGCATTGAATTTTTAAAGCTTCTTCACTTTGACCAGGTCTAAATAACAAGTTTTTAATCATATAAGCTTTTTTAGAATTATATTGGTAACTAGAGATAATACCATTAGTTTGATAGTCTCTAATATAGGATAAAGTATTAAAATTACCAGTTTTAAAATTGCTAATTAAGTTATAAATCAAATATTCCTTAGAATCATTAAATAAATTTATTTTGTTTAAAGGAGAAATAATATTATATAAATTAACTTCCCCTTCACCTGTACCAACTTTAAGTTTATTAAAATCCAAAGAACCATTAGTGGCTTCATTGATATTATCTAACAATTCACAAAAATTAATAATATTTTCATTCCAGTAATTTAAATCTTCTTCATTATAAGAAGTATGAACATGAGTATTAATTGTACGATATTGAATATTATCAAATTGTAGATATGAATTTATGTTCATTTTATTAAAGAAGACATCAAAAACATTAGGAACAAAATAATGACATAATTTAGAATTGTTAACATAAACTAAAATTTGTTCAATTACATTAATAGGCATAGATAAGTAACCAAGTAAATTATTTGTTGGAACTTTGTTATCAACTAAATAACGAATAATTCTAGTTAAATTAAGAATCTCAGATTTACTATTATTAACTATTCTATCACTTGAAGAAAGTTGAGGATCAAAAGTCCATTGATTGTTTCCTTTACTTGTGGAAATGGTTTCGATTCTAGAAGAAAGTAAATTATCAGCTAATTCACTATCTGCGCTTCCAGTAATAAATTTATCTACTTTAGAAGCAGATAAGCAACTAGAGATTATAGTAGTAAAGAAAGAATGAGAATAACCATTTTTCTTAGTTGTTGCCATTTGCAAATTAGCAATATCATTAAGAAAATTCTCAAAAGAAGTAATTTGTTGATTAGTTAATTCAATATAGTTATTAGTAGAACCATTAATACCATCGTTTCTAGAAACGTTCATTCCTTGAGAAATTTCTTTTAAACTATTTTTATAAATCGCATAATCATAAATATCACTTAAATAAGAAATTTCATCTTTTCTTTCTTGATCAGATAATGTTGTATATAAAGAAAAGTTAATACTATTTAAATCAATAAAAGTACCAGAAAATTCTATTTTACTACTATCTTTTAAAAGATAATTTAAACAATTCGGAATGGAATTTCTTAAAAAGATTGTATCATCAATAGCATTTAATAAATTTTTTACCTGTAAACCATCTATTGATTTATAATCAAAATCTTTTTCTAAGAGTTTTAAATCCTTAATTTGCTTATATAAATTAACAAATTTAGAAATTTGTCCTTCAGTATCAATTAATTGTTTATCAACATTAATTTGTTGTCCATCTTTAGTATAAGAATAAGTTCCATTGTAAGTAGGATTACTAACCCATTTAAAGTTTTCTTTTTCTTTACCAGTTAATTTATCTTCTACAGTAGAAAAATCATTAGATGATAATGAATTATTAAAGATACTTTTTATATTAGAATTATTCATCATTGAATATAAAACTTGTCCGAATTTATCAACATAATATCCAGACTCATCAATTTGAACTTTCAATAATGAAGACTGAGCCAAGGTAGTTAATAAACTATTGACTTGAACAGGATCCAAGCTTAAAAAATCCACTTTAGTAAAATCAGTAGTCCCAAGTTGTTGTAATTTTTCAATAATACTAGAAAGAACTTCACCTTCCAAAGCATAATCATCAATTACATAGAAATTTAAACTAACACCAATTTTATCAAGTAAAGGTGCAATTTTACTATTTAGCATTTTTGGTAAACTTTCTTTAAATAGTTCAACTGAACCTATCTTTTCAAATAATTCTCTAATCATCCTAGGAGAAATATTATTTAAATCAACATTATCAGAAGTAAAGAAAGAATAATAATCTTGAACAACCTTTAAAAGATTGATTAAATGTTTAATTTCACCATTTTCGCCAAGCCAAACAATTTTATTTAAATCATTTGGTAAACTTAAGCCTATTTTTGTAAAAGCCTCGTTTTTAAATAAACCTATAAGAAAACGATTAAAATTATCATTGGCAACTAAATTACTTCCATCAATTCTTTTTTTAGGATTAATAACTTTATTATCAATAATCCCTGTTAAAATCTTTTCTAAATCAGTTAAATCAATATTCTTTAATTGTTCATCAATATTTCCTTGTTTAAAAACATCGGCGACTTTACCTATAGAAGGTAATAGTGAAACTAGTTTCTTAAGTTCACTAATAAATATTGAGTTTCCATTTTCATCTTTAGGACTAAAATTAAAATCTGAAATACTTAACCCAAATAAAGAATTATTTAATTGATCATTATTAACTAAAACATTTTTTAAAATATTAGGAGCAATTTTTTTGAACAATTTTGTTTGATCAAGTTTATCTAAAATATTATTAAGTGCGTTAATGTTTTTTTCATCTTTTAAGTCGAAATTTCCTTCATTATCAGCTAAAGTCTTAAAGTCTTTAACACAACCAATCATTTTTGAAACTTCATCTTTCAATTCATTATTGGTTATACCTTTTGCTACGGTTTCAATGTCTTCATTTGAAATATATTTTTTTAACTCATCAGAAGAAGATATCATTTGTTTTAAGAAAAGTTCAAAATCCATTACTTTACTAGTAAAAATATCTAAACCTAATAAACCGACAAAATTATTTTCTAATACTTCTTCTTGTCCATCATTTACTTTAATTACTTTTCCACCGCAAACTAAGGATGTTATAGAATTAATCATTTGATCATCTAAAGAATTTAAAATAGAATCCTTAAAATTATTAATAGTTTCCATAGATAATGTATTAATGTTTTGTAAATAACAAAAATCAAAAACAAAATCTACTAATGTATCAAATAATTTAACAAAATCAATATTACTATAACTGCTAGATAAGGTAGATAAATAAGGCAATTGATCCTTAGCCTTAAAAGCAAAATTTGCAAGTAATTTAGCTAAATTATCTTTGATTAAAGAAGAATTTAATGCAACATTAATAGCTTGCTTATAATCTTCTTTTTTAGAATAATCTATTTCAAAATAATTAGGAACCTCAGAATTTTCTAAAAGAGGTACAGCATAAAAAGTAATTACCCCTGCTTGATATAACTTACTATAAATTTGATTAATATCGCTAAAAAAGTTATCAAGATTCCAATTAATATCAGAAAAATCAACACCTAAATCCTTTACTTGATCAATATTTGTGCCAATTTCAGCTAAAACTGGCATAATATACACCAAAGTCTGCCACTGACTTAAATTAGATAAAACACCTGAAATAACTTCTGGTAACAATAATGTTTGATAATCGATTTTGAAATTAAAAGAATTAGAATCACTAGAAAAAGAAAAAGAAGAAGAAATAGAATCTGCAATTTTTAAAATCGCATCAATTTCAGAATAAAAAGAAGTTTTAACCCCATTAACATTTGCTTGAGTAACTTGTGACATTAACTTATTATCTAAAACATTGCTAGGATCTTTAGAACCTAAACCAATTGCAGAATAAAAAGCTGAATCATTATAGGAAGAAAGAAGTTCTAATATAGCTTGAAATTCAGTATTAGAAACTTCTTGATTATCCTGATTATTATTTTGAGTTTTAATAATTTCATCACTAGCTTTAGAAGCAATAGATACTAAAGAAGAAAGTGGAGATAAAAATAAAGAAGCAATAACTGTTCCACATACAACCCCTTCAATAGAAGCAATAAGTCTATGTCTCTTGTTTCTTCTTCTCTCTTTAGAAAGTAAAACCATGAAAGTAATTAAATAAACTAACCAGTATATTAAAGGAGTTAAAAAAGCAATTAATATCATTCCAGTAACAAAAAAGATCAGTCCAACTAAAGAATGACCTAAAGATAAGGCAGTATTATAAATATCACCACTTGTAGTGGAAGTAGTAATATCATTTAAACTCGCATCCAAATAATCAATAATAGTTTGATCAACACTTGTTAATAAAATAGATTTACCATCATTTAATGATATTTCATAATTAAAAAATTGAGATAAATCTATAGAACAAAGCTGTGAAACAATTCCAGGAGTACAAAAAACTAGAACAATAACCAAGATTCCTTCAACTATATATTTACATGTAGTGCGATAGACACCTCTAATTAAAGCAAAAATTCCACCAATCAAGGCTCCAAGTAAAAGAAAAATAAATAAATAATTCCAAGAAAAATTTTCAGCAATTTGTGTAACAGATATAAACAAATCCATATTCTTTATTTCTTCTCCCTACCTTCAATCTTTATTATACTAAATTTTTATCATAAACAATTAAATGAGATAAATTTATGTTAAAATTTATCAATCAGGAGGTAATATGCAAATTTATAATGATCCATCTAGCTATGATGCTATGAAAAATAAAAAACAATTAGATGACAATTATAAGCCATATCAACTTATTATTTTCTTTCTAGTAGGATGGTTAGGTTTCCAGCTTTTAGGTTTAATAATGGAGTTAGTATTTGAACTTATTTTTAAGGAAAACTTTATTGATCCTGAAACTAAATATGTTAATCCTCTTATTAATTCTTTTTTTACTTTAGTTACATATTTACTATTAGCTGGCATTTTAGTTTCTCTTTTATACTTTTTTAACCCATCTGCTTTTAAGAAAATTGTTAAAAATTTTGGAACAAAAGAAACTTATTTAGCAGCCATAATGTTTTTTGCTATCTACTATGGTTTAAATATCTTAGTAAATTTCCTTATGCTTGCAATTGAAAAAATGTTTAATATAGTTATAAATAATTCTGAAAACCAGGCTGCTTTAGAAACAATGATTAAAGTTAACCCATTTGCTATGATTTTTACAACTTGCTTTTTAGCTCCTATATGTGAAGAAACAACTTATCGTTTAGGTTTATATTCTCTTTTAGCAAAGAAAAATAATATATTAGCTTTTATTGTTACAGTCTTATTTTTCACTTTAATTCATTTAGATTTTATCTCACCTATAATAAATAATGACTATTCAACACTTGCTAATGAGGCGTTAAATATTCCAGGTTATTTAGTTGGTGCAAGTATTTTAACCTTAGCTTATGCTAAACATAAAAGATTATCTGATTCTATTTTAACTCATTGTTTTGTAAATTCATTTTCGATGATTTTTATTTTAATTTCTTCTTTTTTACCACAATCTCAAACTGTACTTATAAATATAATCTAAAATGGATTTGGAATTTAAAAAATATTCTTATCAAATAATAAATCATTTTACCTTAAAAATTATTGCCATTATTTTAATGACTATTGATCATATAGGTATGCTTTTGTTTCCAATTAATTCTAATATTTATATAATATTAAGAACTATAGGTCGCTTAGCTTTACCATTATTTATTTTTATGGCAGTAGAAGGATCATTTCACTCTAAAAAACCATACATCTATGTTTTAAAGTTTCTTATATTAGGATTCATTATTGATATAGGTGAACTTGTTTTTCTTAATCGTTATGATGGTAATGCTTTTATAACTTTAGGAGTAGGAACCTTAGGATGTGTTTTAGTAAATAGAAAAGACTATTATTCATATTTAGCAATACCATTAGCTATTTTAATGATTCTAGCTGATTTTAATTTCTTTCCTTTAAGAATGGATTGTTCCTTCCTAGGACTATTTATCTTTATTGGTATATATTTAGGAGAATATTTACCTAATGTTTATTTTAATTATCTTGGTAAAAAACTTAATTACGATAATAATTCATTAGAAATAGTAAAAAAACATATGCTAAGAAGTAAACAAAATATTGGTGCCCTTTGTGGTATCTTTATTGCTTATATTGCGTTTATGTTTCTAGATATGTTTAATATTTACTCTTTTCTTGTAACTAATTTGCTACCATTTAGAATAGTTTCTTATGGCTGTCTCGCTTCTATAATTATTCTTTTTTATAATGGTAAGCAAGGATATTCAAATAAGTTTTTAAATTGGGGATTCTATTTTTATTATCCATTACATTTATGTATCTTATATGGCATAAGTTTACTTTCATTATGCATATGCGTTGCTTTTATTTAGTTTTGTTTTAAAATAATAAAGAAAAAGGAGAAATATAAAATGATTAAATACATTAAATCAAAAGAAGAATTTCAAAACGAAATTAAATCTGGAATAGTCGTAGTTGACTTTTTTGCCACCTGGTGCAATCCTTGCCAAAGATTAGGACAAGTTTTAGAAAAGATTGCCGGTGAAGATAATCCTTTAAGAATTATTAAAGTTGATGTTGATCAATTCCAAGAATTAGCAATGGAATATAATGTCGAATCAATTCCTCAAATTAATATCTTAAAAGATGGAAAAGAAGTTTATTCATTTTTAGGCTATAAAGGCTCAGATGAATTAAATGAAATCTTTACTAAATATTGTAAGTAAATAAATTAATAAAGTGGTTTAAAATTATCTTGAAATTTTAATGAAAATGTGAAAAGATAATAAAGCCACTTTATTTGGATCAGTGGTGTAGCGGTTAACATGTCTCCCTGTCACGGAGAAGATCGCGGGTTCGATTCCCGTCTGATCCGCCACTATGCAGGTGTAGTTCAGTGGTAGAACTTCTGCCTTCCAAGCAGATCACGCGGGTTCGATTCCCGTCACTTGCTCCAAAATAGTAAAATAAGCCTGATACAATGTTATCAGGCTTTTTTATTGCAAAAATAATAGGATTTACATTTAAAGTAGGTTACCTTAATTTAAAAATTTAATTTTACAGGCTCTTAGTAGATTTCATTTAGAGGTTCTATTAACAGTTTTTTATTTTATTTTTTACACGATTTGAATTTAAAGAGAAATTAATGCACGATTAAGTTTGATTCCATATGATGGATCTCTCAAAATTAAAGATATATATGATAAAAAATATTTAAATTAGTAAACGTGTTTTATATCGAAATACATTTCCTTATGTTGACTTGTATTCCGATAAATTATTCATATAAATATCTAGATTATTAAATATTGATTTTTCTAGAGACAATATGAAATCAAATATTTATGATCAAGCTATTCTTGAAGGTGTTGCTCCTACGTTTCCTGATACGAAGGCAATTATTGACAATATAAAATTTAGTAGAATGACACCACAGATATGCAAAAAATATTAAATTTAAAACATGCTTGAGAATTTATTATAGATAAAAAGTAATATCATCTAAATCAATTTATTTAATATTTTATTATATCGCTAGTCTTGTAAATGAGTTTTTTATACTTATGATTGTTAATTAAGCTGCGTTTTTGTAACAATTAGAATAAAATCATACATTACACAATTACCATTAGAAAATATCATCAAAGATTAGATTAATAAAATATTAAACATATTAATATAGCAATTAAACTTTGTTTATATTGTATGAAAGCTCAAAATTTTAATGATAAAAATAAAAGAGCATCAGTAATATTAATATGTACTCATTTTCCAAGACATTAAGGGAAAACAATAAATTTTAAAAGCTTTTTTAAAAAATAGGTTAAAAATTTATAATACTAACACTATTTAATAAATTTGTCTATAAAATAGTGCACCAAAAAAAGGTCAAAATTTCATTTTAAAAATGATATATATAATTTATAATAAAAATGCTAAATAAAAAAGTTCCATTACTGGAACTAATACCACAAAACGCGGTTGAAGATGTGACAATAAGTTTATTTGAACTTTCTATTGCCATTTCTAACAAAGATATATTAGCAAATAAGAAAAGGAAAATCAAGATATGAAAAAGTATTATTTAGGATTAGATTTAGGAACGAATTCAATCGGGTGGTGTGTCACTGATGAAAATTACAATATTGTAAAAAAACATAAGTTGCTTTTAGATGCTAATAATAAAGTACTTAAACAAAGTGGCAATCATTTATGGGGCGCTAGATTATTTAATGAAGCTAATTCAGCAGCTGCTAGACGTCAAAATAGGGGTAATAGAAGGAGACTTCAAAGAAGAAAATATAGAATTAAACTATTACAGGAAATTTTTAATTCTGAAATGGATAAAGTTGATCCGAATTTTTTTAGAAGACTTAATAATTCTTTTTTACATAATGAGGACAAAGATGAAGATTTACGAACTGACTACTTACTGTTTAATAGCAATAATTTAAATGATAAAATTTATTTTAAACAATACCCAACCATTTATCATTTAAGGAACGATATTATCGAAAATCCAAATAAGAAATTTGATATTAGAGAAATTTATTTAGCTTTAGCCCACATGATTAAGTACCGTGGAAATTTCCTTTATGAATCAAATATTAGTTCATCAAATGGTGGTAGTGAAGAAATAATTACCTGTTTTAAAAATATTAATAACATTCTTTTAAATTTAAATGAAAATGATGATATAGAAGCTTCATATTCAACTTTTGATATCAATTCCAAAATTGCTAGTGCCATTTTAAATGCTTTTCAAAGTATTTCTAAAAAAGACGACTTATACGATAAACTTATTAGTACTTTTTCTCTTACTGGGCTAAGTAAAAAGGAAAGTAAAAATGATTTAAGAAAGTCTATATTATCCATAATTTGTGGTAAAAAGGTAAGAATAATTTATTTTATTAAAGATAATGAGATTGAAGATGAAGATGCAAAACTTCCAATAGATTTTAGCAGCGATCAATTTGAAAATGAGATAAAAGATAAGCTTCCAGAAATCTTAGGAGATGAATTAGCTAATTTAATTTTAGAATGTCAAAAGATTTATAACTTAAAAGTTTTAACAAATTTACTTAAAGGCCAATCTTCTATTTCTAAAGCTATGATTTCAATATATAAAAAGCATCAAAGTGATCTTAAAAATTTAAAATATATAATAAAAAAATGTTATCCAAGCAAATATAAAATATTTTTTTCTAACAAACCTGAAAACGAAACTACATATGCAAGTTATATACACAAAATAAAAGCTTTAAAAAACGAAGACAAAAGCAGTTCAAAAGACAATGCAAACTTCTTATCTACAATAAAAAAATTACTTAATGAAGTAAACACAGAAGACAAAAATGATAAAGAATTAATTGATAATATTATCAAAGATATCGATGGTGAAAACTTTTTACCTCGCCAAAATTCTTCCAAAAATGGAGTTTTACCTTACCAATTAAATCTAAATGAAATGAGAGAAATTCTTAAAAATCAATCGAAATTTTACCCATTTTTAGCAGAAGAAGCAACTGACTTTAATAATCCAAATAAACAATGCTATAAAATCGAATCTATCTTAAAATACAAAATTCCATATTTTGTGGGCCCATTAAAAACCACTAATAACAAAAAACAAAGAGACAATCACTGGGTTATTAAAAATGAAAAATATCTAAAAACAACTGTTACTCCATGGAACTTTCATGAAGTCATAAATGAAAAAGAAACTGCAAATAGATTTATAGAAAATCTTAAAAATTATTGTACTTACATTTTTAATGAACAAACTTTGCCAAAAAATTCATTAATTTATTCCTCTTTTGTTCTTTTAAATGAAATGAACAAATGGAAAATTAATGGCGAATTTATTTCATTAGATATTAAAAGGTATTTAATTACTAATGTATTCCTTAAAATTAAAAAACCTACTGTAAAAAATATAAAAGAAGAACTTAGAAAAAAAATTAAAAGTGATGTTGATCTTTCTACTAGCAATAAAGAGACATTAGAAGACCTCGATTTACATGCTAGTTTGGCTTCTTTTATCGATTTTAAAAATGCCTTTGGTGAGAAATTCTTTATTAAAGATAATGAAGGTGTGGTAATTGGTGTTGACCACAATTTATTTAATTTAGCTGAAAAAATAATAAATGATATTACAGTTTTCGAAGATAAGACTGTTTTAAAAGAAAGACTTAAAGAATATCAACTATCTGATGAAAACATTAAATTCTTTTCCAATCTTAAATATACAGGATGGGCAAGACTTTCGAAAGAACTTTTAGTTGGTCTAAAAACAGAAGAAATTGATATTTCAACAGGTGAAGTTAAAGAATATTCAATTATGGATTTATTAAAACTTACAAATCAAAACTTTATGGAAATATATGCTAGTAGAAATTCAAATTACACTTTTTCTAAACAAGTTGATGAAATCAATAAAAAGAATTTAGGTGGAGATTTTAATGTAGAAGAATTCATACAAAAATCATATACTTCTCCTGCTGTAAAAAGGACTTTAAGACAAACCTATAAATGTATAGTTGAATTAAAAAAGATACTAAATATCGATTCTTTTGATTCATATTTTATTGAATCTACAAGACAAGAAGATAAAATTAAGAAACGTACTAAATCTAGAATGGATACTCTAAAACAATATATAAGTGCCGCTAAATCATTAAGTAATGATATTAAAATAGACGAACTTCAAGAAAATTTAAAAAACCAAAATGATGAAACTTTAAGGAGTAAAAAAATCTTCTTATATTTTATGCAACTTGGTCGTTCTATATATTCTGGAGAATCAATTGATTTTTCAGATTTAGTTTCTAATAACAGTAAGTACGATATTGACCACATCATTCCACAATCAAAAACTAAAGATGATAGCTTTATTAACACTGTTTTAGTTGAAAAAGAAAGAAATAATAAAAAGCAAGATATATACCCAATTCCAAATATAAGGAAAGATATCATCTCCGATAAAGGAAGAAATTGGATTGAAATATTAAGTAAAAATAAAGATTTAATGCCAATTTTAAAATATAAAAGATTAATAAGACAAAAACCTTTATCAGACGATGAACTATCTGGCTTTATTGAAAGACAATTAGTTAATACAAGTCAATCTAATAAAGCTGCTTGTGACTTAATTAAAGAAATTGATCCTGATGCTAATGTTATTTATTCAAGAGCTAGTTTAGTTAGTGATTTTAGACATTTCTTTAATATACCAAAATTAAGAGATTTAAACGATTTTCATCATGCACATGATGCATATTTAAATATCGTTGTTGGAAATGTATATAACAAAGTTTTTACATCACCTAATGGAAATTGGGTTAAATTAAATTTACAAAATAAATCATCTTTTAATTTCCAAGTTGAAAAAGTTTTTACTAAAGATGAATATGGATTAATAAATCATAAGCAATATTGGGTTTCAAAAATTTATGAAAATAAAATTGAAACAAATAAAAAAGAAGGAACTATTGATAAAATTAGAAAATATTTAAATTACAATGATGTTCTAACTAGTAAAATGCTTTATAAAAATGTTGGTGCTCAGGGTTTCTTTAATAAAATATCAATTAAAACTGCCAATGAAAATAAAGCAACATTCCCACTAAAATTCAATAGTAAATTATCGGGAGAAAATTATTCCAAAAAATACGGAGGATATTCTGATCTAACTACACCATTTTTTACATTAGTAAAATCAAAATCTAAAAATAAAGTCTTATATTCTTTAGAAAGTATTCCAACCATTTATAGAAGATTATTTGATTCAATAAGTGATGAAGAATTAAAAAAAGAAAAATATTTAGATTTCCTTAAAAATAAATGCAAATTAATCAATCCCGAAATACTAATTAATAAAATTTTATATGGAACTATAATTGAAAATGGAGGAAATGAAAATGAATCAAAAAGAATAGCTATTACTGGAAAAACAGAAAGTAATATTGCAGGAATCAATCAAAATGAACTATATTTTTCTAATACTGAAAATAAATTTATTTATTTAGATACTTTTAAAAAGATTTGTAAATTACTTGGTACAAATATCTCGAATTCTGCCAATAAACCAAATCTTTCAATTTATGAAAAAGAAACTAGTGATATAAAATTTAGTAATCAAATATTAACAAAATTAGAATTAAGCAATTTATTTACTTACATTAAAACAAAAATTTATTCACAGCCAAAATTCAATTTATTATTTAAAAATTTCTTTGAAAAATTTAATAAAGTAAGTGTAGAAAAGTTCAGCTCCCTTACTACCATTGGACAAGTAAAATTAATATTTAACATGATTAAATTATTGCAATGCAAAAGCGTCCAACAAACCGACTTTACTTATTTAGATTTATCAAAAAATGTAGGATTATTACGTTGTGGAAAAAATTTTAATTACGGAACTCGTTTAATTCAAACCTCTATAACTGGTTTATATGAAAAAGTAATATTTGAAGTGCCAAAAAATAATATAGGGTAGAAATATATTATGTCATTCAGAATAGTAAAAATAAATAATCGATGCAAATTAGAAGTACAATTAGGATACCTAGTTTGCCGAAATGATAAAGAGACGAGAATACTTCTTGATGAAATTTCATTACTTATAATTGAGAGTCAACAAGTTTGTATTACTACGGCTTTGCTATCTGAATTAATTAATCATAAAGTAAGGGTAATACTTTGTGACAATAAACATAATCCTCAATCCGAAATTCTACCATATCACGCTTGTTTTGATACTAGAAATAAAATAATTTCTCAAATTAATTGGTCTCAAAAAAGAAAAGATAAGCTTTGGAAATTAATTATTTACCAAAAAATTAGAAATCAAGCTATTGTTTTAAGTTATATTAAAGAAGAGAAAAATTATTCTTTGCTTAGACAATATCTCTTGGAAATTGAAGATGGAGATGTATCTAATAGAGAAGGATTAGCTGCAAAGCAATATTTCTATTCAATCTTTGGAAGAGGTTTTGATAGAAATAATGATTCTGATATAAGAAATATTTTTCTAAATTATGGTTATACATTATTATTGTCTTTGGTAAATCGTGAAATTAGTAATTGTGGATACTTAACAGCTTTAGGAATACATCATATAGGTAAAGAAAATCCATATAACCTAGGATGTGATTTTGTTGAACCTTTTAGACCGTTTGTAGATTTAGCAATTATTAAAGGCACTATTAATGAAAACAATTACAAATCAAAATTGATTGAGCTCTTAACTGAAGAAATTTCATCAAACTCTAATAATTCCATATTACAAAACGCAGTTCATGATTATTGTTTAAGTGCTTTTTCATTTCTAAATAATGAAAATGAAAATACCATAATTAATATAACTTTTAAAAATGAGCAATTATAGATATATGAGATCGATAGTAATGTTTGACCTTCCTACACTAACAGCAATAGATAAAAGGAATTATAGACAATTTGTGAAAGAACTAAAATCATCGGGGTTTATTATGTTTCAAGAATCAATTTACGTTAAACTATCTATAAATATATCATCTGTAGATTCAATGACTAAACATTTAAGAAAAACATTGCCCCCAAAAGGACAAATTGCTATATTAACTGTAACTGAAAAACAATTTAATTCAATAGAGTACTTATTAGGTGAATTTACATCTGATACTTTAGATTCAGATAAAAGAGTTATAGAATTATGAAAATTTTAAAGCACATAAAAATTGATAAAGAATTCAATTTTGATAGTAAAAATAATTTCACTTTATGTATAGAAAATCAAATTTTCTTCCGCTCCTTTATTTATTCACTTAAAAACCAAATTAATGAAGATTTAAATAATGATTTTATGCTTCTAGATAATAATAAAGAAATTAAATTATCTAAAGTAGCTTTTTTAATAGAGAATCCCTTATTTATTAATATAGATGATAAAAAAATAAATTTAGCTATACAAAAAGATCTATCATCAAAAATAAGTTTACCTCAAAAAGAAGAATATAAAATATTACAAAATGAAATATTTAAATATGTTTCTAACATAATATTAGATTTTCCATTACCATTGACTTATGATAATGATTTACCAATATTAAATTTACTTAAATTGCTTTCATTACAAATAGATGATAAATGTGAATCTTTTTTAGAAAATATGATTCTTAAAATTAAAACCATTTCTTTCCTATTAAACATCAAGTTATTCTTTTTTATCAATTTACATGATTATTTAACGCAAGAAGAATTTAAATTATTTACTAATGAACTTAAATCATTAGAAATCAGCGCTTTATATATTACAAATCATTATCCAAATTATAAAAATAACGAAGAATTTATTGTAAGAATAGACTATGACTTATGTGAGCTACATATTGAATAAAAAAACAATAATTAGTAAAATAAATTGAAAATAGTGAGAAATTAAGCCACTTTTGAGGTTTGAGACTATTGCTATTTCTAACTTAAGTCTCACTTCATAAACAGGATCAACATTACTAATAGGCGTTTGAGACTATTGCTATTTCTAACTTAAGTCTCACCCTATATATATTAAGGAGATTTTGCCCGGTGTTTGAGACTATTGCTATTTCTAACTTAAGTCTCACTTAGCTTTCAAAGTGCCATAAGCAGTTCGAGTTTGAGACTATTGCTATTTCTAACTTAAGTCTCACAGATTCACTTTATCTATTAATCAGGTTCTTGTTTGAGACTATTGCTATTTCTAACTTAAGTCTCACAAAATTAAAAATAATAGTAATAATAATAATGTTTGAGACTATTGCTATTTCTAACTTAAGTCTCACATGAATGGTTTTGAAAATGGACAACCAAAAGTTTGAGACTATTGCTATTTCTAACTTAAGTCTCACCTTAACAACAATATTATTATTTACAAGGGTGTTTGAGACTATTGCTATTTCTAACTTAAGTCTCACTAATTCGTTCGCTTTTAAAATTGTTTGCACGTTTGAGACTATTGCTATTTCTAACTTAAGTCTCACTTTCCTATTCAATATTGCTTTGGATCTATTGTTTGAGACTATTGCTATTTCTAACTTAAGTCTCACATAAAGGTTTTTCTAATTCATTCCATTTATGTTTGAGACTATTGCTATTTCTAACTTAAGTCTCACAATCTTCTTGTAAGAAATCAAACAACTCAGTTTGAGACTATTGCTATTTCTAACTTAAGTCTCACGATTCGTCAGAGGGTATTCTTCTTTTAATTGTTTGAGACTATTGCTATTTCTAACTTAAGTCTCACCGAAAAAAACTTGGCAAAAATTCGATTGTGTTTGAGACTATTGCTATTTCTAACTTAAGTCTCACCCATATTACACATTACACACCGCACATTGTGTTTGAGACTATTGCTATTTCTAACTTAAGTCTCACATTATACTTAAATGGATAACTACCAATTGCGTTTGAGACTATTGCTATTTCTAACTTAAGTCTCACTTCTCTACACATTCCACACAACACTATTGTGTTTGAGACTATTGCTATTTCTAACTTAAGTCTCATAACTAATTAATTAATAATTAAATGCTTATTTTAATTATTAATATTTTAAAATGGTTAAAATAAGCTTTTAATCTTAATTCTAATTTTAAATATTTTTTTCAAAGAATTCAAAATTCAAAAATAAGTTTAAAGTTATCTAATTTTTATCTATACTTCAACCAAAGATTTTGAATTACATGACGTATATTATTTCTTGTTGAGTCAGGGGAAATTACTTCAAACAATGATCCATATTGTAAAGCCCAATAAATAATAGCTTTTTCATCACATTTAACTGTAGCAATATAACAGTCATCAGAAACTTTTTCTATTCTAGCGTTTTTACCAAACCATTCAAAAATATATGTAAAACAATTTCTAGATTCAAATCTTATTTTAGCTTCAACAACATCTCCACCAAATATATAGATATGTTCAGAAAGATACTTACCAATATTAAAATTATCACCAAATCCAATTATTTTATTTAAAGGTTTAACACTAGAATCATTAACTATTTTAATATCTTTCATATATTCTATTCTAAAATTTGAAACATTATCATATTTTTCATAATTAGCAAGTAAATAATATTTACCATAGTTATTAACTAAAAAATAAGGATTGACTTTATAATATTTGCCTTCTCTTTCTTTTAACAAACCATTTATATCATATTGAAGATATTTAAAAGTTATTTTTTTCTTTTCTTTAATAGCCTCAGAAAGAATCTCAATATTTAAAAAAATATCAGCATTATTAGATCTAGTAGAATCAACAGATTTATCAATATAATCATGATTTTTTCGATTATTAACACTTAATAAGGTTTGAAGTCTTTGTATTAAAGATTTAGCCATATTGCTTGTTAAAGTTTTAGCAGATAAAATACTATCAGCTAAAAATGTCATCTCACTTGGATCAATCAATCTTGAATATAAAGCAAAACCAAAACCACCTTCTTTTTTATTAACATCATATCCTAAAGAATTTAATAATTCCAAAGAATCACCAATCGCTTTTCTTTCAACAGTTAATTGATATTTATCTTCTAAAAACTGAGCTATTTCCCTTTGGGTTAAAAAATGATTTTCATCAGTATATTCTTTAAGAATCTCTAATATACATAAAGTTAAGGCTTTCTTTTTATTCATTTTCTAATTTCTCCTTAATATTATTATTTCACAACTCAGTGTACAAAAAAAAGGACTATTAATTAGCAATTAAAAAATATATAATTAAATTAAATTTCAAATTAAAATAAACAAGCATCGATAATAATATACATATTTATCCCAACTTTTTTAAACCAATAAGAAAACAACATTAAATTTAATATATTTTGAAAAAAAGTCTTTTATTTTGCTACTAATTAGTATATACTAATAAAGCATTTGGAGGAATACCCAAGAGGCTGAAGGGGCGGGCTTGGAAAGCTCGTAGACAGTAACATGTGCAAGGGTTCAAATCCCTTTTCCTCCGCCATGTATATTATTAATAATAAAGAGTCGATATATATCGGCTCTTTTTCTTTTATAAATAAAAAATTTATTAATAAAACTTCTTTATCTATGAAAATATATTTTTAAATTAACTTAAAAACAATAACAAAATAAAAAGGTGCTATTAACAGCACCTAAATTTATTTATTATTAGCTTCGTTAGAAACATTTGTAGCATCACTAGTGTTAGTTGCATTAAGATTATCATTTGCTTCAATGAGCTTCTTAAGCTTTTCTAATTGACGTGATTTTCTAGAATTACGCTTATCAACTTTATTAGCATAGTGATAAATAAAGATTAAAAACAAGCACATTGCTAATAGGCAAATAATTGATCCTAAAACTCTGAAATCAATCATGTTTTTCCAACCTAAGAAAGTTGTAAAATTCTTTTGAGCTTGATAGATAGGATTATTAGCTAATTTTCCAGGTCCATTAAAAGCATAGACACCTAAAATACAGATAGCTAAGCCACCTAACCAAATAAGACCTACTACTATATAAGCGATAATTTCTCTAACTTTTGAATACTCTTTTTTCATCCTTATTTACTTTGATTATCAGCAGCTACTTTAGCTTGATTAATTTTATTTTGTTCAATCACCTTTTTTTCAAATTCAACTAAATCATTGTGAACTTTGTTAAATATTCTTAACCAAGCATCACGATAACCAGGAATTAAAGGTAAGAAAATAGATTCGAAAGCTTGCATAACTTGACCCATGTTACTTCCTTCAGGAATCTTTCTAGAACCATCAAAGAAGTGGAAAGAGTCTTCCATTCTTCTAATAGAATCTAAGAAGATAACATCAGTGGATTTATTGTGGGCTCTTAAAAAGGAGAAGAAACCAACAACTCTATTCATTTCATTAGAAATAAAAGCACAGGATGGATCAACTTTAGGATCAAAACCAGGTTGAGTAGAAGGATCAACACCAGTCTTTTCTTTTTCTTGAGCAATATAAGTTCTTACTGCATTGTTATATTCAGCAAATTTAACATTGAATAAAGAAGCAACAGCTCTAAAAGCAACTGATCTATAGAAAGGATCATCAGTCTTAACTAATTCTTCTAATTCAGGTTCTAAGCTTCCTTCTTTCTTAAAAGTAGCAATAAAACCTAAACAAATATCAGAAATAGTTTCATGTAAACCAATAATATAGTCAACTAATTGGAGTAATAAGGAAGATTCAACAACAACCTTATCGTTTTCAACTTTAACAATACGAGAATCTTCACCATAAACATCATCGTAAAGTTCATGAACTTGCTTAGAAATTTTTTCACCAATTGTTAAAGAAGCATCTTCTTTTGATGGTTGCTTTGAGTTATTTTGGCAAAATAAAGCAAATGGAGATTTTTCTTCAATTAAATGAGAAAACATATTCTTTCTTTGCTTATAAATATCTAAATTATAGCCTTTTTCTTTATCATTAGCAGGTAAAACATACTCTAAAGTATCTCTAATGATTACCCCTAATTCATAAATGGCCATAACATATCTTGATTGTTCGTTCATGTTTTAATATATCCTCCTTAGCAAAAGTGCTTTTCTATATACTTATTAATTATAATATCTTTTTTTTACTATAACAATAATTACTTAATTAATTTGTTATCTTTATCAAGAACAAAAGGTCTAATATCAGAAACTTTATTAACAATATGTTTTGCTAATTTTAATACTCTTTCATCCCCATTAGCCATAGCAAAAGAATTATTAAAATTATCAAAAAGCGGGATATCATTTTCAGAATCACCAACAATAGCCACTTCATCTTCTTTAATATTGTTTAATTTAATATATTCTTTTAAAGTAATAGCCTTATTAGCTTTTATAGATGTTATTTCTAAACCAATGGATGTCGCAGAAATCGTCAATTTATCTTTATATTTGTCTTTTAAAGCAAAAGAAATTTCACTAGCCTTCTTTTTAGCGGACTTAGAAATACCTACAATTGGTTGCAATTTAAAAACTTTTCCTTTAGCAATAGCAGAAACTAATTGTCTTTCAGAAACAATATATTTTTCCTTATAAGCCATAGAAAACAAATTAATAAAGACTCCAGCATAGGGAATTAAAGAATCTTTTCTTACGACAGATACTTTTAAATTAGGGGTATCATCAAAAACCAAAAAACCTAAAACATCATAATTAGCCTTTAAATTCAAATAACAATCAAACAAGATTTCTCTAGGAATCGGCTTAGATTTAATAAATTTATGGTTTTCATAAATAAAACCACCATTACATCCAATAATTGCTAAGTCAATATTGCATTTTTTACTAACTTTTAAAGGTAATCTATAATCACGCCCAGTAATTAAAACAACTTTTCCCCCAGCCGAATGAAAATCAATAAGAAATTTTTTATTAGATTTATCTATCAAACTAAGATATCTTTTAGGATAAAATAAAGTACCATCTAAATCAGTTGCTAAAAGTTTAATCACAAAAATATTATAGCAAGAAAAAAGAGCTATTAACAAAATAGCTCCGTAAATTAACTATTCTATTTCAATAACACCATAGGTGCCATCTTCTCTTTTATAAAGAATAGAACGTTTATTAGTCTTAGAATCAAGATAAATAAAGAAATCGTGATCAAGAGCATCCATTCTAGTTAAAGCTTCATCAATATCCATTGGAATTAAACTAAGAGCTTTTCTTTTTACAACACGGTCAATAGAAGGTTCTTTTTCCGATTCAATTACATCTAATAAAATATCTTTAGCAATAGAATTTCTCTTTTGAAGTTTTAAAACTTGAGTTTTCATTTTTCTCATTTGACCTTCAAGTTTATCAACAACTAAATCTAAAGCTGCATAAGCATCTTTTTGATTTGTCACTTTAGCTCTTAAATAAATATCGTCAGCTTTTATTGAAACTTCAACAATTTGAAAAATCTTCACAAGAGAAAAAGTAACAATGCATTTTACATGTTTGCCATCAGCAAAATACTTTTCCATTTTAGATAACTTGCTTAAAGAATAATCCTTTAAAGCCTTGGTTACCTCCACGCCGTGACCTACAAATTGATAATTCATGATTGAATTTTTTCCTTTCATCAAGGGTTACCCCTATTTCTAATCTAATTATAGCATAATTGTAAGCCCTTAACTAGATTAATAAAGAAAATTAACACTTAATTTTTTATTCGTTTGAAGCGTCTTTTTTCAAAATATCTTTATATAATTCAGGACGACGATCACGATAAATTCCCCAGTTTCTTCTCTTTTGACCAATTTCATCTAAATCAAAAGAGTGAATAAGAATCTCTTCTTGATCCCTACTAGCTTGTTCAACAATATTTCCACATTCATCAGCAATAAATGAAGAACCAAAGAATGTCATTTGGGAATTTGTTTCCTTTTCTAAACCTATACGATTTGAAGCAACAACAGGCATAATATTTAAAGCAGCCTGGCCAATCATGGCATTTCTCCAATGAGCTGAAGAATCAAAAGGTAAAACAGGTTCACTACCAATAGCAGTTGGGAAAAGAAGGTATTCAGCACCCTTTAAAGCTAGAATTCTACCAGTTTCTAAAAACCATTGATCCCAGCAAATTCCAATACCTAAATTACCATACATAGTTTTAAATACCTTAAAACCAGTATCACCAGGAGTAAAATAGAACTTTTCTTCATAACATTCACCAGTTGGAATATGAGTCTTACGATATAAACCTAAATCAGTACCATCAGCATCAAAAACAACAATTGAATTATAAAAAACATTATTTGCTCTTTCGAAAAAAGAAACAGGTAAAACAACCTTATACTTTTTTGCAAGCATCTTAAAATAAGATAATGTTTTACTACTTCTATATTCCTCTGCATAATCAAAGCGAGAATAGTCTTCAATTTGACAAAAATAATTTCTTTCAAATAATTCTTGAAGCAAAATAACATTAGCACCTAATTTACTAGCTTTAATAATAATAT
>ERZ808262.203-NODE-203-length-41435-cov-7.172354_pt1 | contig 41435 bp, 31 predicted proteins | sample MGYA00520895_ERZ808262 | MGnify/ENA primary metagenome ERZ808262 (study PRJEB31516, sample SAMN03275588) | gut metagenome | biome: mammalia-associated habitat; material: feces | host: Papio cynocephalus | place: Kenya | collected 2012-08-02 ... | reverse complement strand
GTAATTTTCATACACCCTCCATAATTAAGTACAAATTTTGGGGTGCATATCGAAATTACTTATTTTTTATAATTTTAGATTAGGAAACTCTTTTCATTTTATATCCGACATTAACTTGCGTGCGAATATATTTAGAAACTTTTCTATCAGTTTTAAGTTTATTCCTTATACCACATACAAACACTCTTAATCCATTATAATCTTGTCCATCTTTTCCCCAAATATTATCGATTATGTAATCGTAGGTTAATACTTTATCTAAATTATTAGCTAATAGAGCTAAAATTTTATATTCTAAATTTGTTAAGTGTATCTCTTTATTTTTAATTTTTACTAAACGCTTATCATAATCAATTGTTAAATCACCATTTTTAAATGTTTCATGATGTTCCTCATTTAACATTTTTAATTGATTATTTACTCGAATTTTAAATTCAAAGACATTAAAAGGTTTAACTAATAAATCATTAGCTCCAGCATTAAAAGCAATAATTTTACTCTCAATATCATTACGACCAATAAGTACTAAAATAGGTAAGGTTGAACTATAATCTCTAAACTTTTTAATAATTTCAAGTCCAAAGCCATTATTAGAAACAATATCAACGATTAATAAATTAATTATATCTTTAATACAATAATTCATGGCATCAAAAGGATTATTAGTAATGATAACATTATAAGTATTAGAATCTAATAAATTTTTCAATTCCTTAGCACTATCTTTATCATTAGATAAAATTAAAATAGAAATGTTCTTCATAAAAAGATTATACCATATTATATAAAGAATTAATAATATTTTAAAAAATACGATATAATCAATATTATTTTAAAATATTAAAATTAATATAATCTTTCTTTTTTTAATATCAAAGGATAAAGACCAATAATAATTGGAATTAAGCAAGTTTCAATTAGTGAAGCTATTATACTAATAGCAAAACTAAATAAATATAAAAAATCGTTAAAATTAGTTAATGAACCAAATAAAGGAATAAACATTAAAAATAAATTGATTATACTAAAAATTCCATATATTAAAGAAGCGATTGCTAAAATTATTCCTACAATTATCAAGCATTTTAAATATTTCTTTTCTCTTTTTTTATTTTCTAAAACTAAAAAAATAAAATAAATTATTGATAAAACCGAACTAATAATAAGTGGAATAAGAGTGAAATATGTAAAATTTAATCGTATAATGTCCAAAATAATTGGAATAATAAAATTACAAATTAGTAAGCATAATACACCATAAAATAGATAATAAAACTCGTTTTTACCTTTATTAAAATAATTAGCCATAAAAATATAAAAGCAAATATTTATGACATTGCTTATGATTGTTTGAATGTCATAATTATTATGATAATAAACAATTGTAAATAGATTATAACAAAAAGTGATTAACATCAAAGTTGCTAATAAATACGAAGTAATCATAGCAAATTTTGCAAAATTATATTGATTAAAATTTCTAAAATTTATTTTTTTCATATTAAATATTATAGCAAATCATTGTAATTCATTCAAAACATTGCTTATGTTTTGAATGATATCACTAGATAAAACACTATTCTCATTAATAGTTAAAATAGCTAAATCACTAGCTCTACCTAATATATAAGAAGCAAAAGCAACACTCTTTATTAAATTTTTACTTTTAGCTATTAAACCTAATGTTATCCCACTTAAAACATCTCCACTTCCACCCTTAGCTAAACTAGGATTCCCATTAATGTTATAAATTACATCTTCACCATTACTTATTATACTAATATTACTTTTTACATTAATAATTAAATTGTACTTTTTAGCAAAATTCTTAATAATTTGTATTTCATCTTTTAAAATTTCATTTATAGTTAAATTAGTTAAGCGAGAAAATTCCATTAAATGTGGTGTTAAAATAACTTCACATTGATGATTTTTTAAAATATCTATTCCATATTTTGCTAATGAATTTAATCCATCTGCATCAATAACTAATCTCTTTTTATAATTTTTTAATAAGTAAGTAATTATTTTATAAACATCTTTACTAATTCCTATTCCCATTCCAATAGCAATCGAATCATAATTTAATAATTTATCTAAATTTTTTTTATCAAATTTTATAAATCCATTATGATCTTTAAAACAAATATATGTGTTTTCTAAATATTTCATAGAATAAAATATTAATAATGATTTTGGAACACAAATAGTTGAATAACCAGCTCCAACTAAAAGTGTCGCTAAAGCATTATCTGATAGCAAAATAGATCCTAAATAATTTATGCTTCCTCCAATTAAAGCACATCGACCATAATTACCTTTATTTGAAATTTTTTCTCTTTTTGGAATATAATTAATATAATCATTTTTTTCAAAAACCCCTTCAAAATAAGGTTTTTTTATAGATGTTATACCAATATGAACAACCTTAAGCTTATCGTAATAACTAGGACCTTTATTTAATAAAAGACCTTCTTTAATAAATTCTACAGTAAATAAATAATTAGTTTTAAATGCTACTCCCATTATTTCCCCAGTAGTCCCATTTATTCCACTAGGTATATCAATACTTATTTTTAGTCCTTGTTTACTATTTAACGTTGTTATAATTTCAAAATATGGATTTTCAATATTCTTATTTAATCCAATTCCAAATATAGCATCAATATATACATCATAATTATCATTTAAAGATGAAACAAATTTTCCTAAATATTTATTTTTATTTATTAAACATTCGTTAGAATACTTGCTATTAATATCTAATATAGAAACATTATATCCATTATTAAATAATTTTCTAGCAATAACATAACCATCTCCACCATTACCACCATTACCAACAACTATTAAAATTTTAAGACTTTTATTAATAATTTTAACTATTTCATCATATATTTTTTCCCCAGCCAATTCCATAAGTTCTAACGATGAAATACCATTATTAATAGTTAATAAATCACTCTTTTTTGCCTCTAGACTTGTTAAAACATATTCCATATTTTAATTATAATTAACTTTTTTTATTTTTAATATGCCTATTTATAAATTTAATCATCCAATCTATTAGATAATATAAAAAAGGAATAAATATAATTGAACTAACTATGTAGCCAACTTCCTTATAAGTATAGGCTTTAAAAACATTCATTTTAAAAAAATCATCAAATATTAATTGAATTTGCTCTAATGATGAGTTTGCAGTCTTTAAATAATTTGGATTTAAAAATACATCACTAAAACCAAACATTAATAAAATAGATAACGAAACTCCAATTATAAAAACAAATTTAGTATATTTATTAAATGGTCTACAAATTTCAAATAAAATCATTAAACCAGCTAAGGTAATATTAATTGTTACTAAACTAGATAATTCCTGAAATTTTAAAAAGTAATTTAATATTATTACTAAAAATGATGATATAGTCATAAATATGCCATATTTTAATGATTTTAATAAAACAACTTTTATAAACTCGCCCTTAAGTGGCTTTAAGTTATGATTTTGTAAAGATAATAAAAAACCACATAAGGCAATTGAAACAAATTCATAAATATATATTGATTCTATTTCAATTATTAAACCATTTTTATTAAATATAGATAAAAACGAAAATAACCCAATAAATATCGACTTAGTTAAAAATAATAATAAAGACCTTTCTATATTAGAAACAACTCTCCTTCCTTCTAAAAAAGTTAAAGGAAGATTAGAAAAATCATCATCTAGTAAAATAACATCACTTACACATTTACTTGATTGGGCCCCACTATTTAAAGATATACTGCAATTAGCTTCTTTTAAACTTAAGGTATCATTAACTCCATCTCCAATATAACCAACAACTTTTTTATCATTAATTAAAGAATGAACAATTTCATATTTTTGTTCAGGAGTAGCCCTTGTAAAAATTGTATATTCATTAGAAAGATCTTTTATTTTATTTAATTGAACATTTTCTAAAGAAATTGCTTTATCATAATTTTTTATTCCACAAACTTTAGCAATTTGTTTAACTGTTTCTAAATTATCTCCACTAATTATTTTTATATCAATATCTAAATTATAAAAATAATTAATCGTGTTTATAATTCCTTTTCTTAATTTATCTTGTAAAACTATAATGCCAATTGGCAAATCATTTAATTTAACACCTAAAACACGATAGCCTTCCTTAGCATAATTATCCACTTCTAATAATATTTTTTCATTATTTTTAAAAAGAATATCTGGAGCACCTAGATAATAAGAATCATTATTTAATAAAGTTGTAATAGAATATTTTTTACTACTATCAAAATGAACGATATTTTTTATTTCGTTAATATTAGTTTTACTACCAAAATAATCTAGTAAAGCTAAATAAGTTTTATTTTCTTCATTATTAAATTTTAAAATAATCGGCATTATATTTTTTAAATCTAAATTAGTAAAATTTATATAGTTTTTAACTACGAAATTTTGTGTAGTTAAAGTACCAGTTTTATCTAAACACAAAGTATCAACTCGACTTAAGTTTTCTACTGCATATAATTCTTGTATCATAACCTTCTTCTTATATAAATTAACAATCGATTCAGATAAAGAAATTGACGATAAAAGAATCATACCAATAGGTATCATACCAACGATTGTTGCTCCGCATTTTGTAATTATATCTAAAGTAAAAACAAAGTGTTTTCCATCTTCTCCAACATAGTAAATTTTTAATCCAACTAAAATTACAATTGGTATTAAAAACATTACTAAATATTTAATTATTCTATTTATATTTGAAATTAGTAAGCTTTTTTTCTTTTTTATGTTATTAATTTTATCTTCTAAATTTGAAACATATGTATCGTTACCGATTTTTATTGCTTGAGCATAACATCTACCATAACTTATAAAACTACCCGATAATAGTATATCGCCTTCAATCTTTTTTAAAGCATTACTTTCACCAGTAATCATGGATTCATTGACAAAACAATCTCCATGAATAATCTTACAATCACAAGGCAATTCGTTTCCGTTTTTTAACAATAAAATATCATCTAAAACAATATCATTAATATCAATAACTTTTTCTAATCCATCTCGAATAACACTAATTTTATTAATACTAACAATTTTCATTTTTTTAATAACGCTTTTACTCACTTCACTTGAAATGATCGAAGTTAAAGCATTTAAAAAAATAACAATTAAAAAACCATATTTAGTAATACTTATTACTTTATTTCCACTCGGATAAAGATTTTGAAATAAAGCAAATATTATTACTAAAACATATAAGATAATATTAAAAAAAGTAAAAAAACTCTCAAATATAATTCTTAAATGAGATTTTCCTACTCTTTTATTTTTTTTATTTACTAAACCATTTTTCTTATATAAATTTACTTCTTCTTCACTTAATCCTTTTTGATAATTCGGATTAACTCTATGAAATTGGCTATCTTTATATTTTTTCATAAAATAAATAGGTTTAGTATAATATAACTAACAAATTTATTTTACGTGAACTGCTCTTTCTTTGCCACTTTTTTCATCATTAACGACATCAAAAGTAACTTTTTGGCCTTCTTTTAAACTTCTATGTCCACTACCTTCGATTCCAGTAAAATGAACAAAAATATCTTTTTTTGTTTCATCAGAAACAATAAAGCCATAGCCCTTTGCATCATTAAAAAATTTTACAACACCAGTCATATAAAAATGCTCCTTTGGTTGATTAACAACTATTATGATTAAATCATAATGCGAAGCGGTTTTCAATTTATTTCGATGTAAACTAAAAAAATTTACTTCTTTTGACTTTTACAGTGATAATAATTGACATGTTTAATAAATTTACACTTTCAATTAAAATATTTCAAGTAATCTTAATTTTTGTGATTTATTAAGATATTGATTATTTTTTATAGCATTATACAAATCTTCAATATTTGATTGTTTTGATATCTCATCTAGAACCTTATATTTATCATCAGTACTTATAACAATTGTATATAAAATGCGTTGTAATATTTTACTTATTTCTATGAATCGATTAGTTATATTGAATGATATTTCAATTAAGTATGTTGACTCATTATCTACTTCAATTTCAAATTTTAAATTATCAGCATATAGAATTTTGTAATTTTCATAATTTTTATTATTTTTATAGACTTTAATATTTGCAGTTTCAATATCGACATAATCAAAAGTAAATATTCTATTATGATGAAAAACTTGATTAGAATTGTTAAAACTAATAGATAATTGCAATGTTTTATAATCAATTACGTTATTTTTAAAATATGTTTTCGATATATTTTTATTTTCATCTTCATAAAGAGTTAAAGATCCATTCCCAATAGATGTTATAAGCATTAATTTATTAGGATTTGATACTTCATTATATTTGAGCTTGTCATGATTTAAAGATATAAAAGAACCAGCCTTAACTAAATATGGCATGCTTTCTAATGTTCGTGCAAAAGTTATTTCTTTATCTTTTTTCTCTTCATAAATATCGTGAGTAAAAAAATCAAAATATCTTCCTTTTGGAACATAACCTTTCACTAATGCATAGCCATCTTTATTTAATGGAGTAGTAATTGGAATAATGAAACCATCTTGAGCAAAAATATATTCATTTGGATACTTGTATGACTTCTTTTTATTCGAATTTTCATAATATAATGGTTCTATTAAAGCTAGTCCTTCTAGATGTGTTCTATAACTATAAGAATATAAGTAAGGAATTAATCTATGTCTTAATCGTAAAAAATCCATAGCGATATCTCCACATCCATTTAAAAAATACCAAGGTTCTTTACTTATTATTGGCATATTGGAACTATGTAATCTATTAATTGGCGAAAAAACTCCAAATTGAACAAATCTAGTATAAAGTTGATAATCGAGTTTGCCACCAAAATGCCCACCAATATCATGACTCCAATATGTATAGCCAACATTGCTAGATTTTGAAGTAAATTCACTAATATATTGCAATGTTTTCCAACTAGAAATAGTATCTCCAGAAAATCCAACTGGGTATCTATTTGAACCTATACCTGCATATCTAGAAAGAATTAAACCTTTATCATGATTATAGGCATTATCTAAATAATGATAATGATTTAAACTCCATAAAGGATCTAATCCTTCTACTTTTGAACTTGTTCCTTGTTGCCAATCTATCCAATAAAAACTAACACCATCGTTTTCATATGGCTTATGAATTATTTTAAAATAATTATTGATAAAATTATCATCTGTAATATCAAACTTAATTTGTTCTCCGCTTTTTACATCTTTACCCATAGCCAAGGCAAAATCGTTATAACAATCTTCAAACCATCTAATTCCAAGAGCAGGATGAAGGTTAATGGTAACATGAAATCCTAGATTATTAATTTCTTTTAAAAAGCCTTTATAATCAGGGAATAAGTCCTTATTCCAAGTGTATCCTGTCCAGCCATCTTTTCCACCATAAAAAGGAGTGTTACGATGCAATTCTTCTATATGCATCGCTTTATCTAAATTATTAGAATTATAATGCCAATCCATGTCAATTGTAGAAACAGTAATTGGAACATTATGATTAATAAATTTATATAGCGTAGACATATATTCTTTGTCATTATATTCATGATATCTACTCCACCAATTACCAAATGCATATCGAGGAAGTAAAGGAGTATAACCAGTTAATTCAAAAAGAGCTTTTAATGCTTCTCTATAATTATGTCCATATGCGAAAACATAATAATCCTCATGATCTTTTAAGGCACTTTTTAATTTACCATCATCATCTAATATCAAGCTTTTACTATCATCAATGACACTAACCCCACTTAATGAGGCAACACCATTATCTAATTTTATTTCAGTATTGCCCTTTCTATCAAATCCAACAAAATATTTGCCATCATAAGCATCTAGAGTTCTATAAGTACCCTTAAGATTGCCTTCATTATCTAAATAAATTTTTCTATTTTTTATCAAAATAAAAGAATCAATTATTGAAACAGAATTAATTAACACTAATGTAACTTTGTTAGTTTTTACTTTAATATGAAAATCATCTGATTCTAAAATTTCAAACTCTGGAACTATTTTATTTCTAAACCAAATTGATTGAGTGGCTTTATCATTAAAAATCTTATCTTTTGATTTTTCAATACGAAATAATTCATCAAATAAAACTGTAATGCGATAATTTTGCCAATAAATAAATGAGTCAGCTTTACTTTTAGGGTCTGTTTTAGCTATTAAGTGTCTATCTAACATAATTTTTTTCCTTTAAGATATTTTAACAATTTATTTATCTTTTTATACTTATTTACATTAAAAAATAATTATATTTTGAAATTTTAAATTATAAAGATCATAAAGTTAAGTAAAATTTAATAAACAATTCTTATACTTTTAAGTTAAATGAATTTTTTACAAATATCTTAAGTAATGTTATTAAAGTAATTAAAAATTAATTAAGTTAATTTAGGTTATTAAATTACTTAGGTAAGACTCAATAAAATTAATAATAAATAAATTTTGTAACACTTTCGACATTAAATGTTAAAATTATAAAAGATTATATTAATTAAAGGAGATTGAAAAATGAGAAAAAATTTAGGTTCAAAACCATATTTACTTCCTGAAACTGTTTCAATAATCGCTACTTATAATAGTGATAATAGTGTTAACATTATGAATGCTGCTTGGTCTATGATGTCTGATTATGATAAAGTTACGCTATGTTTAAGTAAAACACATTTAACTACAGAAAATATTCTTCGTAATAAAGATTTTACAATTAGTGCAGGAACAAAAGATACTGTCGCTAGTTGTGATTATGTTGGCATTGTTAGTGGAAAAGATGATGTAAATAAATTTAAAAAATCAAAATTTAGTATAACTAAAAGTGAATTCGTTAATGCTCCAATTATTAATGAACTTCCATTAGCTTTAGAATGTCATCTATTAAGTTATGATGAAAAAAGTGAGATTTTAGTTGCTAAAATTATTAATGTTTCTGTTGATGAAAAAATCATTAATAAAGAAACTAGTAAAATTGATATTTCTAAAGCTCATATATTAGTTTTTGATCCTACTAGTAATAACTATTTTGAATTAGGAAACGTTGTAGCTAAAGCTTTTAATGAAGGAAATAAATTAAAATAATTATTTATTTTTAAAATTAATTTTATTTTTAATTATTTCTTTTGTTTTACTTGTCTCATTAATTAAATTATCTTTAGCATAATTTAAAGTTAAAGATATAAATTTTTTTGTAACCTTTTTTATAAATATCTTACTTTCTTTATCTAGAGCATTATATGTTTTAACTAAATTTAATAAATTATTCCTTATATCTTCTACTCTTAAAATATTGTTATTAATAATAATAGAATAAAGTAAAGAAACTAATCTTTTTTTCGTTTCATCATCATAAGAAAGTAACCATTTATTTATAGCTTTATCAAAAATATAAGCACCACTAGTAATACTAGTTAAGATATCAAAATTATTATCTTTAATTATCCAATTAAAGACGATATGTTCCATAATTGTAAAACCCTTAGCATTAATAACTTTAAAATCTTCACTTTCTTCCATAATCATTCCAAATATAGAAAATTCAGGAACATATTTAATAATTTTATATTTACGTTCTTTATATTTTTTAGATTTAAAAAATACTTCTTTAAACCCAGGTCCATCATAAGAATAAATATGTATAATATGTTTATAAATATATTTATATGAATTAATTGCACTATAAACTGCTAAATTACCACCTTTAGAATGACCACCAACATAAATTATCTTATTTAAATATTTATATGAATTATTTAAATAAGATAAAGCATCACATTGAGAAATAAGTGGATAAGAATAAGATAAATTTAAATCTTCTTTCCATCCATATATTGTAGTATCAGTCCCTCTAAAACTAACAAAAGAAAATAAGTCCTTATAATGAAATAAAACCCCGCAAAACTGCTCTTCTTTTTCTAAATTATATAATCTAATAAAATTACTAACTTCAATATCTTTATATCGATTAGAGCTTTTTAATGCTATTAAAAATTCCTTCTTTTCATCATAATTACTTAAATGATAATTATTTTCATTCAATAATAATTCATTTTCAATAGAACTTATTTTCACTCTTTTAGAATTAATATTAATTGATTCAAAATTATAATACGCTAAATAAGAAAAGACTAATCCATCAACATCATGAAAAGATTGCTCTATAAATGACTCTTGATTACTCTTTAAATAATCAATAATATTCCCATACTTTTCTTTTTTTATCATAATATTATTTTATATAATTTTATTTATTAATTATATAAAATAAATAAAAAAGCTATTAAAGAAATTAAACTTCTAAAATAGCTAATTTATAAAATTAAGTTAAAATAATCTATTCAATCACTTCAATTGTTTCATTTAATACATCAACTCTAAATCTAGATTTATAATATTCATCACGAATACCAATTTTTGCTTTTACTTTTTTACCTTCATATTTTTCTAAGAATTCAACATTAGAAAAACTACCTGAATATACACTTATAAATACTTCATTATTATCTAAATCAATCATTTTAGCAGTCTTTGAATAACTACCATCATTTATACCAACAATGAAACTACATTCAAAAACTTGACCAGAAATATTTTCTTTAGATAACTCACTATAATTATTATATAAATCATTAACAGTTACTGTTTTAAATGTATAATTTAATTCTTTTTTAGTAGTTGTATAATATTTTAAATTTGCATCATTAAGACTACGATCTCCAGAATCTTGAACCTTATAAGTACCTGTATAAATTACTTCTTGCCCAATTTCAAGTTCAGTAGATAAACTTTCATTATTTGGGGAAACTAAGATTGTATTTGTTCCATCATTAATATAATATACACCTTTATTTCCAGCTTTAGATTTCCAAGCATATCCAACTACTATACCTTTAATACTAACTTCTTTATTAGCTAAACTATCACTATTATTATAAATATCATTAATATTAGTAGTTATAATATTACTAGGACTAATAACATTAAAGACTTTACTTACACTAGCTTCTACTCCATTTAAACTAGCTTTAAAAGTCACATTTGCACTACCTTCTTTAGATTTAATTATAATTTTATTGTCACTATTAATGTCAATAATTGACGTATCGCTACTTGTTATATTAATTTTACAATCTTTATACATTGAAGAAGAATCGAAACTAACTTGATTATCTAAAGTAACATCATTATTACTATAAAAATATTCAGTATTAACACTATTACTAATAGTAACTGCTGCACCTTTAGCGATATCTAAATCAGTTTGTTTATAAACTTCATTAACTTCTAAAGGAATAATACGATAATAGCTATTATTACTAGCGCATTTAGCATTATAAATAGCAATAACTACATTATGATATTCATCATCATCAAATTCATCAAGCCAAGCATAGTCAGACCCGTTATTATTTGTATAAACATAAGTAGAACCAACTCCAATTGGATCATATAAATAGTAATTTAAATATCCTGGTTCCTGAGATTTTTTAATTTTGGCATGAACATTATAAACGTTACTAGTAATATTAATATTTGTAGGAGCAACAGTTATATCATATAAATCAACATTTTTAACTAAATCTTGATTTATTTTATTAGTTGTTAAATTATCATTACTAACTATTTTTGCATTAGTTAATTGTCGACTTCCAGTGTATCCAGCTTTATTAGCATATTCAATTTCTGTTCCTAATATGTAAGTTGTATAAGTTGCTTGTAGAGTTATTTTATTTCCAACTTTAACATTATCAGTAACATATTTATCGTAAATTAATATTGATCCAGTATCATCAAATAGATAAAAACAATCAATTTGATCATTATATCTAGTTCCATTTGGATCACTATCAGTTTTTGAACCTAATAATTTCTTTTTATACCCAACTACTCCACTAACAACTACTTTCTCACCAACATTGTTATTATCTTTTAATGTTTTAATATCATAACTATTATCAACTAATTTAACATATAAAGTTAAATTAGCTTTTACTTTTTGATTATAATCATAGACTTTATTATATTCTTCATCTAGATAAAAATTTTCTACTTTTTTATAATCATACTCTGTTAAGTAAAAGTATCTAAATTAATTAAGCTTCCACCTTTAGCTTCATAAAGATAAGATTCGCCATCATTATAAACAAGTTTTATTTGATAGATAGTATTTGTATCAATTATTTCTTGATTTTGACAACTAGTAACAATACTTGCTCCTAGTAAAATAGAAGCAACCCACAAAACATTAGATTTTTTCATTTTTTTCTCCTTAAAAAATGTAATCTTCGTTATTTTGGGGGTATCCGATTACCAAAGTATTCTATATAAAAACTCAGCTAAAATAAAGTATTTTTTATAATTTTACAATTGTTTTACAAATTTAAATCTTTATTATTGACTAAAAAATCTTTAACAACATCTTTAATTATAAAGTCATTATATTCTTTATAATCAAGCCATCTAGAATTATTATTTTTATCGGTAAATTCAGCAATATAACTAATTGTTCCAATATAATAATATCCATCATTACTAATAAGTGCTTCATCATATAAATAATAAACTGCATTATTTGAATTAATTAAATAATTTAGCATCGATTTATTGCATTTAATAATCGAAATTGAATTAGAAAAAGGACAAACTTTCACTAAATCACTCTCTTTAAATTCTCCTTTATTAACTGCACTTCTAATTCCAGCAAAATTATGGACTCCAATATTAATTTCTTTATTATCAAACTTTTCTTTATTATTATTTATAAACCAGACAATAGCTTGAGAAACAATGTAAGTAAATTCATTTTTAGAATAATAATTATTAAAATTATAAATTACTCCATTTATATCTCCGATTTCATCCTTATATTTAAATAATAAATTATCAATATTAGTATCACTATCAACATTATTAGTTAAATTATAAATATCTAATACACTAGAATTAGAGTTAATAACTTCATAATTATAATCACTAACTTTTTTTAAATTAATTTTAATATTCCCTAAATATGATCCATTACATCTAGCTTCAACATAACTTACATCATTATATATACCATATTTTAAATTATGATCATGCCCAAAAATCATCGCATCAACATATCGAGAATTACTTACATTACTTATTTTAGTTAAATCATAAAACTTAGTTGGTTTATTTTCTTCATTTATATCATATCCTTCATCATGACTTAATAAAATAATAACATCACAACCAAGTTTCCTTAACTTATCACTTTCTTCTTTAATATAACTAATTGGATTAGGAAAATCAAATTTACTACTTATTGAGCTAATAATTGAACTTCCTAAATTTTCTCTTACACTCCCAATAATTCCTATATCTAAATCATTACGAGTAATAATTACAGATTTATCTAAATAACTTGGAATTTCATTACTATCTTTATAAAAGATATTACTAGCTAATAAAGGAAACTCCATTAATTCCTTATTTTTAATAATATATTCTTCATCCCAATCAAATTCATGATTACCGATAGTCATTGCATCAATATTCATGTAGTTCATTGCTTCAGTCATAATTAAACCTTTAGTATTATTAGATTCAATTCCACCTTGAAACATATCTCCACTTGATAAAAATAAGGTGTTAACATCTTTTAAGCTATTATAATAACTACTAATATAACTCATTCCAGCTTGTTTAGGACTAACTTCACCATTACGAGAAAAAGCCCCATGAGTATCATTTATTGTATAAATATCTAAAGTAGTTATATCATTAATATTAGTTTTATTATTAACTTCAATATAAAAAGATGTCGATACAAAATTATTTTTACTAACAATTACTTCAATTTTTCCTAAAGTATTTAATATTTCACCATCTAAAATACTTAAAGAATAATCAGTAATTTCTTCATTATTATTTAAATTAATTACTTTTAAACCATCTTTAGAAAATCTATCACCTAATTCATAATATAACTTATTTGGTTTATTAGTTATTTTTAATATCGGGGTAATTGATTCTTTTACATTAATTACATAACTAATATCTGTATAATCTAAATAAGATAAATTAATCTTAAATTCTCCGACACTATTAAAAATATATCCATCATTAAGATCGCTATTAAAATTATTTATTCTTTTATTAAATTCATCATATAAATATATATCGTTATATGAATAAATATCTCCAATATAATAATTAGTCTTAGTTTTATTTAAATCTAAAGTCATCACTTTAGATTTAACATTATTATCTATAACTTCAATATCATTATCAAACTTATAAGTTTGATAATTATCTTTTTTTATATATATTGAATATGTTCCAGAACTTTTAAAAACATATTCATTATTACTAATTAATATTTCATTTAAATATATTTTATAATCTAGTATTTCTTTTCTAGTTACTTTATCTAATACTTCTAAATTATTAAATGATATTACTTCTCCTACTTCGTAAAGATATTTATCTAAACTAAAAAATACTTTAAATTCATTATCTTTATTTATTTTATTAATATCATTACAAGAAACTAAATTAATAAATAAAGTAGAAAATAACATCATTTTAATTAAAGAAAATCTATTTAAATGAAACATTAATATCTCCTATTTCTAATATAATTTTATAAATTTAATCCAATATTTAAAGACTTTTTAATAAAACTAAGGGGTTTAAGATAACTATATTCTTAAACCCCTAAATATAATTAAAACGCTAAATAACTAATTTAATTATTTATTCAAATAACTAACAGTCATAGAAACAAATCGAGCCTGATCATTATTACTAAAAGTAATGGTTTTATATCCACTTAAACCTTCAACAACATAACTAAGCGCATCTTTATCAAAGGTAGAGACAAATGTAGTTTCACCGCTTTTAGCAACTAAATCTAGAACATATTTCTTTGAACTATAATCATCATAAGTAAATGATATAGATTGTAAATCAACATTATCTTTAGCAGTAACAATTAAATTATGCCCTTTGTACATTCTAAGACTTTGTTCAATGGTTGAATTAGGCTTGGAAGAAACATTAGTTCCAATTGATTGTTCAAAATTAATAACTTCATCGCCTTCAAAGAAAGTAACCACTTTTCCATCAGAACTAGCCTTACCAGTTAAATTAGTAAAATTATAGGTTTTTTCTACTAAACCAGCAGGAGTTTCGACTTTTTTAACAATAACCTTTACAGTAGCAGTTTTTGTTGGATCTTCCTTACTAGCAACAGTGATTGTAGTTTCACCAGCTTTAACACCGCTAATAACTCCTTCATCATTAACGGTAGCAATTTCTGTGTTATTTGATGTATATGTTAATCCCTTAACAGTTGCATTATCAGGAGTGACACTAGCATTGATTTTAGCAGTCTTTTTTTCATCAACAGTAATCGAAGCATCAGCAGTAACACCAGTAACATGAACTTTTTCACTTTCTTCTAATTTTGTAAGAAAATGAGAAACGTAATTTGAATCATTTGTAGCGTAAGATTTTTTACTAACATTAAAAGTTGAAAAATCATTATAAGTACCAATATAAACATCAACATTATCAATTGTAGTGATTAATGTTTTTAACGTGGAATCATATTTCCAAGTAAGTGTAGGTGTGGTAACAAGACTTGCTTTATATGATGTCTTCCCGCTCGTATTAATATAACTATCGGCTTCAATATAAGTCTTTACACCATCCTTTGTAAAATAAGCCTTACATGTTTCTAAACTACCTTCTAAGGAAACATCAACAGATTCAGTTGGATTATCGATTGAATCAAAATAATTGGTTCTAGCAATATTACCATTTAAATATAAAGTCTTATTTAAAGCTTTTTGATCTAAACCTAATTTATAAGTTTTACCAATTTCAGGATCAACAACTTTATATTTACCATCAATTGTTGTAGTTGTAGTAGGAGTAACTGGGGTCTCACCACCTTCGCCCTTTTTAACTAATTTATTAAATGCAAAGTAGTAAGATAAAGATTTGTTATAGGTATAAGGAACAACAAAGAATTCAACTGTATCTCCTTGAGCAAATAATTTATTTAAAATAGCAGTATTAAAGTTCTTTGGATTATTAAATTTTAATTTTCCATCAGCTTCACTAAAAGCAGTAAAATCACTACTAGTTCTATAAGCTTTAATAGTTTTTTCAGCATTAGTATCCTTTATAATTATGTTTCCATATATATCAGTAGATTTAGCTTCACTAACTACACCAGTAACTTTATAAACTTTTGTTTGATCAGCACTAGTTAATTCTGCCATTTCACTAACAGTTTTAACTTCTGCATTAGCAAAAGCATTATTTCCTTTAGTAATAGTAACTTTTTTAGCTTCACTAACTAAACTATCAACTTTAGCAGTAACTGTAACTTCACCTTCTTCTAATCCATATAATTTATCATCAACAATTTTAGCTTTTGCTTCATCACCTTTAGCTAAAGAATAACTTACATTTCCTCCAGCTCCTTCAGGAGATAAAGTTGCACTTAATTTAAGTGATCCATATGTTTCAACTGTACCACTTCCAACATCTAAAGTGATTCCAGTAGCTTTAATAGCTTCTTTAGTAACTTTAACTTCATTAGCAATAAGATTAAAGTATCCTTTACCACTATTAAAGCCTAATATAGATCCAGTTATACTTACTTCAGTTCCATTAGCTAAATTTTCAATATTATTCTCTCTATAAGTTTTCTCAGTTTTATAAACACTAATTAATTTATAAGTAGAAGTAGTAGCATCCATTAATTCAAATTTAGAACCACCAACATATTTTAATTTACTTACAGTAACATATTCGTTTCTTGTAGCAATTCCTGTAGTAATTTTAGAACTATTTTTAGCTGCATTAGCTCCATATTCTTCAAACTTTTTAGCATCATATTCACTAGGAGTTGGTAAAGCAATAGATTCATTTAATTTAGTAATAGCAGGATCACTAAATTGTAAACATCCATAATAATTAGTTAAAGCACCTTTAATTTTAAGCGTATCACCAACATTGTAGCCAGAAATATCAATACTACTCTTATAGATATATCCATAACTTTCTCCATCATAAATCACCATGTTAGCATCTTTATCAGTTGAAACAACAACTGCTTTAACACTATATTCATTACTAGTAACACCTTTGGAAGCATTAGCTTCTCCTTCACTAGCTTCTAAAATAGCATCAGTTAAACTAGTATAACTTTCACCTTTTTCAGTGACGGTAATAGTAACTTCATTTGATTTGGCACCTTCATAAGTAGCATAAACTTTAGCTTCACCAGCACTAATTGCAGTAGCTTTAGTTCCTTTAATAGCTAAAACACTAGGATTAGAACTAGTAAGTTCATATCCACTCATTAAAGTTACTGTTTTATTAGAATCATCTAATTTAATAGTGAAAGTAATATCACTTCCTACTTCAATTGTTGTTTTACTTGCTTCAAGTGTTAAAGTCTTTGTCTGGCCGTTATCATCATCTTTGTTATTGATTTCCCCACAACTAACTAATGTTCCACTCATAGCACCTAAAGATAATAATGCACTAAGAGTAAGAATTGGTATAAATTTTCTTTTCATAAAATCCTCCCTAAAAATTTTACCTTAATCTATTCAAACTAGTAATTAAGCATTAGCTTTAATTACTAAGTTATAAGTTACTGTTTTAGTATCACTATTTAAATAAGCAATACCTTTTAATGTAACCTTTGTATCTTCTTTAATTTCTGAATATTTAGGAGTATATAATTTAGCTCCTGGAATACTAGAAATATCATTTACTTTAAATAAAGAATCATCACTTACTATCCAATCAAAAGCAATAGTCTTTGTTACACTTTCTTTATTCACTTTTCCAACAACATCGCTAATTCCACAAACGTAAAAATTCTTTTGAGAACTACGATCTTTAAACAATAAATATTCAACAGTTTCATCAGTAAAACTAATGCCATTTTGATAACTAGCGACAGTTCCTTTAAAAGCTTTATCTAAATAATCTTTATCAGTCCAATTATTAGGATCAAATGTTGAAACATCATTATTTCCACAACTTCCTAATAAGAATATTCCTAAACCTAATGTTAAAATTAAACTTTTTTTCATAATTATTCCATTTCTTCCTTAAATTCTTCAATATAGTTAAATTCAAGTTTGTTATTAAATAAACAAACTTGATATTTGTCATAGTATGGTTTTAAATAGCCTTTAACTATATAAGTTTTGCCAACTTCAAACATACTGTATTCAGGATAAGGATAAGTTGTTCCATCAACTCTCATATTAATATAAAGATAATTACTAATATCATTTAAATAAGAATAAATTGTCATATTAGAATTTTCATCTTTTTTATAATAATATTCATTTGAAGTAGAACTACCTTCATTTTGATCATCATCACTACTAGCAGTAACATTTCTTATTGTTAATTTTGCTTTAACTAAACGATTACTAAAATTAGAAACATCACTTAAAGATTTACAATCATCTAATGAATTAAAATCAGATTCTAAATATGGAGTAAAAGTAGCAATTTTTTCCTTAGTTGCTTTAACTTCTTTAATAGTTTTTTCATCGGCATTAGTTATATCTTGATTAGCAATTGAAGTATAATTTATAAATTTATATCGCCCATAACTAGAATATTCAATATCACTAAGTTGAACACTATTTAAAAATGTAGTAGCTCGACAATAAAAATTAATATAATCACCAACATTAACAACACTAGCTAAACTTTTACCATATCCAGCATAAAGATAAATATAACCATATTCCCCATCTTCATTAGGAATAGTATCTCTAAGGTAAAGATTATCTCCACTAAGACCAAGAACAGTAGCATCGATATTTAATTTTTTACCACTACTTTCATCAGTAACCCCTAATTTTTCATAATTATCTAATAAATATTTAATTGTTGTATTAACTACGGAATTATTATAATCATAGCCATCATCATTTTTAAAGCCATGAACTCTTAATTTAAGTCTAGAAGCATAAATATCAGCTTTTTCAAAATAAGAGCGATAATTACAACGCTTTGATTCATCAAATAATAAATTCTTTGAATATCCTTGTTCAACGATTTCTAAATTAAGTAATCTAAAATCACTATTTTTATCAAGTCGATACCAAACAAAACCTAAATATCTACCATTAGTCTCTTTTTGACCAAAGACATCAAAATCATTAATTAAAACAATTTCACCATTTTCATTAGCCTTATTTAAAATATTAGCAACATAGACACTAGCTTTTTTACCCCAAGGTTCGATCGTGGCTGTTGATTCAGGAGTATTAATACCTAAAAATCTAAGAGTAAAACGATCATTAATAGTTTTACTAGCATCATAAAATTTAGCAGTATCTCCATCAGTATTACTAGCTAATTTTACTAAACCAATTCCATCACTAGTAAAAACTTTATTTGTATAATCTTCCTTTAATTTTAAACTATCAGTGTATGGAGTTTCTGGAAGTAACTCATTAACATCATTTAATTTAATTAATTCTCTAGTATTTGGATCAAGAAGATCAACCTTATTATTATTACAACTTGAAAGACTAATTACACTTCCAAGTAAGAAAATACTTAATAAAAATTTAAATCTTTTTTTCATATTCACCTCTATTTATTAAAATCAACTAAATTTTTTAAAGCCGTTTCAAGAACTTGTTCAGGAGTTTTTTTATCAGTAAACAATTGTGGAATAATTGTTGCGACTTCTTCTCTACATCTAGCGCTACCTACAAAAGGAGTATCAACAAACTTTGTCCAATTTTCACTTTCACTCATGTAAATTGAACTATTAATCTTAGCAATTTGTTGAGATTGAACTTCGTTAGGCAATAATTTACTAGGATTCATATTTAAAAACTCTTGATATTTTTCACTATTTTGAGCATATTCACAACTTGGAAAATATCCTGAATCAATAGCAAACTCACCATTAACTTTTTTTGATAAATATTTAACTAATTGCCAAGAAGCTAGGCGTTCTTTATCACTACCTTTATCAAGCATTACTAAATTAGTTCCTTGAGAAATAACATATTTATGTTCACTATCTTTATATAAAACTGGAGCAGATCCAGTAGTAAATTTATCTCCACTAGCTAAAGCATTATCAGCTCCAGCAGTAGAACCAATATTCATAACAGTTTGAATCTTTTTAAATGGGTTTGAATTATATTTAGCTTCACCATAACTAGCAGGGATACCAATAATTCCTTTATTAAATAATTTTTGAATATAAGCTAAACCTTCTTTTACTTTATCGCTATTAAAAAGTAACTTCCCGTGTTTATTTTGATCAACACCAGTATATTCTCCACCCCATTGTCTACATAATGTAATAAAGAAATTAGCTTGAGAATCATAAGAAAATGGAACGAATCTTGTAGATTCTAACTTAGAATCAGTAGGATCTGTATTTTTAGTAAGTTTAGTAAAATCAAGCTTAATTTTACCATTAGGAGCGTCTTTAGCAGAATTATAAATTTTATTATCTTCACCTATAATCTTGCCATAAGCATTATCCATAACATTTAAGATTTTAGTACCAATAACTTCAAGTTCTTCGTAAGTAGTTGGAACTTTGATATCACTATCAACTGAACTTGCCCAATCAAAGAAAGTTTCATTATAAACCATTACCTCAGTTGATTTATTAAAAGGTACACCTAGAGTATATCCGCTACCATCACTTTTAAACTCGACTAATTGATTTTCTTTCATATAATCAGAATAAAAATCTGAGATTGCTAAACTTACATTATCGCTAACTAATGAATTAGTAGTTTCATTATCATGCTCAAAAAATGAATCAAGACGAAGAATAATATCATTATTGACATATTCAGCCATATGATCAGGATAAGCTAAAGCAACATTAGGATACTTTCCACTAGTGGCTGCTCCAACAATTGCTTTTCTTAAATTATCATAACTTCCTTTACTTTCAAGTTCGACATTAATCCCATATTCATTTTCAAAATCTTGAATATAACTCTCAACATAGCCTTCAATTTCAGCACCAAAAGGAGTCCAAAAAGTAATACTAGCCCCAGTAGTATCTATACTATAATCTTTAGGGTAGGAGTTACCTTTATTACCTCCACAACTAACTAAAGATAGACCTAATATAACGCTACTAAATAAAGTTTTAATAAATTTTTCTTTCATATTTCCCCCTTAAAATTATTTTTTTACATAAGAAGATAAATTAGAATAAGCATTATTCAAAATTTCATCAATTGATAAAGCTCCTTCAATAACTTGAGGAATAATTGTTTCAGCCTCAGTTCTAACTAAACTCGATCCAACAAAAGCATCATCAACGAATTTATTCCAATTTGATGAATCATTTAAATAAACATTAGCATTAACATTAGCTGCTGTTCTTTTAGCTTTATCTTCAACAGAATCACTAACTCCTTTACCACTTAAGAAATTTTGATAAATATCACTATTCATACCAATAGTTGAACAAGGGTAATATCCCGATTCATAAGCAAATTCACCATTAGCTTTTTGTGTTAAATATTTTAATAATTTCCAACTAGCAACAATTTCTTTATCGCTACCCTTATCTAAAATAGCTAAATTTGTTCCTTGAGAAATAACATTTTTATTACTTAAATCTTTAACAGGTGCAGTACTTACACCCATTTCATATCTATTTCCATTTACATTCTTACTAGCTCCAGCACTACTAGAAACACTAAATAATGTTAATTCAAGTTTAAATGCATCAGTAGAAAAGGATTCTTTAGCCCAAGTCTTTGGTATACCTAAAATATTTTCATTAGATAATTTTTTAACCATTGTTAAGGCTTCTTTTGTTACATCATTATTAAAATCAACATATCCTTTTCTTGTTGACTTATCTAAATGAGTATACTCGCCACCATAATTTCTAATTAAAGAAATAAAGAAATTCGATTGAGAATCGTAAGAAAATACTTTAAATGGCATTGTTGAAGTAACTGAAGTTAAATCAATAACTGAATCATTTTTTGTAGCCTTAGAACATTCGGATTCATTAAGATAGACCTTTCCATCATTTCCTAAAACATAGCCTTTAGTAGCAACATGTTTATCGTCATAATCAAAAATACCTTTAGAACTACTAAAAGCCCTAGGAGCATTATCAAGTAAAGTAAATATAGCTTTTCCAACTGATTCTAATTCATCATATGTTTCAGGGACTTTAATGTTAGAATTTTGAGTACTTGCCCAATCAATAAAAGTTTTATTATAAACCATTACTTCAGTAGATTTATTAAAAGGTAATCCTAAAGTATAACCACTCCCATCTTTTTTAAATTCAAGATTTTGGTTTTCTTTCATATAATCACTATAAAAACTAGACATATCAATAGGATCTAATTCATAAAAGGTTGACCCATCTTCATTTGTTCTACTAGTAGGAATTTCACTATCATGTTCAATTAAATAATCAAGTCGAAGTTGAATATCTGAATTAATATAACCAGCAAAATGATCGGGATAACCAATACAAACATTAGGATATTTTTGCCCGGAAGCTGCTAAACTTATCGCTTCACGAAGATTTTCATATCCACCTTTTGAAGTATGAGTAACAGTAATACCAGTTTCATTTTTAAATTCTTCTAAGATATTTTCTAAATTACTAGTAATAGATTGGCCAAAAGATGTCCACATTTCAATATTTACACCTCTTGTATCAATACTCATATCAACTGTATAATCAGCTCCAACTCCTCCATTATTTCCTCCACAACTTGCTAATAATCCAGTTGTAGCAAATAAAGACAATGCAATTAATTTTAACTTCTTCACAACAAAAACTCCTTAAGACTAACCTTTAATACCACTACGAGAAACTCCACTCATAATCTTCTTTCTAAAAATTAAAAAGAAAATAAATAATGGGATAGTAACTAGTAAAGCTGCAGCCATTTTAGCTGTATCATTACTTTCTCCAGTTAACGAATTAGTAAACATATCCATAAGACCATTACTAACTAATTTCATCGAATTTCCAAAGATAGGGTTTTCACCACTAGCAATTAAATTAGGCCAAACATAACTATTCCATGCACCCATCAATGATAAAATAGCAATCGAAATAATAGTTGGCATCGCAATCGGAATCATTACTTTCCATAAATAAGAGAAAGTTCCATAGCCATCAACCTTGCTTGCTAAATAAAGCTCATTTGGTATTTGTTGGAATGTTTGTCTTAAATAGAAAATATAGAAAACACTCACACCATGAACAAATATTAATGAACTATATGTATTTGCCATATTCCATGTTAATGCTGTTTGATAATTTGTAATAATCATCATTTCACCAGGAATCATCATAGTAGCAAGCAAAATTGAAAATAATATGTTTTTACCTTTAAAATTAATACGAGCAAAAGCAAAACTTGCTAATACTGTCGTAATTAAAGTAAAGATAGTAGATAAAATAGAAACAATAAAAGTATTGAGGAAAAACATACCAATATTGACAGGTTTACCACCCATTTTTAAATTAAATATAGCCTTAAAATTATTTAATGATAATCCCATACTAGAAAAATCAAATAAATTTAAATTACTATTTAATAATTCATTTTCATATATCTTAGCATCTTTAAACGAGTTAATAATCATGTAATAAAAAGGAATTATCATGAATAAACCCAAAATTGTTAAAAATGCATAAACTAATATATAATGTAAAACTTTCTTTGTTACATAAATTTTACGATCTCTTTCACTAGTAAAGTAAACTTCATTTCTGCTTGAATTTGCCATACATTTACCTCCTAATAGTGAACTCTTTTTTTACTTACTAACATTTGAACACCAGTAATAAGTAAAATAATTAATAATAAAATTACTGCAGCAGCACTAGCTTGGCCAATTTTATCAGTTTGATAATAATAAATATATCCAACAACTGTAATCCACATCTTATTATTACTTCCACCAAAATTAGTAGCACCACCACCTACTAAAGAAATAATTTGTGAGTAAGCTTTAAATGCCCCAATGAACGAGGTAACAGTAATATAAAGAATTTGAGGTGATAATAATGGAACAGTAATTCTTCTAAAAATAGTAAATTTAGAAGAACCATCAATTCTAGCAGCATCATAATATTGTTTATCAATTGTAGCAAGTCCACTAGAAAATACTAATATTTTAAAAGCTAATCCATTCCATATTGAATAGACTGTAAGAACGAAAAACATCGACCATTTATTAGACATCCATCCGACAGGATCTAATCCAAAAAGATTTATAAAAGAGTTCATTAAACCACCAGAATTAGATGAAAACATCATTGAAAAAACAACACCTAATGCAATAGTGTTAGTTACATAAGGCAAGAAAAACACTGTTTGGAAAAATGCTTTTAATGGTTTTATTGAATTTAAAGCAACTGCAATAAGCAAACCAATAATGATAGTTAATGGTACTTGTACAATAACAAGCATTACCGTATTAAATAATGCTGTTTGGAAATTGTTATCAATAAGAACATTGATATAATTATTAAAATTAAAATACATTTCTTGAATACGAGAGTTATTCGCTGCAGCAAAAAAGTTAGTTAAAGCAAAGCTACTCCCACTTTTTCCAACCCACGCAAAGTTTTCAATAAAAGAAATACATATTGTATTTAATATTGGATAGATCATAAAAACTATTAAGAAAAACAATGCTGGTATAAGAGCAATCCATGCTTTACACCATTCTGGCATATACCATTTTCTCTTTCTTACATATAATGTTTGATCTAAAATTTGTGAATTTTCCATAAATTTACCAACTTTATTTTATTTCACACGTGTTCCATCTTCGTTAAAGACATAAAATTTCTTTAAAGAAAATGTTGTTTTATCATTTCCAACAATCTTAGATCTTTCTTCACTAGGGATGATAATTTTTAAATGTGATTTTGGTTGACCTTCAATTTTTCCTATAACGGAAATATCTCGGCCAATATGCTCAACTATATCAACATTTACATTGATTTTTCCTCTAGAATTTAATTTAAAACATTCAGGTCTAACACCAATAAATACTTTACGATCAGTTTTATTAACTTCTTTTTGTTTTGTAACTTCATGATATTGAAGTTTAGATTTTTCAGTCTCTAATCTTTCTTTTAATTTGTTAACTTCTTCTTCAAGTTTTATTTTATCTTCACCAGTAGCTTTATTTATTAAGTCTTCTTTTTCATTTATTAATTTAGTAGTTTCTTTTACTTTTGAATCATCAACTGGTTCAATAACTGTATAATCTTCTAGGCCATGGTATTCAACTTTATAAACAGGGTCGCTATCAATTTCTTTTTCCCCAATATAAAGTTTTCCATTTTTTATTTCTCCATCAAAAATATTAATAGCAGGAGACCCTAAGAATTTAGCAACAAATAAATTAGCTGGTTCATCATAAACTGCTTGAGGTTCACCAATTTGTTGAATAACTCCTTCTTTCATTACAACTATAAAATCACTAATAGACATAGCCTCTTCTTGATCATGAGTAACGAAAATTGTAGTAATTTTAGTTTCTTTTTGAATACGTTTGATTTCTTCACGAGTTTGAAGTCTAAGTCTAGCATCAAGATTACTTAGAGGTTCATCAAGTAAAAGGACTTGTGGCTTTTTAGCTAAGGCTCTAGCAATAGCAACACGTTGTTGTTGTCCACCACTAAGTTCTTTTGGCTTTCTTTCAAGATATTTTTCAATATCGACTAACTTAGCCATTCTTAAAACGATTTCGTTTTTTTCATCTTTAGTTAATTTTCTAGTCTTATACAAATCAACTTCAGTATTTTTATAATAATCTAATTCTTTATTTAAATTATTTAATTTATCATTTAATTCATTTAAAGCGTTCTCATCAATATGAATAGCATAAATTGCTTCTTCTTGTTTAGCTATTTCCTTAATAAGTTTAGAATTTACTTGTTCTTCCTCATTTAAAGTAGCAAATTCATCCTTTTTAGCTTTTAATTCTTCATTTAATTTAAAAAGATGTTCTTTCTTTTTACTAAAAGATTCAATTTCTTTTGTAACTTTATTAATTTCTTTTTCAATTTCTTTGATTTTTTTATTATCAATACCTTTTCCACTAACATAATTAATTTTTACATTGTCTAATGGAAACTGTATATTTTGTCTAACAGATAAATGAGGATATAATGCGTAGTTTTGAAATACTAATCCAATTCCTCTATTTTCTGGAGGAATATTAGTAACATCTTCATCTCCAAAATAAATCTTACCATCAGTTGGCTTATGTAAACCAGCAATCATATACAAAGTTGTTGATTTACCGCAACCACTAGGACCAAGTAATCCAGCAAGTTTACCATCAGGAATTGTAAACGTCATATTATTTACTGCAATTGTCTCTTGATTTTTCTTACTATAGAATTTTTTTGTAAGACCTTGAATTTTGACTTCCATCCATCATTCCCCCAAAATAGCCTTATATAATAACATAAAGTAGCATTAAAATGTTAGATAAAAATATAATACAAATGTGTTTTACAATTTCTTTATTTTCTTCATATTTTCTTCATACTGAAGTTGTTCATATTTACTTTTAAACCAAATAGATTCTTTATTGTCAATGCATAGTGTTAATCCACAAAAATCAAATAGCGATTTATGCATAGTGTTAAATATCATTAATAAAAAAGAAGTAAAAATCATTAATAAAAATAGTATTAAAGCAAACATTGGGTTAAATATAAAAATTATTAAAATAAATAAAATAGGAATGAGCATTCTAAATATATTTTTAAATTTATTTGAGCTATATCCATTTATATCAACTAGGCATAAATTAAAAATTTTCTTTGCAAAAGTCTCTCCATTTTTAAAAATTAAGATAGGTAAAACATAAATTATAAAATAAGAAAGTGGTAAAGAAACATAAAGCGGGTAATTAAAATAATAACGACTATATGATGTTCTTAATGTTTGGTAAACATTTGTAGAATATAAATCATTACAAGCTATAGCATATACACAATTAGAATCTAAATTATAATAATAATTTAAAATCTTATTATATGTATCTTTGGGTAATTCATTGTCAATATAAAGATCTTTTTTAATAGTTGCAAACTTATCATATTCTTTTTCCCCACTTTTAGAAATTGAATATTCAAAATATTTTTTTCCATTATTTAAAACAAATTTATATCGCTTATTATTTTCGTCATCAAATTTATTCAATTCATCATCTTGACCTAATAAGTAAACATTAAACCAGTATACATCTTTTACTGTTTCTTTATTATCAATATTATTTAAATTTGAAGAATAAAATTTAAAGACAATATCTTGATAATCTAAATAATTATTACTTTCAAAAAGAGAAAATTCATTATTTTCTTCTTTAAAAAGCCCTGATTCTTTCATTACATTACTAAATTCATTATTAATTTTTTTAACATTACTAGATGTTAAAAAAATTTCTTTAAACCCAAAATAAAAACTAGTTGTAATAAATATAAATAATAAAAAATCAACTAATCCTGCTAAAGCTCTTTTCCATATAGGAGCTAAAGCTAAATATCCTTTCGAATAATCTTTATCAATCATCGAATAATTAAAGGTTAAATCATTTGTCTTCTTTTTCATATTTAATAAAACTTATTTTACGATCATCAATATATAAAGAATTTGATATATAATCAAATATTCCTTTTCTATTAGGACTAAATAAAGATAAACAAAGATTAAAAATAAATAGCAACGTTAATAATATAATAAAAATAATTAAAGAATTTAAAAAATAATTTAATAATAAAATCATTAAAAAAGGAACAAACCTTAATAAATAAGAAAATCTACTAAGATCTTTACCTTCCATATTTATTAAACCTATTTTATAAATTATTCTAGAAAAAGTTTTTCGTTCAGTAAATATTAATCCAGGGATAATATAGATAATTAATAAGGGGGTAAGTAAAAAAACAATATATTCAATTTTTTCAGCTACTTCATTTTGTTTTTGTACATTCTGATAAAAAGGTGAATTAGATAAATCTAGACTTGCTTTTGAATATTCTTTTTTAAAAAATGAAGTAATATCTTCTTGAAATTGTAAATATATCTTCCCGTTATCATCAAAATATTTTGGATTTTTTACCGCAATTTGATTTTTATCATTTTGATAAATAAAAAAATCTTTAACCTCTTTTGAATCATATAAATTTAAAGTATCTTCTAATTTTAATACATTCACATTAAACCAATAATATCTATAATCTATTTCTTTATTATTAAATTCAATTAAATAATTAATTGTATTTGGATTCTCGATATATAAATTATTATTTTTATCGATTAAATTATTATAGACTCCAGTCTTCCAATTTAAATAATAATATTCAAGACTATTTAGATAATTATCAATAGAATTAGTATCATCTTTAATCTCTATAAATTTACCATTTTGAAAATTTCCTAAAGATGAACTATAAACATATGAATTCATAATTTTTTGATTATTATCATAATCTGTAATAGTATTTACAAATCCATTTCCGCCAAATATATATAAAATTAAAAAGATTACAATATAAAAAATAAAGTCTGTTGTAGCTGAAGCAAACCTAATACCATTTTTTGGCGCTTCAATTTTAGATACTTTCTCTTTTTTATGAGTTTTAAATAAGTTTTTAAATATCATATGAATATTATAAATTTAGATTCTTATTATTACTATTATTTTTTATAACAAAATAATTTATTAAATTTTAATAAAAAAGCTGAGATCTAAAGGATTTTAACAAAAAAAGCACTCTTTTTTAAAAGTGCTTTTACATTTTTAATTTTTTATATTTACATTAATTTAGAAAATAACGCAATAACTTCTTCTTTACTAGCTTCTTTTGGATTACCTGGGTAACAAGCATCTTTAAGAGCATCGCTAGCTAATGAATCGAGATCTTTTTGTAAAATCTTTTCGCATTTAGTTGGAATGCCAACATCTATTGATAATTTTTTAACAGCATCGATTGCAGCTTGTCGATATTCTTCCTGATTCATATTAGAAACATCAACACCCATAGCAATAGCTATATCTTTATATTTACTACCAGTAGCTTCCTTATTAAATTCCATAGCAATTGGTAATAACATTGCACAAGCAACACCATGAGGAATATCATAATAAGCACTTAAAGTATGAGCCATAGCATGATCAATACCTAAACCAACATTAGAAAATCCCATACCAGCAATATATTGGCCTAAAGCCATTCCTTCTCTTCCATCAGGATCATTAGCAACAGCTTTTCTAAGATTTTTAGAAATCAATTCAATAGCTTTTATATGGAACATATCAGACATTTCCCACGCACCTTTAGTAATATAACCTTCAATTGCATGAGTTAATGCATCCATTCCAGTAGAAGCGGTTAAACCTTTAGGCATTGAACTCATCATATCTGGATCAACAATAGCAACAATAGGCATGTCATGTGGATCAACGCAAACAAATTTCCTTTTCTTTTCAACATCAGTAATAACATAATTGATCGTAACTTCTGCTGCAGTACCTGCAGTTGTTGCAACAGCAATAATTGGTAAACATGGTTTTTTTGTTGGAGCAACTCCTTCTAAAGATCTAACATCACTAAATTCAGGATTAGTTATAATAATACCAATAGCTTTAGCAGTATCCATAGATGAACCACCACCAATAGCAACTATACAATCAGCATTAAATTCTTTACAAGCTTTTACACCACTTGTAACGTTTTCAATAGTAGGATTTGGCTTAATATTAGTATATAAAGTATATTTAATATTAGCTTTATCTAATAAATCAGTAACCTTTTTAGTAACTCCAAACTTAACTAAATCAGGATCACTACAAACTAATACCTTCTTAAAACCACGGTTTTCAATTTCTGGAACAATATTTGAAATAGCTCCATGACCATGATAAGAAGTTTCATTTAACATAAATCTTTTTGACGACATATTTTTACCTCTTTTCCTATTAATTATAAAATATTTAATCATAGATTAAAAAGAGAAAATCAAATGAATTAAACTATGAAATTTTTTCATTTATTTTCATAAATGCGAAAATAAAAAGACTTAATCGATGTTTCATATCAATCAAGCCCTTAATTAATTAAAATTTGGTGGATCTTGCCGGGATCGAACCGGTGACCTCTTCCATGCCATGGAAGCGCTCTCCCAGCTGAGCTAAAGACCCAACGCCATATTATTTTGCTAAAATATTGACCATTTGTCAATAGATTGTTAAGATAATTTCATGCTCATTGATTTAAATAAAAATGATTTTAAAAGATTTGAAAAACTAGTTGAACAGATTGAAAAAAATAAGTTTAATGCAGAAATAAATAACTTGATTATATCTAATAAGGATATGTATTTTAATAAGCAAAATATTAATAATTCATTAAAAATTAATATAAAAAAATATCTTAATGAAAGTGAAGAAATTAATGTTTGTTTAGATCAGACTCATCTAAAAGAACTTAATCTAAATTCATTTTTAGATAATGATTATGTAAAAGCTTTTAAAAATATTAGTTTTATTAAAGATGATTATAAACTTGAATTTAAAAAATATAAGCCCTATGAAATATTTATAAGCGATGATATTGAAATAAAGGATAATTATAAAGAAATTACTAACTTAGGTTATTTTAATAATGAATTTCAATATTTAACATTATCATACAAAAATGAAATTTGGATGCTTATTACTCCAAATGAAATTAATACGATGAGTAAGCAAATTGCATCTGCTAAAGGTAATGTATTAACTTTTGGTCTAGGTTTAGGATATTATCAATTTATGATTTCTTTAAAAGAAAATGTTAATAACATTTACATTGTTGAAAAAGATAAAAATATAATTGACATTTTTAGTAAATTTATTTTGCCTAGATTTCAATATAAAAATAAAATAAAAATAATAAATGAGGATGCTTTAATTTTTATAAAAAAAGATATATTAAAATATAATTTTGATTTTTTATTTTTAGATTTATATCATAATCCTAATGATGGACTGGAATTTTATTTAAGATTTAAAATATTAGAAAATAAATTTCCTCAAGCCACTTTCTCCTATTGGTTAAATGATTCATTATTATCTTTAATAAGAAGAATTTTCATTAATTTTTTAATCGAACAATATGAAGGTCTTAATGAAAAATATTATAATAAAATAGATACAATAGAGGATCAATTAATGAATTATTTTTATAAAACTTATAAAAATAAAATAATTTCATCTTATAACGAATTAAGTAAATTACTTTTAAATGATAACTTAAATTATTTAATTAAAAATTTCAAATTTATTAAATAAATCTACTAATCCTAATTTTTTTTATTAGTTTCTACAACTTTAGATTTTATTTTTTTAAGCATATTATTCATTAAATTCATCATTCTTAAGCTATCATTTAATGGCATTGAATTCGATTCAATTCTTTTTTTATTAATTAAATCAAACGCTTCTAAGAATTCATATTCATAGCCATTAACTTCTTCTTTAACTTTAATTTTACTTACCAAATCAAATTTATTCTTTTTAATATTATTTCTTTTATAAACTTCAATTAACTCAGGATTGTTAATATTTGTCACTTTAATAATACCATCTTTACCATAAATATATCCTATTCGAGTAGTAAGATTATTAATAGTTGCAAAGAAATTACCAATGATACCATTTTGGTAAATGATATTACCACAAATTGTCTCATCTACTCCTAAATTAGTAAGCTTACTCATAACATTAAAGCTAACTATTTCATTAGTTTGATTGACACTTCTAGCAAACATATCAATAAAATTCAATGGGTAAACACCAACATCAAGTAATGCTCCTCCACCTAATAATGGATTTTTAATTCTTTCAACATTAAAAATATTATATCCAAGATTTGCTTCAATATAATATACATCACCAATTAATTTTGAATTAATGATTTTATTAATTATATTTCTACTAGGCATAAATCTTGTCCATATGGCTTCTTCTAAATATAAGTTCTTTTTCTTAGCTAAATCAATTAGTTCCTTAGCTTCTTTATAAGATTTAGTAAATGATTTTTCAACAATAACATTTTTATTATTTTTTAAACATAATTTTACATCTTCATAATGTTTACTAATTACTGTAGAAACATACACTAATTCAATATTATCGTCTTTTGCTAAGTCTTCATATGAATCGAAAACCTTGCAAATAGAATATTTTTTCTGAAATTCTAATGCTTTTTCTTTATCCCTACTACTTATACCATATAATGTAAATTTATCTGGAAATTTACTAAAAATTGGTATAACTGTTTCTAAAATTTTACTTGCTCCAATAAACCCTATATTCATATATGCCTCACTGTCTTTTTTGAATCTTTGAATAATATTCTAAATCTTTATTTAAATCCATCTTTACTTTATCAATGTCTTCTTTTAACATGAATTCATTGTCTTTATATAGTTTCATAAAATCAGTTTTATTTAGTTTTAGCCTATAATAATTAGAAATAGCAATTACATTATCAGAATCTATAAAAAATGTTACTTCTTCATTATTTACATAGGATATAAAAGAATATCCATCATTCATTAATTTTAATATATTATAAATCTTTAAGTTTTCCTTCATTTTAATTATCGCTTCTAGCGAATCCGTTTTTCATTTTCATACTAGTTACATAAACTAATTTATTTAATGTCTTCGTTGTTTCTTTTTTAACCATATTTGAAATTTCTAAATTAGCTTTATTAACATCACTTACATCATTAATAATATCATCATGTTTATTAATTAGTTCATGAGAATACTTAGCGACATTATCTTGATATCTTTCAATATAAATACTAGTTAAATTAAAATTAGAATCAGCTAACACGCCAATTAATCTTGAACACCAATAAAAATTATTGGTGTTTACTTCTAAAGTAGTATTGTTTAAATAAGAAGGAATTAAAGTAGTATTAGTGTAAATCGGTATAATTGCATTAAATGCATTAGATCCAAAGCAAACCCATTCAATACTTTTTAAAGTATCCTTAACATAAGGTCGAATTTGAAGTATAGCCATAAAACTAGTTCTACTAATTCCAATTGGTCGATATATATGTTTACCATCTTTAAGATATGGATTAAAAATAGTTCCTTGATAATAGCTAGATAAAATATATTTAATGTCTTCGATGGTAATTTTTCTTTCTGGAATCATCGACCAAGGTAAATCATCACTTTCTGGCTTATAATCAGCATTTTCACCATCCCATTTGTATGAATTAGGATTGAAATATCGAAGCATAAACCATGCTCGAGGAGTATTATAAACATGATCAGAATCATCATGACTACCAAAAGCTAGGCGTGGATTAAAATTATTAGATAAATTTAAATCAAGATGATATTTTTTAATAAATTCTATTAAATCTCTGGAGCATAAATTTTCATTAGCCTCATTATAAGCATCATCAAAATCAAAATTGTCTAATCCAAATTGATTAGGCATAACAACATATCGATCATCTGGTACTTTTTTAGCAATCCAATGATGTCCACCTATTGATTCAAACCACCAAATTTCATTTTCATCATTAAAAGCGATGCCATTACTTTCATATGTTCCATATTTTTCAATTAATGATCCAAGTCTTAAAACACCTTCTCTAGCACTTTTAATGTATGGTAATACAATACATACTAAATCTTCTTCACCAATACCATAATTTTTTCCGGTTTTATAATCAACGCATAATGGATCAGCACCTAAAACAAGCGGATTAGAAGTTATTGTTTCAGTAGCAGTCATTCCTACATTCATACTATTTATTCCTGCAGCACCCCAAATACCTTCTTTTTTATTAACATTAGGCATTAAAGTATAACGTAATGGGTTAGAAGGAAGTTCAATTTTAAATGTCGACAGTTTCGATGAATACCTTAACTTTTGATTTTTAGGTTCAACAACAATCATTTTCTTTTCATGAAAAATGCCACTAGGTGAATCATCATTTCGTGCAATCATTGTTGACCCATCAAAACTTGCTTTTTTTCCTACTAAAATAGTTGTACAAGACATATTTTTTCTCCTTATATAAATAAAAACTCTTCTAAATTCAATTATTTTCTTTATTTTCTAAAATAACAGGCTTATTCTTTTTCATTTCTTCTTTTTCTTTTTCTAAATATGAATTAGCAAATCCTTTCTTGTGTTTTCTTAGCTCAAAAAACCCAATAAGCGAAGGTATAATTGAACCTAAAAAATCTAAACTTATATCTTTCATAGTATCTTTTAAAGCTTCATGACCAATTAAAGCTACTCCACTATCTAAAGTTCCACGACTTTCCATAAATTGTTGCATATTTGTACCAAAAAATTCATCACATCCAAATTCAATCATTTCCCATATAGCACCAATAGCTAAAGAAAAACATATGCACCATATACTAACAAATAATGGGGAAAATTTAAATTCTTTATCAGAACTATATTTATTAAACGTATTGATAATTACATAACCTAAAATGCCTAATAATATTCCACTAGAAAAATGTAATAATGAGTCCCACCATCCAAATTTCGCATAAAAATCACCGATTTCACCTAAAATAATAGAGCATGTACAAAAAATTATATACATTATTTCCATACTAGCAGGAATCTTTAATTTTGTAATCTTTGCAAAAATATTAGGAATAAAAATAAGAATAAACATTAATAAAGATTCTAATATGTTAAATACTAAAATTGATTTAGTAGAATCTTTTTTATTTATGAATAAAAAAACTAAATTAGATATAAAAATTAAAACAGTTATACAAAGAATGATAAATGTAAAAACAGTCATTTTAACTTTTTTAAAAGGCATATTTTTAGGTTGCTTCATAAAATTATTTTCCTTTTTCTTTTCTTCGCTTATCATTAATGTCTTTCATTACGTTTTCATCAATCACTTTAATATTATGTTCTTTAGCATATTCAACACATCCATTTAACACAGTTTTTAAAAATATTCTAGGTACTTTTACAAGAGATTTGCAGGCTTCTTCAGTAAATTTTATTTCAGGATCAATTCTGTTTGCAGCATAAATTACACCATTTAAATCAGCTTCCTTTTTTGCAGGAATCGGCATTGCAATAGGCTTAGAGAACTTCTCGTACCAAAAATTTGTCGAATCTCTATAACCATAATCAACAGGTATTTTTGGAAAATTTTTAGCTTTAACGCCATTAATAATTGCATCATAATATTTTTCTTTCATAAGAATCTTGTCAATTTTTAAAATAAAATGACAACCGAATTTAGATGTTATACCATTAAAATTTCTATAAGGACCTTCCACTCCATCAAGTTGTCCAACTTTATTTTTATCTAAATAAGCGTTTTCTAAACTATCATCCCAACTACATTCAAAAACTTGATAAGCTTTTGAAATAATTTGTGGCCTTATTCCACTAGCTAAGCCATTTTCAAGTTTAAAAATACAATCTTTCATTTTCTCTTTACTTGTATCACCTGGAAATCCTAATCTAACAGTTTCTTTAAAATCTTTTTTATTATCTTCAAGGAAATTTAAAGCACATTTCCCTCTTTTTAAAATGTTTTGTGCAGTATTTGAAGAATTTCGACATTCTAAAATCATCGCATAATAATCTTTACCAGCAATATAATAAGGAAAACATAAAGAATATGCACCTAAAGTTGTTTTCCCCTCATCATCAAGTGTAGAAATCAATATAGTTGGCATCGGAAAAAAAGCCGAAGTTTGATAAAAGTTATCAACTATTCTTAAATCCTTAAATTTGTTCATTATAATTTCCTCCAATATAGTTATCTTTATTTTATCAAATTATACGTAAGATAATTATTAATTATTAGCATATTCTAAATATTATTAATCTTAATATATAAATTCTTTTTTTCTATATAGTTAAATCACCTTTAACAATCCAATTTAACTTTCTAAATAAAAGATCAATCAAAAATACAAGAATAATAGGGGCAATAATTTCTAAAATAAAGATACCCACCCAAGTTTGCCAAATATTACCCATAGAAGCAAAAGTTCCAATCTGTCCAACTAAACCAGCAGTTCCCATTCCAGCACTTGAACCTAAACAAACTACTTTTAATAGACAAGTTGAAACTGGTCCTAAAATTGCAGAAGCTATAATTGTAGGGAGCCAAATAATCGGCTTTTTTAATATATTTTTAAATTGCAACATTGATGTCCCAATAGCTATTGATATAACAACACCAAGTGAATTATCTTTTCTCGATTGAATAGCAAAACCCACCATTTGTGTACAACAGCCAATAATTGCAGCGCCACTAGCTAATGCTAATCCTGAATATGTAGAGCTACTCAATAATTCAGAGTAGTTCATATTTGTTGGTAAAGTAAACACCATTGCCGCAATAGCGGCGCTAGAAATTGGCGCTGTTAAAGCCATTCCCATAATAACAGATATTATTATTCCCATTATAAAAGGAATAATATTTGTGGCATTTCCAACAACCCATTGAATTCCGTATGTTATATAAATTAATGGATATCTTACACCTAAAGTAATTATTGTTCCTACTATAATTCCAAATAATGGTATAAGTAATATATCAACTGGTGTCTTCTTCTTTAAAACAAATTCTAACAATAAAGCTGTTAAAATAACAACAACATAGATCGTAAGAGGATCTCCTATTTTAAACGTAAATGATTCTACATAATTAAAAGGATCAATACAAAATTTGGTTGATAATGATAAAAAAGCTGCAATTTCTCCAATAGCTCCTAATACTATAGTTTTTAATGGAGATAGTTTTAAAGATAAAGCAATTCCTATTCCAATACCAAGTCCGGTAATAGATTGTAAACAAAAAGAGATACTAATTTTGCTATCACCAAATACTTTATACATAAAATCACAAAAACTATTACCACTACCATATAAAAAGAACCCTCCAATTGTACCAATTATTGTACCAACTATTAAAGTTGCAAATAATCCATGAGCCATTCCATTTAATGTCGTGATAAAAAAATTAGTGATTTTTTTACTTATTTTTTCTTGATGATTTATTTCTTCCATAAAATCTCCTTTTATTTTTTCGGAACACTTTTATTAAGCAATGTAATTTTATAACTAATTTTAGTAATAACCAAATTAATTTTATAAAATAAAAATATAGTAATAAAAAAATAAATGAAATATAACTTACTTAATACTATACAATTTCAAATTACGTGAAACGTTTATTCTTACCTTTGAAGAAAAATAGTCTCACTTAAATTATATTTCTAGTAAATATTTATATAACTATTATCTAGAAAAATGAAGTAATGGTGCAAAATTAAGCGCGGCGTTAAGCAATTTATGAAATTTCAATTGTGTGCATTCCACTGTGTAATAGTGTATTGTCATGTATTAGTGAACACTATTCATGTAAACATGATGATTAATATCTTATTTTACTTCCTTTTTTAGACACTATTACACGGCGTTAATTCTTAAAAAGTCAGTATTTATCGCTATATACAAAAAAAGTTTGACACTCTAAGAAAAAGTATCAAACATTAATAACCTTAATGGCAATGATTAACTATTTTAATACAATTGCAACCCCTTGTTATTTTTTGCAATCCCTTAAGGCAAAATGCGACCCCTTAATTTGCTATAATTAAAACACTTTATATCAGACTATTTTTTATCATAATAATCGATAAAAGTAAATTTTGGAAAGGCTGGAATTATATAAAATTCTTTATCTTCCAAATCTTCAGATTTTTTATGTAAATTATCATTTATACTATCTTTACTTAAAACTGTTAGCTGTGATGGGTCATTTTGTGAATTAAAAATAAGGTAATCAATTGAAGAATTTTTTAACAAATTAATAAATTGTTTAGTAGCTAATGGATTAACACATTTTCCCATTTTATTATTTTCCTTATAATAAGTTCCTCCAAGAGTTTTATCTTCACATACAAATGATATCACAATTTTGTTTGGTAATAGTTTTAATTTCTTCATGCAGTCATCTTTATATTTTTCTATTTGGCTCAAATGTTTATTAAATGAGTTCGTAAAATTTTCAATATAATTATTTCTATATTCAATACCATTTGCACCCATTTTATATGTATTATTTTCGCAATACCCTTGCTCAACAATACTTGTAATTTCAGTCACTTTTTTGTTTTTTATTTCATTATTTTCTTTTTTAAGAACAATAGACTCATTTCTTCTTAGTTTTGATCCATAATTTGAACTAGGTGAGCAATCAAATTCAAAATGTTCAAATATGTATAAAACACTTTCTTTAGAATCAAAATAATAGCCATCTGGATGTTCAAAAGGAATACATTTAAATAATTTATCCACAATATTGTAATTACTGCAATTATTTCCAACACTATAAAAATTTATATCCCCCTGCTCATCACAACATTTTTCATAAGCATGATTACAAAATATTTTAAGTTCTTCTTTAGTTTTAACTTCTTCATTAATTTTATGCTTTTTCTTTTTTGACATTTTAACCATCCTTATTCATCTATAAATGCAAAATTTAATTAACATTAATCTTTAATCTTGTCATCCGATTTTTTTAATTCCCTGCTATTTAATGCAATAGTTTTATTTTCATCTTTTAACATTGCTTTAAAATTCACTCTATATTTAATTGGTTCCTCACCATACACATCTTTAGCCAATATTCTTTGAATAATATTACCTTTATTAACATCATTCACAAAAAATATATAGTATGTGTCCAGATTGTTTTTCATAACATTATATTCATTTCTAGACATTTCAAAATATACTTGTCCTTTTAAATCAGCTTTAGTGCCTTTAACCTCTACCAATATCTCTGTTCCATTAGAAAGTAAATAACTAATATCATACCCTTTACCATCATCTTGATTTTCTCCATGACACCAAGGCGTAATATTATGTGCATCGAGTTCTTTTGCATGAGCTTTTAAATATTCTAAAACAATGTCTTCAGCTTTTTTACCAGTTATTCGTTTTGATTCTTCTGAACCAGGATTATAAATTATTCTACGTTTCAATTCATTTTTGTATTTTTCTTTCTGAGAAGTTATAACATCGTCAATTTTAATATCAACTAAAGAAAATGATTCAATTGCTTTCGATTCAATTGTTGGCTTTTCATTTGTACGAAGTATTGCTCTATATCCATACCAACTATAAATAAATAACATAAATAAAGCAGGCGATACTTTTTGATCATATCCATTATTTTTATAAAATTCAAATAACTTCTCTCTTTTATATATTCTATCAATATTTTTATCAAATGGAATTTCAAATAGGGTAAGTATAACATTCAAATCTTCATTGCTATAAATAGGTATTTGATTATTATAATCGTATAAAAAGTTAATTTTATTTTTAAATTGTGGATTGAGAGGATTATTTATTATTCTTTCGTAATTATTATTTTTAGTGGCATCAACCACATCTAAAATTGACTTTTTAACATTTTCAAAAATCTCATCTTTGGTAGAGCCAAAACCTTTTCTATATTTCCAACTTTTAGGTCCAAATGAATAATCTTTAATTCTTTTATCATAATAAATTACAAATTTTTCATATGCTGTTGTTCTTCCACTTATTGAGCCATAAAATTCTAATGTTTCTTCTAACCAATAACAAAAAGCTTTTTGATTCTTTTTACCAGTAACATATTCATCAATATCCATTGATTCAATCTTATCTTTAGTAAATGTAGTCAAAAACTCTCTTAGAGATTTAAAATACTTATCCTGTTTTTTTAATTGAGATTTATAATCATCGGTTTGCATCCACGAATCCAATTTTAAATTTAATTCTTCCAACATATAATCACCACATCATATTTATAAGAGATTTTTTTCTCTAATTTTATATTTAAATTTGCCAGAAAAAATTCCAATATCACGTTCTTCTTGTTTCACAAGGATTTGCTGCATTATAGCATTTTCTGTATCTTTACTCCAATATATAGTAAGATTCTTAGAAGAACGTGTTACTGCTGTATAAAAAATATTATGAGTTATTTCTTTGTCAACATCATTACTAATTACAACTTTAACATTTTCAAATTCCAGACCTTGTGATTTATGGATGGAAACTGCATAAGCAATTTGAAATGGAATAAGTTTAGAACGATTTTCATCATTATCACTATCAAATTTAGTTTCTAATTTAATAGAAATTATAGATTTATTGTCATTTACTTCTAGTAATTTAACATTATCAAATTCGTATAACATTAATTCATCTAATATAGCATCAACTTTTAAAACAAATGTAACTGTATCATCTTTTTTCTCAAATGAAACAATTTCACCTTTCAAATTATTATATAAAATTGGTGCGAATTGATTATTATCTGTAAAAATAATTGGATCACCTATTTTATATGTATACGACCACACTCGAATTGATGCGTTCCTATTATTTTCCTGCATCAAATTATTTAAATTATTAATACCATATATTCCATTATAATTTAATGCTAATACAATTTCATCATTATTCCTTTCCAATAATGAATCATCATTTAAGTCTTTAACCATATTATATTGAAACAAAATTTCATCAATAACATTTTCTTTTATTCTAAGATTAGACCATAACAGTTTTAAGTGCTCAGATGATGTTCTATGCATTTCAGTCAGTTCGTTTTTTGATGGTTTATTCATGAAGGCTATTGCCATTTTATACCAATTTCCAAACTTTATTGATTCAATTTGAATAATGTCACCCATCAATACTAAACACTTAAAAGTTTTTTTGATAAAATAGTAATCATATCATTGTTACTAACCATACTACATTCATCAATAAATAATATATCACATGAATAAAACCCCTTATTATATTTCTTAATTGTCATAAAGTTATCAATGTTTCCGCCAATTTTACGATATAAATTATTAACAGCTGTATTTGTATTAGCAATATATATTGTACTATAACAGATGATATGAAACAAAATCTCTAAACAAAAAAGACATCTTGTTTATAATTTAATTGGACTAATTATAAGGAGAGGTTTATACAAATATTTTAGTATTAAATGATACAAAATCATCAAGTACTTTTGAAACTCGTAGGAAGGTAATAAATGCAATCTTAAATTTAAATTGGTCTTACGACAAGGCTTGTGGTTATTATCACACCTCAAGAACTTCTATCTACCGTTGGGTTAAAAAATATAAAAATAATCCATGTGATGAAAGCATCGCACTGTTTTTTCATAAGCCAAAAAGTCCACATCCTAATGCATATAATGATGAATTAATACAGAAA
>ERZ808262.201-NODE-201-length-41575-cov-20.288319_pt1 | contig 41575 bp, 58 predicted proteins | sample MGYA00520895_ERZ808262 | MGnify/ENA primary metagenome ERZ808262 (study PRJEB31516, sample SAMN03275588) | gut metagenome | biome: mammalia-associated habitat; material: feces | host: Papio cynocephalus | place: Kenya | collected 2012-08-02 ... | reverse complement strand
TAGGACGTCCTGTCTCAGGGTCTACTACATTTGGCTTACCTGTGCGAGGATCAATATTACTTCTGTTAAGAAGCAGACCCTTAGAACGAGCAAGCATGAAGTTGTCAAGAAGAATCTTCTCCTTCTTGTCGAGCTGATAATAAGTCATATTATCACAGCCCTTAGTAACCTTGATGAACTTATCCTCCATAATCTCAAACTGACTTGAATAGTCAATATCGTTACGGAAAGTAGTCAACCAGTTACGCATCTTCTGAATGTTGCTCTGAGTTTTAACATAGCCCTCTTCAGAAAGCTCAGGAACAGCGTTAGACTGGAACACAGTAAGTGAACCTGCTGTTGCACCGCTCATATCGATTGTGGTATTGTAATCCTCAGATACAATTCTAGCTTGAACTACCCAGAGATTAGTACCCTTCTTAATAGGATGTGAAACTACAATAAATTGCTGTCTTGTAGATTCAATCTTAAAGATGTCGTACTTCTCATAATATCTCTGTGGGAAATAGAATGTAATTTCAGTACCATCAGCACCATCACCTTCAGGAACTGCTGCAAGAGGAATCCTCTTAATTTCGTTAATATCAAGTTGCCATTCTATCATATAACTATCTATGCTCTGGAACTTGTTAGCCTTAGCAGCTGAGTTAAAGAAAATGTTTCCAAGAGCTTCTGTGTAGTAAGTAGCAGTACACTGAGGATAAAGTCTACTTACAAGACCTAAGTTCTTAGGCTTATCACCCAAGAAATGAAGAAAATTCTCATAGGTACGAGTCTCACCCTAGTTGAATGGGGCGTTAGTAACATAACCAATTGTTGCCATAAAATCTTTTAAATTTAATCAAAATTTATATCGTCAATACTATTTACTGGAGTATTTGATTGATTAGGCTTATTAGGAGATGTTACTATTACTGACGGCTTACTAGAACCCTTCATTTCTTTAATAGCCTCTTCTCTGCCAGCTTGTCTAGCCTATTTAACAGCATTACTTACGTAATCCTGAATTTCAGAAAAAGCATTCTGTCCATTAAGTAAAAACCAAGAAGCAGCTACAAGAGTGTCGGGATTATTCAAAGCCTTAGTAATGTAATTTACACCTGCACCATCTTGACCAAGTATAAACTATGCAAGCTCATCTTTCTCTCTATCATCCATAGATATATCTAAATCTCCAATTGAATTTAGATTATTTATAGAATTTAGTACTTGATTAGAGAATTGAGTATATTGTTCTTGTTGAGCAGCTTGTTCTTCAGCTTGTTGCTGTTCAGAATTCTGATTCTCAAGATTCTTATACTCTTCTCGCAATCCATTAACATACTTTTGGTAAGTTTCGGGATTGCTCTTAGCTTGCTCTAAGGCTTGCTGCAGCTCTTCATCAGTAATATCTTTAGCACGTAATTGCATATCTGCAAGATATAAATCATCATCAGATAGTGAATCTACTTGATATACAGGTTCGGGAGTATTAGATTTAGCTCCCTGCTGCTGTAACATCTAAGAATATTCTTCTGGAGATAAATTATTAGCTCTCAGATAATTAATTAACTATGTCTCCTAATCATCTAATCCATAAGCACTTGCCTAAGAAGGATCTATCTGCTTAACATTAGGAGTCTTTAAAATGTTAAGTTTTTCATCCTCAGTAAGAGAATCCCATGATTTTTCCTAAACATTGCCTTTATCATCTTCAAATTTTATTTTAGAAGAATCCTTAATTCCGATAGTACTCAAATAATCCTTAATAGCATCAGTAGATTGGTTATCTGGCTACTGTTGTGCTTCAGGTTGAGATTCTGGAGTAGGTTCTTCTTGTTGTGGAGTAGTCTGTTCCTGAGTATCATCAAAATCCAGACTATCCAATGTTTGAGTTTCCTAAGCCATATTAATTCATATTACACATCAAAAAATATTTATTATCTTCAAATTCCTAATTTTGCTTTTATAATAGAAATATCATTTATTGCAGATTTTAATTGAGTAGATAAATCCTACAAATCATTTCTAAGACTTTGTATATCTTGGTCTGCAGAATTGCTGCTATTCTACAATAATGTAATACTGTTATTTACATCTGTAAATTTAGCTGTAGTATCCTTAGTTAAAGCATCAATGTCTTTAAGTAATTCAGTACGTAATACTGAAATCTTTTTAACTACTAACTACTCAAGTTCTCCTTTATACAGATTTAAATCATCTGCAGTAATATAATTCTTTAATTTCTCTTCAAGTTCTTTCCAAGTGATAGTCTTAATAGTAACTGTGCCACTAGCATTAATTGGAAGTAATACACCATTAAGCAAGATGTTCCTTATAGGGAGCATCTTTTCAATCCTATCATAATCTACTACAAAATCTTTCCAATCCCCTAAATCTTTAACAGATTGAGGTAAAGTAATTTTCATAGCTTCACTTCCATCATATACCTAATATTCTCCATTTTTATCTTGAATTATAAGACCTTCTGGATTAGGTAAATTGACTGGAACATCGGATAAATCTTTATAACTACCAGTTATTGCTACTGTAGCAATACGATTCTTATCAACTTTCTTAGACAGTGCATCAAAGACAGCTCTATTCTCTACAGGATGTGTAGAGTACATATTTATATCTTTATCAACATAAACTGTAGAGGGTATTCCTAATAGCTTTTTAATTTCATTAATCTCTACATCAGAATATCCTCTCAGTATATCAATAAAGCTGTCTATAGATATGTAAGATTGTAAATCTTTGAAACAGACGTGTCTAAAATCATTAGGTAGTTCACAAGTCTACAGTCTCTACATTATTCAGCGAATTTTAATTCTTTAGCTTCACCTTTACTAATTTGCAACTCTAACTTATCATCATAATAAGTAAGCTGTCCTTCTCCAGGATCGTTAGCAGTTTGTATGTTATGGAGATAAAGATTTGTAATGAATGGCATTGGATACAAATAAGTATTATTCAGCATCAATGTACCATTACTAAGACTACCTCCTTCAAACTTCAAAATAGAATCTTCTGGAAGTTTGATGTAAGCGTCATCCAAATCATAATCATACTGAATAATAAAGATAGTATGATCTCTTGGATTGCCATTCTCATCATAGAACATCTCTTGTCTCAGAATATTTCTAGGTGCAGAAGAAACTCTACCACAAGTTGTACCCTCAATATTCTTACGAAGATATACTCTACCATATCCACTGCAATTCTGTGGATCATAATCTTTATCTTTAAATTTTAAAACCTTCTGATTAGAAGAAATCCTCTGAGTAAGGTCTTCTCCATCAGGATAGTTTACAACTGTAACATTTCCTTCTGAGAAACCTAACTGTTCTGCAATAATCTATTTTTCTAGATCGGTATACTGTCCAAAATAATTAAATTTCCTATGAGGAACTGGTCTTGGGGGAACATTACAATCATCATGCTCCCAACGTTCATGCCATCTAGCCTCATCCCAATCTCTATCTTCTGGTCTTGGTGGTGGAGGGCAGTTTGGATCAGTAGGCCTAAAAGGAGGTCTTGGATTACCACAATTACATCCCATAATAATTATATTTATTATTGTTTATTACAATTACAATCTGACTATATATAAAATCCATTACTTCTAGAAGTATTATATTGAGAAATTTGATTTAAACTTGTAGATTTATTTTCTACATTACTAAAACAAAATCCCTTACAACTCATTACTTCTTCAATAATAGATTGTGCCTATCTTAAATTAGTGTTCTATACTAATATATTTATAATTTCTAAAGTGCTCCAAATAAAATCTCTTTGATATTCTATTTGAGTATCAGAATCTTTAGATAATAATTTATTACATATAGATATATAACATTCTTCTAAATAACAAGTAGAGAAAATATCCTTACTATAAATATGTGCAGTTGATTTATTCAAATCTTCTCTTAAAAGATCTAAAATTTCTAACTTTACTAATTCTCCATTTTCTCTACGATAAATAGATTTTCCATCAGTAATATAAATATCTTTATATTTATTTAACTTATTAAATCTATTCTGCTATTCTTTATAATACCATTTATCTGTAGGTAGTATAATGTGGTAAATTGTATACCATCCATCTTTAGATAATGGTAGTTTCACTTCTGTTAAATATCCATTATGGTCAGTAAAAACTATTGCCTGTAATTTTGGAGAAATAGAATTATTATAAATTATTATGTCTAAAGTCATAGTATCTTCATATTTAAAAGAATATAAAGATTCCTAATCATATAGAGAATGTGTTGTATCAGTTATCCTAACACTACAATCACAATACTAATCTACTTTAAACATTTTATCACATAAGTCATTCTATATAATCATCAGTATGAATATCCTAATTTATAATACATGAGAGGTTATATTTATGGAGTAATAAATTGGTGACCAAATCATCCAAGGAATCCATATAACCCCTTTCTAATCTACTTAGTATTTCTCTATACTAATCAACTATCTATTTCTCTGACATTGCAATACTTAGTTACCAATTTTAATAAATACTGTGCCCTCTAAAAATTATTACATTTAATAGAATGCTTAATCATTTCAAGTATCATAGATAATTTATTCCTTATTTCTAAAGTCATAGATTGAGGAATATTTCTACAATCTGAACATTGTGAGGCACTTAAATTCTATAATTTAACATCATCATCACTAGAAGCTACTATATAAGATATTAAAGATTGTTCTAAAGTATAGTACATAAATACATCTCTATAAGATGTAGTAATATTACTATTACAATCCTTCAATAATTCTGTATAGTCTATATCTTCTAGTTCATTCTTCCTAAATAAATACTTATATACACATTCATCTTTGTAGTAATACTATTTATCAAATTTAAGTAATACATTTAAATCTGTAGGTAAGTATTCATATTTAGGAATTATAATAGAATATACTCTATAATACCCATCTTCTATTTTTTGAAATAAGCATTCATCTATTCCAGAATGGTCATTAATACAGCTTTTATATATGTTTCCATTCTAATCAAGTAATAAATATAGAGTTACACAGTTTTCAAAATCTTTGTAATTACTTTCTAAAGATACATAAATATTATTTTTATTTATCTTTATATTCATAATCCCAATCTTTCAAACTATTTATCTATATCATTTAATCTCTATAAGATTCTCTTATTTTCTATTTTTAATTTTGCAACCTCGCTAGAATTTTCTAAAGTTTTATCCCAAACCCTAGTATTAAAATTATAAGATGTTTGAGCCAAAGTATGAGATTCATTACTTCTAGATAGGCAATACTTTAATAGCTTTTCAACTTCACCCAGCCTAGTTAGTATATCCTGTTGAGTCTACTCAGTCTATCTAGTAGTTGCCTATCCTAAAAGTAATTGAATATTTCTTAACAATGTATTAGCAGAGATTACAAAATCCTAACCATTTTCCTTAACTGGAAAATCTGTATTTTCGGTTATTTTGAATAATTTGTCAATCATAGCTATTTTACCCATCTTTTTCTAGAGCCATAATAAGTACCTTTTACATATCTGATAGTATATTCATAATGACTACTATCTAATAGTGTTGTAGTATCTTCCCACATAATTCCAGTAGGGAATGTTATTTTAGGTACGGAAGTATCTACATCAAAACAGAACTGATATACATTACTAACAGTCTCGTCTGTAGGTTTCTCTAAAGTCAATGTAACTGCATCTGTAATAGTAATATTATAATATACATTAGGTTTTAAAGTAATAGAAGCATCAGAAGTATCTTCAAACTTTTGTGCATCCTATTTTTCATTTAACCAAGTTTGGAGACGCTTCATAGGAGCATCTTTTATAAGTAAATCAGATTTATCTGTAGTAGTTTTAGACTATACATAAAAATCACCATTAAGTTTTACTTCTACGGCATTGTGTCTTTTTCTTTGTGAGCGTTCCCCATTACCTATAGAAAATAAGGTTCGTGCCGCAGAATCAGTACTGCTAGTTGTTGATGCACCATATTGGCCACAAGCGTGTTCTGATTCGTTTGTTGTCATGTTGTAATATCCCTCTGCATGTGAATATGCCCCCTTTACTGTATTATGATAGCCTTCAGTATGAGAGTATTTACTAGTAACTGTATTACTGTATCCCTCCACATGGGCACCGTCTAAACAATCTGAGTTACTAGATATATCTATATCGTCTCCTAAAAAATTTTGGCACCCTTCAACATGAGAATATCGTGCGGTGTTATATACCTAATTTGCATAACCTTCTACATGGTTGTTAATTCCGTAAGTATAACCGTCTGTTCTAATAGTTATTTGATTTCCATTTCCCTCAACATTCTGATAATATCCTTTAGTAACTATATTACCCTATCCTATAACACAGTTATAGTGTCCTGATTTTATAGTATTACTCGTACCAATTGCAAAACTGTATGTACAGTCTGTTAAACTGTTTGATCCTATAACAGTATTTCCTTCTCCTGTAACAGTACTATAAGTAGTAGTTCCATCCTAATCTACATACCTAGAAGATATATTACCTTTACTATCCTATTTAAGTACCTAATTTTCATTTATTTTATTTACTATTGTTTGAGTACCATCGGTACTTAAATATTTAATTTTATCCATATATTATTTGTTAAGATATTTTCTAAACATAGTTGCCAATCATATTAGCAAGTTTTGTATAAAGAGGTTGTCCAGAATCTCTTATACATTCATATAGAACACCATCTTCTTTATAGTATTTTCCTTTATAGATAACCATATTACCATCAGATGGATAGTCTATTGGGTCATCTTTAGTACCTGACTATGTTTCTGTTATTTCTGTATATAAAGAAGCAGTATCTATAGAAGGTGGGTATTGTTTCTATACTGTATGATCTTTAACTACTTTAAATAATTTATTATTATATTGTAATTTAAAATTTGCTTTTACTTCTTTACCTATATAATCTTCCCAAGTAGGAAAGATTGATTTAACTGAAAGAGCTTGAGCATTAGTTAGGTCTACTGTATTTACTAACATAGTAGCTAAAGTATTTAATTGTGCTGTAGAGGGCATTGATATTATTTTAGTATCTGATATATTAAAATCTTTTTTAACCTAAGTTCTAAGTTCTTCTACTTTAGCAACATATTCTTGATAAGCTGTAAGAGTTTCTTCTGGAATAGAATTACCTAACTAATAATTATTGTAAGAATTTATTAAATTAGATTCCTCTTCTATAGTGTAATATTTTCTTACTGCTTGATATAAACAAGAAGTATAAGTAGGTTTTCCAGATATTCGTATTGGTAAATAATTATATACCGTTATATCCTATAATTTATTCTAACTATCTGGCATCTATACAGTTTCAGTTGAATCTAAATAATTGTAAAGATAATACCCACTGTTTAGATCCTAAAAGGTTTTAAGTTTGACACTATAATGATTTATATTTACTTTTTTCATAATTATTTACTTACTGTATTATAATATAAATAGCAACTTATGTAGTTAATGTAAACTTTTCTGAAGCTAAAAGTACCTAAACCCCCAATTGCAGCAAAATATGCAATAGCATATGAACCTACAGTGCCTGTCCAACCCATTGCGTCACCTGGTATAAGTGCAGAATCAGATACTTTTGTATTATAAGTTGTACTGCCTGTATTAATATTATCTGGGATAATATCCGCAGAAGTTCCTAAGCTTTGTGAGTATATATCTGTTGTATCAGAAGATGTCTAACACTAAAATTTTTTATCCCATACAGTATTATTATCAGTAAACCATTTTGAAGTGTCTTTAGTAAAATATATATTTCCATTATCTCCCAAATAAAGACCCCCGAGATATAAAAGAGTATCTCCAAACGGATTAGTTATTCCCCTATATCTACAAGTATAATGGGTTTCTTTTTCTGAAGACCAAGCAAAATTAATAGCACCTATATTAGAAGAATTACCATATTCATCTAAATACCCACAGGGTACAATTGGTAAATATCCATTATATCTTTCTAAAATAGAATAGAACCAGTCAACCATTCCTGTACCTAATCCGCCCTAATGGTATCCTTCAGAAGTAAGTTGATCATTAAAGGCAAGCTGACAATTATAGTTAGCATATTCTATTACGTAGAGCCAATATATTACATTTTTATATGTATTATAATCTAATACATTACCTCCACTTTTCTAGCATCCCTATTGTAAAGTATTACACTAAGTATATGAAACTGTGTAAGGTTTTCCTAATCCAGTCCTAAAAGGATCAGTAGAAAGATATGTATCATTAGCAGCCGACTATACAGTTCTACAATAAGTATTTGTATTTGCTATTGAAACAATAGCATTTTGTGGCAGTGTAGATAAGTACCCCATATTTTCAGGAACAGTTCTTAATATAGAACCTCTATAAGCACCTAATAGACCTTCTGGCTGATATTCCCAAGTATCGTCTATTTTGACAGTAGATATATATACATCAGTTACTTTATGAGTAATTTTTGGTACAGATATTTCTCTAGTACTAGTAGATGCTTCCCAATAAGGATCTCCATCAACTTCTGAAGTAAACCCCTTAATGTAAAATTCTGGAGTATAAACCATTACATTACCATCATATCCATTTCTTACAGAACCTAATTCAAACTCATTTGCTTTATCTCCTCCAACCTCATTGTAAAAATCCTAGTCAAACTGTATAGTTGCTTTCTTAGCAGTAGTATCTATACTTGTAATATGACCTATAAATGTTTCTGTGTCTACATATTTAACATATGCCCCTTCATACTATAATGTACTAAATTCGTCGTGAGCATCTGTTATTAGAGGAACATTTTCCGCATTAGTAGTAGATTGAGTAAAAGTAAGAGTTATATATTTAGGAATTTCCCTAAACCTCCAGTCTTTTGAATTTAACCAATATTGTATTTTATTTCCTTTAGCAATACATCCTCGTAACTAGGATTGTATAGGTAATATTTTGTGCAATGCTAAATTGCCTATGCGAGTTAATGCTGAGTCTTTAATACTCTCATCAATTCTTACTCCATAAGCTAAAATATCCTAAAGTCCTGTAAAATTAATAGTATTCCAATCTATAGAACCATCTGAATTTTTTGTTAAAACCTATCCCTATGTTCCATTATCAGGAATTAGCTAATAATACTAATTTTCATACCAAAGCTAATAAGTATCTTTAATAAGAACTAAAGAATCAGAATTTATTTTTTTGTTTTGTAAATCAACTTCAAAAGATTCTTTAGTATCATATTGAAGTACTTTGGATTTAATTTTATTAACAAGTACTTGCGCACCTTTCTATCCTAAATATTTCATAAAATAAAACTATAACCCCTCCCCAAATAATTTTTTTTGGGGGGGAGGATAGATGATTAATTAATTATATCAATTGAACATAGCAGTCACTTCGTCAGCAGTAATCTCTACCAAGTCGGCAGTATTTACCTTACCATCTTGCAGAGCTTTAATAGAAGTATCCTGTGCTGTATTCTTATCTGCATTAACTTTCTCAGCAGCCTTTGCACGAGTAATTTCAGCAGCAAGATCGTCTGCATTACCTTTAATGGTGTGAGCTGGAATATCTCCAGGATCTTCACCATATACAGCATTAATAGCAGAACGTCTGTTTGTAGTTTCTGTATCTGTATAAGCCTTAGCTGTAGTAAGATTGTCTGCAATTGCTTTAGTGTTGGCAGCTTCAGCAGCTTTTGCACGAGTAGCTTCTGCACCTACTGCAGTCTTAATAGCTGCATCAACGTCAGAAGAAACGCCTGAAGCTACTACTTTCCAACCGTCTGCAGTACCTCTCTTATCCCAGTTAATTAACTCATAGTGATTGCCAGTACCATTGCCATCGGCATCAACAACATACCATTGCTGACCGATAGCATCATTACCTGTATTATCTCCGCTAATAGAAAGTTGCCAAGCATTCAATGCATATAACGCATCAAGATTAGCAACTGACCTATGTCCACTAATTTCATCTGCATATACAATACCATATCCAGTAGAAGTGGTATTGTTTGATCTCAGGGTATTTGCCTAACTTAAACCTATTCTTGCCATATTATTTTATGTTCTTTTTTAAAAGTTAATAATTATTATGCAATATCTAATTTGGCGTTAGTAAATGCGCCCTTCTAAACACTTGTATATACATTATACTTATCTGAAGCTCCTGTGTCAGGATCGGTAACAGTCAATGTAGACTTAACAAAGCCGTCGTTCAACAAAGGAGTAGCATCATTCAAAGTAATCTTAGTAAGATCACCAAGAGATGCTGGATAAGCATATACGAAATACTGGTCAGAAGTAGTAGTAATACCAGTAATTACTCTGTTCTTACCATCAGCTGTGATATACTTCTTATTACCAGAGGTTGGAGTAGTGACAGCATCTAACAAGGCGGCTTCATCAAAAGCAGTAGCGCCCTACCAAAGAACCTTGTAATTGAAATGAACATTTACTGAAGCAGTAGTTCTGCTAACATCTGAATCAGAAGCCCACTTAATAATACCGTTGCTTTCTACGAGACCTTGCTTTGCAGCTTGTACTCCAGCAGTAATTGTAGTATCGCTAGTCACAGTTGTAGTGTAAGCGTCTGAAAGAACACCAGAAGCAGGAAGAGCCTTATTACTCCAGTTACCACCAGACATTGCAGTAGGATCCTTATGAGAATCATCATGAGTCCACTTCATACTGCCGTTAAATACAACTGTATAACCCTTAAGTACTGTAAGGTTGCCAGTACCACCAAGGCCGTCTACAACTGCTCCCTTTTCACCGGCCTTCTTTACTGTCCACAAAGATGTTGCACCACTTACTGGAACAATCGAAGGGCTTACAAGTGGAAGATCACCACTCTTGATTGCGTCAATATCTTTTCTATTGGCAGCACCCTTATCGCCAGAATAAGCAGTTGAAGATGTCTCACCAAGAGCAATCGACTTACTGATTTCTACCAAATCTGAACCGGACCATCTGTATGTAAGATCTGTGTCCTTAGTTACATAAATCTTACCTACTTCAGGAGTAGTCTTTGTCCAAGACTTGCTAGCAACTACAAACTGATTAAGCTGCTTTGTAGCTTTAATGTAATAAAGCATACTTGCATCACGATTGTCTGCAGGAAGTGTCTTCTCATCAGCGAGAATGCTTGTAATTTCAACAACGTCATCTACATAACTTGGAAGATACTGCGATGAAATAACACCATCATCTCCCAGAGGAACTTTCTTTTTAAGTTCTTCTTCAATGTTAGCAGAACTTGTTGACACTGCTTTAATTTTGTCCACCAATACCTAAGTACCGGCTTGACCTAAATAATTAATTGCCATAATTTGTTAAAATTTTAAAAAATTAAATCATATTATCTATAATATTTATATAGTAATTATTAGATTTATTAAATCTATAAATTAAATAGTTATAGTTATATTTATTGGATTATACTAATCTATTGTAACGTTTGGATCGTAGGAAGTTCCCTTATAAGTATAAGTGAACTTGCCGGCAGTACTGGTGTATAAAATACCATCAGCACTTATTGTTCCAGAACTTGGGGTAATATCAGCATAGCTACCCTAATTACTAAATTCAAACTTTATCTTACTATATTTAGTATATAGTCCAGTAGTTATAGGAACAGCTGTAATAATTCCTGTATATCTATCATAAGTACTTGTAATATCTATAGTTATATAAGTGTCTTCTGAATTAGTTTTAATGCAAGTATAGTTTTCGGTATCTCTATTAATTGTAATATTATTATTAGTATCGGGATTGAGTTCCTTAAAATCTATCCATTCCGGAAATCTTATGGTTTTACCACTAGAATATTGTCTGAACTCAATATGATATTGTTGTACTATAGAGCCATTAAAATCCAAATTAAATGTTATATTTCCATGTACTCCCATTGAATACTTTGGGTATTTTGTACTACTAGATGTTGTATCATCATCATAGTAATATACTCTTTTATTTGTTGGAACTGTTACTGTTGTGGATCCAGAAGAAGTATTAAACTCAATAGGTATGTTCGTTATACCTATTTGGGGAATTATATACTGTTCTTTATTACTATACGGTGTTCCTATCATACAAACTAATTTATTATCCATAATTAAAGCTACACCACAATAGTTATATTCAAAGAGAAAGAATAGTGAAACACTAATCAAGATCGTATCTTCAGACATATTATAAACAGGTATCATTCCACCATTCCCAGAAATCTTTAAAAAGATTGAAGCACCATTAGTATACGCATTATAATACTCTTTAAGTTTATCACTTGTAATATCTTTATTATAATAATAACTTGCGCCCCCATAGGGGAACATGGAATCGATCGATGCCTTACCAAAGTTATTTATAATATCTTGCTGTAATTCATTATCAGCTTCTGTTAATTCTATTATAATAGGCGCAATATCATCAGCTAACTTTTCTTTAGTTATTGCCTTATCAGCAATGTTATCCGTAGAAATAGCTTTCTCAGAAATAACTACCTAGCCAGTAGAATCTCCATCTATTTCAATATTTGTTTTTAAAGTAATAGACTAAATCCAAGCTCCCTATACAGATGTACAAAAAACTTGTATTGCCATTGGTCCGCTATCAAAGTTATCTATAAAACTAGTCGCAATTGTTGTACTAGAAGTAGTTACCATGAAATATCCTACAGGAAGTTTAAATTCTTCATATTCAATATAAACAGTACATTTTTTTTGTGCATATCTCTAGAATATCTTTTCTATCAATGATAAGGAACCAGATCCAGAATGTCTTTCGGTTAAATCTATCGCTTGTACTTCTCCCTGCATTCTAACCGATTCTATAGTATAAGCATCCTTCTTTGTGGTAGAAGAAGTTACTATAAAAGAAATAGTCTCATTAATTCTATTAACTATTGCTGTAGCTCCTTCAATTCCCAGGTATTTTTTTTTATCACTCATTTTGTTTAATTTAAGGTAGTAATTTCCTCCTTACTACCGTACCGTATCAATCCAATTAGTCTATTTTGTTGTAAAATTATTATAGAGCAAATAAAGCTGCTCCAATCAATCCGCCTATTCCAGTAAATAACCAGTCAGTAATATCTGATTTACCAGTATAGTTCTAATCTAAAACTTCTTTGCCCAAACCTATAGCAACAGTAATAATATAACCTACTACCGTACTTATAAGTAAAGTTTCTTGCTACCATGCTTGAAAGCCCATAATTACAAAGAAACTAATTAAAATACCTGCTACAAGATGTAAATATCTATCAGCCCCAAAAGAAGCAAGCCAAGTATTAATTTTCTAAAAGAAATTATATATTTTTTTCATAAACGAGAGTTTAAAAAATTTATTGGTTAGGAGAAGACCCCCTAACCAATAATTATTTAATTATCTTAATTTCCAGAAGTTTGAGTAAACATATTAGTTACAGTTTCCTTAGTAATTTCGTTAAACGACTTCTACAATGCCTCAAGATTTGTCTGCAGAGTTGTAATAGTATTTTGTAACTCAGTATTCTTCTACTTCAGTGCATTAATTTCGGCTGTAACAGCTTTGTTCTATATAGCATTTTCAGAAGTAGCATCTAGAGCAGCATCTACAGTACTAGAAGATGAGGCATCTACTCTAGCTTTAATTTCTACATTATTAATAGTAGCAATTGTAGTAAGAGTATTTCCAATAGTTGCATTTGCGCAAACTACTTTTACTTCTTTCTGTTCCTGAGTTGTAAGTCTGTTATCGAGATCTACAATCTTATGCTTGTTAGTATCAACATCTGCAGCTAGAGCAGTATACTTATCATTTAATGTGTGAGTAGCTTCTGTAGTATTAGCTAAAGAAGTGGTCAAATCATTCAACTTTTCTGTAACAGCTTTATTCTGTACGGCGTTTTGAGAAGAAGTACTCAAAGTATCGTCAGCTGCAATAGAAGCCTTAATGTCTGTACCATCAATTGTAGCAACTACTTTACTCTCATTAGTAAGAGCTACTGGAGCAGCCTGTGTTACAGGAATCTATTCTCTAGAAAGAGTAATACTCTTACCATTAATAATAGCAATAGTTGCAACATCCTTAGTAAGAACTGTAGCATTATTCTGCACAATAATATCACCTGCAAGAGCATCCCAAGTAACTACACCAGCATCTGAAACTGTAGCAGCATAATTAGTACCAGCAGGAACATTGTCATGAGCATCTGTTACATTCCATACATCACCAGTAGATGCATTAGAAGGAAGATTAGCATAAGTTGTAGAACCCTTATAAGTATATACAGAAGCTACTTTATTCTTAATAGCTTCATCTACATAAGTCTTCTTGGCATAATCTTTTTCGATAGTATCGGAGCTGATTGTGTAATCCTTAACTGACTTATCTATTAAAGCATCTGTCTCATCCTTAGTGTAGTGGTTATTATCAATCTCTACCTTAGTGTAATACCTAGTAGCTGCGTCATTCTTAGTAAGATATGTTTGAGTAGCCTTATCCTGACTGAGGTAAGTCTGCTGTGCATCCAACTTACTGAGATATGCATCATTAGCAGCAGCCTTTGAAAGATATTGCTGGTCAGCATCAGCCTTGCTCAAGAACACATCATTAGCCTTAGTCTTAGACAAATATGTATCTTCAGCAGTATCCTTACTAAGATACTTTATATCTGCATCAGACTTGCTAAGATAAGTATTAGAAGCATCGTCTTTCTAGAGATACTTAGAAGCAACTTCTGTCTTAGAAGGATAAGTAACAGATGCATCCTGCTTTGTAAGATAATCATTAGCTACTTCTGTTCTAGAAGGATAGGTGATAGCTGCATCTGTCTTAGACAAGAATTTATTTTCTGCATTCTTCTGTGAAAGATAAATAGAAGCAGCTTCTGTCTTATTAAGGTACTTAGAATCTGCATTAGCTTCTGTAATATAATTTACATCATTAGCAAAAGCAGACAACTTTGTTGGAATTGCATTCCTAACAGTCTGAATAGCATCGCCAGTAGCTTTAGAATCTGCTGAACAGCCTGCCATTGTAAGAGAAGTATCTACTACAGGAATAGCAATGGTTGCTATTGTAACATCACCTTTCTTAATGACAAACTTAGAAAGAGTGGCAGTATTCTAAGTAAGAACAGTTACGTCTAATTGCTGCTTAGCAAGTTCGAGTAAATCATTTACTTCTTGAATCTAAGTCTTTAAAGTTTCTTTATCTACGTTGAGTTTAGTTATATTCTTAGTATTTGCAGCAACGTCACTCTTTAAATCTGTCAAATCTTGTGAAACTTCCTGAGAAGCATCATAAGCATCTTTGGCAGCACGCAAAGCCTCTTCAGACTTTACAGTAGCTTCAATAGATCTAACCTTAGCTTCCTGTGCTACAACTACAAACGAATTAGGAATATGATTTAAAATATCCTACAATTCGTGAATAAAATGATCTAATGTTATTGAAACATTCTCACCTTTCTATACCATAGGAATTAAATCCATTGGCAAAAGATGTTTAGGTTCTCTAAATTCAGAAATTTTATATCCCATAATTTATTAAAAATATTATTTAGCCTTTATTTTATCAGGAACTGCGGCACACAATGTACTATAAGAAAGCCCTGTACTATTCTAATTATCTATAGATTGCTGTATTGTATCCCCATTACAGGTAAGTGTTACTATTACATTAGGTGGTTCACTGCAATCTTTAGATGCAGTTATAGTTGTACTGCTAGTAGTTGTATCAGAAATGGTTACTGAAGAATCGTTAGCTGTAACTGTTGGGCTTGAAAAACTAGTAAATGATAATTTTACAGAACTTCCAGACTAAGATGCATAACCTGATATAAAATTACTATCGCTTCCAGGAACCTCTTTTATTACAAAACTATTTCCATCACCGGAAGCAGATGCCTGATACCACCCACTATATTCGATATATGTTCCGCACCATGTATCTCCGCTAGTGCAATATTTATATTTTTTCACACTAGTACCATTTACAGTAACTTCTTCTCCACATTCTTTAGCCAGACTCCCGCGTGATTGAGCTACATAGTCTGTAGATAATTTATTAGGACCGTAAGTATCTAAAACCATCTAGTTCAAATTTCTGGTTGTATATAAAGGAGTATAGTAAACTGTAAGGTCTAAATATACTGCAGGCCAATAGATCATACCACATTGTGTATTGTCGTCATTCCCAGATGTTCCATATATAGACTAATCGTGTCTATGATATTTATCTGAGTAATCTGTATGAATCTCTCTCATATAATGGACATTTGTCTTCCAATCGTCTGTATAAGTCTTTGCATCATCAGCCTTTAGATATATGACACCATCTTCTTTATAACAGTTTTCTGGATCTAGCCAGAATATAGCTCCATACCAAGAATTTCCATCATTACCACTATTTAATGAGAAGTCTGGATATTGAGTAGCAGTAGCTCCCTTTGCATAAGTAATAGAGAAGTTAGAGTTGGAAGTATTAATCTATAACTATGTACCTACCGATAAATACACAAGTGTAGGATTAGTGTATTGAGTATTGCTGAAGTACTTTTTATCTGGTTTAGAATCCTGATTTAAATCAAATCCGTCTTTACCACTACTATCAGTTTCTTCAAACTCGTATATATAAGGTAATCCCTAACTCTTAAATTTTTCAGGGTAAGATTCAGCATATAAGATAGCAGTCTTGCCATAATTATGAGTAACCTACCTATAATAACATTTATATGTTACATAATAATATTTAGATCTAGCTCCTGTATATGTATCAGGACATTCTGTACTTAAATCAGTGCTGTCCCTTAAAAATATCCATTTATTAGAAGCCTAATCCTTGTCCCAAGATATATGATACTTCCCACTATATACACTACTGAGGGTGACTCCAGTACTTTTTTGTAATTGGTCTGAGACAACATTCCTTTGTAATACTGTACCTCTTTCATAAAGAATATCATCAGTTATATACCAGTCACCGCCATCAGCTTCCGCTACATTCTTAATACCTCCGCCAAAGGTAAAGTGAGTACCTCCAGACTTCCAATTAGCATCAGTAAGATTAGAACACAACTTAGAATTTAATTTACCATCAGTAATAGTTCCTCTACCTTTAGTAAATACTCCTAAATCATCAGTAGTCTAGTTTACAGATTCTGAAATAGTAGAACCATTAATAACTAAATCAATTCTCTTACTCTTATCGTATTTAGTAGCATTTATATTATTACTAAACACTACTTTATTTGTTCCTTGAATATTTAAAAGCTCGGCTTTCTCACTTCCTATCTTTAGATACTGCCCATAGGTGTTAAAATTATCTTCCTAAGTTAAATCAACTTGTTCACTACCAACATTGGAATATACATTAAATACCAACTATGAAACTCCTCCCATAGGATCCATATCTCCTGCAGTCAGAGTTGAATTATTATAATCAATAACTTTGTTGGTAGCAAACAGATCCTCTTTAATTACATACTAATTATCAGCATAAGGAGTATTTCCACTATTAGAATATTCATAATTCCTTAAGTGTAATCCGTATTCAGAAGAATCTGCACTATATGTAACAAAAGTACTATTTTTAATTTCCTCTGCTGTAATTCCTCTGTTTAGATCTGTGAATTTAGATACATTTTCATTCTATAGGTATAATTCAGAGCTGGAATCGCTCATTTGAGCTTTTAACCAACCCTGAGTTACAACCTATTTATTTTTACTAAGCGTCGCCATCAGTGTTCAGTACTATATATTTTACCTACAGTTACATCGTCATTAGCATTCTGTTTAGGAGTAATCATACCAGAATCCGTATCACGTTTCCAAATAACTGGAATCAATCCTAAAGCAGTAAGTTTTGTAGTGAGCAGACTATCAAGATTTGCATCTAAGTAATTCTTAATATACTCATTAGCATGAGCATCAAGATAACTCTTAATGTAATCATTGATATGAGCATCTAAGTATTTCTTCAGAAGAGCGTCAAGGTTTGCATCCAAGTACTTCTTAATCAAAGAATCAATATTTGCATCAAGATAATTCTTAATAAGTTTATCTATATTTGTATCAAGATAGTTCTTAATTAAGCTATCAACTGAAGATGATGTCCAACTATTATTAGTATAATAAATAACCTGTCCTTCTGTAGGAGTAATTGTTAAATTAGTCCAAGAGCCGTTTTTGTAAACAAGGAATTGATTTTCAGCAGCTCCTTCAGGTTTCTGAATATATCCAGATAAATCTACATCAGGTTTAAATTCACCTAACTTTTCCCACTTACTGCCAACCCAAGCATATTCTGTTTTAACATTCTAACTGTCGGTAGAAGATGTATTAGGTACAATATAAATTGTATTAGATTTCTAATCAGAAGTAGGTAATTCAGAGACTATTGTATATAGGGGAGCATCAGAATTAATCATTTCTACAATATTCTTATTCTGCCAAGAGCTTCCTGTATAGTATACAATATCTCCAAGTTTAGGAGTAGTGATAGTAGTATCTCCAGTCAATTGAGATAACTTATTTACATTTAATGCAGATAAATCAAAATTACCATTAGCATCAACTCCCACTGTAGATGTAGTAGTCTCTCCAGGTTTAACATAAGTAATTGTCTGATTACCTAAAATTCCAGTAAGATCGAAATTACCAGATTTGTCTATAGTGACTGTAGTAGTTGTGTTCTAGCCAGTTTTATTATAAGTAATACTTAGAACACCAGTATTCTGTCCCATCAAACCAGTAAGGTCGAATACACCTTCTGTATCAATATTTGCAATAGACTGTGTAGATTCTCCAAGTTTGTAATACTTAATACTATGTTTACCAAGTATTGGAGTTAAATCTATTGCATTATCTGCAGAAGTAGCTGTAGTAGCTGAAGTTTCTCCAGTCTTATAATACTTAATTTTAGTTACAGCACCCTGTTCTGTAGCAGAAGGAATATGTACAGATCCAGAAAATCCATTAGCCTGTGTAAGGTTAATATTAGATCCACTTATAGAAAAATCTGTAATGCTATAAGGTAAAGTAAGTTGTTTAGAACCATTCTTCTAATCAACCTGTAATACATTATTAGATAATGAAATATTCTAAATACCATAAGGCATTTCTATAGATTTACTTATTCCATTATTCTAATCAATAGAAAGAGTATCATTAGCTAAAGAAAAATCTGTTATAATATAATCAGGAACATCTGAAAAATCTTTTATACTTGTTGGAATATAAATAGTTTTATCAGCCTTCCCATCATACACATCTTCTTTAAAACTGCCTGATACGAAATATAATCTATGAAATCTCGAATCTAATTCATTTCGGATTTCTTCTATAAGCTATCTATTTTCTACAGACATAGAATGTGTTTTATTAAGTAATGTAGAAAGCTACTTCAAGATAACATCAATGTCATCTTTACTTCTTAACATTCTATATAACTGATCTACAAATGAAGATACAGATATTGCGGAATCTTTTTTACAAGGATCATTACAATAATCACAATACTCTCTAACTATTGGAATCAGAGAGTCTTTATCTACATAAGTAGTAATTCTGTAATCCCTATCGGTTTTAGTACACTAACAACTCATTCTGTAATTATATGATTTCCGTTTTCAGTTAATATACAATCTCCAAATTCTGTATCTATTTTAATACCGTAGGAATGCCCTCTATAATCCCAAGGACTACCACATGGAGGTGGTGGAGGACATTTTGGTAAAGGTTTAAATGGTATTGGTTTTATTACATTACAATTATTACCGCAACTCATGATCCTGTTACTTGTTTAAGTTTGTCATTATATGGATTCCCATCATGTAACTAGTCTATTTCAATCTAAGTTCTCTTTGATTGTTCATCCATTAAATTCTATTTATATTCCCTATCCGTCTTAGCCTTATACCACTCAAGTTCCATAGTAGCTTTATTCTTTTCCTGCTCTAACTTTAACTTAGCTTCATTAAGTTGTTGAACCTTAGTCTAAGCTTTCTATAATTCAGATTGCATCTACTTCATTTGTTGCTAAGCCTCTTGAAGTTGTTGGGAAAGTTGTTGTAACTAGTCATTCTTTTCTTGCTATTTCTTTATAGCTTTATGTACTTTGATTTTATAATCAGTAAGACTGGTACAAGTAAGTGCTTCTATAATTAAATCTGGAGGTACAATTTGTGCTTTAACAAATTCAGGTACTATCTATTTTAACTATTCTAACTGACGTGTTATATCAGAATTAGTTACAATATGTATGTCGTAATCAGTAAGAGTAAAATATTCGGGTAAAGCTGTAAATATTCTAGATTGTTTATCTCCTAATATAATAGTTCCAGTTAATCCATTTTTAAAAACAATTTTAGCTACATTTAAAGAATCTAATAGTAATTCTTCAATAATAGTATCAACCTACTATGTAAAACTCTTAGTAACTATAAATGAATTATTTACAGAAGTCTGTACATTAGTTACAGCATCTCTTTGCTATATTCCATTTAATCGCTCTCTAAATACTCCTGTAATAGAAGATGTTGTATCTTCTACAGATTGTATAGCCAATTGTATTGCCTGAATAGCTTGAACTTTAATAGTATCATCATATCCATTATAAATAGTATTAGGAGAAGCCATACCCTATTCAAGTCTTCCTGCTTGAGAAGTATCGATTAACGCAACACCTGCTTTCTTATAAGAAATCCACTTCTTTAATCTTTCAGGAAGTTTATTTCCAAGTAACTTAGGAAGTACGGATATATCGATAATATCTCCAACAGTACCAGAAGAAGCTATAAGATTATCTCTATAAAAACAGAGTAAATTATACTTATCTTGTAATGCCGCACAAGCAAGTACTAGAGAATAAGGTTGTCCATTTCTCTAAGTATATTGTACACCATTAATTGATAAAGTACACTTCTCAGGATGTGACTAACTTCTAATTACATTAGGATCTTTACCTATTACTATATAAATATTTTCTCCTATTCTAACAGTCTTATATCTATTCTAGATATATGTCTTAGTGTCAGATTCAATCCATTCTACTTCATAGACAGGAATGAGATTATTAATCTCATCACCTCTTTCAGAAATAGGATAACCTGCATTAACGTGCTGTTTAGTGCTTCTAGCATTAAGTGGAACTGTCTGACCAGCTCCTACAGCAGTTATTGTAGAAGTATTAACTTCTCTACTTAAATCATTCCAAAGCTAATCTAATCCATCTATATCCTCTTTAGATAATTGTTTACCATATTGAGATATAATATCCTACCTAGTCATCCATTTACGTATTACAGCTCTTACACCGTCTTTTACATAATTAGAATTAGGGTCACGTTCTACAAAAACATTTCTAGGATCAAATATTTCTATATGAACATTATTATTAGATGTTGAAGGAATAGCTCTAAAATAATCTTGTCCAGTTATACATATATCCAGACACAACTATCTGATTTTATTCTTTATGTCACAATCTCTAGACTGTAAAATGTATTCAACTACATTTTGGGCAGCAACCTCGTACTCAGAAACAAAGCTGGTGTCTAAATCTTCTTTTAAGGCATCTATAGCTTCTTGTACTCCAGAATCTACCATCTTCTTGTCATCCTGTAGGGATTGAACCATTTTATTCTACAGTCTTCTGTTTAAAAACTATAATACTTCTTGATTAATATATAATTCTTTCTCTCTAGTAATTTTAGATATAGTATCAGAATCCTTACAAGTTACTTTAGGTAATATAGGAGTTCCTAATATCTCTCCAACTAAAGCATCTACGTGTTTTTTAATTAACGGAACAAACTCTATAGAAGTAGGATTTCCGATACCATATTCTTCTTCTAGAAATCTATACTAGTCTTCATCTAGTATTCCATCATAGTAATTATAGGCTTTCTATAACTCCTATTTATCATATACTAATTCAGAAATAGTTTTATCTGTAAACTAAATGTATTCTTCGTTAGTCATAATTATTTAATTCGACTTTTCTAAAATCAGAAATATATCGTTTATTAATTTTAAAGTCTTCTGTAATAAATTTAATAAAATCCTCTTCTGTCCCATCCACATTTATCGTAGAAGGCTTATCGTTTGACGGAATCCCAATTATTAAAGAATATCCAGAAGAATTTTTCAGCACCTCTAATTTACCGTTAAAAATACATTTATACTAATCAAAAATTATTTTTCTAATTTTAGAAATTAATTCATTCATATTTTCTTGGGTCACTACTTCTTATAAAATTATTAGGATTAGTCCCATAAGAACTGTAAATCTGTTGAGGCTATTTCTTTGGAATCACCCCAAACCTTCTAATACCATTTTCATCTATATAATATCCAACATCCTCCCATTCTGATTCATCAATATTGTCTTTTTTAGGAACAACTCCTTTTAATTCTTCATCTGCCAGTAAAGCCATAGCAAATGCAGCTATCATATCGAATTTAGTTTTATGTTCTAGAGAATATCTAGTAAGTTGATTTAATAATTCAACAAACCAAATCTAATCACAAAACTCTTCAACATAATCAGCTATTAAATCATTTTGATGATCAATAATAGTTGGAGTAGCTGGAGTTCCTATAGTTCTAGAATGTCTGGCATTCATGTCCATATAAGTAGCTCTAGGTCTAAACATAAAATATTTAGCAAACCCTCTTGATTTAGCATAGTTCCAACAAGATAATCTTGTGGCTTCTATATTAGTACTAGCATTATACCAGTAAATTAATTTCAAAGCTGTCTAGAACGCTTTATCAATTTTATCGGGTCTTTCCATATAATAAGCTACTGGTTTAGGAGCATCTATACCAAAGGCTCTTTTATATATAATAATACAGAATTTTGAGGGGTCTACTGTGGCGTCAGAAGTTTGTTCCTAACCAATATCAATAGCATCAATACCTGCTGTATATAAACCTACAAAATCCTAATCCACAGGAGGTTCTAGAACATGGACCTATCCAGAATCTCCTGGAATAAAATCTACTCTAACAATATTAGATAACTTTATTCCATCAGAATTGTTCTTATATATAAATTTAAGTTCTCCGTTCTATATCTTAGGAACTGCCGGATGTTCTTTACCCTCATTGTCAGTAACAGTTTGGTCTCTATGAGTTCTAATATAAGCTATCTAATTAGCTAAGAGAGTTCTGTTAAATTTATTATTACCCTCCAATGAAAGGGCTTCTTCAGCAGTAAAACATTGCTCTGCACAATACTTTAATAAAGCAGATGGAGTTTTAGCTTTTAAGTCTCTCTATTTATTATAGTAGTCTTTAGCTTTATCTTCATCACACCATCCTCTTTCATCAATAAATTCAGGTAAATCTAAGGTTTTATAGGCAGGTATAAAGAAGTTAGATAATACATATTCATGGTCTGGAGTATAATTGTGTCTAAATGGTAGTACATTATAAGTAGTAGGATCTTCATAGATTTTGCGCAATCCATCAGCTCCTTGTATATCACCACCCGTGCCGCCTATTATTTGGACACCTATGCGATTACCTCCAGGCCTTACCAGCTCTTCACCCTTGATTACAGATTCTTCTAGTATAGGATTAGAACCTGCTTCCTCTTGTACCAGTACATTAGTACGATCACCTCTCACTTTACGTGAGTTATCAGCTACCTTACCTGATATTTTAGACTTAAATCCTACTTCTGTTTTCTGACCATCTATTATTAAATAGTAAGATGCTTTTCTTGTTTGTGAATTATTCTCAACCTATCTAGCCTTGAAGAATCCTCCATCTGAATGTTCGTTCAAGAAATCCAATCCCATAGTAACCTTATCCATAGTATCATCTACATAACTCTGTAGATAAGCGCTGATAACACAGTTACTATTTCTATAACAGCTATATGTTCCATCAAGAATAGATGCAATCATAAATGAGAAACCACAACCACGATTCTTTAACATTGAACAATTCCATCCATAAATTCTACAAAGTTCATAATAATGGAAAAACTCATACTAGTAAACTTTAAATCTTGGAAAGATAGTATCTCTACCGGCACCAGATTTCTTTACTCTGTTATCATCCAATCTGAAGTAATTCAAGAAGAAGTAGTTGGGGCCAGTAACTGTATAACCATTTACTGTAAGACCTTCTCTACATCTTTTATATTCCTATTCCCAAAACTAATTGTATAGTTTAGAACCCTATACAAACTAACAGTAATGACCTGTATTTAAGTAACGATCTCTAGCTTCAGTAAACCATTCCGGCCTAAAAGATAAACCATGTGTTTTATCTATAGGTCTATAACCACTAGCTTGATAAGTACAATGTAAATCAAAATACGGAATATTGGTAAGAGTATTATCAAAGTCCCATACATCTAAATTTACTTTTTCAGAAACAACTGCTTCCTTAGCTTTCTATACTACTGCATCAAGCTCTTTCTATTCCTTCAATTTCTCTTCATCTATAATATCTTTAATAGTAGCATTTTCTATAGCAAGATCATTTTTAGCTTGAAGAGTCTTGGATATATATTTTTTAGGAGTAGGTTTTGGTTTAGCTAGAATATCTTTTACCTATTTTTCTAAAGCCTTGTTTCGAGGATTAGCTTTAGTCTTAGTAATTTTATTACTACGTATAGGCATGGCTTAAAAGTTTTTAGGTTCGAATCCCTAACCTATTCCTCCATAAGTTTTAGATTGTTCCATAATTTCCTTCTTAACCAACTGCTCCATAGTCTAAAGCTCTTCCAGTAGTTTAGGAATATTAGAAATCTCTGTCTACAAATCCTTTACTTTCCAAATAGGTTTACCTGTCTATTCATCTCTTTCTTGGGGATCTATATTATTAAAATAATCTGTAATTCTATCTACAGCTTTTTCAGAAGCGTGTAATATTTTTATAGCTCTACTGCTATTTTGTAATTCTTTATATTTACGACAAGCAGCCCTAAAAGTTGGGTCGTTCCATTCTTCTTCAGTAATTTCCCCATCCTTTAAGGCTTCCTAATGCCGTTCTTGTATCGTATAATCTTTATATAGACTGTTCCAATCTATAGCTAACCAAATGTAAGTAAATTCTCTAAAAGCTCTCAAATGTTTCTTGCCTGTAGGATCCTATTTACATTTATTCCTATTATCATCCATTAAATCACGAAACTCCTTAATTAAAAGTAAGTTTCCATCTTCCAATTCTACTTTCCCTGTAGCAGAATTATATTGAAAAACTCTTAGCATTAGTTATTTTATTTAATACTATTACTTATTTCTTTTTCTTTGCCTTACCACCACACTTATCCATAGCAGCTTTAATCCCCATCTCAGCCTTGATAGTATTCACAGCCTTAGTAGCACCGCCACAGGCCATCTTATTCTTCTTTACAGCTTTTTGGGCATTTTCTTCAGCATCTTTAATACACTTTCTGCAAATCTAACCACCTGCCTTAAAATATTCTGTGTGAGAACCTTCAGGGCAGATACCACGTAAAGATGCAAGATAATTAAGTTTGGCACCATGTTTGGCAGCCTGTGCCTAATTCTACTGTTCCATTATCTGCTAAACAATTTGCATAATTTGCATAGCTTGTTTGTCACCTTGTTTAGCCGCCTGTTCAACTTGTTGGAGAGCTTGAATAGCTTGTTTATCACCCTGTTGTGCAGCCTGTACTAAAGCAACTATTTTCTATGTTGGGTCTTCTTGGGCTTGGCCTCCCTATTGATAATAATTAATCATACCTCCATTTTTAAACCATTGTGAACCATCTGTCAGTTTATAAGTATTTTTTATCTAATTATATAAAGATGTATCATTTGAATCTGCAGTACCATTAGCTACCATTCTGATAGCTCTCCTCTAATCTCCAGTAAGACTGTATGGGTTTATTCCAAGATTCGCTTTAATCCACTTTCTTATATCACTTCTATTAAAAGAATTTGGAGTAGTTTGGATAGGTTCAATCTAAATGTCCTAAGTAAGTGGGATAGGTTGTGAAGAGATTGGCTAGCCATTCTAATCAGTACCTGTACCAAAAACTGATGCAGCTTCCAGAGGAATATTAGATACTGGCTATTCGGCAGCCTGTTTCTTATAATTGTAGGACATATCCATTAATTTTCCAGTAGCCTAATTCGCATTTAGATTAGTATTATTAATATAATTATTATACTAATCTAATTGTCCAGCTCTTAAAATTTTACTCCAATCAGACATTTTCTCACCCTTCTTAAGAGTATTATAAGAATGTCCATTGTAGGTAAACATAGAATCTCCCGCAGCTCTATGCTATTTCCACAAGTCTCTAAAAGTACTCATAATTTAATTAAATCTTTAGTGTTAAATACAGCTTCTTGTAACTAACCATCGGTTGTAAACCATCTACATTTAATTCCTTTAAGGTAAGGTTCTTTATCATCTTTATTCTTAAAGATATATGTTTCTTTCTTTACCACTAACATTACTGGTTTATTTGGTATATCCTACCTTAACTATACCAAATCTCCAGGCATAAAATAAATCTTATTTTCTTCCATCATAATTTTTAAATCTTTCAGTTAAACCTACATTTACCATTTGTAGAATAGAATGTTCATTAATAGAATAGAACCCCTATTTATAAAAAGGTATTGGTATTGCAGAGATTTTAGAATAAAAAATAGCATCTCCAGGCTTTACATTTTTACATTCAGGGCCAACTTCTATTACTGTAGCTACTGCAATAGCTTGTTCTTGCTCCTCCCATTCACCAGTATCATTAGATTTATATTCTGGAGTATAACCTCCAGTATCTACTATAAGTGCTCCAACACGTTTAATTTGTTGGAACGGATTTGAATCAAATGGTTTAATTAAAACGTTAGAATACGTAGGTTTTATCTCACACTAGTTTAAGTCTGATACCATACTCTAATGATACTGTTTAAGTAAATCTTCATGCTTATCAAGAGATTCTTTTTTATCATTAATCATCTGCTAGAGTTTCTATCTCTTATCATTGTTAGCCATCTAATCTAACATCTTATCATCTGCATAAATATCTCCATTTTGAGAAATTTGATTTGCTATATGCAGTGCAGAAGCATCTTGCATATGTACTTGCTTACCATTTACTGTAGGCATAATTCATAAAACATTTTAAACATTAAACATATTATCTGTTATTAATTTATATTATCTTAGTATTGATTGATATAGTTAAAAATATATTATCTATTTTATATATTTACCATCTATGAGCAGGGCAGTTTTCTTCAGGAACTGTAGTTTTTAATTTTATTAAACAGCCACATATATTGCAATATTCAGTATCATCAAGAACTAATCTGTCCTTACATTTGTTACAAATTAAATATCTTTTCTATGCTATATTCTTATTCTTATTAAAGATATAGTTAAAAACTCCTTTAAGTATGTGCCCCATTTTCAAAGGCAAATTCTCCATAATACTTTTTAGCTGCTTTATTACGAGCTTCTATCGCATCTTCAAGTTTTTTATACCTTCCTATATATTTAGTTTTGATAATCCATTAGCAAGTACCTTATTAGTACATCCTTCAATTTTACACTACATATTTCTATATTTTATTAATAATTACCATCTGTGAGCAGGGCAGCACGCATACACCAATTTTGTTTTCTGTGGTATTAAACATCCGCACCCTTTATAGTACCCATCCTTGCGCTTATTGCTTATTTCCATAGTCTGAGGATTAAGCCAAAGCTTTGGATTACATATTCCTCCAAATATATTTTTAAATAATGGACAAGTGGAACATATCTTCATACGTTCTGCACTAATATCTTTATTAAGTCCCAGAACTTCGTTAATATGTCCCTCAACAATATCCTTTCCTTGATTTAACAAATCTGTCAGTCCCATAATCAGTATTCTATTTCTTTATATTTAGCTTCTTGTATTTGATGTAGTAATTGTTTCTTGTAATAAGATAACATTTTAACTACTTCCTTCTTTAAATACTCCAAATGAAATTGTTGATTGCCTCCTTCATGTGGATACCAGTTAAGAATTAAATCATCTATAACTGCTTCTGGATCTAATTTCTGTATCATCCACGCGTAGGTAGATAGCTGTAGATTATAATGCCAATAATTAGAATCCTCAAGGGAGTTTAATGGGAACTTCATCTTAGCAGATGACTTAGTTTTACTATTAAAATAACCCTTCTTCTCTATTTTTGAATTAGTCTTGTAATCTATGATTACGTAATGGTGTCCTTTCTTTACTAGGAGGTCAATCTGTCCAGCAAGTCTTAAGACTCCGTCCTCAGAAACCCTACTAATAAGGTATTCTGGATATACTCCATCTTCTAAGTCTAAGGTTGTTCTACCTTTATCACAGATAAATTTACCTCCGATACCAAACTTCTGAAGATTGCAATTAGCTCCCATTTTATAAAAAGAGTTCTCCAATTCAGCATGAATCTTAGTACCCCTTTCACAAGATTCTTGATTAGTTTTTTGCCACTCATCTAGAATATCTTGTTGAACTTTAATTACATCTTCTTTGGTAAAGTCATACATATTATAAATATCATCTGGAATCTTCATCGAATCTCTTAATGGTTTAGAAACTGTTTTCCAATCTTCTTTTGGAATTAGTTTTTCTAAAGCCTTATACATAGACCAAAATTCCTTATTAAAAGGCTGAGCAAATCTTTCAATAAGAGTAGTCACAGAAATAAAGGGAGCTGTAGGATTTGTTAAATCCCAATATTTATGAGAATCCTCCTTAAAAACTACATTACCATTTCTTTTATCATATTCATTATCCATAGAGCATAAAATTATTTTCTTGATACATTATTATAATCTAAGATAGCACATAACTATTCAGCACTTGGTGTTATTACCTTTTCGGTATATCCATCATAGTATTTTCTAGGTTTGTCATATAGTAATACAATCATTCCTAAATATCCGTGAACACCTTTCAATGGATAAATAGCTAATGCCTTATTGTCTAAATATCTAAAAGCATCATAATATAATCTTGGAAATTTATTCTTAAATTCCTCCATACTATTACATCTTACAAATGAAGATTGATATATAGTTTGTAATTCATCCAGATAAGTTACATAATCTAGATCTTTAAAGAATTTCTTAGCAGATATTCTTGATGGTTCTGATTTATATTCTGTATAGCAGTCTAAATATATGTAACTTAATCCTTGTAAAGTTTTCTTAGTGTTATGATATTGTAATAATACCACATCATAGGTTTCACCATCTCTTTCAGCAATTTCAAGTAAAGCAGTATTTATATAGTCGGACATTCTGAGAGTATACTCTTCCTATTCTCTCTCTTCTATCTAATACATTTCTTTACTCTACTGGCTGTAAAATTTAAATCTCTAATCTTGTATATACAATACTCCCCATCCAATACAAATGGATATTAAAGATATAAAGATATACGTTTTAATATGCGGTGGTAGCTAATCTAATTTTTCCCACACATAGTTTAAACAAAATTTTAAAATATTTAAAATCATTTCTCATGGTAATGTATAATTAAAACATTTGATTCAATTAAATGTATCAGTAAATTTAATTTAGACAAAATTAATTTTTTAATATACATATTACATATTGTATATTGGCAGATTTTTTTAAATCCAAAAATAGATAATTATAAACAATCTAAGATAATTATATAAATAATAATTAATTTTTCAACTAATGAATATAAATCTAATCAATCTTATTTAGTATAAATAGGGTGGAAAGACAGACCCTATTCATATAAAGAAAAAGAATGAAGGTAAATTTACTTCTTACTGTGGAGGTAAAGTTACAGATGCTTGTATTTAGAGAGCCAAGGCTAGTGGTAATTCTACATTAGTAAAGAGAGCTGTATTTGCTGAGAACGCTAGGAAATGGAAACATTAGAATGGTGGAATACTTTAGAGATATTTGGGATTGTTGGACAATGGAATACCAGCTTAGGCGGCATTTGACACAGCTCATTTATCTCTCGTAGAAGATAGTAGACCGAATAAATATTACTCATTTGGTAAAAGAGCAACTTCTTTAGATAAGTGGATTAAAAATGCTACAGACAGTTTAACTACTGGTAGGTATAGAAATCTTTAGAATGTATAGAATTTTAATCAATTTAAGTAGGGATTAAAAAAGAAGAACTATAATACTAGACCCGCTTTCTATAATGTAGAAATAAACAGAAATAGAAATAAAGATAAATAGATAATAAATGCTTATAACAAAGAACATAATTTGCCATTAATTACTTTAATTCCGAATAACAATGCCTAGTAGAGTGAAAGCCTTGCTTGATAATTCTAAAGAATTAGCTATCGATGTTGTAAAATTATTAGATCCAACAGGTATAACATCTTGGAAAGATGCCTATACTGCAGTTAAACATATCGATTCCGATCCCGGAACTTGGGTAAATGCTGGTATAGAAGTACTAGGAGCTTTACCTGTAGTTGGGAAAATGGGTAAATTGGGCAAAGTGGGCAAACTAGTAAAAAGAACTGAGAATCTGTTATCTGCTACAAATAAAACCAAGAAGGCTGTACAAGTTGCCAAAATTCCTGGAAAAATAGTAAGAAATGGTATTGCAATACCTATGAGAGTAGGACATTTAGTTGCAAATAAGACATTTAATCTTTTCAAAAAGAATCCTAAAGTATTCGATGTAAGTCTATCTGGTAGAAGAATCAATAATGCAAGAAACCTTATTAAAGTAACTAAAGTAGCACAAGACTTAGATAACGTAGTAACTGGAGGAACTTTTACAAAAGGAGCTGCTGATTTTGTGGGAGAAAATAGTGGAGGTTTAGCAAGTTTGTTTAGTGGACCTCTATCATTTTTTGGTAAGGCTCTGCATGATCCTAGATATAGCGGATTTTCTAAAGCTAATGATTCTTAGAGGGCCGCTATAGGTAATTAGAATCCTTTAAAGTAGGTATTATATGGTAATGGGGGTTTCTAGAAATATAACAAACCTTTATTCTTTAACGGTGAATAGTTAGACAACGTTTATCGGGGTAAAATATATCCTGCCGATTCTATTATTGCTGATAGAAATCTTAAAGGCACTATGTAGCCCGCCGATTCTGAGAATATGTATGATACTGATAACGAAACTCCAGTAATAGATGTTAATCATTTTAGAATTAAATTTAATAATAATATTGCAAGAAGCAGTGATAGATGGGATTGGAATCCATATACTATTTCCGGAAAAATGATGACAGCTGCTACTAAACCTACGTGGTTATATCCAAACGCGGGAATTGTTACATTTGTTGACGAAACTCCTGTAAAATATAGTACTAAATCGGATTCTATTTTATCTACCCTATTAGGAAAATAATGACAAAACCTTTTAGCAATTTCTTAAAGAATTACAAACATACTCATAAATGTATAATATGTGGTGAGGATGCAGATTGTTGTTTAGAATTTCACCATATAAATTCTAAAGATAAATTATTCTCTTTAAGAAGTGTAAATGAACATAAGTATAGTAAATAGGAATTAATATCTGAACTTAATAAATGCTGTTTACTTTGTTGTAATTGTCATAGAAAGTTGCACAACGATTTACTATCAGATACCTATTCACTAAAATGGTTATACCAACATAAAATAAACATTAAACCATATGATTAATTATGCATAGAATTTAGCAACTTATTCCCCGACAGAATATGTAGATTATAAACTCGAAGACCCATTTGTTACAGCAGATTTAAATGATGGTTCAGATATAATATTTGAATAGCCGATAATTAAAGCTGAAGATATTTTATCTAAATTAAAATCTGCTGCTGCAGATATAAAGAGTAGATAGTTAGATTCTATTCCTAAACAGCCTGCTTCTATTACAGATATATCATTTCCAGAATTACTTAGAAGAGAGGGAATTAATGCCAAGATAACTTCTGGATATAGGCCGGGAGCTAAGACTAATACAGGTAAGAAATCTAACCATTCCATAAAAGGTGGTGCTTATGATATAGTTCCTACTGATGGTAAAACATTTGAAGATTTACGTAAAGAAATTTACTCTAATAAAAATATTAGAGATTGGATGAATGCTAAAGGATGGGGAATTATTGAAGAAGTATCTGATTCAGATAAGAAGAAATATGGAGCTACTGGAGCTAATTGGCATTTTGGACCAGACCAAGCAGCTTTAGTAAATTGGAGAAAGAATCTTATTAGATATGGGGCTAATGGATTTAAATTTGAAGATACATTAGCTAGTAATGAAAATACATATAATATAAATATAAATCCAGATAATATATGGGAATATCGAGATTCTATATTAAACCAGCCAGATACTGATATAGATCTAAATTAGAATATAGATGAAATTGATGATTCTACTTCAGATGACGTATCAGATTTGTTAGATTTAAATGATTTAGATGTACCTTCTTTATTAGATTCTTATAATAAAGAAGATTAGTTCTATAAGAATAATAAAAGTTCTTATACTGGAACTGTCCCACAATTAATTAGGAGTATGGTTCCAGATTCTTCTAAAGCAGATATTCTTACTAAGATTGCTCATAATGAATCTGGATTTAGGATAAATGCTAAGAATCCTAAATCAAGTGCTTCTGGGTTATTTGGATTTATTAATTCTACTAAATAGCGGTTTGGTTATGGAAGTACTGCTCAGTAGTAGATATAGGGAGCTTCTAGATACTATGACTATTTAGCTAATTTAGTACAACCTTATATAAATAAATATGGAACAAAAGGTTTGTCTAAAGGATAGATAATGTATGGATTGTGGTTTAGACCTTAGAGTATGCTTAATTATCTAAAGAGTGGATAGGATGCTTATGCTGACGCATAGGGAACTTCACTACATAAAATATTAAATAAAATGACATGAAATTAATTCCTAAAAATTAGAATAAATCGACTGATACTGGAGTAACCGTAAATAATTATCACGTTGCTCCATCTGACTATGAAGCTGTATTAAATACTGTTAATAGTGGCAAGCCCTTGGAGGTGACATTGCCTGATACCACTGTGACAGCCAGTGACCCAAGGAATTACAGGAGCTATTATGACCCAAAGGGTTTCATGGACTTTGCTAATATTGTCACCCTTGGCTTGCCTAACAGGGGTTCAGTAAGTCAGGACTTGAGATTGGCAGGAGATGCTTATGACGCATTAAGGGGCAAAAAGACATGGAAAGACGTAGGTAATTCATTCGTAATGGGAAACAAGGGAGTGTTTGACAGCCCTTATGCCAACCTTGCTTTGGATTTTGCAGTACCTATGGCAGGGTTAGCAGCAAAACCAGCAGCACATTTGTATACAAATGTGAAGGACTACCGTAACATTAACGCCTTTATTAAAAGATATGGGTATAATGAGTACAAGCCTAAGATCGGGTTAATTTTTGATGATAAAAATTTAGATAGACTAACAAACCAACTTGTTAAACAGCATAATACTTTTACAAGAGGTGTTTCTACTTATGAAGCAAGAAAATATTATAATTTTCCTGATAGTTGGACAGATCAACAAATTGCCGAATATACCTTAACTCATCCTCATGTGCCAAATGCTCTTAACTCAGGAGGCAATCCAAGTAGAAATTCTGTGCTTTATACTTCAAATTCCATTGATTTATCTAAACTTTATACAGATAATGGAGGTTATGTAGGTATTCTTCAAAGACCTATAATTGAAAAAGCAAGCAGGTCTGAAAAGTTGGCAGCTAATGACTTTCGTTTTAGAAGACAACCCGATAATATTTTCTACACAACAACAGATGAACCATATGTTTATAAACCCGGCGAAGGAAGACTTAGGAAGGAAAGGGTTGATGGAGGTACAGCAATTACAAGAAAAGGAAAAGTAGTAACTAAATATAAACCTGTTTCACCTACATTTCTTGATGCCCAAGCAAATGCCGGTGCTGGCATTGTAGCTAATCGACTGCCAGACGATATTAACTTTAGACACTATTTGTTCTATGGCAATCCTGACGAACAGTTACTTGAACTAAAATGGTTACACCCTTATGTTAAACCAGCAGATGCCTCATCATTAGATTACCAACCACATTCATTTGGATTTACAAAGAAAAAAGCATTAGGTGGTAAATTATAATTTGGTTAATCTGGAAAAATAAATTATAAAATAGCATGAACTTAATTCCTAAAAAACAAATTGGGGGAATAGTATTTAATGGTTATAGAGTACGCCCATCGAATTATAATGATGTACTTAATACAGTAAATAGTGGTAAGCCTGTAACAGTAGACTTTCCAGAAATAACTGTTACAGCTCCTCGTATAGATAATACTTGGATTAAAGATAAAGATGTTAATGGTAATTAGGGATATAGAAATACTAAAACTGGAGAATTTAGGAGCACTCTTCCAAATAGTTCTGAAGATTATTCTGTATAGCAAAGAAAATAGAATAATGCTGTTCAGAAAACATATTCTGCTCAGCAAGCAACTTTTGAAGATTCTGAAGGTAAACTTAGAAATCATGGAGATGAACGCATTAAACTAAGTGTGAATAGACCGGGGATAGCCGTAGACGTTAATGGCAATATGTCAAACACTAATACTACAGAATTAGCTCCTAATGAATCTAGCCTAAAACCTGATTATACATTAGAAGGTTTAGTAGTTGGAAATGGGGCTTATAAACTTGGAGAAGGATTAGTTAAATTAGGCTTAACCAAAACTGGATAGAATGCTGCAGCTCACTGGGCGAGAAATAGTTTATTAAATGAGGCTACTAGCAATTGGGCTAAGAATATAGCCACTTTGTCTGCAAAACCTACTATTAACTAGAACGTTGTTTTTTTAAATAATTTGCCGGAGAAAAGACAAGTACCTAAGGAATTTTCTTTCAAAGTTTACGGAGAACCTGCAAATAGTGTTATGGGAAATATTAGATTAAATGCAGATAGAAATTTGGAAGGATGGTATTCTCCTAAAATGGTGGAAGAAGTAAAAAAATATTTAAAAACCGGATAGACAGACAATCCAGAAGTATATGATTTAGGACAGACGTTTACCAGAATAAAAAATATGCCTGCTCCTACCATAAAAAAATATTCTCAATTTCCAAGTATTAATCAATTTAATGATCTTTATAAAACTTCTGGAGGATTTTATTCTAATAGTACTCCTAGAACTGTATATATAAACGAAAACTTAAAAGTTGGCCCTAACAGATTACAAAGTAATATATTACATGAAACGGAACATTCCTATCAATTTGAGGTAAATCCTTATACAGAACGTTAGAAAAATCTTTTAGATAAAGTGTACCCTTCAAGTCTAACATAGCAATTAAGTAATTCTTTTTCAACACAGGCTATAGAAAAAGGAGCTACTAATAAGGAATATTAGGGAGTAATTTACAGAAAGTTGTAGAAACTCTTAGGAAAAGATGATATTTCGCTTCAAGAAATGAATAAATATATAGACGGAATGTCTAACCAAGAGCTTTTAGACTTGTATGCAAGAAAGCCTATAAATGGATATGCAGGAGACTATATTAAAGAGCTTCTTAGAAGAACCGCTTATGGCGCTTCTTTAGTTTCTTGGTTAAGAAAATTTAGGTATGCCTTAAAGTATATGCCAACAGTCGCTGCTCCAGTAACTATAGGAGTTTAGAATAAACAAAATGACAATAAAGGAGGTAATTAAAAGTATATTTCTAGCTTAGGCTAATTCTATTAGTTCTAAGAGAGTATGCGGAGTATTGGGATGGATAATATGTATGGGAATATTAATTTACTGTACCTTAATGGAAATACAAGCTCCTGTAATGGTAGATTCTGTAATAATAGGATCTACAGCATTATTAGGAGTAGACAGTATTACTAATATATGGAAACGTCCTAATACTCCAAATAGGAGAGATGATAGAGATGATGTAAATTTTAATTTTAAATAGTAGTAATGAGTAGATTGGATACATTAGCAAGATTTATAAGATCTTGGGAAGGTGGATTTGTAAACGACCCTAGAGATAGAGGTGGTGCTACTAATAAAGGAATTACTATTGGGACTTTCAGAGCCGTGTTCGGTAAAGATAAATCTGTAACAGATTTAAAGAATATGACTTTACAATAGTGGGAATACATATTTAAAAAGTATTTCTGGAATAAATGGAAAGCAGATGATATTAAAGATGAATGGGTAGCCTATTTAGTAGTAGATTGGTTATGGTGTTCAGGAAGTCATGGAATTACTAAAGTATAGAAATATTTAGGACTAAATCCAGATGGAGTAGTTGGCCCTAAAACAATAAGTAAAATAAATTCATTAGATGGCAAACTTCTATTTACTAATTTGTGGAAATTGAGAGAATCTTTTATTAGAGGATTACGACAGTTTTCGACTTATGGTAAAGGATGGTTGAGAAGGTTAAATGGAATATAGTACGGTAAGTTATATTTAAATAGATGATAAAATATAATCTGATAAATAAAATGAAATTAATTAAAAAATCTTAGTAGGGAGGATATTTTACCACACCAAATGATAATACTAGAGTAAATGTAGTATATCGTCCAATATACAGAAACCATAGATTGATTAATGTGGGTGGTACTAGTAAAAAAGAAGTTAAAGAAGGGTTTAATAAAGCTCATTCTATAAATATAGGATAGGCTAGAAGAAAGGCTATTAAACAAGTTATTAAAAATACTAGGACAGTTACAAAAAATGGTAGATAGTTTGATAGATTTGCAGCTAAGTAGGCAGCTGATGAAGCGGAGGCACAATATCGTAAGAAATATAATGTATCTACAGAAGAAGTACCTACTGAATCAGAGCGGGATTATAATCCTGATAACTATTATGTTAAAGATGCTTGGACTGGAGACTATGTAAAAAATCAAGATGGCAGTTTAGTTGTAAATCCTTATTATAGGAAATCTGTAGGAGAAGCCTTAACAAAAACTGGTTAGGATGCACTTACTGGTACTAGTATGGTATTAAGTCTATTACCTAACCCTGCACTTAGAGCTGCTGGCAATGCTATGATGTATGGACAATCTGCTGCTGATGTACACCATGATGTTAAAGAAGGTAATTATGTGGGAGCAGGAATAAATGCGGCGATGAATGTATTACCTTATGGAATTAATAAGCTGTATAGAACATGGAAACCTGCCAAAAATCTTTAGGCTATAGCTACAGGAGATAAAAAATTTCATGTTAATGATATACTTGACAAAAGATATAAATCTAGTCAGGATTATGTGAACTAGTAGGATTAGAAATTGAAGGGAATAATCTCTGAAATACTCGATAAACAAAAACGCAGAGACGACAATCCCCCATTCGATATGAATAATCTCTTTAAAACTCGAATGAATGAGTTTAAGGAGTAGTAGAGAGAAGCAGCGAATTATGCAAAAAAAGTAAATCTAAATGGAACTATTATAAGACTTAAGCCAAGAATTAATTTGTCTACAGGATAGGTAAATCCCCCATCGAAAGAGCTTTCAGAATATTTAAAAAATATCGAAAAATAGTTGCAAGGGGAAGCATTGGTTGGAGGTTCTACCAGATTGTACGGATCTGGAGTATTAACCGGTATTCCACATGACCTAGAATTACTTACTACAGAACCTAGACTTGAGAAAGTTAAGTAGTTGATAGGAGATGTGGGAGCTGAGTATACTGGAAATAATGGGTTTAAGAAAACTCTACAGGGCAACAGTTCAGTATTTAATTCAGATGGAAATCATTTAATAGATGTTCAAATATTACATCAAGACCCTAATGGATATGCTACTGGACAGATAGCCCATAATTATTATTCTAGGATATGGCCTCAAAAATATAAAGAATTACAAAAATGGTGGGAACAGGCTGGGAATGCTGCTATAAATAATGTAGATAAATTTGCTACAATGGATTAGCCATTACCTATTAAAGCTGATGATTTATTCTAGATTTTACAAAAACACCCAAGAGTGTATGATACTCTTGTAGCTATGGATAACTATAATGGAGGAACTCCTAAAGCTATGGGAAGACAAATTCAAATGTTGTATGCTAATCCAAGACTTGCTCAACGTATCTAGAACGCCAATACAAGAGCAGTTACAGATTCTTGGAAACCGTTATCTCTATCTCCTTAGGAAATACAACAAGCTCGTGAGACGTTTAATTTACCTAGATGGGTTTCAGACGAAACAGTTTCTGCTATGATTAATTAGAAGTTAATTGCTGATTCATTTGGAGTAAGATCTGTATTTAACAGATAGCTGCTGAATAAATGGGATTTAGCTTAGGAAAACCAAGCCTTAGCTTCTAACGTAGCTCCTTATAATGGATAGGGTTCGGGTATTGGAGGCAATCAATTACTGGGAAGTTCTGCAGGAGGTCTTGGTGGAGATGTTACTGCAATACTCAATAACAGACATAATATTAATTCGTATTAGGACTTTTTACACTAGTTCCAAAATAGATTAACGAGAGAAGATCCCAACTATTAGAAATTTGATAGTATTAATAAGAGTGTAGCCGCAGGATAGACCTCTATCGACGAAGGAATGAAACAGACTGAAGAACTAGCAAAAAAATTAAATGTTTCTGGTTTTTATGGGGATCCTTATATGGGAAAGTTTTAGTATTTCGGTGCTCTACAGCATCCTAAGATAGGGCTTAAAAATTATACCTCCTGGGTACATTCTGGAAGAAGTAATATTTTGGAAGTAGGAAAAGATCCTACAGGATTCCAACCCGGAGAATAGATACCCACATGGTCAGGTAACTCAATATAGAAGTGGGAAGGTACAAGATATGGAATTGGACAATCTGTAGGATTTGATGGGATGCCTATATCTGACGCTAAAACATTTGAAGCTAATTATGGAAACTTTTTTAAGGGGCGAAGAGGTCAAGATTTGAAGGATAAATTTAATACACCGGAATATGTAGTAAATGATATAAATATTGATTATACTTCAGATTTAGATGAGACTCCTAGAAAAAGTATTGAACAAATTATAAATAGTAATCCTAAATATAAAGCTCTTTAGGATAATAGTGTGTCTAAACCTACTGTTACAGATTTTAGTAAGATTCCAGTAGGCAAAGTTTAGAAAGCTATCAATAATTACAATAATTTTATTAATAGTAGTAGACCGATTTTTCCAATCGCTGTTGGATCAGATTATATTTTAAGATAGTTCCCTAATACTAATCCAGATAGTGAAACTCGTGAATCTTATTTTATAAAATAATAAAAAAATAATAAAGCCCGAAATTCTACAATAATATGTAGACTTCGGGCTTATTTAGTTAAAATGAAAACTGAAAAATATTTTACTTTCTATCTTGATCTATTGATAATTCATTTAAAGTATCTAAGAAATTGAGATAATCTTGATTATCTAAAGAGTTGTATTTCTCTGTAATATCTCTAATATTTTTAATATCTTCAATTATTTTATTATAACAGGATTTCAAATAATACTTATTATATACATTAGTCTATTCTTTCATAATTAGTAATGTTTAGATGGTTTAAATTATCGTAAATGGAAGTAATAGTAAATCCATTTGGTAATTTAAAATGATGTTTAATAATGGAATTATCTGGTTCTGTATCTTCAAAATAAATCTGTTTTTTAGATTTAGGTTTTGAAATATCTAAAATCTGTATATCATTTATAGAGATTTTCATTCTCCTAAGTTTCTTTTCTATATTAGGAGTTTCATAAACTTTATCTTTATATTTAAAATATACCATAGTTAGGGTACTAGGACTCGAACCTAGACTAAGAGATTTAGAGTCTCCTGCGCTGCCGATTACGCCATACCCTAGTATAAACCTTAATAATGGGTCCATCACCTCCCATTATTAAGGCGTTAGTCAAATGACTAACTTATTTACATTAATGTAAGAATTCTTGTAGTTTCTCAATGTTATATTTAAGAACAAGTTGAAGTAGTTGATATACTTCATCATATCTGCCTTGTCTATAACAATCATTGATAGTTGATAGAGATTTTCCAGTTACTTCTTGGAAAGTATCCATAAGAAGTTGGAACTGAGATTCTGAAAATTTAGAGATAAAATCATTAAGTTTTTCTTTATCTTTATTCTCTTCTTTTACAGCTTTAATAATTACTGTATTATCATCTGCTGGAATTACTGTAAATTCTATCTGATAATTAGGTGTTTCAATTACTTGATGTTCACTCTGAATATCATCTTTAAATGCTTTTTCAATTGTATTCAAAAAATTCTTGTTCAAAATCATTTTGTATTTCTTTTTAGTAAATCTAATATAACTCACTTCTAAATTTTCAGTTTTATTTTAACAAATTTTTATTTTTATTTTTTGAAGGCGATTTTTATAGCCCCCCCCCATCTTTTATATTGGTGGGCGAGGAGATGTTTGTTATTGCTAGGGGAGGAGTAGAGTCTACTGCGGGCGAGGGAGGAGACAACCCCATTCAATCCCCCGGGGCTTTGGTTTGGAAACCGATTTGCTTCCTTGCTCGTGCCTCGCTTCGGTCGCTGCATCGTTTCCCAACCCATTCACCCATAATACAAAATATGAGCTTGATTGTTTAACATTAAAAAATTTAAAAAGTTATGAGCAACTTTCGAGATGAAAGACTTTACCTCGGTGGGGGTACCCCTGCCGGGGAACTAAAATTGCTCTCCGTCGAGGTGGCGGAGAGCGATTTTCTAAAGGGCAAGGGTGAAGTCTATTTAGGCTTCACCCTTGCCATTAAAGGAGCCAAGGCCGCCAAGAAGAAGGCCGAGGCCGAATTTATACTCAGTCTCAGTAGCCTACTGAGGCTGAGGATGGTAATCTCTCCGAAAGGGGAGATAGAGACTTTGGACCCGAATAAGGGTCTAAAGTCCCTCCTCACCGGGTGCCGAACACTCGGCGAGGCTGCTGACCGGTTGAGCAAACTGGTCGGCAGAGTCTTCACGAACACTCCGATAAATGGGGTGTTCGTGAAGAAGGATGGCAACCGCTATGCCGGAACGGTTGCCGTCCTTACCCTAAAGGACGACAAGCCGGCGAAGAAATAAGAAAAGAGGGCAGTGAGCTAACGACTTACTGCCCTCTTTTTTTTTCACCCGAAACAATGGGTGAACCTGCTGCCGACATCCTGCCCTACCATTACATAGACATCCTGCATCCGACATCCTGCATCCGATTCACTGCTACTGACATCCTGCTACTGACATCCTGCTACTGACATCCTGCCTTACCCTTACGTTGGATACAACACCATTCAACCAGACCTAAACTTAACAACCCCATTCAATCTGTATAATACAGGACGTTATCCTAGCGGAACAGGCGACTACTACTGCTTCGCAGTATAACTAACAGTAGTCAGTTTAACAATTTAAATCTAAGTATTTATTATGAGTAATTTTAGTAACGAAGAGTATGAAAAATCTATCAAGGCACAGGGTGGTGTGGTTGCTGCCGTCTTTGACGGCAGTAACCGTGAGTTTAATTCCCCACTAGAGGTGGGGGATAAGTTCACTATACCTGAACCACCGTTCAAGGTATACAAGACCCC
>ERZ808262.195-NODE-195-length-42341-cov-4.290191_pt1 | contig 42341 bp, 19 predicted proteins | sample MGYA00520895_ERZ808262 | MGnify/ENA primary metagenome ERZ808262 (study PRJEB31516, sample SAMN03275588) | gut metagenome | biome: mammalia-associated habitat; material: feces | host: Papio cynocephalus | place: Kenya | collected 2012-08-02 ... | reverse complement strand
CGCGGAACGTTTCACAGACGAAAGAAAGAAAAGAAAGAACGAAAGAAAGGAACCAAGCAAATGAAGAAGCCCACCCAGATCACGCCGGAACAGAAGAAGGACCTCAAGGCCTTGTCACGGACGCCGACTGAGGCAAACAAACGCCGGCACCGTTCCGGCGGGACGGCGCAACCGGGTCGCAGGGCCCGGTATCGCCCTTGCGCCGCACAGGCACCGCCCTCCCGGCGCACGAAAATTTCGACCACGCAAAGGTTTTTCAACCGGCGGGCCGCAGAGGACTGCGGCCCCTACCATTGGGTGGGCTGGGCGCCACCGTCGTGTAGACGGGGTGGTTTTAGACAGGATGTGCAGGATTGGCGGGACGCGTCGCGGGCGTCCCGTCCGTCCCGGTTGTCCCGTGGCCTCCCCCTCTCTGCGTTCTCCGCACGCGGGGGATTTTCCTTCCTACGAAGGGACTTTGCCGTCCAAAGGATTTGCAAATTTTCCCACTTGCGCGCTATTGAACAATATGCTATAATGGAAACCGTAAAATGAATAACTAGCGGCCGTGCAATTGGGAGAAACTGATATGAAAAGAGCAGGTATAACGCTTTGCATGCTTGGAACGTTGCTTTGGGCGACGTCTTCCGTCGCGGACACATTGTCCAGCGAGAATTTTGAGGGGCTGTCGGAGGGCTCTTTGCATATCTCAAGCGTAGGAGGCAGCGGACAATGCTGGTACTCGTCCGAGGCGGAAAGTGGCTCCATGGGCGACCTCGCGGTAGTGAAGGCGTATGCGCAGGGCGCCGCGAAGCCCGCGAATAATGCCGGCGGCTTAAAGTATCTCGCCGTGGATACGGGCGCGCCCCTCCAGCGCTACGTCCAGGCCGGCGGCACGCCGTTGGATGTCGGCGATGGTCTTTATTTCGAGGGCGATGTCCAGTTCACGCCCTACGACGGGGAGACGACGGTGGGTGCGGACGCGAGCGACAAGCTCCTCGTCTACTTGCAGGTCAAAGAATCGGATGATGAAAACGGCAATGTTACCGCCACCACCAACTTCGTCGTCAAGGCGGGGTACTATAACGGTCGCAATTCCTTGAAAGAACGAAAAGACTATGTCTGCGAAGTTACGAAAGATTTTGACGCCGCGCAATGGCATCATCTTGTCGTGAAGATTGTGCAAAAGGATGCAGATAGTTATAAATATACCTTTTTCCAGGTTGTGGTTGATAACAGCTATTTGACTTCCAACGAGACAAAAGGCGATACCGGTTCCATTGCGGCGGGAGTCGGAGAAACATTTTTCCCGAGCCTGGACACCACAACGGGGAACACGGGCAAGATGGAGTCGGTCGGCTTCAAGGGGCAGGGCTCCATCGACAACGTCACGTGGAAGGATATCGACCCGATACCGGGCCAGGTTGACTACGTCGCCGCGATTGGCGACAAAAAGTACGAGACTTTCGAAGCAGCGCTTGCCGACGCGGAGGGCCAGACGATCAAATTGCTGAAGGATATCGTGATTGCTGAAGGTATTACGATTGAGAAGACTACGACCCTCGATCTTGCCGGCCAGACGATTTCGGGTTCGCCGGACGGGGCGGGCGTTCTTGCGGTTGAGAGCGAAGGGGTTACATTGACGATTGAGGATACGTCCGGCAACGGGCGTGTAGCGTATACAGGAGAATCTGAAGGATACGCAGTTATGGTGTCGGACGGCACGCTTGTTTTGGGCGCTAATGGCGCGGAAAACAACTTTTATATTGACGGTGTGGTTGCAGCGACTAGTAGCGAGAATTTGACGGTGCATGGCGGCTATCTGAAGAACAAACCGACGGATGGCGACACCGAACTGGATCCGCCGACTGGAAAGACGTGGAAGCAGATAACAGAAGAAGGCGACAAGAAGGATTACTATCAGCTCGTGGAAGGCGATGCGCCTCCGGCTACAGGTCCCACTGTCGATAATGGTGGAACCGTTGATTCTACGACAAAAACCATTACGGTCGATACGGCGACAAACCGCACGGTGAACATCAAGGGCGATGCGGGCGACTACACGGTTGAAGTCCCGGCGAACGTGACGACCATCAACGGCAAGGTCGGGACCGTGAAGGTCAAGGTGACGGTCGGGACCGAAAAGGTGGATATTACGAAGGCGTTTTCCGTGACTTCGGCGAACAACGCCACGACGATTGCGCTGGATCCGGATGGCTCGGTTAAGGTCAACGGCAAGACGATCAAGGTCAAGCCGGAGCTTGAGGAGGCGACGGAGACGGTTGTGCCGTTCGCGGTGGCGGCCGGCGCGGCGACGGCGAAGGTGAAGGCGATTCCCGGCCTCACCTATGTGTTGAAGGCGTCCACGGACGTCACGAAGATGGCGGGAGCAACGCAGGTTGGCGAACCGGTTGTCGCGGGCGATTCGGGCACGGTCGAGCTGAAGGACAGCGAGGCGTCCGAATCGGCCAAGTTCTACGTGATCGAAGTCAAGGTCAAGCGGTAAGCTGAGCACACGAGAAACGTCAAAGGGGGCGGGCCGCATGGCCTGCCCCTTTGCGTAGGGCGCGCAGGGGGAGAAATATCTCACGCAGAGACGCAGAGAACGCAGAGAAGGGATCGGAACAATAAGGAACGGAAGTGCATGAAAGAGATGAAAACGGTAAACGACATAACAGCTGATATTGTGGATGCGGCCATACATCTGCATAAAACGCTGGGTCCCGGATTGTTGGAATCCGTGTATGAATTGCTCCTTGGCATTGAGTTGGAGCAGAGAGGGTATAAAGTAGAACGGCAGAAGGCGTTGTCCATAGATTATAGAGGCGTGCATATTGACAATGCCTTTAGAATGGATATGGTCATAGAGGGGCGAGTCGTCATAGAGTTGAAATCAACGGAGAAAATGCATCCGGTTTATGCAAAGCAACTTAGAACATATCTCGTGCTGGCCAACAAGGATATCGGTTTGCTTTTGAATTTCGGCATGGGTACCATGGTGGCCGGCATTGAGCGCGTAGTGAACAATTTCAGAGGAAACTAATCAATCCCATACAAACTCTGCGTTCTCTGCGTCTCTGCGTGAGATATTTACTCACCTGCGGCGAGGGGGAGGGAGCGGGCGCAAAAAAGGGTCTACACAAGGAACATCGTTTGTGATATAATGTTAAGTAGTTGAATATGGGTGTATTGCGCCTTGACCCGGCGAAGGGCGCGTTCCACCCAAGCCGAACGAGAAAGAAAATGGTAAAGAGTCTGAACATGAAGCGTATTATCCGCATCGCAGGGCGCGGACTGGCGCGTGCTGTCCGCAGCACGTGCGTGGCCGCGTTTTGCTGTGCCGGCCTCGCTTTCGCGGCGCAGGGCGCGGACGTCTCCTTCGGCGGGCGGACGGTTTCGTATACGGGCGCCGAGACCAACTGGGTGGACGGGGAGCTCGTCCTCGTCTACACGAATACGCAGACGGCCGGCACGCTGACGCTGCCCGCCTACACGAAGGCGCGTCTTCTCGTCGTCGCCGGCGGCGGCGCGGGCGCGAGCCCGGCGAATGCCACTGCCATGCAGGGCGGTGCAGGCGGCGGCGGCGCGGGCGGCCTGATTGCCGCGGACGATGTGCTCTTGGCCTCGGGCGATTATACGTTGACGGTCGGCGCCGGCGGTGCGGCCGGCACGGACACCGAAGTTTCAGAAGGCAAGGACGGCGGCGATTCGGTTCTTGTTTTTGGCTCCTCCGAACTCCATAGAGCGTTTGGCGGCGGTGGCGGCGGCATCAAATCCGCCGGCCGGGACGGCGGCAGCGGCGGCGGCGGATCCAAGCCGGGCAGCGGCGGTTCCGCCATCGAAAACGTCAACCAGGGCCACGACGGCGGCTCGGGCAAAAAGGCGAGCGCGGGCGCCGGCGGTGGCGGCGCGGGTTCCGACGGCGGCAGCCCCGCGGGCAGCGGTAATGGCGCCCAACGTATCGGCGGCAAGGGCGGCGATGGACGTGAGAACGATATTTCGGGCGCAAGCGTTGTCTATGCCGGCGGCGGCGGCGGCGGTTCGCGCACGGGCACCGGCGGCGCGGGCGGCGCGGGCGGCGGCGGCGAAGGCGCTTCCGACGGCGAAAACGGCCAGCCGGGCACGGACGGCCTTGGCGGCGGCGGCGGCGGCGGAAGCCAGAACAAGGCCGGCGGCAAAGGCGGCGACGGCGTCATCATCGTCCGTCTTCAGGAAGTCATGCCCGAGAAGCCGGTTTCGGGGCTTTCGCTTTCGTATACGGGCTCACCGCAAACCGCGTTGCCGGAAAGCCCCGCCTACAGACGCGAAGGTACGTACGAGGCTACGAAGATCGGTTCCTACACGGCGCGCGCCATATTGAACGACGGGTATTGCTGGTCGGACGGGACGAAAGACGCGGTCGAGATTGCCTGGCGCATCGCGCAGGCGAAGCTGAAGATCGTTTCCGTCTCGGTCGAGGACTGGAGGCTGGGCTACCCGCCCAAGCTGCCGGTCATCCGCACGGAACCGCAGGTGGCGGTGGAAAGCCTGTCGGTCTCCTACCAGTACCACAAAGGATCGTCCGAAACGGGGTCTTTCTCTTTCAAGAAATACGCGACTTGGGCGGATCTTGCCGCGAAAATCGAGGAACTCGGTGCGGGCTTCTATTCGATTCGCGCGACATTGAACGCAACGGCGGATTACGAGGTTGACGATAACGAGAAAAAGGCTGAGTCGCTGCCGTTTGAAGTTTGGGTCGCGCCGGAGAAACAGGGCTGGGAGCTCGGCTACCGCCTGCCGATAACGGGGAAAGGGAATGTGCGCCTTGAAGTGCGGGAAAACGAGCCGAAGGGCTTCCACTACGAACAGGTGGAAGCCGGCGGCGCGGATCTGCGCGTCATAGACGAGACGGGCAAGCAGATTCCCTGCAAGGTGACGAAGTGGGATACGACCGGCACCTCGCAGATCATGGTGGAACTTCCTTCCGGCGAAACAACCGCTTATCTGTGCTGGGGACGGCTTGTGGACACGGCGGACAAGCTGTTGGACGTAGGGGCGCGCAAGGAAACGCAATGGCAGTCCACCAAAAGTCCCACCGTGGGCGTGTTGCGCGTTGTGGACGGTGCGCGATTCTATAACGACTGGAGTTTTGGTCCAAAATGGAACGACAACGCGACCAGCCCGACCGACATGGCGCGCGCCCTGTACGGCGAGGTCTACTACACGGTTTCGGGGAACGGCGTCCTGTTGACGAACACAGCCCCGGAGAAGGCGGGCGTCTACACGGTCCAGTTCTTCGTGGACGCGGGAAGCGACGATCTGAAATCCTGGATGGGTCTCAAGAGCGATCCCATCGAGACGCAGGTGGAGTTGCACAGCCCGTACAGCGACCTCAAGGGAACGTCAGATTCCGCCACGCTCGCCGGGCGCGTGCTTCTCGCGAACGACGACACGGCCGAGCCGGCGGTTTCCGGGCAAGCCTACAGCCAGACGGACGATACCGCGCCCGTCTATTGGGAGCATGCCGACGTGCTGGCGCTGGGCGTGTCGTTCCCGCTTTTGAACACCCCGGTCAACCACACGTTCGCGGCCGCCGAACCGCAGCAGGAGCTGTGCGGCGCCCAAACGATCTGGACGTTGCGGAACGTGCGCATCGGCAACCTGTATTTGCGAGACCTGACCAAGTATTCGGACCTCAACTATCTGCCGGTCTCGGAGACGGGCGGCGTGACGGAAGGGGACGCCGCGCACCTCGTGCTACGCAACATCGACGGCGCGGCGATCGTTTCGCCCTGCTATTCGAACGGCGTCGGGGTCGTGTATTTCGACGCGGTGAACGGCTTTACCCAGGACGCGACGAACGGCTACCGGCTCGTCGTGGAGAAGCTCGCCGGCACCAACGCGCTCGCCGGCGTGTCCGAGGAGGATGGTCGCGTCTGGGAGCGCGTCCCGCTTCTGTCCCTGCCGGTCGTCGGGGGCACATTCCCGGCGGAGCGTCCGGCGGAAACGAATGTCGCGGAGCTGACGGTCGCGACCGGCGGGTCGGACCGCAACTTCTACCGCATTTGCGCGCAGGTGAACGAGCGGGGGCTGGTCCGCTTCCGCATCCGCCGCACGGGCGTGGCGCCGGAGTTTCCGAGCGAGCCCAAGGGCGCGGACCGCGGCGGCTTCATCCTGGTGGACAACATTCTCGTGTCGTATCCGGCGATGCGGGCGGATATCGAGCCGTGCGGCTTCTTCGACGAGACGCTCGAAGGAAAGTCCGTAGTCGGGCAGGGCGGCGCGTGGAGCGTGCCGTTCCCGTCCGTCTTCGACACGGAGGTCAAGGCGCGCGGGCGCGCCGTCTACACGACGAATCCGGGTGCGCCGGCGGACACCGCGGCGTTCCTGTCGTCCGTCAAAATGCAGTACCGGTGGCGGTATCTCAACCAGATCACGAACGAATGGAAGGACGTCTATCTGGACGTCGGGACGCTCGATTCGCGGGAGGATCTCGATCTGCGCGCACCTTCGGGCGAGAGGTTGCCGGGCGATGTGGAGTTCCGCTATATTTCGCGCCTGAACGCGCCGTTCTACTCCTACGTGGACTATTCGGGGCTGAACATCAAATTGGGCGAGCTCTTCACGGAGGAGATCGCGTGCGTCACGAATGCGCTCGCTTCGCCCGTCCGCCTGGCCAGCCGCGGCACGGACTGGTTCGTCCGCCTCCGGGAAGGCCAAAGCGACTATGCGTCGGTTTCCGTGGCGTACCGTGTCGGGGCGGACACGAACGAGCAGTTCGCGTCGCTCTACGTGACGGATTCTGGTTTCTGGCGCGGGTATGTGCCGGTTTCGACGAATTTCGCGGGCAAGCCCCTGCAGTACCGCTTCGTCCTGCGCGACCAACAGACGCCCGAGGCCGCGGAGTGGTCCGCCAACACCAACATCCTCTACGTGGCGAGCGCCACGGCGGAATTCCCGGTCAGCGGCGTGTTGAGCGAAGGCGATACGAACAGCTGGTCGTCGCTCACGCTGGACGGCGCGACAGGCGGGTACATGTTCCAGATGGACGCCTCCACGCGGGCCGTCACGGTGGCGCACGCCGACTACCAGAACTTCAACGGCTGGACGGACGCGACAGGACCGTATTTCAAGGGCACCTCCGAGACGAACGACTACAAGGTCGGCACGTCCTCCAAGAAGCGCTACTACGAGGAGCGTTTCACGCGCTGGCGGCCCATGTCGGAGACCGACGACGCCTGGCAGTTCGCGGACTACTATGTGACCAACAACGCGGGCAAAGTGGAGGAGATGATCCAGATTGGCGAGTTCAGTGGAGCCACGCTCGGCGAATGGGTGTCCGGTCCGGGCAAGTGGGTCGCGAAGAAATACGCGAACCCGAATTCGGGCGTCGCGCTCCAGATGCAGGGTAGCGGCAAGGGTTACCTTACCTATGCGTCGAAGGAGTACGCGCCGCGTGGACTCAAGAAGCTCTCCTTCAACGCGCGGCTGGGGCAGATCGTCGACCCTGACTACTTCGCCCATGTGCGCGACGGGTCGACGCTTTCGAACTACACGTTCTTCGCGGCGGGCGTGTTCGACCCGAAGGGCATCGACAACTTCCGCGGCGACGCGTCCATCTCGGTCATCGCCTACTACCGGCAATACGAGGGCGCGTACGAGGCGCGCTGGGAGCAGGTCGAGGAAAAGAAGCAGGTTCTGTCGCTCTATCGCTGGAACACCGACAACGTGAACGGCGGATTGATTTCCACGCTCCTGAAGGCGTGGACGAACAACACGAGCTGGACGTTCTCGAAGAAGGGCGACCGCCAGCCGCTCTTCATTTCCGCGCGCACGGACACGGACGCCACCTGGCTGCAGGTCGCCGCGCGCCAGACGCAGATGGCCGACAGCAGTGGAAACGGTAGTTTCACCGGCACAACCGACGACTGGAAGGGTTTCGTCTACAAGGACACGTCGGCGGACCGTCTGCGCAGCGGCGAATACGGCGTCATTTCCGCGAACTGCGAGGCGGAATTCAAGCAAATGGCGTACTACAACACGCCGACCAAGATGGGGGACGACAACGAGACGTGGGCAAGCGGCGCGGTGGCTTTCCCCTCCCCGTCCCCCAAGCTCTCCAACGCGACGCCGGAGAAAGGGGATTGGGCGCTCCGCGCCGGTTCGCTCGTCTACACGAACGGACTTGTCAAGGCGTCCGTCGCGCCGCAGAAACTCTCGGTCTATGTGAAGGCGCCCGAAGCCGCCGCGTGGCCGGAGACGCCGCTTTGGACGACAAACCTCGCCTCGTTCGGCAACTCGCCGTTTGAGGTACCGCTCTATACGACCGAGCGTTGCCAGGTGCAGTTCCGGGTGGAAAGCAAGCAGGGCGATCCGCGCGTGGACATTGTGTTGGACACGATCGAACTGGTCCAGTGGGCCGGCAACTCGTGGGAGGATCACAGCACGGCGGACATCCCTGGCTACACGCGCAGCGGCGACACGAACTTCGTCTTTACGCACGCGTGGATCGTCTCGAACATGAGTGAACGCGCAGGCATCCTGCTGAGCGCGAAACGCACGTCCCCGGCCGGGTGCTCCTCGATCCGCGCGCCCTTGATGGACGGGCGCGGGGGACGCGGTCTGGGGCTCGGCATGCTGTCCTTCAGCTACCGCGATGCCCAGACGAACGCAAACCTGCGGCTTGAAATCGCGACGAATGGCTACACCGAATCCATGCTGGACAGCTTCTCGGGCTGGACGACGGTGACGAACTTCTCCTTCGAGGGGATGAGCGACCTGGACCGCAAGAGCGGCCAGTTGAGCTACTATATCGGTTTGCACGGCGTCGCGGGCGCCATGCGCCTCGTCGTGGACACGAACACCATCGCGCGGGTCGCGGCGGAGACGGACCCCAACCTGTTCGGCGAGGTCACCGTGACCGAGGTTTCGTGCTACGACGAGCCGGCGCTGGACGAACGCAGCTGGTGGGGGTGGAACCTGCGCATGGTCTGCGACGGCACGAACGCCGTGAACGACGCCCGGTACGACAATGCGCGCATCTTCCTTGCCGACGGCGTGTCCGGGCAGAGCCTCGCGCTCAACAATTCCGTCACAAACGACACGCTGTCCACGGACGAAGCGGCGTACCGCCAGAACCGGCCTTTCGTGCAGACGCCGACCTTCCAGACGAACTACATCGGCGAAATCAGCTTCAATGCGCGCAAGTACGGCTATCCGGAGGACGCCGCGCGCGACGCGCAGCCGGCGAGCGTGGTGCTGCGCGGCGCGAAGGACGGCAACAGCCCGGTCTGGACGGAGCTGCAGACGTTCGTCGTTTCGAACGACACGTACGCGACCTACAAGTACGTGACGAATCCGGGCGAGGTCTACGCGGCGTTCCGCCTGGAGGTGTCGGGCGTGAAGGACGTCCAGGCGTCGGGCGACGTGATACCGACGAACTACACGGACGCCGTGCGCGTGCTGCTGGACGAGGTGTTCGTGTCCGAGGCGGTGCGCCCGCGCATGGGCTTCCGCAACGTGGGGGCGTTCCGCAGCGACCTTTCGGGGACGAAGCGCGTCCCGAACGTGCCGAGCGCGGCGGAACAGCCGCTGTGCGGCGAGTCGTGGGGCGTGCAGTGCGAAGTCTACGGCGCGCAGCTCCCGGAGAGCATCGACTTCAACCGCGACGTCAAGGTGCGGCTCTACTGGTACCGGGGCGCCAGCCCGTGGGGATTCGAGAACTGGCGCGACCGGGCGGAGACGAAGTCGGCGGAACTCGCCCTCGCGGCGGACTCCAACCGCGTGTTCCGTTCCAGCTACGAGACGGCGCCGGACGCGGTGGCCGACCCCGTTTCGACGTCGGGTTCGGTCGTCCAGTATGCGCTCGAGGCGGTCTGGTACCAGAAGGAGGACAAGACGAATCCCGGCGCGTCCGAAATCCCGCAGACGAACATTCTCACCGCGGCGGACTGGCAGACGCCGGACTGGTACCGTCCGGTCGATTTCAACGCGCAGTATCCGCAGGGCTTTGCGGCCTATACGATCCTGGACAAGGTCGCGCCGGGCTGGGCGTGGATCAACGAGATCAACATCTGGGGCGGACGCGACGACAAGTCCTTGCAGAACAACGACGCGAAGGCGCAGTTCATCGAGCTCGCGGTGCCGGCGGGAGCCGATCTGCAGGGTTGGTCGTTGCGTCTTCTCGAGCCGCCATTCTCGTCCAAATCGGTCATAACGAATACGCTCGTGCGTTTCGGCTATGCGGGCACGCCGACCTCCAAGGATCTCGCCTACGTGCAGTCGAACATGACGTTTGTGGTGGTGGGGTCCCCCGAGGCGCAGAGCAACGGCTATCTGAAGCACGACAACGGCTCGCTGGACGCGGTGTGGGCGAAGCCGCCGGCGGCGACCTCCGTCATGGGAGGATCGGGCGAAATCTCGGCACTCGCGCCATTCGCGCTGCAGCTCGTGCGCTCGAGCGGCATCGTGGAGCACGAGCTCGTGGCGCTGGGCACGAACAAGTGGGACGGCATGGGCTACTGGGGACATTTTTACAGTCCGACAAACGCTGTGAACCAGATGAACAAGTTCCAGCCGGGCGCGCGCTACTTCTATGTGGGAGCGGACGACAAGGACCGTGCGGTCGAGAACCCCATCTTGGGCGTCTCGAGCTCGGGATACAAAGGTTCGGGCGCTTCGCTGAGCGTCCTTTACGACCATGGCGAGACGTCCAACAAGTGGGTCAACACGGCCGCGGCGACGCCGGGCCGCGTCAACGACGGCCAGCAGATCGATCCGGACGCCATTCCCACGCCGAACGGCGAAAGCATCCGGATCGACGCGACACTCAACCTTACGCCCGGCCATATCCGCCAACGCATCGGCGACGCGGGCGATTTCACGAACGCGAGCCGGATTCTCTACATGAAGAAAGGTTCCGTGCGCGGCACGAACATCACCTACGAGGTGGACAACTGGTACGAACTGCGGGATGTGACGACGAACGGCGTCGCGAGCGCGGTGACGACGAACAGCACCCTGCGCCAGTACAGCGTGACGGTTGGCCGCGGCGCCTCGAACAACGTGACGGTCGTCGCGACGGCGCAGGTCGCGGCAAAACTGCGCGATCTGGGGCTCGGCGCGGACAATCCCTATTCGCCCGCGGTCGTCGACTGGTTGGAGAAGGGGTCGGACGTCTACGGCAACCCGTGGCCGAACGCGGGCTCGGGGGAGATCAACCTTGCCGAATTCCACAGCCTGAACGGCTCCTACATCACGAATCTGACGCTCACGACGATGTATTGGCTCGACATGGATCCGACCACGAACGGGTTGCGGCTGGTGGGCGGCATGGCCGAGGCGCCGGTCGAACATCTTGACACCTCTGGAGGGGCGGGCAACGTCCTCACCAATCTGCGGATGGGCGTGAAGCTCTACATGACGAATACGCAGACCGCGGCGAGCTGGAGCCCGTACGTGCTGCGCGGGCTCGACCCCGGGTCGCATTCGCTCAATTACGCGACGGATCCGGCGTGGATCAACAAGAACTGGACGAGCGCGACCTTCAAGGTGACGGGCTTCCTCAACAACGGGTATTCGTCCATCAGCAATTACACGTGCTGGGTGCCGTTGCGCTGGTTCGTGTTCGGGAAAGATTCGTTCGACGCCGATCACGTCAGCCGCATCGAGGTGAAGGATCCGTTCTCGACCAGTTCGCCGGCCTCGCCGTCCGGAAACTCCGGCTGGGCTGGCTGGGCGACCGAGAACCCCGACAACAAGCAGGCCTTCTATTTCTGGTCGCTGGACACGCGCATCATGCCCGTGACCGTGGAATTCCTTAAACAGACAAACTACTATGATTGGGCTACGACAACACCATGAAGAAGAAACATAAAGACAGATTTATCCTGGACGGAGCCGCGCGTGCGGCGCTGGTGTTCGGTTTGTTGGCCGCGGGCTGTTCGAAGGAAGCGCCCGAGACGCCGGCCGACCCGTTCGACAAGCCGCTTTCGCGCATGGAAGACAAGGCCTACACGGACGCCCTGCGCGCGCGCATGGCGAAACGCGACGAGATCTTCACGCGCATCGAGGCGCTCGAGAACGCCATCAAGGCGGCCGAGGCGAAAGACCCGGACTCCGAAGAATCGGTGGCGCTCCGCGGCCGGCGCGAAGGTCTGCGCAAGGAGTACGACGCGAACAAGGCGCAGACGGAACAACTTGTCCGTGCGCGCATATTGCGCGAGAATGCGGCGATCGAAGCGCGCAAGGCGCGTGAAAACAGCACGAACGACATTTCTAGCAAGGGAAACTAAATCATGAAGAAACTGCTCAAAACATTGGTATGCGCATTGGGTTTCGCGGCAGGTCTGTTTGCGCGCGCGGACAACGGCGACATCTACGAAATCCGCCCGTGCAATGCGTTTGGCGAAACGATCAATCCGCGCACGATCGACAATCCGCTCCAAAGCGGCGAGACGTTCTACTTCCGCATGCGCCTCATCGGGCGTTCAGATGCGGATACGAACGACGCTTGGCAGGTCAAGTATACGGGGACCGGCACAGCGGAGCTGTACCGGTTGCAGATTGGTTTGTATGTGACGGATACGCCGGATAGTTCGGGTACGGGCCCCATTCGCTGGGCCACGCTCGTCAATGATCCGGCCCCGCAGCAGATCCTCGGAACCTACTATACGGACCTTATTTTCAGCTACAAGGTTCAGCCGGGCGAATTCGCCCTGCCGGTCCGTCTCGCGGCGAACGCGTCCAGTCCGGTAACGGCCGATGGCACGTCGACAGCCTATTATCTCAATCCGTTGACGCAAGGGGCCTGGTCGATTGAGACGGGCAGCGGCAAGAAATGCAACTTCTGGCAGTGGTCGCCCGATCGAATCGTAGACCCTCCTGAGGCGGGATCACCCAAGTCGGACGTGACTCTTTCAAATTGCGGTTTCTATGTCAAGACGATTGACTTCGACGCCAATTGGCAGGTCGCCCAGACGGAAGCTAACCCTATCTGGCGCACGATCCACAAGGATTCCACGACGCCCAAGAACGGCATGACGCCGAGCTTGGCGGCGATTGCCCCTGTCGCAGAGGCCGTGACGCTGTACGTGTGGTCGGAGAACGACGACATCATCACCGTCTACGGCGGCACGGCGACGAATCTCCCGATCGACAAAGCAGGCCAGAAGATTTCCACTCATGTCGGCAGGGTGACGATCTACGGCGGCCAGATGACCGGCGATTTCATGCTGAAGGCGGTCGGCGCCGAGGGACAGAAGGCAACGCTGGTTCTGAGTTCCACTCCCTTTTATACACTGGATTCAGACGGGCGCATCACGGATTATTTGATGGTCCCCGTCACGGTGGGCGAACCCTTGCCGCCGACCTTGACGGTGAAGACGAGCGACGAGAACGTCACGGCGGACGAGAATTTCTCCGTCTCGAAGGCTTCGATCTGGGTCGAGGCTTCGCAGGCCTATGCGGGAGGCGATGTCGAGATTACGATTACGCCCGCGGTCATCGGGGCGGCTGACGTCGGCGAGTACGTGAAGTTCTCGACGCAGAACCAGGTGGCGGACGTGGCGTCCCTGTCTTCGACGATTACGGTAAAACTGACGGCTGGGGAGACGGCGACGGCGCCCGTCTACGCCTACTTCCTTCGCGCCGATACGCATACGACGGCCGTCACGGAAGGCATCACATTCACACCGGGGGTGGCCGATGCCGCGGCGAATACTTATTTCACCAGCAAGAACCCGGCGAAAGTCAAGGTAACGAGCACGCCCGTGGTGTCGGTCGACAGTCCCTTCAATGCGGTGGCCGGCGATCCGACGGATGTGGAAATTACGGTTAAGGACGCGTACGCCGACATGAAGGACCGCACGAAAGGCTACGAGGTCTACGTCAAGTATCCGGGGGCGACGGGCAGTTCGTTCACCCAGCTCGCCGGCACGTATTACGTGGGGCAGGGCAACAATCTCTAGGCGCTCGGAGCCAAGGGAACGGAAACGCTGAACAAGCCGCAACTGAAGTTCCCCAAGGCGGTGGACAGCCAGGATACGTTCATTTACGTCGTTTCGCCCGTCAGCGGCCAGCTCAGCAGCAAGCTTTATGCGTTCAAGGCGGTGGTCCAGGCGGCGCGTACTATTACGGTGACGACCGACAAGGATACTTATCAGGAAGGCGATATCGCCAAGTTCGAAGTCGAGCTGAGCGCGGAAAACGAGACCGGCAGCACCCTGTATGCCTATCTGAGGCCGAGCAATCCGGATGAGGATGTCACGAAGTTCAAAGGAGGAAACGGCTACAATCCCGTCATCGGCAAGGATGGCTCCGGCAATGTCGTCGGCAGCCGCCGCGGCTGGCCCATCCGCGCCAACAAGAAGACGGTCTCCGGCACGGTGCAGTTGCTGGACGGTCTCTCCGAAGCGGAAGGCGGGCTCAGCCTGGCCTTCGAGGTCGTGCTCTCGACGAAGGCCAATTGGGACGGGACGACCTCGGAAGACGAGGTAAGCGGCTATACGTCCGACGAAGCCGGGTTCAGCGTCTTCAACGTCGAGCCGACCATCACGCGCCTTGAAATGAATGGCGTTGCAGCCGAAGGCAGCGGCTACAAGTATCCCAACCGCATCCCGAAAGGCATGGCGCGCAGATTCCAGGCGATTGTCGAGGACAAAGGAACCTACGACTTGACGAACGCCAACGAACCGGCGGAAGACTACCAGTTCCAGACGAAATGGACGACGCGCCGCAATAACATTGTCGTCGGGGATCCAAAGGTCATCTACGGAAATCCGAACTCGTCGGCGAAAACGTTCGAATATACGTTCAACCAGTCCGGCACGTGGGAGATCATAGCCCAGGTGAAGGACAAGGACATGAACGACTGGTCGACGACAAATTACACGGTGCAGGTCGAGGTTCTGAACAACCCGACTGTGGAAATCACACCTTCGTCGGAGACCTACTATGAAACCGAGCGCGGCGGCAAGATTGCCATTGGTCTCAGCTACTGGGACGAGCAACAGGACGAGCCGCTGGAAGTCGAGGTGACGATTGCGCCCAAGACGACCGTACCGGAACTTAAAGTCAACCCCGGTCTTCTGAAGATCGATTCCGCGAACAACGACATCGTCACGGGCTCGTACAGCTACGACGACGACACGCGTACGACGACGGTGAAGGTCCGTCTGACGAGCACCGCGCCGGTAGAACTCGCCATCAGCGAAATGGATGGTACGATGGTGTCCTCGGTGGACGGATTTACGATCGACGCGAAGGTGACGTCCACGACAACGCTCCCGACAAGCGGGACGCCCGCAGCCGACTATTACACCCCGGCCGGAACGCAGCGCGTCTATGTCGAGAACGTGGCGCCAAGTTGTTCGTTCCAGCCGGCGGAAGCCAATACGAACGCCTGGGAGGTTTCGGGCGGACTTGCCAGCAGCTATCCGATCACCTGGACGGTCCGGAGCGACGTGGACGCGGACTTCAACACGACAACCGCGAAGTGGCCTACGAAAGGCGTACGCGTCACAATCACGGGGTGCGACAATGCGCAGACCTGGTATGTGACGGAGGCGACATCCGAGAAATTTGTGCCCGATTTCGGATCGGCGCAGGGCGACCGCACGGTGACAGTCACAATCGAGGACAAGGACAGCGACGCCACGGCGCCGGTGACGATAACGTACAAGTATACAATCACGCCGTCCAAGTACCTGACGCTCATTGCGGGCGGGCCGGCGGGCGCCACGGCGAACAATGAGGACTCGACCAAGTACGCGAGTGCGGGCGGCCGCGGCGAAGGCCATGTCTATGCGGGGTCCACGCTTGCGGGCGCGACGGCGTTCCGCCTCAAATGGAACTGCAGTTCCGATACGACACGCGACGCCTATGCGTTCGGCTACAAGGTCGGCGCGGTCGACAATGGCTCCCTGAACGGCGGCGTGGACTGCGCAATCAGCGCGAGCGGCGGCATGCCCGCCGCAGGAGCGGGCAACTACTATGAATATAAAGACACGGAGAAGGATTCATTCTTCTACCGCTGGTTGCCGATTGCGGTCGACTCGAGTGGCGGCAACAGCGGGCAGAATGCGCAGGCATCGTCCTCGCTGATTGCGCCGGAGACGAAGAAGGGCGCGTCGACCATTTCCATCACGCTCCCGACTAAGATGACAGACGACAAGAAGGGCTATTTCGAGACGCAATACGAGGCGGTCTTCGCGAAGGAATACCGGGCGAAAGACAACCTCGGCGACATCAACCAGGACGGTATCCCTGATATCTACGCTGTGCGCAAGTGGAAGTCGGGCGAGGCGCTCGCGGATGCTTCGACCGATCTCAAATCGCTCGCCAGCTATTGGGTCGAGGGCGACTATCTGCCGATGATCTATGCACAGTGGAGCGAATCGACATGCAACTATGCGCCGGGCAGTGTGAGCACAGTGAACAAGTTCACGGCCTTCACGAAGCTGCGCGGCTTCCATGCGGGTCTGAACGATACGGAATACGCCAACGGCGAGGCCGATTTCGGCCTTGAGGAGAAGTATGCGTACCAGGCGGCGTTCTACAAGAACAAGTTCGAGGCGGCCGAAGGGCGCGAATGGACCGCGGCGGACGGCTTCGGGAACGATGTCTACAAGTGGCAGGAGGCAGACGGCTACGATCTCGCGGTCTGGTCGCCGGAACCGACCTCGCGCATGGATCTGACGCTTACGGATACCGACGCGGACAACTTCCCGGACGGCTGGGAGTACTTCTTCTGGTACCAGGCGAAGGTGTGGGCCCCCGCCGCGGAATATGCGGCGACGGTCGCCCCGGACGCGTTGAAGAACAAGACGGTGTTCACGGCGTTCGGTTTGCCGCGCGCGGGCCAGACGTTCGTCTTCGAGCGCTTCAATCCGAGCAATATCGTTGAAGGAACGTCCATCCCGTTTGAAGAGGTTGTCCAGCACTTCGATCCGGTCGCGGAACTCAACGATGGTCTTCTTGACTTTGATGGCGATGGTCTCGCCGACCTCGAAGAGCTAGCGCTGGGGACGAATCCGTGCCATTGGGATACGGACGGCGACCACATGGCCGACGGCTGGGAAATCCTGATGGGCACAAATGCCTCGATGGACAACCGCAAGGAAAACGCCGACGGCGACTACATGGCCTTCTTCAGCGCGAGGGGTCGCGAATACTTCGAAAAGGATGGCCTCTATTTTATCAAGCTCGAGGACAGTGTCGACGATGAGGAGGCGGAAATCCACCGCAACCTGCTCGTCGTCCAGCCCAAGTTCGAAGCGGACGGTACCACGCCCTACCTCTATGGACGTTTGGCCGACACAAATATCGAGACAAGGGTCTGGGCGCGGCAGATGGTGGAGAAGCCTGCGACGGGTTGGCGCACGAACGTGACCTATGCGGCGGCGGAAGCGCAAGACGGCTTCAAAACGCTTGACGGCCAAAAGGAAATCATCCTTATCCACAGTCAGGTCTACGAGGCGTTCGGTTTTGATCCGCGCACCGCGTGGGCCGGCGAGGGGTATGTCTCCGGCCGTTGGGAGAAAGCGGGGGACGAAGCGGGCAAGTCTGTCAACACGGTGCCCTACACCGACTACGACGAGTATCTCTTGCGCCGATATCGCCAGGATATGCAGACCATACCGGAAGCGCAGAAGATCACGAAGGAGGTCGAGAGCGAATTCGAGCGCTTTGCCCAATGGACGACCTGCCCGTCGGTCGTGCTGGTCACAAATGTGACCGTCAGCGTCGATTCGACCACATCGTCGGATCTTGTCGAGGGTTACGAGGACGCTCTTAATAACGCGGAAGTCACGAACCGCAAGCAGCTCATGAGCGTGCATGGCGCGGATACAAGCGGGAACGGTGTGCCGGACGGGTGGACGCTCTATGTAGGCGAGAACCCCTGCAGCGGTAGCAGCGCCGGAAAGGAGGACGGGGACGGCTTGTCCTTCGTCGAGGAGTTTGCCGGAACCGATTCGTGCAATGCGTACAAGGCATGCGAAACGATCTATGCGAACCACCCGGGCATCAAGAAGGGTTGGTACAACAAGTTCTTCCCGACAGACCCGTCCAATCCCGATACGGACGGCGATGGCGTCTCGGATCATGAAGAGGGCGGCGAGTGGAACGCGGACTTCCCGTATGAAGGGAAGACCTACGCGGGCATGCCTTTCAGCATCGTCTACGGTACGCCTGTCGACGACGGTTCGCGTTGCATCCGCGGCGGCGGCATGAATCCGTGCGCGGTGGATACGGACCGCGACGGCCTGCCGGATGGCTGGGAGCGCCAGTTCGCCGGCCTGCCGTTTAACGCGCTTTCAAAGGAGTTCCTGGTCTCGAACACGACGGACAGGATCGAGGTCAAGCTTGCGCAACTGCGCGCGGACGGCCTTATGCTGACGAATGGCGTTTCCAACGTGGTCTATATTGCCGGCGGCATGGATCCGACGTGGCCCGGCGATTCGAAGGCGAGCGCCAATGACGACTTGCTCGAGCGCGTGCGGGATCTGGACTTCGACCACGACGGTCTTGCAAACGGACAGGAGTATCTCGTCCAGCAGGTGCGCCACTTCCGCTATGACGACGACGTGACGCCGCTCATGAAATATGCGCTTGTCGGCACCGATACGAGCACGACGCGCACGGTACTGGATGCGGAAGGTAAAGTCCAGTACAAGGGATACCGTACGAACGCGACCTTGCGCGCCATCGAGAAGTGCGTGCCGATGAACTTGAGTCTGGAGGTCCTCAACACGAACAAGGTCGCTAACGGTACAACCTTGAAGGAACTCCTGGCGAACGGTTCGGATGATTTCAAGATGACGGCGGAAGTTGGGCGTTCGCGGGGCTACTGGGCCCCGCCACTCCACGCCAACTGGGATACATCGGCCTCCTACATCCTGCTCGCGCCGACGGTCGAGAGCACGCCGGGCAATCGCGCCGAACTCGAGAATCTGCGTCGGGAACGCCGTTATGTCTCGACGGATCCGCGCAAGCATGACTCCGACGAAGACGGCATGGACGACTACTGGGAACTCTATCACGGGTTGAATCCTATTTTGGGCGCGAAGGACATTATCGCGGAAGCGTATGCCGGTTCGCAAGCGGAGTCGGTTCCGACGTATGCAAAGAACGCGTGGACAGCGGCGCACAAGGGCGGCGAAAACAGCCCGGCGGCGGATGAGCCGAAGTGGCTCTACGATCCCTCGCGCTATCCGTGGGCGATGGGGCTGCCTAAAGCGGATGCGGACGGCGACGGCCTCCGCAACGACGAAGAAAAGGCGCTTGCAAACCTAGCTTCGCCGCTCAATTACCATACGGACCCGACCCCTGCGTGGTATACGGATCCGACTTCGGAAGAGAGCTTTGCCTCCCTTTACTACAAGCGGTCGCACTATGCGTCGACGGCTTCATTCTGGACCGTTGCGCAGGGCACGTCTATCGACGCGGGCTACTATGAGGCGGCGCATCCGCTCGACTCTGAGCTTGGGAGCATTTTCGCCTTCTCGTTCGAGACGAGCGAGGGCTACGACACCGATAACGACTTGAAGGGTGACGCCTATGAATTGACGCGTACCGTCCGGCAGGCGACGGATCCTCTGAACCCGGCGGATCCGGCACGCCGCCAGGCGCTCTACCTGGACGGCAAGAACTCGTACGTCGCGTCCTACGAAGCGGGCCTGCGCAAGACCGCGGCGGCCGATCTGTTGAAGCAGTTCACGGTCGAGGCGTGGGTCTATCCGGAATCCACGGCCGACCAGACGATTGTCGACCGTATCGTCTATCAGCCGGCGAGCTCAGAGAACAAGGATCTTCATGCCCTACGCTCGACGTTCCGGATCGGCATCAAGGACGGCAGGCCCTACGGTCTCTTCGACAATTCGAATCCGATAGAGTCGGGAACGGGCGAACCGACCAGTTGCCAGCGTGTCCAGGGTAAAGGGGCGCTCGAAACAAATAAGTGGACGCATCTGGCCTTGACGTACACGGGCAAAACGCTTGAGCTCTACGTGAACGGAGAGTCTGCGAATTACGCGACAACCACGCTGATTCCAGCGACAGGCGTGTTCCAAATTAAACAGAACGCAACCTTGGATGGCGTTGAAGCTTATAGTTCCTATCCGAGCACATTCTTCATCGGTGCGCGCGAAAAACTGGTGGACGGCAACGTGTCGCTCCAGTCCCAGACGACCGAGTTCTTCAAGGGCTGGATAGATGAAGTCCGTGTGTGGGATGGCGCCCGTTCGGCCCAGGAAATCAAGGACAACTACATGAAAGCGTTCACATTCGACGATGTGGCGACAAACCGCGAAGAAGTGTATACGCACCTTCTCAGCGCGAACGCGGACGCGAGCCGCAACGACAATGTCGACAAGAAGAGTCTCGCGCCCGAGTTGCTGCAGCATTACAACTTTGCCGCGTTGCCGAGCGCGAAAAACGCGGCGGATGTGATAACCGCGCCTATCGGCTTCATGGCGAACGTGGTGGACCAGATCGCCGGCTCCGCGGCGTCGGGTGTCGCGACTGCCGCACCTTCAGGCGAGGTTGGCTGGAAGGGGGGCGTCAATACACCGAGTTCGGTCTATACGAACCCGTATTTTGCGACATGGATCCCGAACACGGTCAGCCATTTGCCGGTTTTGGACGGCAGTTCGTCCGATACCTTCGTCTACTCGAAGTATCTGGGTGGCTATACGCTCCTCGCCAGTGAAGCGGGCACGACCACGCATACATTCCGGAATACGGCCAATCCGTACGGGTACCGCGATGTCAGCGTGATAGACCGCGCCATGCGTCTCTTCAAACTCGACCATCTGCGGCAGCAACTGCCCCAAAGCGAGATTGTGGACGATGTCGCGCGGCGCTACATGTATGAGATGCGCAGCGGATTCTCCGCGACGGGCGACCTCGTCCCGCATGGCGGAGCGTTCGCGAAAGCGTGCGCAAATATGTGGGACGGTTCCGGTGCTTCCGCGCCTTGGGAAGACACCGGAGCCGATACCGACGCGGACGGTCTCCCCGACTGGTGGGAAAAGATGTACTGCGGGAACACGACCGGTTTGTCCTGGGACACAGAAGTAAATTACCATGGGAAAATGATCCCGGCCTGGCAGGCTTATCTGCGCGATCTCGCCAAGGGCATGCAGCCGGACGGCACAGTCGACAATGGCTACATCCAGACCGCGGACGCCGACGGCGACGGACTTGTCGATTGGTGGAAGGATCTCTACGGTCTCACGGGCAACGCCAATGCCGATGATGACGGCGACGGGCTGTCCAATTACGTGGAATACCTGCTCTCGGAGGTCTTCGACCTCGGGCTGACCTTCGATCCGACGGTCGCGTGCAGCGTCAATCCGAACGTGAGCGACTACTTCTATCGTCTCGGTCAGATGTACGTGGGCGAGATCTTCACCGACCACGACCGTATTTCCGACGTGTGGGAGGATGGCTATGCGACAGAATTCGCCTCCCGCTACGCCTATGATGCGGACGAGGACAAGGACGGCGACGGCTGGTCGAACTATGCCGAGTTCCTCGCGGGCACCGACCCCGAAGTCGTCTCGGTGCGCAATATCGACGGCGAACGCGTGCCGGAATACCCGGTGCCGACGATCGAGGCGACTTTCGTCTATGACGGAAAGAAGAACGTGCAGGATCATGCGCTCATCGTCAAGGCGTTCAGCGATTCCAACCTCGTGACCATCGCCGACGCGCAGTGGATGATCGGCGGCAACAGCACCAATCTGGTGTCGGGCACCAAGTATCTGGGCTACAATCCGGGCGTGTCGCGGACATTCCGTCTGCCTCCGGGCAAGATCAATCCGGGTTCGGTCACGATCAGCGCGAAAGACCTGGGGCTGCAGGTGTGGCGTTGCAACAGCAGTTATGTCAAGGAAAACACGGTTCTGGTGAATCCGAACGATGCGCAGTGGGCGGTTGTGATTTACGACCGCGTCCACGCCGTCAGCGAGCAGACGGGCGACCTCGTCCGTCGCACGACTTCGGCTCTCACGTCGAATGTGACGGAAACCGTTGTGGGTTCGATCGACTACTATAACGGCGAGGCGGTTGTCGACTTCTCGAAGATACAGGAAGTCGCCGATTTTGTTTCGGACCTTACCGGAGCTTGGCCAAAGAGCGGGGAAGATCCGAAATATGTAAAATATGTGACCTCCTACGACCTTGCCAAGTCGAACTTCCGTATCAATTGGAAGGCCTCGCCGCTCTTGGAAAGCGGCAAGACGACCTATTATCTGGGTACGGCCGACCAACGCAGCACGGAGAACAACTCGCTCGGTCACGTCAAGGAAGGGCGGAACACGTTCATTGCGTTTTACGACCTCGATGGCAACGGCGAATACACGGCGGGCGAACCGTACGGAACCGTGAAGGATGTCCAGGTCGGCTGGAACACGACGCCGCTCACGCTTGTGCTGACGGATACCCACCCCGTGTTCGCGCGTCTGAAGGTCATCGGAGACGACCGCGGCACCAACGACCGTACGGTCATTTATGGCAAGGAGGACTCCAATATCACGGCGGCGGACTACGGATTCAAAGAGGGTACGCCCGCGGGCGGCGAAAAGGAGCGCATCCGTGTGGTGCGCACCGCGATCGACGGCAAAGGGCTTGAAGTCCCCGATGAGCGGACGGTGCTCGACAAGATGGTCTCGCAGTCAGCCGAAAAGTACATTACGGAGGCGGATATCCTGAAGAACACGCTCGATCTCGACTGGGAGTATCTCGCGAAGGATATTGCGGCGGAGAGCGGGCTGTCCGCACTCGAGGTGACGAGCGTGTGGTATCGCGTGGTGATGGGCAACGAGAATCTCGCAACGGCCGCATTGGCTTCGAACAACGTGATGTCCGTTCTCATTTCGCGCAAATTCGACAGCGACTATGGTTACAAGCTGGCGAAGCCGGTCATCTTGATCTCGGGCGACGTGAAGACGCCGCAGCCGGTGTTCAAGTGGCGGCTTCAGACGGACGGCCTCAATACCTACACCGCGTTCCGTGCCTGGGTCTACGCGGCCGACGGCAAGACGTTGGTGTGGGATTCGGGCTACCGGCCGATGCCGCCGCGCGTGTACGATTTCGAGCTCAAGTGCCACGCCTATACGTGGCGGCCGCCGCTCTATGCGGGCGCACTTCTGCCGGACGGTTCGGGCGTCTTCGAAAACGGCAAGAACTACCAGTGGAAACTCGAAGTCTACAATGCGAAGTTCAATCCGGAATATAACAAGAAGATGACGCGCAATCCGTCCGAACCGGCCACATTTCTCATGAATGTCATGACGAACAGCACGGACTACGGGCAGATCAATCTTGCGATACGCTACTTCGGTCCGGATGTCGTCGCGCAAAATGGCAAGATCCGCGTGCAGGCGTTCACGTCCGCCGATTTCACGGGCGATCCCGTGGCGGAAGGGTACGTCTACAATACGGACGACATCGCCTCGACAAACAAGGCCATGGTGGCAAACGCGCGGATTATCGGGTTAGAGGAGGGCACCTACTATGTGCGTGCTTTCATCGACACGAAGCCGGCAGGCGCCGACAAGTATGACGGCCGGTTCGCCGCGTGGAAATCGTGGGGGCTTGTGTGCAACCGCGACGATAAACTCGCGAAAATCTATGTGCCGAAACCGGTGATCATTGGGTCGCACGTGGGTACTTCGCCGGCATTGCCGCTTTACATCGAGGATTGCGACACGGATCACGACAACCTGCCGGATGCATGGGAAATGCAGACGAAGGGCAATCTCAAGGACCTCACAACATCGAGCCTCGATCAGGTTCTGCCGGGCGGCTTCGCAATGAAGACGGCGCTTTCAAGGAGCATTACGGCGGCGGGTACGCTACCGGGCGGTTTGTCCACCATGCTGCAGGCGTCGCTCGAGAGCCCGTATGTGGCGGCAATGCTGCTCAATGTGCAGGGCGATAATCTGGATACCATGACGAACGCGCTGGCATCGCTGTCCGCAGGATTGGATGCGCAGGCAAGCAAGATCGCGATCACGGGCATTGCGATTGACGCGGCGAACAACCAGGTTGTTCTGGATGTGACGACCGATCTGAAGTCTGCCGGCTCGACTTTGGCTTCGCGGCTCTACGTGTTCGACAAGACGGACAATGTGCAGGTTGTTCTGTGGCGGAAGAAATCGCTTTCGGATACGACATGGGAGTCCGTCGGTAACGGCATATCTGTTTCGTTCGGCGAGGGCACCCAGAAAATTAACGCCAAGCTCACGCAAGGACAGGATCTGACAAGCGGCTTCTACAAGGTGACGGTTGAGAAGGCTAATTAAAATGAAAAAAGCAATTCGCAAGGTTCTGGTGGTAAACTCGGGCTCGAGTTCGCTCAAGTACCAACTCTTCGACATGGAAACCGAAACGCGTCTCGCGAAAGGTCTCGTGGAGCGCATCGGCGCGGGTGGTCCGAAAAACCACGCCGAGGCGCTCTGGCAGGTGGTCGAGGATCTGGGGCATCCGACGGACATCGATGCCATCGGGCACCGCGTCCTGCACGGCGGCGAGATTTTCAAGGATTCGGTCGTGGCGAACAAGACGAATCTCGCGAAGATGCAGAGGCTCGTCAAGTTCGGGCCTCTGCACATGCCGGCGAATCTCGGCGGCATCGAGGCGTGCGAGAAGATCTTCAAGGGCGTCCCGAACGTCGCGGTTTTCGATACGGCGTTCCACCAGACGATGCCGGAGTGCGCGGCTCTGTATGCGATCGACCCCAAGTTCTATACAAAATACGGGGTCCGTAAGTACGGCTTCCACGGCACGAGCCACAAGTTCGTGACGATGGCCGCGGCGAAATATCTGGGCAAGCCGCTCTCCAAGGTCAATCTCGTGACGTGTCACCTCGGGAATGGCAGTTCGCTCGCGGCCATCAAGCATGGCGAAGTGGTCGATACGACCATGGGGCTTACGCCGCTTGCGGGACTGGTGATGGGGACGCGCTGCGGCGACATCGATCCCGCGGCGGTGCTGTTCATGATGAAGGAAGAGCATCTGACGATCGACGAGACGGATACGCTGCTTAACAAGAAGTCCGGTTTGCAGGCCGTCTCGGGCGTCGCGGGCGGCGATTGCCGCGACATCTGCAGCCGGGCCGACGCCGGCGACGCGCGGTGCGAACTCGCTCTCGAAATGATGGCGTACCGCACGGCGCTCTATATCGGGGCGTACAATACGATCGTCGGCGGCGCGGACGCCATCATCATGACGGGCGGCATCGGCGAAAATTCGTCCGAAGCGCGGGAGCGCATCATCTCGCGCCTGGGAGCACTTGGCATAAAGCTCAATAAGCGGGCAAACGCCAAGACGCGTGGCGTCGTCGCGGTCTTGTCGACAAGGGATTCGAAGATTCCCGTCGTCGTGCTGCCTACAAACGAAGAATTGATGATTGCGCGCGACACGGTAAGGGTACTTGCCAAGTAGAGATAATTTGAGTATAATAATGCTGTAAAATGAATGCTATACAAGCGATAATAGAGAAAGCCTCGAAGTTGGATGGCATGGTTGTCCTGCCGGAGGGCATGGATCCGCGCGTCATAACGGCCGCGTGCGCCTGCGTGAGCCGGCGCATCTGTACGCCGATAGTCCTTGGGACCGCGGCCGAAATCGCCGCGGCTGAAATCGCCGCGGGACTGCGGCTCGCAGACAAGGGCATCAAGACGATCGATTATACGCTAGGCGACCCCGAACTCGCGCAAGCCTACTTTGAGGCATGGAACGCCAAAGAAGCGCGCAAGCCGGTCGAGAAGCAGAAGATGATCGACTTGGCCGCGGCTGAAAAGACGATAAAGACGAAGCGCATCTACTTTGGCGGCATGATGGTCCGGCTCGGTCGCGTGGATGGGCTTGTCGCGGGCTCCATCGCCTCTACGGGAGATATGTTGCGCGCCGCGTTTCATACGTTGGGCACGCAGAAGGGCGTCAAGACGGCAAGTTCGTGTTTTTTGCTCGATCTCAAACGGCCCACGCCCTCGGGGGATTCCGTTCTCGCCTTTGGCGATTGTGCGGTGATTCCCGACCCGACGGCCGAGCAACTTGTGGATATCGGGCTTGCGACGGCAGAAACGTATAAGAGTTTGACGGGTTATGAACCGCGCGTGGCGTATTTGAGCTATTCCACCAAGGGTTCGGCGGCCGGTCCGCTCGTGGAAAAGGTTCAGAAGGCCGTGGAACTGGCGCGTCCGCAATTCGCCGCGCGCGGCATCAAGGTGGACGGGGAAATGCAGTTTGACGCTGCCCTTGTACCGAGCGTGGGCGAACTGAAGAATCCGCACGGCGAAATCCAGGGGACAGCCAACGTGTTTATTTTCCCAGATCTTCAAGCTGGGAACATCGGTTACAAGATCGCGCAACGCTTGGGGGAGGCCGTGGCCATCGGACCGAACCTCCAGGGGCTTGCGAAGGCCATGAATGATTTGTCGCGCGGATGCAGCGCCGAAGACATCGTCGGTACGATTTGCGTGACGCTATTGCAATCAGCAGCGAAGAAATAACAGGATGACGGACGAGCAACAACTTGAACGCGCACGCGAGGTCTTCGATATCGAGATCGAGGGCCTCGCCCGCGTGCGCCAATCGCTTGGGAAAAGTTTCACGCAGGCGATTGCGCTCATGCTATCGTGCGTGAAGAACGAGGGCATTGTTGTTGTTACGGGGGTCGGCAAGAATCTGGCGATTGCCGAGAAGATGAGCGCCATCTTCGCCTCGACTGGGACGCGGTCGATTGTGCTCAATCCCGTGCAGGCCATGCATGGGGATCTCGGAATGGTGGCGCCGCGGGACATCCTCATCGCGCTTTCGTTTTCCGGCGAGTCGGACGAAATCCTGAAGCTCGTCCCCGCCGTCCGCCGGCATGGCTTGAAAGTCATCTCGTTGACGGGCAAGCCGGACTCGACCCTTGCGCGCATGAGCGACATCCACTTGGAGATTCCGTGCGGTCCCGAGGCGTGTCCCTTCGGAATGGCGCCGACCAATTCCACCACCGCCACGATGGCGATGGGGGATGCGCTTGCGATGGTGATGATAGACGCGCTGCAGTTCGACATTTCGAGCTATGCAATGAACCATCCCGCGGGGGCCATCGGGCGTGCTCTCGTGCTGAAGGCAAGCGATGTCATGCGCACGGGCGAGCGTCTGGCAAAGGTGCCGCCCTCGGCTACGGTCATGGACGCCTTGCTCGCGATGACGCGCGCCAAAAGCGGTTCGGCCGTCATTGCAGACGCGGAAAACCGGCTTCTAGGCATTTTCACAGACGGCGATTTTCGTCGGGCCGCCGCGCAGGCCGGGGACGACGTCGCCGTTTTGCTGAAAGAGACGGTCGACCGGCACATGACCAGCCACCCGCAATATGCGTCTAGCGAGACATACGCGTCGGAATTGCTGAAAACATTCGAAAATCGACATATCGACGATCTTCCCGTCTGCGATGCGCAGGGGCAGGTGGTCGGCTTGGTCGACATACAAGATTTGCCCAAGATGAAGGTGCTATAAAGAAAGGATGAACAAATGGACATGAAACTTATTTTTGCAACGACGGTTGCCCTTTCCCTCGCGATGATGGCTTCTGCGGCGCCCCAGCGCAACAGAGACCGGAATGCACGCGCACCCGAGACGGAAGACGAAGCGTCTGCAACAGGCAAGGACGCGAAGATCACGATAGACCAATTTCCGAAAACCGGCCGCGCGTCGACCTTGTCCGCGCCTTCGCTCCAGGGCGCCTCGATTATTGGACAATGCTACACGAAACCCCGCAAATGGATTGTCCTAGAGGCTAAATATTCGACTTTCGCGCGTTGGCAAGACCAGTTGACGTTTACCTGGCATGTCTTGCTGGAAACAAAGAGCGCAACGGAAAAAGACCGCAACGACAAGATTGCGCCGTACTCTTATTTTTCCACAACCGTCACGTATGCCAACATTCCCAAAGGCACGCATGCCGCGAGTGTCTGTTTGCATCCGTCCTATCTGGAGCGCTATGGCGAACCGAAGGCAATCGGTCTTGTTATTGCCAATAAGGAAGGCGTAATTCTGGCGGGCGATTGCGAAAGCGAGATCAAGGGGATCAAATCGCACCCGAAGGCGTTGGAAGATGCGTTTTGGAACAAGAACGATATCATGAACGCGCAGGATAAAAATGGCGAACCCGTGATCGAGCGTCGCCAGGGCCTGCAAGACCGTTCAAAGACGATCTGGGCGCTGGTCAATCCGAATGACTACGAAATGGTGGTGCAGTGATGGCGACTAAGTTTCGGACTTTGAATATCGGCACGTCGGGGCTGACGCTCGCCGAATATACGGTTGGAGGGAAAGGAACTCTGACGTTGTCCGCCTACGGGTCGGCAACGTTCGACATGCCGCTTGAAGCTGAAAATGCATCGACGCTGATCCCCCCCGCATTGCTGAGCATCGTGCGCGAAAAGGGCATTCGTCCGGGCAAGGTGGCCTTTGCGATACCTGGGCAGATGGTTTTCCAGCGTTTTGCGACCATTCCTTCCGCGGGAAGCCCTGAGAAGCTAGATCAAATGGTGCGCTTCGAGATGGAGCAGAACATTCCCTTCCCGATGGAAGAGATGATCTGCGACTACCAGGTTCTCGGGGAAACGCCCACGGGCGATGTCTCGGTTATGATAGCGGCCGCGAAGGCCGATCAGATTGAGTCCGTGGCGACGGCTGTTGCCTCGACGGGGTTTACTCCCGTTCTCGTGGACACGGAACCCTTCGCGCTCCTGAATGTCGTCAAGGCGGTGGCCAAAGACGATTCCTCGTGCGTGCTTTTGTTGGATATCGGCGCCAAGACCACCTCTTTCATTATTTCGGAAGGCGACAAACTCTACACGCGCTCCATTCCGTTTGCCGGACTTGCGCTTACGAAAGAGATAGCGAGTGCGCTCGAGTGCTCCCTGGCGGAGGCGGAAGCCTACAAGCGCGCAAACGCCTATGTGGCGGCGGGGGGAGCGGTGGAGGATCCGGACGCGACGCGCGACCGCGTGTCGAAGGTCTGCCGCGCGGTTTTGACGCGTCTGACGGCGGAAATCTCCCGTTCTGTCAATTTCTACCGCAGTCAACAGGGAGGTTCGACGCCAGTTCGCCTGTATTTGGCGGGGGCGGGTTCGTTGTTGCCGCAAATCGACAGATTTTTCAGCGAATCGCTCAACATTGAAGTGGAATATCTGAATCCGTTCGAGGTCGTGGCCGTGTCTCCCGCACTGGATACCGCGGCGCTCGAGGCGGATGCGGTTTTGCTCGCGTCGACGACGGGAATCGCGCTTCATCAGGCCAAACACGCCGCTTTGCAGATCGATCTCATACCGCCCGTGCTTGTCGCCGAACGTATCGAAGCGGCGCGCATTCCCTTCGTGGCGGCGGGCGCTCTCGCATTTGTCGCGGCGCTTGTCCTGGGGCTTATGACGATCAAGCAGTCAAATGCGGCGCTGGAATCGCGTCTGGAATCGGTAAAGCACGAAACAGATATTTTGGATGCGATGTCCAAAAAAATAAAGAACGCGCAGGAGGCGACGGACGCCGTCCAAAAAGAGGCGGACGAACTGGTTTCCCTCATAGACAGACGCGATGCCATTGCCGAGCGTTTCGAGACGGTTCGCAAGACGCTCGGTGACGATCTATGGATCGACAAATGGGAGGATGGACCGACCGCAACGCGCGTCACGCTCCGCGGCTGGAAGGATCGCATAGAGAAATTCGTGACCCGGGCGGCCGCGCGCAACGGCGGAAAAAAACGCACGGCGGCCGAAGTGGTTGTGGCGCAATTAAAGGATTCTTCCGGCGTCAAGCCCGAATCGGTCAAGGTGGCGGATATGACGGTGCTGGGTAAAGGGGATGTCCTTGAGCAATTCGTGGTGGAGATGTCGTTCAAATGAAAAAGACGCAAATTATACTTGTATCCCTTGGAGGGCTTGCGCTTCTGGGCGCCTTGATAGTCGGATGGATGCTTTTCGATGCATTTTCCGTCAAGGCGGAGTTGCTAGAAGATCTAGACATGCAGGAGATGAAGGCGCGCAAGCTGGCGGGCGCCAAAATCGCCCCCACGCGTGCCGCGCTCCGGCAAATAGAAACGAATCGCCTTGAACTGGCGAACTGGGTGGAAGTGACGCGCGCGGTTGTTTCGGCGGGTGACCGCGCGGTCGATGCAGGATTGTCCGAGGCGGCGTTCAAGAGCAAGATGATAGAAGATGCGCGTCTACTCTCGGGGTTGCCGGGCGGCGTTGCGGGAAAGCTTGTCAAAGAGAACTTTGGCTTTGGCTATACGGACTTTATTACAGGCGGCAAAATGCCCACGACGGCGGAATTGTCCGAACTCCAGATCCGTTGGTCCGATATCGTCACGTTCGTGAATCTTTTGGGCGCGGCGGGCGCGAACGAACTTCTTGAAGTCTCGGCATTGTCTCCAGAGGCGCCCAAGACTGAAGAATCGCCGGCGCGCGCGGGTCGGCGCTCTCCGCCTCGCGCAAAGAAAAAGGCGGAAGCGTCCGCCTCGCCAATTACGCAACGTCCTTACATGTTCAAGTTTCGCGCTTCTCCCGTTTCGCTTGTGAGGGTGCTCAACGCATGCGCGGCGAATAAGCGCTTCATGATAGTCAATGCGGTGAGTTTCGCGCGCCCGAGCGATGAAATCGCCAGTCGCATAGGGGAGTCCAAGAAAGAGACCCAGGAGAATGCCGGGCGCAGGAGGCGGAATCGTCGGCGCGCGTCATTTGCGGAAGAGGCGGCCAAGGAGGGGACGGAGTCCCCCCGCAAGGGACTTGTGACGGATCCGGCGACGACGGAGCCGTTCGTCGTGACCCTGCGTATTGCGACGGTCGATTTCGGGACGAAGTCGCGCCCGGCTGTAGAGGAGGCGTCGAAATGAACACGGCGAGCAACAAAAAAGGTTTCGCGGCACACTGGGATTGGCTTGCGGCAGGCTTGGGTTTCGCCGCGTTGGCTGTCGCCATTGTCCTGTTCCTTGGCGGAGAGAGCGAAAACGCGGAGAATGCGGCCTTGGCACTGAAATCGCCGGCGCGCGCGAAAACGGGTGTCGTCGCGATAGACAAGGCCCCCTATTTGTCCGCGGGGAAAATATATTTCTCCCCCGGGAAAATAGTTGAACCGCCGGCGGAAAAAGGGAGTTTCCTCGTGTCGGAAACGCGCGTCTTTTGCCAGCAGGGCGATCCCACGGATAAACGCGTCGCTTGCGGACTCCCCATTCCCTTTGGCGTGGAGAGATGCCCATTTTGCGGCGTGTTGCAGCCCAAGGAAGAAAAGCCCGCGCTGGATTCGGATGGCGACGGCATGCCGGACGATTGGGAGATCAAGTACGGTCTAGACCCGAAAGACCCGTCCAACGCCCAAAAGGACACGGATGGCGATGGTTTCTCCGACTTGGAGGAATACGAAGCGGGGACAAATCCCGTCGATCCCGCCTCGCACCCGGACTATCTTAACTTCCTTAAGATTCAGCCGCCGTTGAAACAGACGTTTTTGCCGTTCCATTTCGTAGGTGCGCGCAAGATTCCGGCCGGCATGAAACTGGACTTCAAGGACCCTTCGCGGTCCAACGAGTACGACCGCGGCATTTATTCCGTGCTCGTCGGCGACCCCGTGGGCAAGACGGGTTATGTGCTCAAGAAGTACGACCACAAACTCAAAAAAGTGCCGATCAAGGGGAGCAATGTGTCCCGCGAAGTGGATGTCTCCGAGGCGGTTGTGGAACGCGCGCGCGACGGCAAGCGCATCGTGCTGGTGTTGGGTGCGCGTCATGTCCCCGTCGAGACGCAGGCCACGCTCGCGTATGCGCGTGGAGAGGGCAAGACCTTTACCGTCGTGCGCGGAAGCGAGATTGATCTGAACGGAACAATCTATACAATAAAGAGTCTTGAGAAACTTGGATCTGTCATCCAGGTCGGCGTCGAGAACAAACAAACGAAGGAGACGCGCGTTCTGAAAGAAACGCTTGAATAGTCGGCAGGTATCCGTTATAATTGAATTTACAAAAGTCTGAGAGGAAAATAATGGCTAAGATCGAAAATCTGTTGGTGCTGACCTCGTTGATCGCGTTCATCGCGTTCAGCGGCTCCGCGTTCGCCCAGGACGACCTAGATGATTTGTTGAAAGATCTTGAATCGGATGCTGTCGAAACGACGACAATGCCGAAAGCAGAGACGCCGGAGGAAGTTCCGGCATCAACAGAAGAACCTCAGTCCGAGGCGGCAACCTCTGCGGCACCTGCCGCGGCGCCGGCGGAAGAGAAGCCGGCAGTCGCCGAGCAAAAGCCGGTCGAGACGATTAAGGAGTCCGTGGCGGAAAACACCGCGCCGGCACCGTCGACCGTGACGGAAGCCCTTCAGCCGGCAACGTCCGCGACGGACGGCGAGCCGGCGAAAAAGACGGAACAGGCAGCCGCGGCGGAAGCCGAAAAGCCTGTGGTGACGAAGGTGGATTCCGTCCTCAACCTCTTGGACGAACTGGCCGCGGAAGACAATGTAGAGCCAACCTCGGCGACGGCAGATGTCGCGCAGGCGAAAATGCCAGCCGCGGCGGCACCGGCTAACCCGGACGCGGAACTCTTGGCCAACATCCGCGCAACGGAAAAACTCCGTCGCCAGGCGTACGATGCGCAGGCGCATCGCGAGATCGACGAAGCGCGCCGTGCCATGTCCGAAGAAGATTACGCGGCCGCCGTGCGCCACTACGGCAACGCCGTTAAGCTGTTGAATGAACGTACGGTTTCCGCGGGCCTGCGTCGCGAATGCGAACAGGGCGTGGCGGAAGGTCTCTACCGCGCCGCTCTTCAAGAAGACCGCACCGGACGCCGTGCGCGTGCCCTCAAGTTGATGGAAAAGGCTATTGACATGCGCCATCCGCGCGCACGCAGCCAGTACGAAGAGTGGGTGAAGGAAGGCGACCCCTTGAAGGAAGTGGTCGATGTGGCCGCCATTTCGCATCGTCGCAACGACGCGGACTTCAAGGCCAAGCGCGAAAAGACCCTACGCCATCTGAAGCGGGCGCGCCAGTACCTCGCTACGCGTGAACTGGACAAGGCGCTCGACGAGTGCGAACTCGTGCTCGTATCCGACCCTTACAACCAAGAAGCCATCCGCGTGCGCAATGCGATCCAGAAAAAACGCCGCACGATTCTGAAGCAGGAACGCGCGGCCACGCGCGAAGGGATGATCGCCGATGTGGACGAGGCTTGGCGTCCGGTCTATGCGGTGGACGCGCGTGAAATCGCCGATGCGACGGCGCAAACATTGAAGTCCCAGACCGGCGAGGATTCGGAGCGCTCCGTCGAGCAGTCCATAATCAAACGCATGAAAGAGATGCGACTGCCGTCCATTTCCTTCAAGCCGCCGGCGACGATCATCGACGCGGTGGAGTTCTTCCGCACGGCTTCCAAGGACTATGACCGCCCCGATATCCCGGTCGAACAGCGCGGATTCAACTTCGTCCTGAAGACCCCGACAACGCTTCAATCGACTGCGGCGGAAGATCAATCCATGGAAGAAGATTCGGGCTTCGGTTCGGATGAGGAAAGCTCCCAGTCCGCGAGCGGTCCGGCGGGCGTCCCCGTCATCCCGATGATCGCCGTGAGCAACATCTCCTTCTACGACGCCTTGAAGCAGGTCTGCGAACTGGTGGGCTACAAGTTCAAGGTGCAAGGTTCCATCATCATCGTCATGCACAAGAACGCGTCGACGGACGAAATGGTGACCCGCTCGTACCCGGTGCTGTCGTCCTTCATGGACCGCATGACGAGCGCGTCGAGCGACATGAAGGAAATGAAGTCGTCCGGCTTCGGCGGCGGCTCGTCCCGTCTTGGCGGCGATGAGGAATCGGAAGGCAATCAGGAGAAGGACTGGAAGGAATTCTTCTCGCTCCTCGGCGTGCAGTGGCCCGAAGGTTCGTCCATCATGTACATCAAGACGATCGGCAAGTTGCGCGTCAAGAACACCTACGAGAATCTGGCGGAACTCGAGCAGGCTTTGACCGAAATGAACGCCGACCCGAAGCTCATCGAAATCGAAGCGCGCTTCGTCGAAGTCTGCCAGGAGGACCTCAACTCCCTTGGCTTTGAATGGATCTTGAACGGCGACTATTCCATCGGACACAATGCGCGTCTCGGGAAAGTCTTGGGATTGGGCGGGAGCACTGGCACTGACGGTAACGGCGACAGTGGTAAGAAGATTATTACCCAATCCTCGATTGATGAAGGCGGTGGTGGGGGCATCATCCCTGGTGACAACCCTGGTGGCAACCCCAGTAATCCAGGATCTTCCGTGACGCGCGGAATAGACCACAATACGGTTCTGAGCGCCTTCGGCGGCGACGCGGACTATTCGAACGGAAACCGCTATCTTTCGACGGTGGGCAACCACATTTCGGGTGAAAGCAAGTCGACGAACGACCGCTTCATGAAGGTGAACGCCTTCCTGGGCAGCGCCGATCTCTCGATGATTCTCCACATGCTTGCGCAGCGCAGCGACACGGATCTTCTTTCCGCGCCGAAGGTGCTGACGCGCCCGGGCGAAGAGGCGGTCATCAAGGTCGTGACGGAATATATCTACCCGACCGACTACGACGTGCAGCTGCAGTCGAGTTCCTCGGGCTCTTCGGGCTCCTCGGGTTCGTCGCAGAGCGCGATTCTCGCGGTGGTCGAGCCGCAGAGCTTCACGATGCGCGAGGTAGGCGTCATCCTCGACGTCACCCCGACCCTGACGGACGACGGCAACCTCATCGACCTCAAGCTCAACACGCAAGTCGTCGACGAACCGACGTGGAGAAACTATGGCATGCGCATACCGTTCACGGGCAATGCCAGTTCTCTTCAGAGTTTCGAAGGTATTGGCAGTATTTTCTCCGGGCTGTCGGAAGTGTTTACGCAGCTTGGCACAGGACTGACCGATGGCATGAAACAGATGTTCGCCCAAAGCGCGACGGATGCGGCGACGTCCGCCCTCGAGAACCTGACCCAGTCGGGTTCCGACAACATCACCTACTATGATGCGCCAATGGAACAGCCGTTCTTCCACGTGCGCTCGATCGACTCGAACGTGTCGGTCTACCCGGGCGCGACAATCGTGATGGGCGGTCTCATCACGGAGGCGCGCAAGGCGATGGACGACAAGGTGCCGTTCCTCGGGGACATCCCGTTCATCGGACGGTTCTTCCGCAGCCATTCGGAGCAGACGAGCAAGCGCAACCTGCTCATCTTCGTGACGACGCGTCTCGTCGACGTTCAGGGGCGTGAAGTCGCGCTCGGGGCCATCGAGGACAAGAACGCGAACGTGAAGCCGGCCCCGAAGGCCGCGAAGTAAGACGATGCCCAAACTTTGTCTTACGGGAGGGATTGCCTGCGGCAAGTCCCTCCTTTCTCGTTATCTGCGCGAGCGGGGTATCGAGACGCTGGATGCGGACGATATCGTGCACGAGCTGATCCCGGCGGAAGAACGCCGCCGCCTCGCGCCCCTCGTTTTCAACAATCCCGCCGCGCGAAAGGAACTCGAGTCGCGCATCCATCCCCTCGTGAAGGCGCGGCTGGAAGCGTTCACGTCCGCGGCGAAACCCGGAGTGCCGCGCTTGGCGATAATTCCTTTGCTTTTTGAGTGTAAATGGGACGCGGAATATGATATAATATGTTGCGTCATCTCCGATCGCGCGAAGCAGATCGCGCGGATGATGCAGACGCGCGGCTACACCCGCGACGAGGCCGAGGCACGACTTTCCGCGCAGATGGATGTCGCCGAGAAGGCCCGAAAATCCCACTACGTCATCCCGAACAACGGGACGGCGCAAGAACTGGAACAAGAAGCTGCGCGTTTTGCCGCGTGGTTGAAAGAGAGAATCAAATGAGCGATGAATTAGACGTATTTGCGAAGCCCGAGAAGCCGGCGGCCGAAAAGCCGGCCGCGACGCCGGCACCCGAGCCCGCGCCCAAGCCCGCCGAGCCGGCGGCGCCTGCGAAGCGCGAGCCCGCCCCGCGCAAGAAGGCCTTTTCGCGCGCGCCGGCCAAACCACGCGCCGCGAACGCGGCGAACTGGAAGCCCTACGGCAAGAAGGCGAACAATTCGCCCATCCGCGGCTCGAACGGAGCGGAGTCGGTGAATCCGCTCCTGAACGCGCCGCTCCCCATGCCGGAGGACGACGAGGCGGAAGATGCGGTGGTGAATCCGCGGCGCAATCCCGAATTGCCCGAATACCACCTGGCCGACATCCAGACATGGCCGGCGCCGCTCGTGGTCGAGCGCATGATGCCCGGCGCGGCCCCCGAAGAGCTGGGCTCCTACCGCAAGCACGAGCTTATTTTCGCCGCGATTCGTCACTATCTGGCGCGCGGCGGCGCGGTGATCGCCTCGGGCTGCCTGGAAATCATGCGCGAAGGGCACGGGTTCCTGCGGTCCGCCAAGAACAACTTCCTGGCCTTCCCCGAGGACGTGTTCGTGACCCAGCAACAAATTCGCCGCCATGCTTTGCGCACGGGCGACGTAATCGAGGGCCCGATTCGCGATCCGCGCGACCGCGACCGCTTCTTCTGTCTGGGCAACGTCGCGACCGTGAACGGCAAGGAACCGGGCGCGGCGGCGCGCGTGGTGCACTTCGAGAGCCTGACGCCGACTTTCCCCACGCGGCGCATCGTCCTCGAGACGACGCCCACGGAGTTTTCGACGCGCGTCGTGGACATGTTCACCCCAATCGGCTTCGGCCAGCGCGGCATCATCGTGGCGCCCCCGCGCGTGGGCAAAACGGTCCTCCTCCAGAAGATGGCCAACGCCATCACGAAGAACCACCCCGAGGCGATCCTCATCGTCCTCCTGATCGACGAGCGTCCGGAGGAAGTGACCGACATGCAGCGCAACACGAAGGCGATGGTGCTTTCCTCGACCTTCGACGAAGAGCCGCAGCACCACGTGAACGTGGCCGAGATGGTCATCGAGATGTCCAAGCGCCAGGTCGAGAACGGTAAGGACGTCATCATCCTGCTGGACTCCATCACCCGTCTCGCGCGCGCCTACAACACCATCCAGCCCCACTCCGGAAAGGTCCTCACGGGCGGCGTGGACGCAATGGCGCTCCACCGTCCCAAGCGCTTCTTCGGCGCGGCGCGCAACATCGAGAACGGCGGCTCGCTGACGATCATCGCGACCGCCCTCGTGGATACCGGCTCGCGCATGGACGACGTCATCTTCGAAGAGTTCAAGGGCACGGGCAACATGGAACTCGTCCTCGACCGCGGCCTCGCGGACAAGCGCATCTTCCCGGCGATCGACATCGTCAAATCGGGCACGCGCCGCGAAGACCTCCTCCTCGAGGAGATGGAGCGCGAGAAGACGTGGGGCATCCGCCGCGTCCTGTCCGAAGTCGGTCCCGAGAACGCGATGAAGAGCGTCCTGAATTCGCTGAAGAAGACGAAGTCCAATCCCGAATTCCTGCTCGCGCTCGACCTGCGCAACCTGCAGCGGTGAGGCGCCCATGGCCGGCGACATAGTCATCAAGGGCGCGCGCGAACACAACCTGCGCGGCGTGGACGTGACGATACCCCGGGACGCCCTGACGGTCGTCACGGGCCTCTCGGGCAGTGGCAAGTCCTCGCTCGCCTTCGACACGCTTTACGCAGAGGGCCAGCGGCGCTACGTCGAGTCGCTTTCCGCCTACGCGCGGCAGTTCCTGGACCGTCTGCGCAAGCCGGACGTGGAGAAGATCGAGGGTCTCTCGCCTGCGATCTCCATCGAGCAGCACACGACCTCGGGCAATCCGCGCTCGATCGTCGCGACGGTCACCGAAATCCACGACTACTTGCGCCTCCTGTACGGCTCCATCGCCGTGCCCCACTGCCCCGTCTGCGGACGCGAAGTCCACCGCCAGACGGCCGAGCAGATCGTCGAGGCCATCCAGGCGCTCCCGGCCGGCAAGATCATCCTCTACGCTCCCGCCGTGCGCGGCAAGAAGGGCGGCCACGACGACGTCCTGGCCGCGGCCAAGCGCAACGGCTTCGCCCGCGTGCGCATCGACGGGGCGATCTACACGACGGACGAACTGCCCGCGTTGGACAAGAAGCGCAACCACACGATCGAGATCGTCGTCGACCGCCTCGTCCTCCCCTGCGACCGGGCGCGCCTGACGGACTCCGTCGAGCTCGCGCTCCGCGAAGGCAAGGGCCTTCTCGAGGTGGAGCAGGTCGGCGGCGAGACGAAGACCTATTCGGAACTCAACGCCTGCACGCACTGCGGCATCTCGTTCCCCGAACTGAAGCCGCGCTCCTTCTCGTTCAACTCGCCCTTCGGCGCCTGCCCGACGTGCGGCGGACTGGGCCGGATCTACTATTTCGACGAGAACCTCGTCGTGCCCGACAAGACGCTCCCGCTGGGCGAGTGCATCCACCCCTGGCGGCGCGCCGGCCACAACGCCATCATGTACTACAACGCGCTCCTCGAGCAGATCGCCAAGCAGTACAAGGTGAGCCTCTCGACGCCCTACAAGGACCTGCCCGCGAAGTTCCGCCACGATCTCATGCACGGCTTCAAGGACAATCTCGTCCTGCCCTGGCGCCGCGAGGACCGTCCCTTCGAAGGCGTGCTGGCGACGCTCGCCAAGCGCCTCGCGGAGGCGGAGGACGACGAGACGCGCGCCAAATACGAAGCCTACCAGAGCTACCGCGTCTGCCCCGACTGCCACGGCTCGCGCCTGCGCCCCGAATCGCGCGCGGCCACCGTGGCGGACAAGACGATCGTCGACGTGCTCGCGATGACGGTGGACGTCGCCTGCGCCCACTTCACGCGCGTCGCCGCCGAGAACCTCCGCTTCCCCAAGCCCATCGTCGAGATCCTGGCGGAAATCACGCGGCGGCTGACCTTCCTGCTCGATGTCGGGCTCGACTACCTCACGCTCGACCGCGCCGCCTCCACGCTTTCCGGCGGCGAAATGCAGCGCATCCGCCTGGCGACGCAGATCGGCTCCGGCCTGACGGGCGTCCTCTACGTCCTCGACGAACCCACCATCGGCCTGCACCCGCGGGACAACGAGCGGCTGATCGGCACGCTGAAGAGCCTGCGCGACCGCGGCAACACGGTCGTCGTCGTCGAGCACGACGCCGAGATGATGAAGGCGGCGGACTGCATCGTCGACCTCGGCCCCGGCGCCGGGCGCGAGGGCGGCCGGCTCATGTACTGCGGCGATTACGCGGGGCTCCTCGAGGCGAAGAGCCTGACGGCGGACTATCTGACCGGGCGCCGCCAGGTCGTGCCGCCCGGCGTGCCGCGCCCGCTCCCGCCGAACCCGAAGTTCCTGACGATTTCCGGCTGCACCGAGCACAACCTCAAGAACGTCACCGCGCGCATCCCCATCGGCTCGTTCACCGTGGTGACCGGCGTCTCCGGCTCGGGCAAGTCCACGCTCGTCGACGAGACGCTCAAGCGCGCGCTCATGAAGAAGTTCTACGGCGCGAAGGCGCAGCCGGGCGCGTACCGCCGGCTGACCGGCACGGAAAACTTCGACAAGGTCATCGAAATCGACCAGTCGCCCATCGGCCGCACGCCGCGCTCGAACCCGGCGACCTACGTCGGGTTCTTCTCCGAAATACGCGAGCTTTTCGCGCAGACCGAGGCGGCGCGCGCCCGCGGCTACACGGCCGGACGCTTCTCCTTCAACGTGAAGGGCGGACGCTGCGAGGCGTGCGGCGGCGACGGCGTGCGCAAGCTCGAGATGAGCTTTCTGCCGGACGCGTACGTCACGTGCGAACAGTGCGGCGGGCGGCGCTTCAACGCCGAGACGCTCGAGGTCACCTACGGCGGCAAGAACATCGCCGACGTCCTCGACATGACCGTCGCCGAGGCGCACGAATTCTTCGCCAAGGTCCCGAGCCTCGCCCGCAAGCTGGGCACGCTCGTCGACGTCGGCCTCGGCTACGTGGCGCTCGGCCAGAGCGCGACCACGCTCTCCGGCGGCGAAGCCCAGCGCATCAAGCTCGCGACGGAACTCTCGCGCCGCGCGACGGGCCGCACCCTGTATCTTCTGGACGAACCGACGACCGGACTCCACTTCGACGACGTCGCCAAGCTGATGCGCCTCCTGCTGCGCCTGCGCGACCAGGGCAACACCATCGTCGTGATCGAGCACAACGTGGACGTCATGCGCTGCGCGGACTGGATCATCGACCTCGGGCCGAACGGCGGCGCGGGCGGCGGCGAACTCGTCGCGGAAGGCCCGATCGCGGCGATCCGCGCCTGCCCGCGGTCCGTCACGGGACGATTTTTGTAGACGGCGCGGACGCCTGTTCCGCCGGACGCCGAATTATGGTATAATAACCGAAACAGAGTAGAGGTGACAGATGACGATTGCAGAACTCGAGACAGCGCAGGCCCAGAGCCTGGAAGAGATCGCCGCGGCGGCGGAACCGGCCGCGGTGGAGGCCCTCCGCGTGAAGTACGTGGGGCGCAACGGCCTTATCCCCGCGCTCATCAAGGGCCTGAAGGACGTGCCCAAGGAAGAGCGCCCGGCCTTCGGCAAGGCCGTGCAGGCTTGGCGGGCCGCGGTGGAAGCCGCCCTCGCGGCGAAGGTGGCGAACGCCGCGGACGAATCCGCCGCGGATGTCGATCTGACCCTGCCCGGACGCTGGTGGAACCTCGGCGTGAAGCATCCGCTTTCGCGCGTCATCGAGGAGACCGCGGCGATTTTCGGCCGCCTCGGCTTCACGGTCGCCGACGGTCCCGAGCTCGAGAACCGCTTCAACAACTTCACCGCCCTCAACACCCCGCCGCACCATCCCTCCATGGACCGGAGCGACACGTTCTGGTTCGGCGAGGACTGTCTCCTGCGCACCCAGACCTCGCCCGTCCAGATCCGCACCATGATGGCCAACAAGCCGCCTGTGCGCGTCATCTGCCCGGGTCGCACCTACCGCCGCGACACGACGGACGCGACGCACAGCGCCAATTTCCACCAGATCGAGGGCCTCTACGTGGACACGAAGCCCGTGTCGCTCGCGGACCTCAAGAGCGTGCTCGCCTACTTCGCGCGCGCCATGATGGGCGAGAGCGTGACGGTGCGCTTCCGTCCACACTTCTTCCCCTTCACCGAACCCTCCGTCGAAGTCGACTTCTCCTGCCACGTCTGCAAGGGCAAGGGCTGCGCCGTGTGCAAGCAGTCCGGCTGGATCGAGGTCGCCGGCGCCGGCATGGTCGACCCGCGCGTCTTCAAGCACGTCGGCTACGACCCCGAAACCGTCTCGGGCTACGCCTTCGGCTTCGGCGTGGAGCGCATCGCGATGATCAAGTACGGCATCCCGGACATCCGCTGGCTCTACGAGAACGACATCCGCTTCCTGTCGCAGTTCGCCTGAGCACACGGCCGCCACGAGGAGAAGCGCCATGATGACGATTTACAGGTGGGAGAACGGCGGCCTCAAGGAAACCCTTGAGTTTTCGCCCTCCTGCTGGATCAACCTGGTCGAACCCACGACGACGGAACTCGAACGCGTGCTGACGTTTTCCAAAGTGCCGCGCGACTTCCTGACGGACCCGCTCGACGCCGACGAAAGGCCGCGTTTCGATTATGACGACGAAGCCTCCATGCTGATCGTGCACGTGCCGTGCCCGACGGAGGACGACTCCATCGTCCCCTACCGCACGGTCCCACTCGGCATCATCCTGTTCGGACAGTCCGTCATAACGGTCTGCAGCGCGCACACGCCGGTGACGACCGCGTTCCTGGACCAGATCCGCCGCGTGTGCCCGCCCTCCGACCGCTACCGTTTCGCCTTCCGCCTTCTGTGGCACGGCGGCGTCCTCTTTCTGCGCTACCTCTACGACATCCACCAGCGCACGAACGACCTGGAGGAGGAACTGCACCAGTCCATTTCGAACGAAGTGCTCCTGCGCCTGCTGACGATCGAGAAGACGTTCGTCTATTTCACGACCTCGCTCAAGGCGGATACGATTGCGTTGGCGCGCGCCAACACGGCGCGGCAGCTGCAGTTGACGGAAGACGACCGCGACCAGCTCGAGGACGCCATGGTCGAGTACCAGCAGGCGTTGGAGACGGCGACGATCCACGCGAACATCCTGAACGGCACGCTCGACACGTTCGCTTCGCTGATCAACAACAACTTGAACAACGTGATGAAGTATCTGACGGCCGCGACGATCATGCTTGCGGCCCCGACGCTCATTGCCTCGCTCTACGGCATGAACATCGGCCTGCCGTTCCAGCAGAACCCCCACGCCTTCGGCATCGTCATGGCGATTTCGGGCACGCTGACGTTGGCCATCGGCGCCTTGTTCGTGATCCTTTCCCGCAAACGCATCTTCTAACCCCGCCGCGTCAGAGGCCCTTGAAGAGTTCGTTGTATTCGTCGAGTAGACTGCGTGGGG